>Ga0307517_10015076_pt1 | contig 10298 bp, 18 predicted proteins | sample 23_EM_MG_FD_194515 | JGI IMG/M metagenome (GOLD analysis project Ga0307517, IMG submission 194515) | Populus trichocarpa ectomycorrhiza microbial communities from riparian zone in the Pacific Northwest, United States - 23_EM | ecosystem: Host-associated > Plants > Roots > Unclassified | place...
CTATTTCTTTGCCTACCATGGGCGATGTTTCTCCTTGCCAGCCTTCTATTTCATTCCCCCCCAGATCTATTTCTTTGCCTACCATGGGCGATGTTTTTCCTTGCCAGCCTTCTATTTCTTTCCCTCCCAGATCTATTTCTTTGCTTACCATGGGCGATGTTTTTCCTTGCCAGCCTTCTATTTCATTCACTCCCAGATATATTTCTTTGCTTACCATGGGCGATGTTTTTCCCTCCCAGCTACTATTTCTTTGCCTACCATGGGCGATGTTTTTCCTTGCCAGCCTTCCATTTCTTTCCCCCCAGATCTATTTCTTTGCTTACCCTAGGCGATGTTTTTCCCTCCCAACCCTCTGTTTCTTTGCCTACCGGGCGCGATGTTTTTCCCTCCCAGTTACTATTTCTTTGCTTACCATGGGCGATGTTTTTCCTTGCCAGCCTTCTATTTCTTTCCCTCCCAGATCTATTTCTTTGCCTACCGGGCGCGATGTTTTTCCCTCCCAGTTACTATTTCTTTGCTTACCATGGCCGATGTTTTTCCTTGCCAGCCCTCTATTTCTTTCCCTCCCAGATCTATTTCTTTGCTTACCATTGGCGATGTTTTTCCCTCCCAACCCTCTATTTCTTTGCCTACCGGGCGCGATGTTTTTCCTTGCCACTCAATATTTCTTTGCGTACTCCGGGTGATGTCACATCAGGAAAATCAATATATTTTCGAATCAAATATTTGTCTAGGTACTGTTGAAGATACCATTGAAGGTGTTGTTGAAGATGCTGTTGAAGATCATAAGTATCAGATAGTCTACGAGAAGTATCTAATGGAAGGTATAATCAAGGTTAATACTTAATAATCTAATGATTACGTGGCGAAAAGTTGAATAGAGTAGGCTTGGAATGACTTCGGAGAAAAAATTCGGGGGCACTAGCAATGTCGAAATACGAGGCTGCAGGTGGATCAGTTAGACCGACGACGATGCCTGGCATGACTAACATTAGCGAGACTGATCACAAAGCAGTGAAAGATCAAAACTTACCCCTTCCTCGCCGAAACGTCGGCGTCAGCACCACGCACACGCTTCTGCGGCACTGATACCGGTGAACCGGTGTTCCTCTTCAGCTCCTGTATCACCCACGAAAGATCGTCGACGAGGGTCCAGGCATCGACGTCGCGTTCGTCGTGCTGGGCCTTGACCCACCAGGAAAGGCCGATCACAACAACATATATGCCAGATGTCCCGCCTTTCCGCAGTGTCTGCCAGCTCTCACCACGCGGGACCTCACGTCCGAGCGGTTCGCCATCGTTTCGCCAAGAGGGCTGCATCATCGCCCACCACTCCCTGAAACGCTTGCCATACTCGCTGCCAGCGAGGGAAGGGATGACATCCTTCTTTTTGCTCCTGATCCAATCAGAGACCTCTTGTGGTCGAAACTTAGTAGGTAAATTCTGTGCACATCCTCAGTCGGTTTCACTGTGACGAAGGAAAAGGAACTTACCCCAGCAGGAGGGCCACATTTTTCAAAATCAAAGAACCCTGTCACTAAGTTTTGCCAAGCAACCTCCTCAGAAACCCCACGAAGGTAGACTATCATTTGAGCAAGCCATCCCGGCAAATCCTCGTCATTTCGAGCTTCCAACTTAGGTGGCGAAGAACTTGACGTGGCATCTTGCATGACCACATCGCCGCCGCCGATGACCGAAGACGCGGATTGGCCAACCTCCGGATCATTGGCTACAGGTGCGGAATTGTCCTCGACGATAGTATTTTGGACAACGGCCAAGGGTTCGGTGGCCGAAATGGGTGAAGCAGGTGCAACGGACGGGTTTTGGGTCGCACTGGGACTCGCGGGCTGTGACGATTCTTCAACAGCATCCGAATCAGCTTGAAGGGCCTCGACGATGGTATTTTGGGCAACGGACAAGGGTTTGGCGGCCGAAATGGGTGGAGCAGGTGCAACGGACGGGTTTGGGGTCGCACTGGGACTCGCGGGCTGTGGCGATTCTTCAACAGCATCCGAATCAGCTGTCGCCTTCGTAAGTTCGGAAGCGGAAGTGGTGGGAGCGCTGAAGAGAGAACTCGTCAGCAAGTCGTCACAGACGTCACAGTCCAAAACCGACCTGTTAACTTTATTTCTTATCGACTCTCGCCTTAATACTGGCTCATCTGAAGGCGCTTTCTTCGACATTGGAACTTTCGGTGCCTTCTTCGGTACTATCCCTCCTGATATCGGGTCATCAGGTATCGGGAATTGTGCCTTCACTTCTTCCAGTTTCTTTCGGAGATCAGCCATGTTCTTCGTCTTGTTTTCAAGGTATTCGTTACGGTTCGCAGGTTTTGGTTTACTTCCACCTTCCTCGCTGTCCACATCGCTCGACTCGGATTCGGCCTTTTCCTTGGACATCCGTTCGTCGTCGCTGCCGTGGTCCAATGCCATCTTGATGTCGTCGTTAATGTCCTCGTCCTGAACTTCGTCTTTTACAAGGCTTCGAGCAGCGCAATCGTCCTCGGCTACCAATAAAGTGAGTTTATGTTAACAACAGGTGCCAGTCAATGTACTAACAAAATGACGCATGTAGAAACTTTTCAAACGACAAAAGTTTTTCGTCGTACTCCTTAGGACCGAGGAACTTTTCATATGTCTCTCCGTCTTTTGTCTTTCCGGTATGTGACCTATGTTCCATTGTGAATTTTACTCATTATCGAGGAATGTACTGCTCACAGATAAGTCATGATCATTCCGTCATTATTAGGAGCTGGGCCGCCGGCCATAATTGTAATTTGCCAACCTGTTTGCTCCATAATGGAAGTACCGACAGTCGCGAGTGTGTGGGGAAGCTTATCGATTGCCCTTCGAACCAACGTCAGCTACCTTCCCTTCGAGATATCGCGACGATTGTCACTTACGATTGGAATGCAAGGTTTCTTGCCATAACGGAATCATTCAGTACTGGGCTCTCCGACTTGCGACTCTTTCGGTAGTCTTCGCATCTTTGCTTCATTTCTTCAGACTCGTTCTTGAATTTTTCCTTCATAAATTCAACCATGATTGTGAACCTTTTCTTCGGCGGGTTCTCGTTCGGGTGCTCTGACGCCCACTCCCTCTTGTACCTTTCCCATTCTTCGTCAACGTGAGGTTTCCATTTACTTTCGTATGTCAACGCCTGATAGGCCTGCCAGTCTTGAAGTAACTTCGGCTTCTGCTTAATCTTCAGGATGCTAACATGAGATCCTGTTCCGGATGACAGGCTGCGCGTATTATTATGAAGCCATTCCCTCACACGCTGTGTAAGTCCTTGTTAATCGTGTCTCATAATAAAATGACAAGCCCGTACCTGATCATATTTTTCACGTTTTGTCTTTGTAGCCAGTTCAACCGAACCTGCAGCTATGATTTCAGTCTCGGAGACAGGTGTTACTGGCCATTTTTCGCGGAAGCCCTTGAAGATTTCGAGACAATACTCCTTCAGTGCGGCGTTTCCCTTTTGTTTCGCTTCGATAAAGGCGGCCTTGCGTGCTTCAAGCCACACCTTTTGTTCGGGCGTGGTCCAGGTAGGGCGAGTCATTATTCGTGAAATCAAGGCGGGCGATATGCCTGAGTAGGAAGAATATTCTAGCGACGTGGCGCCTGCACTCGGGCTTATTTTTGTAAATCCACGTTCCCTGACTCCGATTTATTTACGATTTATTTGCTTTTCAGCCACTATTTAGGGTTAGTTCTGTTGGAATACAAACAAACGCCCCTTCTTTCTTCCCCTCATCCCCAAAGAGATGACGAGTGGACGAAAAAGTAAGTCTCTTTCGCCAATCCTCGCCCCTCCCGTATTAATGCCTCTGAAGATCTGCCAATGAGTGCACCTATACCCAGCGGCAATGCACCACCCCCACCCCCAATCAACTGGGCTACTAGGCCCCAACCAACTTCAGCTGACTTGCAGGATGACGTGGCAGGGTCTGGCACTCCCATTCGCAGACTTGTACCGGTCTTCGTCGATCCTGACCATCTGAGTGACTTTCAAGAGGCCCTTCGTCTCGTCAGTCAGCCAACTCATCAACAACGTACGCCAGATTCCCAAGACAATGTCATTGTCGACACGTCTAACCTTCAGTTGCTCCTGCGTCACCTTGGTCACCGAACCCCCCAACAATCTCGGTCTGAGGTTCATGCAGATGCTTACCTCGATGGGCACGACCCCACTTCCGACGGCGAAGGTCTGACGTCTGCGTTTTCGCGCCTCTCGACCTCGGTGAACTCCTCTCCAGTTCGTTCACTTGCTGCGAGGACTGTCCCAAGAGTATCCGCACGCTCGAACCTCTCGACACCAGCCAACACTGCAGCATCCACAAGCGATGCTCTAAGTCTTCCTCTTGGAGTGAGAACCGCGCCGCATACTGCTGGCATGTCGCCGCAGACTTCGCCAAGGAAGAAGAAATATTATGTCATTATAGTCGGAAAGTGTACCGGGATATATTACGACCACTGGTAAGGCCGCCGCTCTCATTTCATGGTTGGTTACTTGCTCACAATATATCTTTCCAGGGATAATGTCCAACCCCTTGTCTCCCGTGTCCCAGAAGCTTCTCATCAATCGTTTTCAATCTACGAAAACGCAGAGAAATTCTATCTGGATGCAAAAAAGCAGGGGAGGGTTAGACTTGTCAGAGACCCCGGTGACGATATGAAGTTTGGCCCTCGGGAGGACGGAATTCAATAGTTTAGTTTACCTCATAGCTTTGCTAAAGTGTGTTAGAATTCAGTAGTTTAGTTGTTGTCCCCGTAGCTTTGTTAACGCCTATGGGCCATGGCTTTTCTTACACCAATACACCTGTTTGTCACTTCGTCATTCTAAGTTGGGAATTTGAGTTCATTCGAAGTCATGTATGCATGTATGATAGTACACTGGGTCCACAAACTGTTCGAATCGCGTGTTAACCAAGTATGTTCCATTACATAGGAAGCCAGTTTTTGATGCTTTTGGGATGAAGGCGATCAGTATATTTCCTGCTATCGAGAACGTGAAGAAGGTAACGAGCAAATTTCACCCCCACCGCATGAGTATAAACCGATCTATGAACTTCGATAATGCTAAACATTTAAACCCACGTCTGTAAGTAGGAGTCGTGTATCCAATCTCTAGCACATCGTTAATGCAGTTAGGCTCAAAGCAAGTAGTACTCATGATACCTCAGGCTGTTCAACTTCACTAATTATGCTCATGACCTCATTCGGGTTGAGCCTCAGCTTTTTGTCAGACGTGAATCTGCATCATGCAAAGATTCGATCGTTTATTTAACAAGTCTACCTGGGCAGTCGAGTCAGCCACGATCGTTATACACTTGACTTAACTTTGTCAAACCCCGCTGTAGACTGTAGTACAGAAGACCTAGTCGAACTAAGTCGTATTACTAGTATTCGAACTAGAAGTCGATACTGTCATAGTTGCACTTGTTAATTCAAGCCCCAGAACTATGCTTGGAGTAATAGGATTAGTTACCTCCCATGTCGGCCACCCTACACGATGGACGCCATATGTTCAGATTTCAAGGTCTCCGGTGCTCAAAAAATGATCATCCACCCATGCCAGTGAACGGTCCAAGTCACTTACTAGTAATATTAAAAGGCAGCTTGGACTTACTATTTAGCACTCAATTAACCTATATTATACCCTACGATACCCAACTTGGTTACTATTCTCTAGGATTCTGAATTACCTTCGATGGTTCAAATTAGCGCCTTGGACCAATTTGGCACTGGTCTTCACCGGCCCGGCTGCATTTCACCCTCTTCCACGCAACTTCCATGTGAATTTAATGTCGAAACGGTCAAACGACTCAAAGGAAGCCCCTCCGGCTAAACGCTATCGCAAGCCAGCTGGGTTTCGCCTTGCCCGACCTTGCCCCTCGCAACCCAGTACCTCTCTCTCGTCAAATACCTCTGTGTTTGTAACCGTTAGCCAACCCGACGAGCGACGTGGCGCACTGCAAGCCCAGACCCGAATCCTTCCTTCTCATCAAGGTTCATCTGTCCCCACTATTGACCCCACCACTTCATCGACATCCTCCCCACCGCCAGTTGAGCCTGTTACTGGAAGTTCAGTTGAACATACACCTCCAGAACAGGACTCGGAGCAGACAGTTAAACCCAAACGGAAGAGATATACAACGAACGCAGTATGTTAAATATATCTCTATTTGTGCATTCAATAATCTAAATTTCTACCAGCATCGACTCAGTGAATGGATCGAGTTTCGAGCGGCATTCTTGGATGAAACTCTGCGACACGACGGACTCGGAAACTTTTGCGGTCAAAGCAAATGTTCAAACTGTGAAAGTGTTGCTGGTATTATAAAGTGCAGGGACTGCGCTGACGGGGCGTTATTGAAATGTCCCGAGTGTGTTGTCGCCTTGCACCAAAACTTCCCTTTGCATCGCGTTGAGGTGAGGACACGTTTGACTCACCTGATAATTTAGTCACCTGATGAGAATCAACTTGGCAGAGATGGAACGGTGAATTTTTCTCGAAGGACTCCCTTCAAAAGCTCGGATATCGGTATCAACTTGGCCACTCAGGAGCGCGGTGTCCTCGTCCTCACCCTGGCCCCAAGAACTTTGTCGTCTTCGATATCTCAGGCCCTCATTTTATCTCCATCGACTATTGCCACTGCGGCAACCAACCCCTGTCAACGTGGCGTCAATTGCTCCGCGAGAAATGGTTCCCAGCCACCCTTTCACGTCCCCAAACGGTCTTCACATTCGACTGTCTCGAAACCTTCCATGAACTTACTCTTCAAGGGAAAACCAACCTTTATGACTACTACCACACCCTCTTACGAAGATCAGATAATGCTAATCTCTCCAATCCGATCGTACGTTTCTGGAAATTTTATTTTGTCTTTCGCTAATTCTTATGTTGATAGTATCGGTACCCTGAGTTCCATCGCGTCTTCAGAATGTGGCGTAACTTAATGGCCCTCAAACGAGGGGGCCGAGGTCACGATCCTGCAGGCATTGATGCCACGTTGAATGGAGAACTCATGGTCGAATGTCCAGCATGTCCTCATCCCGAGCGCAATCTCCCTGTGGACTGGGAGAAGGCCGGCGCATTGCTGTGAGTTAATTATGATTGGTTTAAAATTGGAATTAAAATCATCATTGTTACAGGTTCCTCTATGTGCTTTATATTGCTATCGATGGTAACTTCAAGCTCAAAGGGAAGCAACGGTTTCTCAAAGATGTGGAGCTTATGCCAGGGTGGGGAGCTTATGTGCCGGAACAGGACTATCAAACACATATCGCAAATTGTGTTGATCAGCCCGAGGTTCGTGCCCAACGTCGTTCCTCACATTGTTAACTTTACCAAAAAGTATAATGACAGATAAATACATGTGAATCCCAACATGATGCCCTCGTCCGAGCGGGTACTCGCTCGTCGCCTGGTTATGCCGTCTCTGGTGTCGCTTTGGTGATTTGTTCCAGGCACTGCATGATACGAAGGAATGGAGCTGGGGACCTTCAGTTGGGTGAAAAGTATGTATTCCATATCCGCCTATCCGTTCGTTGACCTGACCAATTCTTACCTAGGTATTGTAATGTCGACTTCTTGGTGTTCATGACCCTCATCGGCCTTTCCCTCCTACGAATTGTAATCACGTACGATGTCATATGTCAGTGGTTGAAGAACTTCCGAAAACGCATGGCCGAATTTCCGGAACATATGCAAATCCCAGACACGACTCAGATTGACGTGGCAATTCCAGGATGGCATATCAATGGCCACGGTGCGAAGTGTCGAGATAACTTCAATTTGGCCTACATGGAAGGCGCTGGGAGGACAGTCGGCGAAGATATTGAAACGACATGGGCCGGTACCAATTCGTTAGCCCCGAGCGTCCGAGAAATGGCTCCAGCGGCGCGGCATGATACGCTAAACGATCATTGGAATGGGTGGAACTTCCGTAAGATCGTGGGATTTCGTATGTTTGTTCGGTTGCTTCGACGCTTATCGTCACTAATCAGCAATTTGGACAGGAACATTATTCTTAAAACGCTTCAACGACGCGTACAAGATGAGCGCGAAACAGACAGAAGTCTTTAGTCAACTCTCGGCCACATTCTCTACTGCGACCACCAAGAAGTGGGAATCAATGATCACCACTTGGGAAGCAAATCCGAAGGCCCGGAACCCTTACGCGGAGACTGGATGTGGTAAGCATCTGTCATGCCATTTTTTCTTTCTCAAAAGCTAAGATTATCATAGCGACCACCCTGCAGGATGTTCGGCTCACCTTAGCGAAGGAAGAAGCTGCTCAGGTCGCCCTCGGCAACCTTCCGCGTCACAAGATGAGCTTATCAGCATTTTTGATTGCAGGGTTTGAATTGGAGGACAGTCAGTACGTTATTTGGACGATCCTTTCAGACTTTCCATTTAACCTAAGAATAGATATCTCATTCGTCGCGAGGCATCCGAGTTGAAAGGGGTGAAGACCAGCAAACAGCTTGCAGATCTTCAAGAGAAACGCAATGCGCTGCTCCGCCTCATTCAAAATTGGCGTGAGCCCCAGCTCGTCTATACCCCTCACGTGGCCTTGCTCGTTTCGCAAGCGCAGTCTCCTGAAACAAATACCACGGCGCCGTCTCCACTAGCTCCCGAAACCCTTCCCGAGAATATACCCTTGTTCCTCCCGTCCTCATTGCCAGCTCGCATTCGTTCTCTCCCTGAACTAAAAGAGATATGCGCACTCGAACAACGCCTCCGTGAACCTCAAGCAGATGACGCTCTCGCCGAAGTTCGACGCCAGTGACGGGTCATCCAGGGACTTTGGCTCTTCAAACGTTTAAACATCTCCGGGACAGGTAATCGTCCAAACACGAGGATGATTACGTTGTACAAACGTTTCAACAAGAAAACTGAGCGAGCAGCCGAAAAGTACAGGTCCGCCTGGCGGGCGCTATCCGTCCTTGATCCTAATGGCTCATGGTCGACACGGTTCAAGGAACTAAAGAAAGAGCACATCAGTGGTCCTGGTAAAGACCCTCATGACACTTCCAACAGCCGTTATGAACCATCATGGATCTGGCTCGTGCCACGTGTCGTTGGTCCCAGCAATGCTGAGACCACAATAGGCGAGGATGAGTTTAAGGAGACTATGCGTGTTGAATGGTCCAAGGCTCGGGCTCGCATGCGATGATGGTCGGAAGAGTTGTTGATCATTCAGGAGGAAATGCGGCGAGTTATTGTTTATCAAAAGTGGAAAGCTGCTTGGTGGCGGGAACGGAGTTCTTTGCGAGATCATGTTGATGTGACGATTTCGAGCGGAATTTCTGGTTACGCCTATAAGCAGGCGGCTATTTGTCTTCGCATTGCAGAGAGATGTGCTGTGCACTGGTTGCCGCACCTCAAGGCGAGAGGGGTGACGCCAGCTTGGGCATCAGAGTATGAGCACTTGGTAGATGAAGGTTCAGCTCTCGATAACCTGACAGATGCAGTTGAAAGCCCAGAGAATGTGCAACTAATTGGTGGGATTGACGATGGGGAAGAGGAACTTGATCATGAAGGTAATGACTTGGAGGAGGAAGTAGATGCCGAAATGGAACAGGATGATGACGATGATTTTGACTTTGGAGATTAGAGTATTTCGCTAGATTAGAGCACCAACATATTACCTAAGACATTGGCTAGGAAAACACTGCTGAAAATGGTATAGGTATAAACACTGAGGTAAAGAATAGAAGCCGGCAGGGAGAATTATTGGCTATGGTGAGCAAAGAAATAGTAGCTGGGAGGGAAAAACATCGCCCATGGTAAGCAAAGAAATAGATCTGGAAGGGAAAGAAATAGAAGGCTGGCAAGGAAAAACATCGCCCATGGCAAGCAAAGAAATAGATCTGGAAGGGAAAGAAATAGAAGGCTGGCAAGGAAAAACATCGCCCATGGTAGGCAAAGAAAATAGTAGCTGGGAGAGAAAAACATCGCCCATGGTAAGCAAAGAAATAGATCTGGGAGGGAAAGAAATAGAAGGCTGGCAAGGAAAAACATCGCCCATGGTAGGCAAAGAAATAGAATGCTGGCAAGGAAAAACATCGCCCATGGTAGGCAAAGAAATAGATCTGGGGGGGAATGAAATAGAAGGCTGGCAAGGAAAAATATCGCCCATGGTAGGCAAAGAAATAGTAGCTGGGAGGGAATGAAATAGAAGGCTGGCAAGGAGAAACATCACCCATGGTAGGCAAAGAAATAGTAGCTGGGAGGGAAAAACATCGCCCATGGTAAGCAAAGAAATAGATCTGGGAGGGAAAGAAAAA
>Ga0307517_10015077_pt1 | contig 10298 bp, 8 predicted proteins | sample 23_EM_MG_FD_194515 | JGI IMG/M metagenome (GOLD analysis project Ga0307517, IMG submission 194515) | Populus trichocarpa ectomycorrhiza microbial communities from riparian zone in the Pacific Northwest, United States - 23_EM | ecosystem: Host-associated > Plants > Roots > Unclassified | place...
TTAATGCAGCTCGAAGAAGGATGCCAACTTACATCAGTAGATGACTTAGCAGGAGCAGTCCACCACATGCTTAGAATAATTGAGCAAGAAGCTGCCCTATGTTGATCAAGTCATCATCTATCCAAAATGCCCATTGATTTGGATAGGCTTCCCCTATGGCATAGGCCCATTGGACAAAAATCCAAAAAGAAAATAAAAGAAAAACCCCCGTGGCTATGATCAATATACTTCACAAAATATAAATGATTGATCAAGTTAATGTCATCATGGAATCTTTAACTGGCCTTAACCAGTCAGGCCATCCATGCCAGCACAAGGTAGGGTTGTGTGTGTGCATTATCTCTCAACGAATTTAGTGAAGGAACTTTATGACAAATACCAATACTCAAAGAAGATTCCATGATGTGTGAAGAAAAGAAAACCACATTATTACCTTATCCATGTTCGGAACGAGATCTTGTAGTTTCTTCAGTTTCCCACTTATTCTGGTTCTTCTCTCCTGGTTTAAATAAAAAAAACAGAAGATGATTATAGATCCACAACGAAATTCAAACACCAGCAAAGCATAGCCTGCACCAGGGAATGACTGCAAATCTCATGGTAAAAGAATTTTCTAAGCTAGTATATATGAACAAATTCTAATGAACAACGAGAGAATCGTCAGGATTGTACATCCCTTCATAATCCTTTACGCATAGCCCATCTTCTCATTATGTTGGTTTTATTAAAGGGAATGCAAAGAAGATGGACCCACATCTTTGCATATTGATCAAATGAGATATCAGTCTCGTTCTTTTTGGTGAAACCAAAGTGTGGTATTGGCAAGCTTGAAGGGGTAAAGGACAAGCAGGAGTATGCAGCGCAGCATGTAGATCAGTCCCTTTATTCTTAATACATTGCATTTAGCAGGAGAGGTATTAAAAGTCTTCCAATGTATATATATGAGGTTAAAAAAAAAAAAAGATGAAAGAGATTCATTTCTTTGAGAGAGAGAGAACCGGAGAAGAAGAGAGGAAGAAGGAAAAGGAAAGAAGAAGTGAAAGTTGGAGATAAGGGTCTAAGGTAATATCTTGATATTTTTATGTTTGATTATAGTGGTTAAGTTTGATTTTAAGATGTTAGAGATTTGAAGTTTGTGTTTTGAGTTCAATTGATTGATTTTAGTTACAGGTTTGTGAGGAACATGTTAGAATTTTTTAGGATTTGTAAAATTTTAGAGGACTGACAGATCAGGATTTTAAAATCCTGATCAAAATCCTGATCAACCAAATGACTGATTGGTCAGGATGGTTTCGGTTGAATAATTGATCGATTTTGGTCGACCGATCGATCGAGTACTAGGGCTTGATCTATTAAGTTTGATCAGTTTGGTACATATTCGAGATCAATCAGGTGGATCTGTTTCGATTTTATAATTACATTTTGGCCTCTAATCTTAGAGTTATAATCATTTATGTTATTTAATTCAAGTTTTTTGTTAGTATTTTTTGTATTCATTATAGGTTCTTCTAGCGTTACTTTTAGCGATCCTCATTAGTCTTTTACTTTTCGCTTGAGTGAGATAATTTTAAATATGCATGTAATATAAATAATTTAAGCATGATGATTATATGATGAGTATGAATGACATTCTTGAATATCATATATGATGATTTATTTTTTATTCGTAATAATTAACATTCAATATAATGCAACGGTAGATCTTTCGTAATACTCATACAACCATTCATGATAATTAACATTCAGTATAATACAACAATAGATCCTTTGTAATACCCATACCATTCGTGACAGTTTAGCATTTCATATAGCACAACAATATATCCTTCATAATAAATTCACTTCAGAAACTAACATTACGCTAGAAGGGGGTGGAAATCACCTACTTATTCCTCCCGTAGTGTACTCATCTGGTCGAAGGTTCGATTCCGGTCGCACCACCTGATACATCAAATTATCATAAATCAGCACATTTACATTCGGTAAACACATAACTTATCGCCATACTTATTTCAAAATGCACATGTTCACATTCCAGTGTTCCACACATTATACAATTATACAATGAAATCGTTACAAGCATTAAGTCATTTCTGACATGAAATTCATCAGCGGCTAAGCTGCTACTGCCATAGAAAGTTGTCAGCAAAAATTGGATCCCTGGTGACATACAATTCATCAGCGAAAATTGATTCGTTGGTTACATTCAGAATTTGGCGGCAAAAACCGATTCGCTGGTTACACAGAATTCGGCAACGAAACTGATTCGCTAGTTATATAGAATTCGACAGCGAAACTGATTCGCTGGGGACATACAAAATTCAGCAGCGAAATTGATTCGCTAATGACATACACTACGTCAGCGAAAACTTATTCGTTAGTTAGATATAGAATTCGGCAGCGAAACTAATTCGCTGGTGGCCTATAAAATTCGACAGCGAAACTGATTCACTAGTGACATACAATTCGCCAGCGAAAACTGATTCGCTAGTTACTTACAGAATTTGGCAGCGAAACTGATTCGCTGGTGACATATAGAATTCGGCAGAGAAACTAATTCGTTGGTGATATACAATTCATCAGTGAAAACTGATTCGTTATAGCCTACATAATTCAGCAGCGAAAGCTAATTCGGCAGTAAAAGCTAATTCATTATAGATAACACAATTCGGCAGCGAACGCTAGTTCGCTGCAGACAACACAGTTTCGACAGTGAACGTTGATTCGCTACAGACAATATAATATTCGTAGTAAAAAGTGATTTGATGTAGACACCATAATTCGATAGTGAAAGCTAATTCATTGCAGACACTACAATTCGGCAGACACATAAATTGTTGACGAAAACTGAGTCACTGCCGACTTAAAAATCATCAACGCAACCCATGTCGTTGTCGATTCAGAAATCAGCAATGGCGATGGAATCGTTTCTGGTTTCATTACTTCCTTTCGGCCAAGTGTAAGGCTTACGTTAGGCTTCCCTCTACTCATGCTTCTCGCTCGAGATGGACATAGGACTCCTCGAATCACACTCCACTCATCATTTATCATCAAACAGCATCAACACAAGTTCATTTAGCAAGGTTTTTCAATTCATTCATTCCAACATCGGCATTTAGCATAGCTACTACATATATTCATGCATTCGCAATTGCATTATGGCTTTATACTAATATAGTTTATAATTACATGCTCACTTTCTCGATTCATAATCACACACACACACATTCAACACATCAATGAACCAAAAAATTACTAGAGGGAGTCTCGTTTCTGCTGCAGTTACAATTTAATTCACATGGCACATAAGCATGCAATTTCATCAATCACACAATGGAATTGGGCATCAACATAATATGGTTTCTGTTTTTTTTGTTCTAGAATGCTCTTCAAGGTTTAAAGACAACTTAATTCTACACATAACATCATCTTAACGTATTATCATGTCATTTCATCAAACACAAGCAGAATTTCACATCATTAACACCAATATACTTCCAATTTTGATTCTAATAGGGTATAAGGTTCCACATAGTCACAATCCATGTTTTTTCATCACTTTATATTGCATTCAGTTTAACTCTTTCTATAGTCGGCCCTCCCCTTCAATTTGTGTATCCAAAACTATCCAATTCCTTTATTAATATATCTGGAATTAGGACCCATACCCAGCCCTAATTCCATCCTTCTGCCTAGTCAATTTTCCTTAACAGCTGTTGGAAATTCCTAGGTCATTTAGTTGGGGTTTTCATCTTCCTTTCTTTTTTGTCTCAAAATTACAAGAACGGTGGAGAAGGGTTGTGGTTCATACCTCACGATTCACAATAGTTTTAGGAAGGGTTTAGTGGTATGTTCTTCTCTCTTAGTCCAGTTTTTTCCTTCTCTCACTTGATATCCAGCCAGCCCTCTAGGTTCTTCCTTCTCCCTTATTTTTGGTTTTTCTCTTCTTTACTTAGCTCATGTCTCACTCAACTCTCAAGGAAGACTGCATGCAGGCTGGTTGTGTTCAGTTTTTTTCCTTGAAAAGGAGTGGTTATGCTGCAACAATGGCTACAGCTGGTCCTGAGAGGAGGTCTAGGCTCTTTCCTCCTCCAAGTTGTCACTTCTCTTTCTCATGCCTAAGGAGACAACTACAACTGGAGCTTAGGTTTAATTTCTGTTAGGAAAGAGGAAGAAAGGGAAGCGTGCAGTTGGACATGCAGCTATTATAGATATATCTTTGGGAAGAGGAAGGGTCACCTTCTCTCTCCTTCTTGTATGTATACCCCCTCTTAAAGAGGTGAGGTGTTTCGGTGCTGATTTAAATTTATTCTTTCTTCCCATTCTGGTTATCCCAAGACCAGTTTTCCCCTTTCTCTTAACTCCTTAAGGCAGTCTGGTTTGTTTCCCTAAACCTTTACTTAGACTGAGTTGCTGCCGATTCAAAAATTTGTAGCGAAAACTGTGTCGCTGTCAATTCAAAAATTAGTAGCGATGGTGGAGTCATTTCTGGCTTTACTTCTTTCTTTTTTTGGGTGTTTACATGGAGACTACATAAAGATTTTCTTCGAGAAACATTACTATTTAATTGAAAAACTTAAAAGATAGATTATTTGTGGAGTATTGGCCTAGGTTTCTCCCGTAAACCAATCCCTCATTCCAAGTGGGACACTTTGAAACTTAAATCAATAAATATATATATGAAAGAGAATATAATGCTTAGAAAAAAAAGAAAAAATAAAAGTACATAGTGTGCAGCATATCTGAGTATAGTTGGTATGGCTCTGTGTGAGAATTTATGTGGCTTTGTTATGGTGAGTATGTGGCTCCAAAGTTGGTCCCCTTCCTACTTATAAGTCTAGGTGTATTTATACACCTAGTTTGAACTTTTCTTTATATAGAAAAAATTGTGTCATTGGCTAACAAAGCGGCTCATTAGTTGGTGTGATGTTGTTCCATTAATTATATGTCTAATAAATGCACAAGATTGGAAGAAAAGTTGGTGTGTCATGTCTTTTTAATGGAGTTCATTTATTTTATGTGGTTAGGGGCCGTAGTAGAAATGCAGTTATTGATGATAAAAAATAGTGCTTGTCTGTAAAAAGTTTGTGTACAAAACTTTATGTGTGCTATATTAAAATTATCAGCACATAAAAGATAAAATAAATGTATAAATACGGAATAAAAAGGCAAAGATGAAAGAAAAATCATAGAGAGGTAAAGAAAATTAGGATGGTTGTCAAAAAGGTGACCAATTGGTCGCCCGGGCTTGGCCTAGATGACCAATTTTTTTGTTTTTTTAATAAAAAATTATTTTTATTTCTCATTTTCTTGTACCATTAACTGTAAATCCATTAGATCGATAGGCAAGCTTTGTCTTCCCTTCTTGAATTTTGATACTTTATGTTCTCTTTTCATGTTTGGGCCTTTTTTTCAAGTCTAAAGACTATTTACTTGGCAAAACTCATTCGTCAAGCAATCAAGCTCACCTCATATTCTTAAACGAGTTTGAGATCTAATCTAAACTCTTGAATTAAAAATAAAGGCTTTGTACCCTTTTTTTTACCCTATGACCTATATCATCATTCTTGTTTTTTAGTGAAAGTAAGACAATAACTTGTTAATGTTTTTCACTAAAAAGCTCATAAAAATTTGACCAAATTAACATCTATTGATATTTATATCTTTCACCCTCACATCACCTCCCCTAAGAACTAATTAGTTTAGGCCTTAATTTAAAGCACCCTTAAAAGTAACTTTTCTAATTATTTTGGAACAACGAAGTATAAACACCAAAGTATATGCTACTAAATTTTGTATTTGAATTGGCCTTATAAAACAAATGGCTTCTGATGATGCGATTATTATAAAACATCGATCTTCTCTATGCTTTTCTCCACATTATAATAATGATCATAAAAGTTCCGTAGGCTTATATTAGAGACTTGATTGACAAGAGAAAGGTCAAATAGAGCATCAAACTTGACTTGCAAAGTGGAATCTAGTATCTTGAAGGATCTTCAGATTGGTATTTAAAAAGCTACAATATTTTTTTGAAAAGAAACAATAATGGATTGATATATACAATCACTTAGGTGATTTTAATTATCATCGCCCAAAAAATATTTGCCAAGCACTATTTGAATATTAGTGTCTTGGTAAGAATATATTCTTAAGTTCTTAAAGAGAAATAGGGATTTCATTTTAGGAAATACACAACATTAATAACCTATCTATCATAGGAGAATATTATAAAGAGTTTATCAGTAGTTTTAAGGAGTTTTCATATGTTAAAAATAAATTCTCTTTGCCTAAGACTTGTCTATACTTATTTCAAGCTTTTTCTTTAATTACACAAGAAAATAATTCTAATAAGATTTGTCAAATAGACTGGCTCAATTTTTGGTGTCTATGTGAGTTATTTACACTAAACCCTCATTTATCATAAGAGTATAAATTTATTTCAAAGCCATGATTTGATGCTTCCGAAAGGAAAATGGAGTCTTGTGTCATAAAAATGTTTTTCAAAGTGTTTATTATAATACAAAAGGCTTGCAAGGGTTTATATATATATATAAAGAATATCTATTCAGTTATTTAGACATTGATTTGAAACTCATTGCTTATTATTTTTTTAGCTTTTTTTATTCATGTTTTCTTGAAATAAGGATTTCATTCATGTTTATGCATTTAAAGTTGCCTAAAAAATAGCAGCAAGTGTCACACACACACATACACATATATAAAAGCATTTTTTTCTTTACTTCTTTCAAAGGTATTGCTTCTACTTATTTGAAAAAGTAGTCAATTGTTACCAGGATGTATGAATATCTGACTATAGATTTTAGTTATAAGACCAACATTATAAGACTTCGATCATCCAAAAGCCAAGATGCAATCTAAAAATATAAAGGATTTAATGGTCAGTGAATAAAGTTAATGTGAAATTAGCGGGCATGACACCTTATTGCAAAGTCCATACAATCATTTACCATGCTTGGCAAATAATACCCCTTTTTTTAATGCAAAAATAAAGTTTAGACCTAAATCCATATGCATGATAAACTTCAAAATAAGCCTATTATAGAATTTGAGATGTTTTTTCTCCATCCAAGCATCTAAGAAGAACACCATTAAATAATTACCTATAAAGAATTTATTTATAGTAGATAAACTAAGATGCTCATCTGTAAATATTTGTCTTATATCGTTGATCATCTTGTAATCTTCCGAACTCTAGGTAATCAATTATTGATTGGCTTAATTCTTCCTTATCAACTGAGCAATAAAAATATTATTGCTTATAGTATTTTCCAAATAGAGTTGCGGGATTGTTCATTTTTGGTATATTAGTATAAAGGTTACCTCATGCTTAAAATATGCTAACACTATTGCTAGGTTTGTCAATGCATCGATTTATTGATTTTGGATTCTTAGGACATGCTCAATGCTTACATAGCATCAATTGAGAAACATATTTTTTTATATGGAATAAGATTTATCTTTTGAATATCATACTTTTCTAAAAGTTGATATTAGTAAAAAAACTTTAGGCCTTTATAAATATATAGCCAGTAAATTTCCATCTCTAGTGTTATTTCTAAACCAATGATCAACGCTCAATACTCTTTTATGCTATTTGAACATTATTTTATCAATGTAAAGGAGAATGGTATGACCTCATCATATGGAGTTAGGAACACTACTATTGTACTTAAGCTATATTTTTTGAACACTTTATAAAAAAAACTTCTAATATGACATGAAATTTATAAGAAAGACTTCTTCATCAAGAAAATCTTAAGAAAGCTACAAAGTTACTATAATAAAATGAATAGTAAATCAAATAATAGGATGAACAGGAAAATCAAAATGAATCTGAAATACCCTTAATTAAGAGGATATTAAACTAAAATCCAACGTATTAAACTACAAATTATTTGGACATTGAATTGTGCATGTAAAATTTTGATGTCTACAATATGGTATTTGTCACTTGCATTGTTATATAGGAATATCCATGTTATCTTTTTTCTACTTCTTTTTACATGCTTTTAATAAATTTAAGTTGTTGGATTCTTTCTATTTCTTTGATCGAGAATATAATTTTTTAAATATACAAATTTACCTTCATAAACAACTTTTAGGTTATATGTTGATTAGATTTTTTTCCTTGAATTGATCAAGTTTTCGGGTTTAGAAGGTTCTCTGACATATATCAAATTGTACAACATGTATAATTAATTTGTATTTATAATTATTCATTTTTTTAAATTATTTTTTTTTCTTTTGAAATTAGAGGTAAAGATTTGTTTGGTTTGTAAGAAGTTGACTGAGGATGTTTTTTTATTTTTTTTTAACTGAATTTTTTTTTATTTTATCCTTTAATATTTTATTGATTGATGTTTTTTTATATATTCTTAGATCAATTAAAAATGTATTTTAGATATTATTTTGTTAAATTTTAACTTTGTTATCAAGTAAGATTATAAAATTATTTTTCAGAATATTGGCATACGTTTATTTTTTAGAGGCCATCATGATCAATGTTTTTTTGTTTAATTCAATTTATTTACATGGTTACATGTTTTTGCTATCATATAGTTGAATAAAATGAACTTATTTAACCCTTGTTAAAAATAAAAATGATCTAAATCACAATGTAGCGTAAACCATCAATCTAGGTAGATATAATATATTGTTATATTGATCTTGTTTATTTTTCTTATTTTCTTGTGTATTTTGCCCCTGTATTGGTCTTCATGCAACAATGAAAGTTTTACACATATTACTAATAAAATATCACGTGAAAGATCAAAATAGTATAGCTACTAGTGGATTTGAAGAAGAAAAAAGAGTCAACTATATGTCCACTTGTAAAATAGTCCTTAATTATTTTTCCTCAATTTTAATTTAATAAAATAAATATCTTTATAAAAAAAACAAGAAAATAAAGCAAAAAATCCACATGTATATATATATGACCAAAAATAGAAAAAATTGAAAATTCTCATTGGGGTATCAGAGAAAAAAAAAAGGAATCAATTATAAAAGATAAAAAAAAAAAAAAAAAAGGTTGGCAGAAAGAAAATAATCTCCATGTGACTTATAATATAATATACTAGCAACTTGGCCAATTAAAAAAAGAAAGAAAAAGAAGAAAGGTTCTCCCCCACATGTTCGATAAAGTAGATTGTCTCTACTCTCTATACACTTCACAATATTACAAAACAATTAAAGCTCAGGCTCAGGCTAACGCAACAATTACTCATTCGACATTTCCCCATCCAGCAATCTCCTTCTTCCGTATCGAACTTTCCTTTCCCATACTAGCTTCTCCTCTCCCTCTCTCTCTAAGTCTTTAACTGCGATAGTTTCTTTCTGCAGCAGCTTGTACAGTAGTTGTCTGGCAAAAACCAGCACGTATCATGTATCAACAGCCGTCGTCGTCATCCTCGTCGCCACAAAAACCTACGGTCCCAAGTGGGCTGACCAGGTATGGCTCAGCCCCAGGCTCTTTCTTAACCAGAGCTGTTGATTCAGTCATCGGGGTTGACCGTGAACTCTCTGGCCTTGGATCGACTTCCCTTGTGGGCAGTCGACAATACTTCTCTGGTGACTCGCCCTCGGTAACCTCAGAGTCAACTTGCAAAGTCAACCCTTCCAGCTGCGATCCAAAAGCACCCAAAAGTGGTGGCAGTAGCGGCAGTTTGCAGAGGTCGTACGGCTTTAATGAGGTAGCACATGGTGCTGGATCTTTGGTGCGGCAGAGGAGCTCACCTGCTGGATTTCTAAGCCATCTCGCCACTGAAAATGGTAAATATATATTGTTTTGAAAAGAAAAGAAAACTGTATTGTTAGTCATTTTCTTCTCTGGATTAATTAGCTGGAAAAGACTTGGTAAATTCTTGATTTTGGGATCTACTATTTGTTTTTTTTCCCTTGAAAAACAAGGACAGAAGTTAGAAGAATCTTTGGTTTAGGTGGATAGATCCCAGAGTTGCAATGGCTTCCGTGTCCTTCCACTCACTTCATATCTCTTATTTTCTTTATGAACAAGTGGTCTGGTAAATAAGCATTGACAAAAATGTAAATAGCAATGTATCTCACTGACAAAACTACCCTTTAGTTTGATGTGCTGAAGGTCTAGGAATTGTTCTGCTTACAATAATGTTCACATGTACACTTTGCAGGCATGGAGAGTGGTTGGGTGTCTATGCCATGTTGGTAGCTTATGGATGATAAGTTATTCAATTAGTTCTTGGATTCATTTGATTGGGTGGGGGGGGGGGGGGGGGGGGGTATTGTTAACAAAAAAA
>Ga0307517_10015078_pt1 | contig 10297 bp, 10 predicted proteins | sample 23_EM_MG_FD_194515 | JGI IMG/M metagenome (GOLD analysis project Ga0307517, IMG submission 194515) | Populus trichocarpa ectomycorrhiza microbial communities from riparian zone in the Pacific Northwest, United States - 23_EM | ecosystem: Host-associated > Plants > Roots > Unclassified | place...
TTCGTGAGAATATCGTTTGGGAAGATAAGGCGGATGCAGTGTGACTGCAGGCCTAATAAATCAAGCGTGGCAGAGATGATGGACGGAAGGTGCAGGTGATCCATTATGGACACGACTTCCGAGGCAGGAGCCGTAAGGGCAAGGGATTTCAGGTGGAAAAGCGTGGCAACACATCCCGATTGCCCATCCTCGTGAAGCGAAACACTTGGGCGTATACGTACCAGCGAGAGGGTCTCCAGTCGAGGCGAAGCGTTTAGAATGGTGATTAGTTGATTCATTGTCACTGGCCAGCTGTTGTAATTCAGTGAGGAGCCCACATGGAGGTTCTTCAAGTTGTGGAAGAGGTGTGACGATGCAGGGATGCTGACGTTGTCGATGGAAAGAGTCTCCAAGTGCTTCCCGACAGATACCGTGAGGGGGATATGGAAGATCGAGACCACCTCGATGGAAATAGTCAGATGCTCGAGGTTGGGAAACGGTTCGTCGAGGACCCAGGAGAAGTGAGGCCACACGTCGCTCACTCCTTGAAATTCCAAGGTATGGATCCTATCGCGGCGAAGTTGGCCTGCATCTCGCACGCTGTCCAGAGCAGCCTTGACCCTTTCCCCCCCCTTCCGAGACCAATGTGCGTATATCTCGGCCGGTCTCCAGTTGGCCATTTCGAACCGCCTGAGCATCTTCTCGGGGGGCAGGCAATATATCCTCTCCCACAACTGGGGGGGTGGATAATATTGTTTGGCAGAGGTAGTGACAGGTCGGGAGGATGGCCGTCCAGGTTGGGGTGCGTTTCGTGTCGTTGATGGTGAAAAGCAGGATGTAGATAGTTCGTAGGGGAGACGGAGGAGCGGCGACCGTATGCGATTCCTAGTTCGAAGCTGTTTGTTAGATAAACCAGCGGTGGGCACATCAACCACAGGTTCTTTCGTGGGTTGAGAGGATTGTCCCCCTATGGCGCGGTTTCCAGGACCCGTAGTTTCGGGGCCAGACATGACTAGTTACAGATGAGGCCGTCGATGTGGTCCGCAGTGGGAGGAGGACCAGTAGGACTGAGACGGTGTTGGAATTAGGGGGGGGGATTGACTGGAGGAGGTGGGAACAGAGACAGGATGGAACAGTGATCGCCGACTTTATAAAGCAGCAGCCCGACCGAAGGGGAAAGCCTCGGTGTTGTAAGCGCATTTGTTAGCGACCACCAGAACGGGCTTAGAGGGATTCAGGAGGCTTGTGAAGAAAAACGGTGGAGATCGTGTCGATGAACGCTCTCTGCAAACTGGCATCGGATGCGATCGATTCACGCGTGCAGGAGTGTGATGTCCACAGTTCCTACTTCATGCTTCATCTTCGGTGCAACTCTATTACTGGACCACCCAACTCTCTTGGTCTCAGCATCCCTTCTAACGCTATTGAGACAAGAACGAGCACGGTGTCCCCGTTCGCAATCGTTGGCCTCAATGTATTCCCAGCTTGATCGAAGGGGCTCGTACTGTCGATGTACTCGTCGAACTCCTCAACATCGAGGCGCTTGGTCACGTCCGCCCTGTCTATGGGCAACATTCTCACCCGGAGGAGGATGTAACGTTCACACAAAAGAAACTAGAAGCTGACAATGGGGGACGGTTGGTTCGGCGGGACTTTGCTCTCGAAAAAGAGACTAAGAACACCTCTTCGCTAGTATGCCCTGGGTCTATCTGTGCGTCGCATGAGGGTTCCCTTAATGGCATTGGTGTGGATGACGGATTGTCAGTCTCGAGAGTTCGTTTTCTCGGACATACGAACGGTCACCTCTCGGTACGCTTCCACGCCATATTTCCATTGTCATCCGTTTGCTCACTCGGAATTCTTCCAGACCCGGCAGCATATGTGGCGCAAACAAACTCACTCGCAATCCTGACCTTAGCGTGATCCTCCATCCACACATCATCAGCAAGTGAACACAGGCTCGTGTCCTCACCCTTCGCGTTGACTTTGTCCGACATGGTCGCGGTTGACCTATAGATGTCACCGGAGACGAAAGCACTCACCTCAATGGCTCCAGCGTACCCGATCTCGTTCCAGGCCATCCGGAATCCAGCGCAGAAAGCAGCACGCTTCTTCCACACGGAGGTTTTCTACGCCTTCTCATATGATTTGCACACGGTCACGGCGGCAGACAGCCCAGAAAAACGGCATCCCGTTCAAGAGTTGGTTGGACTGGAATTAGCTTGAGAGGGCCGAGAGCGATAGCGATGAGGACACCCGAGGTGAGATCGTCAAACTGGGCAGCGACGAGTTAAGTTTCAAGTAACAGGGGTAGTGGGAACGCTCGCTCGCAGCACTCGACTACCAGACATTGAGACACTAGTACGCACATGTATAAACTGATGCTTCAAAACTGGTAGGGGGAACTTACTACGAAGAAAGCTACGATACAAACAAAAACGCTCACGGCTGGTATATGCGTGAAAACGAAAGGGGGGGAGGAAAACAACGGAAACGGAAGACGAAACCGTCACCAATGGAAATCGAGGACACCCTTGAACTTATTGCGCCCGCGTTGAGCGCCAGCATGGAACCGAACGATTCGAAACCACGAGGCCAATCACTCACTATCGCACCACCATCTATCCTGACCTAACTGCGACATGGACGACATGCGAGATTCGTTCTCTAGACTAAAGAATAAAATTAAGCGCGGATTAACAGGGACCAGACGCAAACCAGACAGAACAGGGGCCGATAGGGAGAGCGCTGACCCAACGGGCGCAGCGGGTAGCGGTCACGACCAGGGTGGGAACGGGACCAACGCAGACGGACGGAATGCCCACCCGATACATCTAGCTCCTCAGCCAGAATCTATGCCAGCAGGTGGAAGCGACAACGACCAGCAAAGAGGAGAGACAGACGTCCACGGAAGGGAAGTCACTCAGAGGCACTCGTGTCTGGACCCGGACGCTGAGGTTGCAGTCATGGTGGGAAGTGGGCACAGTGGAGAAGTCGAGCAAGTCTATCCCCCTCCATCCCCTCCTTCGATCCTGCAAAGTGGGGAACTTGACAGTATGTGAGATTGTTCTCTCTGTTGCCACCTCTGATCGTCCCTTCAGACAACGCAGGCACCTCTACTGTTCCCGATCCTGCACCACAAGTTCTTCGTCCCAACGAGAGTGTTGGGCCGGGCGCAGCTGTGGACGAGAACAAGTCAAGCTGGAAGTCTACTGCGTCCGCCACGGCCAAATTGCTCCTCCGTGGGGTGAGAGACTCCGCAGATGCCTTCGGTCCGCTCAAATCGGTCGCTGGAGGTCTCTGCTTTGTCCTGGAAAATTGCGAGGTACGACCCTCCTCCCACATACGCCATCCACATTGCTTACAGGCACACCAGCGGACGAAGGCGAATAAACAAGCAATGGAATCTTTGGCACCTCGGGTCGAGGCGCTCGCTGAGTTGCTCTGTGCACCTGTTCCTCAAGGTGATGCCAACGAGCAGGAACGGAGAAAGAGACTGGAACAGTAAGCCCACACTCGTCAAAGTCCTAAATCGAACATCACAAACGGGGATCATTAGGAAACTGGGAAATGGTCTCCAAGAACTTGAGTCGCTGGCAAAGCAGGGGAAGGTTGAGGGTTTCTTCAGCAATGTCGAGAATGCGGATAAACTTGGTGGTCTGGTCGAAGATATCCGCGACGCAATGATGGAGTATCAGGTATGCATCCATAACTGTCCGTCTCCGGCACTTCTGATGCTCGCACCAGACTTCGTTGCAGCAAGATCTCTACGACAGGAGTTTCCTACTCATCGTAAGTCTCGCTCCTCACCTTCCATCCTCATGGACTAACCGATGTGCAGGAATCAGCGGACCTCGCCCTTCTCGATAGGATGTATCATACCCCAGATGCTGGGTACCGCTGTGGGGACAGGCAGGGGTGCCTGAGGGGAACGAGAAAGGATGACCTCTGGGAGATCGAACATTGGTTAAATGCCCAACGGGGTCAGCGTGTTTTCTGGTTGAATGGCCTGGCCGGGACGGGGAAATCGACCATTGCGCAAACGTTCGCCGAGACGAGCTTCGCAGATGGAAAGCTCGGGGCCAGTTTCTTCTGCTCGCGAGACTTTGCGGACCGGAGCAATCTCCGGGCAATCTTCCCAACGCTCGCCTTCCAGCTTGCCTACCAGTATCCCCGTTTCCGAAAGGAGCTACTCCAGATCCTGAAGGCACGCCCTGATGTCGGACAGGAGTCTCTCTGTTCACAGATGGAGAAGCTCATTGTTCATCCGCTCAAAGCTACCCGCATTCCGACCCTCATCATCATTGACGCCCTTGACGAATGCAAGGACAAAGAACCCGCCTCCGCCATTCTTTCCATGCTCTCTCGCTACATGGATGAGATCCCCAATGTCAAGTTCTTTATCACTGGTCGTCCCGAACCTCGGATCCGCTCTGGGTTTCGTCTCGAGTCACTCCGACCTATCACAGAAGTGTTCAGGCTGCACGATGTTGAACGCTCCTCAGTGGATAGTGATATCAAGCTGTTCTTTAGGACCCAGTTTGCCAGTATCACCAAAACCCGAAGTGACTGTGACTTCACAGAAGACTGGCCAAATCCATCCGACATCAATGCTCTTTGTGGAAAGGCAGCAGGGTTCTTCATCTATGCTTCGACAGTTATCAAATTTGTCGCATCCGAGAACCGCACACTCACCGAACAACTGGACCAGATCATCTCACTCCCACAAAGCACTGCTCATGAAGGAAGGTCTGGGATTGACCTCCTTTACACCCAGGTTCTAGAGCAAGTGGTTGATGGTACAGATGCAAATGCCGAGGAAATTCATTCCCGGTTCAAAACTGTGGTTGGGGCAGTGCTACTTGTGTTTGACCCTCTTCCAGTGAGGGCACTCTCAGACCTCCTAAGAATGTCCAGCATTTCTACCACACTCCGCTCCCTCCATTCTCTCCTTCTGGTCCCAGACCCAGACAAGACAGAAGTCCCAATTCGCCCCTTCCACAAGTCATTCCCTGACTTCCTCACAGACCCAAAGCAGTGTGGAGACAAATGGTTTTTTGTGGAGCCCATAATTTATCACACAGAAATTCTACTTTTGTGCCTCAACCTTATGAGGGAGAGATTGAAGAAGAATATTTGCAACCTGGATGACTATGCTATTTTCAGTGAGGTTAAAGACCTTTCTGCTCGAAGGAAGGACTACATTGGAGGTGCTCTAGAATATGCATGCTGCTTCTGGACAAAGCACCTTCTGGAGATTCCTGGCAGCAGCCCTCATGTTGAGAAAGTAAAGAAGGCAATTGATGAGTTCTTTGTGACACATTTGCTGGATTGGATAGAAGTTCTTGCACTCATTGGGAACCTTGGTGCTGGTGTTTATGCTATTAATGATGTTGAGCAGTGGTGTACTTTGGTGAGTACCATGCAAACTGTTTACTGAGGCCTATATTCACATTTATTTAGGCAGGAGTTTTATGCAAGTGGACTGCTGATAGCCAGCGTTTTCTGCTGGAACACTTTGATACTATCTGTGATTCCCCTTCCCACATCTACCATTCTGCTCTCCCATTTTCTCCCTCCTCATCTTGGCTTCAGAGGCACCACAATACAGAGCTTTCACTCCAAGTGAAGGTGGTCAAGGGTTTTCCAGCAGAATGGGGAATGTGCTCCCGAACAGTTTCATTAGATGGAAGGCCACAGGCCCTCTCATACTTGAATAGCACCATTGCAGTTGGATTTGGGTCCTATCCTGGTGACATCATTACCCTCAATGCAATCACAGGCAGCCAGACAGCCATTCTCTCTGGACACACTGATTGGGTGAGATCTCTCATTTTCTCATCAGATGGGGCATCACTTGTATCTGGAAGTGATGATAGGACCATTAAACTTTGGGATGTACAGACTGGTGGGGTTGTCAAAACCTTCTCTGGTCACATCAGCTGGGTTTGGTCTGTTTCTATCTCAGCAGACTGTGCTAGGATTGCTTCAGGATCTTCAGATAACACAATTCACTTGTGGGACATTCAGACAGGGGACTGCTATTGTGTTATAAACCAACAGGATACTGTGCAGTATGTTGGCTTCTCTCCCACAGACCCTCAGTACCTCTTATCCATCTCTAACAATAAAGTCTGGCAATGGGATATCAATGGTCACCAAAGTTCCCCAGTATGTGATGGTTCTCATGTCAATTTCTCCTTGGATGGTACCCAGTTTGCTTTGTGCAATGGGGCAGTTGTCACAGTTCAAAACTCTGATTCCAGAGCTATTGTGGCTGAATTCCATATTACCAATGGTAATGCCAGCCATTGCTGTTTCTCCCCTGATGGCAGGCTTGTTGCTGTTGCTGTTGGTCCCACTGCTTATATTTGGGACATCACTGGCCCAGATCCTTATCCTACTGGTACCTTCATTGGCCATACCAATGCTATTACCTCTCTTGTATTTTCCTCCCCCACCTCCCTCATCTCAGCATCTAAAGATAAATCAGTTAAGTTCTGGCAAGTTGGTACTTTACCAAAAACCCCAGCTGAGACTGATCCAATGTCCACACCCCTTACCTCAGTTCCAATTAAGTTCATTGCTCTGCAAGCCAAAGATGGTATCACTATCTCAAGTGATTCAGATGGGGTGGTAAGGATCTGGGACATCTCATCTGGCATCTGTAAGACTTCCTTTCAAACCCCAGCAAAAGACTCTTACTACAGAGATGTCCAGCTGATTGATGGCAGGTTGATCTTTGTTTGGTATACAAACGGAAAGATCCATATCTGGGATACTGGGAAAGAGGAACTCCTCCAGGCTGTGGATGCCCCTAGGAGTCAACTTGAGGACTTAAAGATATCTGGGGATGGAACTAAAGTTTTCTGCCTGTATTACAGATCCATTCAAGCCTGGTCTATATGGACAGGAGAGGTTGTGGGTATGATAAAAATAGACTTTGTGAACCCTAAAAGATCCCTCACTGTGGATGGCTCAAGGGTTTGGATCCACTACCCCCAATCAGAACACCAGGGGTGGGACTTTGGGACCCCAGGCTCATCCCCTATTCAGTTACCTAGTATGCCCACACCCCACCTCAGTGGTCTCATAGTGCAGGATATTGACCTTTCAAAGATCAATGATATAGTTACTGGGAAGGTGGTTTTTCAGCTGTCTGGGAGGTTTGCAAAGCCCACTGTTGTGCAATGTGATGGTTACTATTTGGCTGCTGGTTATGATTCAGGAGAGATATTGATTCTAGACTTCAACCATGTACTCTTCCAGTCATGATCTGTACTTTATGTATTCTGTTCACTTGCCTTGTATAATGTGAATTGTGAGTGACATACTTGTCTGGCACTAGGATTGTTGGTATATACAGCAACTCACTAAAAAGGTAGGAGAGAGATTGTCCATACAATATGTGCATATAATGAGCAGAGTATATAAGTATTAGGGCAATACTTCAAAGAGGTAAGATCTATGCCTATGATGATTTGTTTAGAATAGAGGGACCTTGTGCAAAAACAGAAAAGTAGACTCAATGGTAATAATATGGACACAAAGCAATGAAGATGAGACAGATTGGAAGATAGCAGGCATGTGGAGGGACAGAAGAGATAGCATAAGTAATCCTATATATTAAAACACATCACTCTCACTTAACATAGATAAGACAAATACACTCCCTCATTAGTTCCTTGTCAGGACATTGCTTTTTGAACTTTTAATTTTGACCAATTTATTATACTGACACTACATTTTCACTTCAAACATTTTCTTATCCTACTGAAGACCCTTTCATTACTATTCCAGTGGTCTTCAATCCCACTTTCCTTATCTGCACTTTCCCCTTCTACTCACAATTCACAGAGTCACTCAGTTTAGACAAAGACAAAACCAAATCATATTGGTGCTACAATGGGCTACTAGTGCTAGGTCTGCTAAGCAGGTTGCATTTCCTGCAACCCTCAAATCATGCTTCACCTTCTGACAGTTTCAGAAATTGCCTTTATCTTCCAGCACTGCCATCTTTACATTACAGGACTGCCCAGACCTCTCTTGCCTCTCTTGGACCCTTTTTCAAATCTTCTAGATCTTTTTAATCACAACCTCTACCTTCCAATCATCAGATTCTCTGTATGGTGAATCTTCCATTTATCACCCAACCTTGTTTGTGCATCAATGTCACTTCCAGCACCTACCTCATTCTTCCTTTGTGTTCCCCTCCTTTCAGAACCCTTGATCTGTCTACTACACATCACACCTTGAGTTCTTTGCCCTTCCATACCTTCCAAAGTCTGTGATCTCCTTTCCCCATTCTTCCCCATTGTGCCCTTTCTCCATTTCATTTCCTGGTCACTACCTTTCCTTTTCTGTCTGATCACTTCCTATGACTGCTACACCATCAAGTATCTTTATGTCAGGGCCACTCCACCCTAACACTCTTAGAGTGTTCCACACCTTCCCAAGGCCAGTCTAGTCCAACTAGAAACTCCTGGTAGGTTGTCCAAGGTCACAATAAGACAAGTCAAATGGGCAGAAAAGACTCCTGGAGGCGAAGTCGTCTGGAGACCGATGAGTGCTTCAAACCAAATGAAACGATAAGTTTGCTTAGGGATTCACAGACTCTCCTATGAGAGAATGGCCCTTGTAGTGGCTCATTGAGTGTCTGGAGAGGGAGGAGAATGACACAATGTAGAGGATCTCCCAGTAATCTCTGACTTGACCTTAATCACACTGAGGCAAAGAAGGGCAGAGGAATTCCTGAGATAACAAAACTAAGGAGACTCAGCCACTAACTACTACAAGTATATATATAGGGAAAGTGGCCCTGATGTGTCTCCTGTAAGATAATCCCAATATTCCCAAAAGAAGAAACATCTACCAAAAGGGAAAGAATGAAAGGGAGTGGGTGAACACTGATAAAGATCATGGAATAATAGTGGGTCATGAGAATAAATGAATCAGCAAGGAACAATAAAGAAATGAGATCATGAGAAAAGAATAGCCTGGCTGTTGGTCAAGGGGTCTTAACCTTGTAGACCCTTGACAGGCCAAGGCCAATATATATGATCTAAAAATAGAACAGCCATGATGAGTCATAAAGATTGTGGCTGAATTGTGGCTGGTCATGAGTCATATTCCTGATGACCGTTGGGGAGGGACCGAGGAGTCGGTAATTCATAAACCTTCCAACACACCCCGCCTGTGGGGTATCGGCCATCTGCGTCTAAAGGCTTCTTAGAGAACGGCAGATTCTGTACTGCCTTTTACAGACGCACTTTCACCAAAGGGCCGGATCCCATTGCACAGTAAGGTGATCAGGTGGTCATAAATGTCGTGAGGGTTGTGAGAGAGTCATGATGTATTGTGAGAGTCGTTAGTCAGACGATGAAACACATGTATTGATGTTGCTGATGAATGAGCGGTGTGGTGGTGGGGTCATGAGAGAGAGATGTATAAGCAGATGAGTTAGCGACATAATCTTGATGACAGTTGGGCAGTCTTTAGAGGAACTTGATCCTTGTTAGGGGCCATCCTCGAGCCTCCTAGTGGAGAGGCAAAACAAGGGGGCGTCCTGACAATATCGGACGGGGGCTGACTTCTGCAGGCCAGACAACGAAGACCCAGAGGTAACGGGAGTTAAAAGGAGACCCACGAGCCAAGTGGGGACATAACAAGTAACCTCTCACTGGGGACTGAGGAGAGTGTAACCTATTATTATCAAGACTAGGGAAATACAAGACTATGGACTGGAGGCTTATATAGCTACCAGGGGTGCGCACAGACCAGGACGCACAGACCATGTTTGTACATGCTTGGCAACAGTAGGGATAAAATAGAGAAAGGGAAATGAGTGTGAGGGGCCAGTCAGAAGTGTGGCGTCCAACCAGAAGCGTGACTGACGATAAGGATAAGTACAACCAACCAGAAGTGTGGCTGGGCAGAGCGGAGTCAAACGAATGTGTGGCAGCCAATCAGAAGTGTGGCTGATAGATAAGAAAGATAAGGGCCGGCCACATGACGAGTCATCAGGGGTGATGAGTCATGATCAGGTGATGGAACATGGGACCGATCATGTGACAGAGCATGTGACAGGCCATGTGACAGAGCACGTGACAGGCCATGTGACAGAGCACGTGACAGGCCATGTGACAGAGCACGTGACAGGCCATGTGACCAGCCCGACAGCTTAACCGTTTGGCTAAGGAGCAAGAGGGAGCCATCATTCTTGAGTGTTGAGGGTTCAAACCCGACAATGGCGCAGGCGCCAAAACAAGGACGATGACATTATCCCTGTGCTACCCTGAGGCGACCTCGACGAGGCGGA
>Ga0307517_10015079_pt1 | contig 10297 bp, 15 predicted proteins | sample 23_EM_MG_FD_194515 | JGI IMG/M metagenome (GOLD analysis project Ga0307517, IMG submission 194515) | Populus trichocarpa ectomycorrhiza microbial communities from riparian zone in the Pacific Northwest, United States - 23_EM | ecosystem: Host-associated > Plants > Roots > Unclassified | place...
GGCTCTGTGGTCGTTTGTGGCACTGTGACGTGGCACACCATCCCACTGCTGCTCGACTGGAACCCGTCACATGAGGGCCCAGCACGAACACGGCCTCATATGAGCGCGTGTCGCTTTCTACAGAGCAGGGGATGGGGAGGGGGATGGCAGTAAGGTGTTGGTTGGAAGCAAGGTGGTTGTAATTACTAATTGATGATATTGAAACTCCGCCTAAAATGCTGAAGCTGCCAACAATAGATCAATTACCTAATCACGGCTCGACGGCATTCCTAAAATGGTTGGAAGCCCAAAATCCGCGCATGGAACCACCCACTAATCCCACACCACATGTCTAATTAGACATGTATGTCATGTCCACATACTCGTCTAGTTAGATGGGTTTGTCGGAGTTGAAGGCTACCTCTAATAACTCTTCGATAACGCATCAACTTGTTGGATTTATTTTCTCCTGGGAGTAATTCGTTTTGGTTTCACGGCCTTTTCGGCATGTCATCAGCTTGTCTCTTTCCGCCACGTGCATGAGTCATCAGCTTCGCCGCCGCTGTCGACGTTGCCATCACCTTCGTCGTCGTCGTCGTCGTCGCCGTCAATAAAACCATAATAAATATGAAATAATTATTAGGACGCCCGAGATCTCATAGTACTATGTAAGTTAGTGTATATCATAAATATCCAAACCATCCACCTGCTCATCCATAGTCACAGCGAGGACATTGAACTTCTCAGCAAGAAGGTCCTCATCTTCCTGGTCGTGGTCGACATCGTCTTCTTCTTGGCCAGTAGCATCAAGCCCTTCATCGCCGTCAGCCACGCCGAGGGCTACAGAGGCTGCCCCAACAGCCACACCATCAATATCCACATCCATGCCATCCCCTGGGCCTTCGTGCAATGTTCTGTCGATGCTGACTCCATACGAAAGATTGCCAGTAAATCCAGGAAGACGTAAAAGCTGGGAAAACCGCTTTCTGTGGATCTCTGTGAATCGTCCTTTTTCCATTCGATGGATGTAGATTTGGTGGGCAAGGGAGGGATCTGTCGGTTGCACTACGCTCTCCTTGTATCGTAGGAAGTTGTCCTCATCTCGCATGTGAGTGAGGACTCTCCGAATTTCAATGTTGAGGCGCTCAATCTCTTCCCTCGCATGTTCCAACTTGAAAAAGGAATCCATTGCAACTTGAGCAGCCGGTTTTGCCCATGGGCGTAAACGAATGTCTTCACGAGTTTCGCGCAGGAGGTCGAAGTCGGCGAGGAATGCATATTCGACCACGTTGTCCCAGGAGAGAGCTGACCGCGGGGGAGTGAGAGAGGCAGCGGCGATGTTATATCGCTCAAGGCTTGTACGGATGGCCTGCGAACGTGCACTCAAGGCTTTGGCAATGTGCTTTCGTAGCTTGTAGCTTGTGTGAGGTTGTTATTGTTATCAGAGCAGGAGGAGATAAAATGAATGTTCGCACCTGTTTGCGACATGTTCATCTTTGTCAATTCAAACATACGCGACACAATCAAACCCTCTAATTCATCCAGGCATCGCTGATACCGACGCCTCGTAAGAAGCACTGCGGTTGCCTTCCATTCCTCCGACTCTCGGTCCCATCGAACATCAATCTGGAGCTGCACCTCAAGATCTTGTACAGCGAGGAGATCCTTCGCTACATTTTCGGTTGCGTGGCGCATCTTGGTCTCCTCAGAGAGCTGTCGCTTTTTCTTAGGGGCGTTGGGGGCGGTCTCCGCGGCTGGAAGAATGGCGAGGGTCGTGAGGACATGCCAGGTCTCTCGGAGCTTTGTCAATTTCAATCTGCCAGAACAATTTAAAACTTAGAAAAAGTAAAACAACGGAGACATTCATTTTTCTTACCCTGAGTCAATCCAATTCATGAGCTTCTGCAAATACTCCATTTCCAATGTTTCTTGTACCGGTTCTTTCTGAAGCCCCTTGAGGTACGTTCGCTCCTCAAGAAGCCATTCCTGAAAGGTGGCATCGCTGGTGATGCCTTGAGCAAGCATGGTCTTGCGTAGCGCTGGTTCAGTCTTTAGGATAGCGAGGGCTTGCTTGTAGTTATTGACCAGAAAATTACCTGTAACTCCATGAATACAAATTGGGAGTGAATGGCACAAAAGAGAACTCACTGAGGTTATGATATGTCTCAAAAGAATCCATATGCTTCATAAACTCCACTATCTTTTGCTGCCGATGGAAAATGCTGGCATAGCGAGTTGAGGATGCAAGGGCATTCGATTTTGAGAAGAAGCGCTCGCAGCCCTTGAGGTCTTCAAGACCCATTCCTTTGACGTAATTTGCCAGGAAAGACAGCTGACAGAGTCGGTTATGGGCATGGCCATGGAAGGACCCTACGAGTGACTTGTAGCCAAGCTCATGGGCACGTTCGCCAAGGGTGCTATTGTTGACTGTGGCGCCGAATTTGCAGCCAATATCGTAGCCCACTCCAAGCCTTAATCCAAAAGCAGCGAGGAGTAATGCAAGGACGGCGAGCCCGTATTTGGCACTGTTCATCCAGTTCAGCGAGATACATCTTGAGAGAAAAAACTTGAGACTTACAGCTCCCCACTTCGAACCATGTCGGCAACTACAAGGACAAAACCATGGTGGCACAAAGCCAAGAAGATTCCCGTTTCATCAAATATCCCCCACATCCGTGCTGTAACTTCATTGAGCATGTTGCTCCACCGCTCTTCGCAATAATTTGACTCATCTTCGTCTGCAGCAGGGTCAACTAGGAAGGGTGCTAACTTCGCAAGAGATTCCTTTGCCCATTCATCCACTTGTTCGCGGCTGAGGTAGTAGTCACCGCCAACCTTGCGTGAATCAGGCCGTTCTTTGGATGTGCCGACCGTTGGAATTCCATCAGATGATTCGGGTACATCAGCAGGAATTACAATATCTCGCCGGAGGATGCGCTTGAGGGAGTTGTTGCCATCCATTGTTGTAAGCATCTCCAGGATAAGGTCATCTTCATCACGGAGCTTGTATGTACAAGCAGGGCAGGCATTACAGAGACGCCAGTCATGCGATGTACGATTAAGGGCAATATTTACACGTATTTTCACCTCTTCACGTATCTGGAGGTAAAGAATGGTGAATTGTTGGCTGAGATATGGGCGGAATGCAGTGGCATGAAGGTCGCAGAGAGCTTTAACGAATGGTTGGATGGAAAGATGAGGGCAACGAAGGTGTGTGACATGAAAGAGTTCAAGAACTCTGACCGTGGTCGCAGGAGTTGGGGTAAATGGGGAGCATGGAATAAGGCCATTACGGAGGATGGCAGCTGGAGTGCCTAAGTCGGTTGTATGTGTGTTGAGGTCAACTGAATAGGTTTCTGGAGGTCATGTTGAGGAATGTAACACACAGCACAAGTTAACATAAACCTCACCAAATACATCGATAACTTGGAGGTGGATTGCACCATCGACTTCGGGTACATTACAAGACATCTGGGGGTTGGGTACATCTGAGACTTGTTTCCAAAGGAGGTACGCATCCACAATGGCAGGCATTTGACACCTAAATCCTTCAGTCCACTGGTTGACTCTATCCCTGCGAGTGCGTGTTTCTTGTCGCCGTTGTCTGAAAGTACATGAAATTCGTACAAAAATGACTTGATAGTAAATATAACTGACCTCCTCTCTGATTGTAGGTTGTCCTCCTCCTCAAGGATTTGGAAGAATTCACTGCCTGCGTGACTTCCTTCCAAAGGCATCGAGCCATCTAAGATGTCTGCTAAGTGCAAAAGGTTGTCGGGCTCGAAGTCTGAGTTGTCGTTGGTTATTTGGGGGAGCTCCCATGATTTTCTTAGCTGGTCAATGTCGTCTTCATGCAGTGCTACAACAAAAAAAGGAATAAGCCATAAAATCTAATATCATTGAATGGCCATGCAACCCACCTTCATGTTGCCAATGCAAAGCAGCATTTTGTTTGGTTACTTTTACATTGAGGCCTTTTGCGTTGAGTGTCTGGTGGCTGCGTACACGGCCTCCAGATGCTGAAAATCCTGATGATTCCGATGAGAATGAAAGAGTCTTGTTTTTTGTTGATTTCCTCGACGAGATTCCCATGGCATGGACGCTGTGACCAAGCGTGACATTTTGATAACTTCAACTCGCTATGCTCGTCGAGGTCTTTGCTTGACCAGATAAATGAATAACTTTTTCTTCTGCTGATGCATCAAAAATTCTGCACCTTGGCTAGTTACCTTTGAACTTTCGAGCCTCACCTGGGCTTGAAAAGTGAACCAAATACTGGGGCTCTGAAATTCCATCTCTGCGCCGTGCACCGGTTACCTCCTGAGTTGTGTCTCTCTTACTCTAGCACCCTGGCATCATATCCTCTCGCAAATAAATAAATAGAGACCTTGTGAAATACATGCGCTGGGGAGATTTGATGTGACTCAGCCCTACCACCCTCCATGAACGCTGGTTAGATCTGCTGCCCTAATCCTTAGCTGTGTCTTGTCCTTCAGCAACTGTCATATGCTTCAACAAGCCACTTGGAGAAGATAAGTCTCATTACTCTATCCATATTTATGAGACCATTTGATTTCTGGAGAACGGTTTTTGAATGGAGGTGGAAGAAACACATTGTGACTGAGTATGGAAGGGGTATAGAAATCAGGCTTCCTTGTCTGGCACAGTCTTGAGGATCGTGTAATTAATACACCATAATAGATGACCCCCTTTGCAACTAGGATATACCCCTTAACTTGTGTCCGGGAATCGCAAAACTTGTTGAGGAAACAGAACATGTTGAACTGTGTTAAAGACCCTAACGATGGTCAATACAAACGGTCACAACGGACATCTGTCTTGTCCTACCCACTATTTTGTCTGCACAAAACTTCGAACTTGGGCTATTTCTCTAATTATTTTTGGGAAAGGAAGATATACATCCTCGTCAGTTCTTTGATTTTTTTGGACTGCATTCTTGAAGTTTTTCATCTCCATCGGAAGAGATCTGTTCCTAGCATCTGGTTATAGTGGTAATCTGCTGCATTATTTTTCTTCGAGTGATGTGTCTATGTGAAGAGAATAGTTAAAAATAGAGAATCGACCATGTCTAAGGGTGGCATATTTTGGTTGAGAGCCATAGGATATTAGCCGCCCATCAATGTAATATATGTATATATTTTTTATATCAGTTGTTTTGTACTTCAACTCCTCATTTCTTCGCAGCCTTCATCTATATATACAGTTTCAACAGAAAGGTGCACCTTGGAAGGTTATATCAGAAGCTGCTTGAGTTGGTTCATGCTCAAAGTAAATTTAGATGGCACAATTTATAATTTTGCTCTTCTGTTTCGAAACCTTCTTCTATCCATACTCAAACTGCCTATACCTGTGACTGGAGGTACTGTATACAGTTTCCGGATGTTCTGAGAGTCATTGAAATACCAGATGGGCCAGGAAACTGTTTTTGAATGCAGCACTATTTGTCGGAAATATATCCTATTTAGGGAATTTTGAAGTTACCTTCTTATTCTGGCAGTGGACACAATAAAATGAAGGGGTGAGAGGCGGTATTTTATTGACAGCAGCAAGGTATACATCATAACAAGCACAGGAACTACAGCAGATATATGGAACAGAATGAAGGCGTACTTACTTAGAATATTGGACAATTTCACCAGCCATAACAGCAGCAGAAAAGACACGACATGCTTGGTCATAACTGCCAACCTTCCTCACCCGATTCCGTCCCAAGGTCCCTGCGGCCAGCTTTGCTGCTACCCTAGAGCATTAGGTATTAGAGTAGAGCAAAAGATAAATTATTTTGTGCACGAACTTTCCATGGTACGTCCCAGGGAAATCGCCATGTAAAACCACCCACCATGCCTCTTCGTTGGACAGGGGGCCAGATGGCATTGGCTCCAACCTTGATGAGGAGGCGACAGGAAGCTGTGGCATTGAGGTAGGCATTGTCGATGAATGAGGTGCTGGCAGACGAGTCCGTGCAGAAGTTGGGGGCAAGGGAACTGGTTGACGCATAGGAAAGGTTCTGAAAAGGGGGGTTGGAGTTGGGACTGGTGCGGCAACAATGGTAATAAGGGTTGGGGAAACTACAGGAGGTGCAGTTTGTTGTGGAGCAGGTGGAGCCCTGGGCTTTTGAATTCGGGTGTAAGCAGAGGAGGTAGGAGGACGAGCACTAAGTTGTGCATGAACCACCTCAGAAAGTGCTCGCGCTATGTTATCCATAGCATTGCGTTGGCGAAGATTGGAAGATGTGGATACAGGTGGTGACCTAGGAATGCATCGTGGAATGAACGGGGTTGTTTTTTTGATATTGGGCCATGGCAGTGACGGACTGGGTGAAGAACTGGCAGATGACCTAGAACTGGTCACCGTGGGTGAGGGAGATGATTGAGAGTATGAAGGAGTAGGAGAATGAGAGAACGCCGTGTTGGATGAAGGAGAGGGGCTCAGGAGGGGGTTCAATTCAGGAAGGACCACACCATGGCTGGCGCATGCATGCTCCCAAGCGCTCTGTGCTTCCTGCAGTGAGTAATAGCCCTTAACACAGTTTCCCCTGAAACCAGTAAGCTGAGCGCTTGCTCCAGGCCTGTACAGTCTCATAAGAAAGGACAAATTCGTAAAGAATTACGTACCATGACTGGAAGACACCCTGCTTGTGGCCTCGAAACACAACCCAAGCAACATACTTTCCTTGCCGATAAGTAGTAGTCTGTGGGCTGGGTACCGGTGCACCCCTCAAACATTCTTCCTCTGCTGCCTCGAATGCGCTGTCGTCCACATCAGTGCTGGCATCATCCAACTCATCAGTAACATTAAAATTGAACTCGCTTGTGGTGGAATCAAGATCACAGGTACCGGCTCCATCCAAAGTCGAGGTATCTTCCCAATCATAGTCGAGATCAGCTGCGCTGATATCTGGCCAATCTACATTCTCGTACTCGTCTTCATCATCAATGATCGAAGTAGCTTTCATTTCTAGAATTTATATGGATGAGAAGATCGCAAGGAAAGGTGCAAGTGTACTTACTTCCTTCACGCATGATGAGAGGTGTTCGCAGGTGGTGAGAGGTGAGTTGGGAGGATTGACATGCTGCACGATGGCACAATAACAAATCAACAATCATCAACAAAGTCACAACAATTCAACGTTCAACAATTGACATTAACTTATTGCTACATTTTTTTCGTGTCATGTCTGACAATGAAATTCAGCCCGAGGATCGCCCCAGCACTTGGACCTCTCGCAATCCTGAAAAACCTGTTATCCAGCCCCGTGTGCAGCCCAAGAAGACCCTGACTGCTTCTCAGAAAATCACCAATGCCGAAAAACAGGCAATGAAACACGAATCATCTCTTGCATTCCAGCAGGTAATTAGTGATTATCATGTAGGACGTGATGCATTCATCGACAAAGCAGCAAAAGACAATAATAAGAGACCCGCATACGTTCGAAGCCTCCTTTTCAATAAATCAAAAATTACCAAACCACAACAAGTAAATCTCCATAATGCGCTTGTCCATCATGTTGCCAAAGAGCTCAATGCAGGTACGTAATTTAATAACACTGTATTTATATAAAACATCTGAACATTATTTTGTGTCCCGCAGACTGAGCTTTTGGTGATTGTGCCAAAATGCCTGAGATTCGCAAGCACCTTGCAGAAGATGAGGATTTGAAGGGCCTATCTGCTGAGAAGGAAGCGGAGATTCGCCTTGCACTGAGTGAACACCGGAATGTACAAGAAACTGGAGCTCGGTATAGCAATAAAGGTGCCTCTGTTGACTACAGGGGAACTCTGAAGTGTGTTTGCACTGAGGCAAGTGATTTATCAATACCTCGACATTGGCACAGCTATCTTACTCATAAACCCACAGCTCGACAACCTCTCAGAACGGACAGGATCTGCGTCATTCACCTTTGTTACCCGGGGTCACATCAACGATACCACAGCACCTGCATTTATTGAATCGGATGGTGCCCTAGCTTTCTTTCAGCAAGTTCTTGGTTTGGACCCAAGCGAAGTTGCTGGGAAGTTTGAACTATGGGCAACCTCTCGCACAAGAGGTGGGTTTCCTGGATATCAGTCTGGCCCATATAATCTGACCTCTTGGCCCTTTTGTTACAGTTCATCAACCTGACACCCTCATTTCCATGCGCGCTGAGAGCACAAAAATGATCTCCGACGGTCTCCGTAAGTCAAATATCATACCTGGTGCATATTGCAGGGGCTCATGATATGCCCATAGGAATTATTCTTGGCCTGAAGAACGTCAATATGTCCTACGAACATTATGATCATAACATTGTGTCCTGCCACATGGTCAAACTTAATGGGTGGCCAGCTGGCCTACAACGCATCAGTCCCTCCAAAATCAACACCGTGGAGGAGATTCGGTCGCTTCGTGATGCCTTGAAAGCAGGCGACTGCATGTGGTCGAAGCTTTCAATGCGCCAGCATACAGCCCACCTGGAGTCTTTGGCAGCCCGCATCGCTGCTGATCCATCACTCGCAAAACCAACCAAGAAAGCTCGGAGCGACAAGGGTGTTAGGAAGAAAAAAGTGGCATCTGGGAGCAATGGAAAACAAGCTGAGGTTGGGGGTAAAAGGAAGCACATTGCGAGAGAGAATGAAGCAGAGACATCTGAGGAAGACACCAGGGCACCACCTGCGAAGAAAACTAAACGGCCAGCATCAAAGAAAGCCGCCATCAAGGGACAGCTGCCCCCCATTCCGAGAAGCAGATCCGTCATCTCAACAACTGACGACAATGAGTAGTTATTGCGAGGAGCATGGCAGCCGGCCTTCCTGTCCTTACTTAGTTCCATCGCCCCCTGGTCTCAACTTGCCCATTCACAATAATTAGTACTCTGCCCAAGTTCCATATTTACATACCCAATGAAAAAGATGACATTGGAAAGAACGAAGCGCGACTCTCTAGGAGGTAGGCAATTGTATTTCAAAAAAAAATAACAAATACAGCTATTTTATCGATGAAGATATGATGGAGGATGTGGACAACGGCGGCGCCGCGGCGGGAGAGAGCGGGAATATCATGATGATGGTCATCGTGATGGGAAACCACACATGGGCAATGGGAGGATGCCCTGACGTGCCGAAGAACCCGTGAAAAAGAAATCGTAACTACTCCCAGGAGAAAATAAATCCAACAAGTTGATGCGTTATCGAAGAGTTATTAGAGGTAGCCTTCAACTCTGACAAACCCATCTAACTAGACGAGTATGTGGACATGACATACATGTCTAATTAGACACGTGGTGTGGGATTAGCGGGTGCATGGAACATAATAATTTCCGCACACAAACAAAAAAATTTACGGGGACTTGAAAATATTTCCGCGCAGCACATAAGTTTCCGCGCACAGTAAATAAATTTCCGCGCATGGTGAGTAAGTTTCCGCACTCGTATAAATGTTTCGGGGCATAAATAATATATGTATGAGGGGATTATAACTTTTCCGTGCACTGTACAAATATTTCCGCGCATAATATATATTTCTGGGAATATTTCCTAGAACGGACAGCCATAGTTAACTGCAAGGGCGAGGTAGTTTCCTTGGCCCGGGATGTTGAAAAGAAGTGTAGCGCACTTTCGGATGACGTCATACATGGACGTAGTTTGGTGCGTCTCAGGGCCGTTCTGCGCCAGGCTCTACAACCGCAGGAGGACTTGCGCTACTTGGACCAGGCTCGGACCATGCTGAAGGCCGCAGGGAACATTCCCACCCTTGCTACAGCCTGTCAGTTCATTTCCTGGGTGCATTACCATGAGGGCAGGGTCCAGGAGGCTCTGGACGCTATTGAGGAGGCATGGAAGTATGCGGAATCGACTGACAGTCCATCTATTCAGGCAAACATCTCCCTGACCTTTGGCACGGTCCTCTTCAGCGCCAATAAAGACGCCGAAGCATGGAAGCAGATCAAAATAGTACTAATGAAGGCCTCATATACTGGGGATCGGTTCAACATTGCACATGCATTGGAGTACATGGGCTATGGCTACCTCCGCAGAGGCGACTACCAAAATTCGTATGGTGCCTATGAGGCTGCAGCTGAAAAATACCTTGGTACTGTCCATGCTGATGAAGCTGGGGGGCGGTGTGAGGATAACATGGCCAGGATCGAGCGAAAGCAGGGGAATCCTGACACAGTCGTTGGCTTTTACAGGCCTAATTTAGACGTCGACAAAACCCTTTTCTACCCTCCCATTCAAGCATCTATGACTGAACTCCCCATTTCCAGTTCTTAATTAGATTTTGCCAAGGGGGCACCGGCCCGAGAATCCCAGACCGGGGG
>Ga0307517_10015082_pt1 | contig 10296 bp, 11 predicted proteins | sample 23_EM_MG_FD_194515 | JGI IMG/M metagenome (GOLD analysis project Ga0307517, IMG submission 194515) | Populus trichocarpa ectomycorrhiza microbial communities from riparian zone in the Pacific Northwest, United States - 23_EM | ecosystem: Host-associated > Plants > Roots > Unclassified | place...
CCGGTGCGCGGCCCGACACGCAAAAACACCCCTCTGGCTGCACCGAAGTGCAGTCCGGAGGGGTGTTGCTGGCGGTAGCGGTGGGATTTGAACCCACGGAGGAGTTGCCCCCTCACACGCTTTCGAGGCGTGCTCCTTAGGCCGCTCGGACACGCTACCGAGACAGAGCTTAGCGGACGCGGACGTGTGCTTTGAAATCGTTTGATCAGGCCGCCCTCAGGCCGCCCTCAGGCCGCCCTCAGGTCGCTCGGAAGAAACGGGTGAGCAGCGCCGAGCACTCGTCCGCCAGGACGCCCTCGATGACCTCGGGGCGGTGGTTGAGGCGGCGGTCGCGGACGACGTCCCAGAGGGAGCCGGTGGCGCCGGCCTTGGGGTCGGCGGCGCCGTAGACGACGCGGTCGACCCGGGACAGGACGATCGCGCCGGCGCACATCGTGCAGGGCTCAAGGGTGACGACGAGGGTGCAGCCGGACAGCCGCCACTCGCCCACCGCCTTGGCGGCCTCGCGGATGGCGAGGACCTCGGCGTGGGCGGTGGGGTCGCCGGTGGCCTCGCGTTCGTTGTGGCCGTGACCGATGACGGTGCGGCCGTCGGGGCCGAGCACGACCGCGCCCACCGGCACGTCGCCGGTGAGCGGGGCGAGCCCGGCCTCGGTGAGGGCGTGGCGCATCGGCCCGGCCCATGGGTCGCGCAGCGGATCGTGCCGCGGATCGTGCGCCGGGCCGGGCGGTGGGGCGGATGAGCTCAGCGCACTGCCTCCAGGACGTCGGCGCAGCCCAGCGTGTCGGCGATCTCGCCGAGCGCCTCGCCGGTCAGCGCGCCGTCGCCGCTGAGAGCCAGCAGCGCCTTGTTGCTCATGCCCAGGTCGACCAGTATGTCGGCGTCGCCGAGCGGGCCGACGGGTGCGGCCTCCTCGGTCGGGCCGGGGACGACATCGTCGTCGTCCGCTTCCTCGTCACCCTCCTCGGTTCCGTCGAGGTCGACGAGGTCGTCGAGGTTGTCGGCGGCGCCGGGGTCCCGCCCGAGCAGTTCGTCGGTGAGCAGGATCTCACCGTACGAGCTGCGGGCGGCGGCGGCCGCGTCGGATACGTAGATCCTGGGATCCTCCTCGCCATCGACCCGGACGACGCCGAACCAGGCGTCCTCCTGCTCGATGAAGACCAGGACCGTTTCCTCCCCGCCCGAAGCCTCACGGGCCAGGTCGGTCAGGTCGCCGAGGGTTTCCACATCGTCGAGATCGGTCTCGCTCGCTTGCCAACCGTCCTCGGTGCGCGCGAGCAGTGCGGCGAAGTACACCGTGACTCTCCCACAGGTCTCAGGCCGTCCGGACTGGGCGGAGCCGTACGTGATTCTCTCCCCGCCCACTCGGCATCGTGGCAGAAACCCGGGCTTCGCGAGAGGTCTTCCGCGCTGCGTCGTGCCTGGCCTTCCAGCTTTTTTGCCTGCGGCAGCCCTACGGGCTACCAGCGGAAGGTCCGCATCCGCATCTGCTGACGTGCCCGTGCGGCCCGCGCGCGGCGTGGCTGGACCCGCTCGCGCAGCTCTTTCGCCTCGTTAAGCTCCCGCAGGAACAGCGCTCGCCGCCGTCGCCGCTCGGCGTCGCTCTCCCCGTGCATGTGGGGTTCGTCGCGCTCGGCTGCCATTGGGTACCACCCCTGCTGCTGTCCACTGGGCGTATGTGCAGGACTTCCCTCTCCAGTGTGGTTTGAAGCACCGACTTGCGCATGCGGCGGACAGCCGTCGCGCGCGGATAGAGTCGTGTCCATGCGGATCCACGTAGTCGACCACCCGCTGGTGGCGCACAAACTCACCACTCTGCGCGACGAGCGCACCGACTCGCCGACCTTCCGGCGGCTGGCCGACGAACTGGTCACCCTCCTCGCGTACGAGGCGACCCGCGATGTGCGCACCGAGCAGGTCGACATCGCGACCCCCGTGGCCAAGACCACAGGCGTACGCCTCTCCCACCCCCGCCCGCTGGTCGTCCCGATCCTGCGGGCCGGCCTCGGCATGCTGGAGGGCCTCGTACGCCTCCTGCCGACCGCGGAGGTCGGCTTCCTCGGCATGATCCGCGACGAGGAGACGCTGGAGGCCAAGACCTACGCCACGCGCATGCCGGAGGACCTCTCCGGCCGCCAGGTGTACGTCCTGGACCCGATGCTCGCCACCGGCGGCACCCTGGTCGCCGCGATCAACCTGCTCATCGAGCGCGGCGCGGACGACGTCACCGCCGTCGTGCTGCTGGCCTCGCCCGAGGGCGTCGCCACGATGGAGGAGGCGCTGGCCGGCAAGCCGGTCACCGTCGTCACGGCGGCCCTGGACAGCCACCTCAACGAGCACGGCTACATCGTGCCGGGCCTCGGCGACGCGGGCGACCGCCTGTACGGGACGGCGAACTAGCAGCTCTTCGCGGTGCCGGCGCTGGGCGCGGGCGACGGACTGGCCTTGGCCTGCGCCGCCCGCGCCTTCAGCGTTTTCAGGGTCTTGGCGGCGGCCTTCTCGGCGGTCAGCTTCTTGAAGGCGTTGCCGATCATCAGGTCGACCACCGCGCCGGACCGCTTGGCGTCGATCTTCGTCACGGTGCCGGTGAGCTGCGCGCCCACCACCTGGAGGGCGGCCGCCGCCTTCGTACCGCCGACCAGCAGCGCGGGCTGCTTGACCTTGCGGTCGTACTCGGGCGGCGCGTTGCCGAAGGTGCCGATCTTGAAGCCGCGCGCGGCGAGCGCGTCGGCGGTGTCCTTGGCCAGGCCGCTCTTCGCGGTGGCGTTGTAGACGTTGATCGTCACCTGGCCGGTCTCCGGCAGCTTCGTCACCAACGGCAGCGCCGCCGCGGACGCCGCTGCCGCCGAGGCCTTCGCCGACGCCGCCTCGCACTCGCGCTTCTTGGCTGCCGCGGCCTGCGCGATGCTGGCAGGGTCCTTGCCGCCCCCGCCGAAGACATCGATGAGCTGCAACGTGCCGTACCCGATCAGGCCGACCACGACGACCGTCGCGAGGACGGCCGCCACAATGCGGCCACGGTTTCTTGGGCGGCGCATCCGCGGGTACTGGTTCCCGGTGATGCGGTACTTCCCGCCCATTCCGGGGGGAGTCAGCATGCTCATAGGCGCAGCGTAATCCGCGATTCGGTCCAGGCCTACTAAATGATCAACCAATGGGGCTGAGTTGAACCCGAAAGGACGAACGGCAGGCTGACGACGGCTCAGTCAGAGCCTTGTAAATGAGTCTCAGTCCATTTCGAGCACGCGCGCGTGCAGCACCTGTCTCTGCTGCAGGGCGGCCCTTACGGCGCGGTGGAGCCCGTCCTCCAGGTACAGGTCGCCCTGCCACTTCACGACATGCGCGAAGAGATCGCCGTAGAAGGTGGAGTCCTCCGCGAGCAGGGTCTCCAGATCCAGCTGCCCCTTCGTCGTGACCAGCTGGTCGAGGCGCACCGGGCGCGGTGCGACGTCCGCCCATTCGCGGGTGCTTGTCCGGCCGTGGTCGGGGTACGGCCGCCCGCTTCCGATGCGCTTGAAGATCACACGGAAAGCCTACCGGGCAAGCGCGTACGGGCGCAGCCTCGGCGCATGAGTGCGATGGTGGGGAAAGCTGATCAAAGCAGCCGATTACGGGAGCTAGCGCCATGCCGACGGATGCCGATCCCGCCGCCGAGCCGGCCGCCGAGGCCGTGGCGGCGACCATCGCCAAGGGCTACGCCTTCACGGGCCCGTCCCTGGAACTGGGATCCCTCCTCTGGGACGGCGCCTGCCACCCGGACTCCCCCGTCCGCATCCCCCTCGGCATGCTCAACCGGCACGGCCTCGTCGCCGGCGCCACCGGCACCGGCAAGACCAAGACCCTCCAGCTCATCGCCGAGCAGCTCTCCGCCGCCGGCGTCCCCGTCTTCCTCGCCGACGTCAAGGGCGACGTCTCCGGCATCTCCGCCCCGGGAGCCCCCGGCGACCGCCTCACCCAGCGCGCCGCCGAGGTCGGCCAGTCATGGGCCCCTGCCGCCTTCCCCACCGAGTTCTACGCCCTCGGCGGCATGGGCGCCGGCATCCCCCTGCGGGCGACGGTGACCAGCTTCGGTCCCGTACTGATGTCCAAGGTCCTCGGCCTCAACCCCACCCAGGAGCAGTCCCTCGGCCTGATCTTCCACTACGCCGACACCAAGGGCCTGGAGCTGACCGACCTCAAGGACCTGCGGGCGGTGGTCACCTTCCTGACCTCCGACGCGGCCGGCAAGGCCGAGCTGAAGACCATCGGCGGCATCTCCCCCGCCACCGCCGGCGTGATCCTGCGCACACTCACCGCCTTCGAGGCCCAGGGCGCCGGCACCTTCTTCGGCGAGCCCGAATTCGACACCTCCGAGCTGCTGCGCACGGCGCCGGACGGCCGCGGCATCGTCTCCGTCCTCGAACTCCCCGAGGTCCAGGACCGCCCCCAGCTCTTCTCCACCTTCCTGATGTGGCTCCTCGCCGACCTCTTCGAGGACCTCCCCGAAGTCGGCGACCTCGACAGGCCCAAGCTCGTCTTCTTCTTCGACGAGGCGCACCTTCTCTTCTCCGGCGCGTCGAAGGCCTTCCTCACCGCGATCACCCAGACCGTCCGCCTCATCCGCTCCAAAGGCGTCGGCATCTTCTTCGTCACCCAGACCCCGAAAGACATCCCCTCCGACGTCCTCGCCCAGCTCGGCAACCGCGTCCAGCACGCCCTGCGTGCCTTCACCCCCGACGACGCCAAGGCCCTGCGCGCCACCGTCCAGACCTTCCCCAAGTCCCCCTACGACCTCGCCGCCGTCCTCCCCGCCCTCGGCACCGGCGAAGCCGTCGTCACCGTCCTCAGCGAAACCGGCGCCCCCACCCCCGTAGCAGCCACCCGCCTCCGCGCCCCCCAGTCCCTCATGGGCCCCCTCGCCCCCACCGCCCTCACCACCGCCGTCACCGGCTCCCCGCTCCACGCCCGCTACGCCCAGGCCATCGACCGCGAATCCGCGTACGAGAAACTCACGGCGGCGCCCATCCCCGACAACCCGCCCCCGGCCCCCGTACCCGAGCCCGGCGTCGTCGACCAGGTCGTCCACAGCGGCGTCTTCACATCCCTGGCCCGCTCCATCGGCACCCAGCTCGGCCGCGAGATCACCCGCTCCCTCTTCGGCACCGCCAAACGCTCCCGCCGCCGCTAGCCCCCACCCCCGCCCCCGGAACCACGGAACGCAAAGACCCCCCACGCACCCGCCAGAGCTCACCTACCCTTGCTGCCTTCCGGCCCTGGGGGGGTTCAGCGAGATAGCGCCACGTGAGGGGCTGCGCCCAGCCTACCCGATCCGATCACCCCCGATCGAGTTCGCTAGCACCCCCTCCCGTCTTGTAGTGTTTGCGGCGGAGGATTCGCCTAGTGGCCTAGGGCGCACGCTTGGAAAGCGTGTTGGGGGCAACCCCTCACGAGTTCGAATCTCGTATCCTCCGCACCCGCCTGAACAGGCAAAACGAAGGGCCTCGCTGGTCACCAGCGGGGCCCTTCGTTTTGCTCCTCAGCCCTCGTTGTCCTGGTTTTTGTCCACAGGCGGTGTTTCCGGGGGTCCCCAGATGGCGGCGGCGATCTTCCGGGCCACGTCCTTGAGCATGGCGTCCGGCACATGGAGGTACCGCGCCCTCATGCTCGCGGAGGTGCCCGGCTCCCAGCCCATGATCTGATCAATGACGCGATCCGGGACACCGAGCAGCATGAGCACGGTGGCGGCCGTGTGCCGGGCGTCGTGCAGCCGGGCGTTCCGAACCCCTGCGTCTTCCAGTAGCCGCTTCCAGTCGTGGTAGTCCGTGTTCGGGCTCAGGGGGCCACCCCGCGGCTTGGTGAACACGTAGTCCGACTCGACCCACAGGTTGCCCGCTGCCTTCCGCTCGCGCGCTTGCGTCTCGGCATGGGCACGGAGCATCGAGACCAGCGGGCCCGGCAGGGGCACCGCACGCCGGCCCGCTCGTGACTTGGTGTTCTTGGTCTCGCGCCGGACCTGCACCTTGTCCGGGCAGTATCCCGCCTTCCGGCCGCACGGCGAGGCTTCCGGGCACCCGTGCTCGTACCGGGGGCGCAGGCGGTTCCGGCGCAGTTTCAGGTACTCATTGTCCAGGTCGACGTCAGACCAGCGCAGTCCGAGCGTCTCGCCCTGCCGCAGTCCGAGCGCTAGTGCCAGCATCCAACGAGCGCTGTTCCGGCGCTTGTTGGCTTCCAGCAGCAGGCACTGAACCTCTTCCACGGAGTAGGGGTCTACCTCTGACTCGTCCTCTTCCATCCGTGGCGGCTTTGCCAACGCGGCAGCGTTCTTCGCGGCGTGGCCACGCCGTACCGCCTCCCCCAGAGCGGTTCGGGCGGTGCGGTGAGCCTGGTGAGCGGTACCAGCCTTCCGGGCCCCGTTCGCCTGCATACGGCGATACAGACTCTCCAGGTGCTCGGGCTCCAAGCGGTCAAGGCGGTGCTTGCCGATACCGGGCACGAGGTGAACGCGAACGGCGACCTCGTACCCGTCGTAGGTGTTCTCGCTGACGACGGGCTTGGCGATGTTCTCAACCCAGTGCTGCAACCATTTCCCAACCGTCCATGGCTTGCCGGGCTGACGCGCTGAACCCGCGTCGCGCTGCTTCTCCAGCTTTTTGACTTCGTCAACCAGGTCCTCGCGCGTCTTGCGCGTCAGGTGTCGGCGGTACGGCTCCCCGTTGTCCTTGTAACCCATCGGCACACGGGCGTGCCATCGGCCGTCTTTCCCGAAGTAGATCGCGGATTCGCCGTTGGCGCGGCGGGTGCCCTTCTTCTCTGCCACAGGCAGGCTCCTCTTGGTGTCGGGATGGAGGCCGGGGCGGCGGACTGTCCCGTCCGGAGTGCCGCCGCCCCAGGCGTCGTCAATCGGCCTGGCGGGTGGTGCGGAGTCGGGTCACGTACGCGGCTGGCGCGTCGGCGGGGACGCGGCGGAGGCCACCGACCATGACGGACTCCAGTTCGCCGGTGCGGATGAGGCTGTAGCAGGTGGTTCGGCCGATGCGGAGTCGGCGGGCGGCCTCTTCGACCTTGAGGAGGACAGAGGTTGTGTCGTCGTAGGGGGTGGCGGGGGTGCCGTGTTCGTCCAAGGCTCACTCCGGTGCGGCTGAGTTCATGGGCAGGTGCCGCACCCCTGCCGCAGAAACCGCAATAACCGCAGAAACCCGTTCGGGCGCGGCTGACCTGCGGCAAGCTGCGAGCGGGGGTGCGGTGGGTCGGGTTGCCGCGTAATCCGCAGAATCCGCAAAAAGCCGGGGCGGTCCTGAAGCGGGGGGCCGCTGGTGTGGCGGGGCTCCGGGTTTTTTGCGGATTGTGCGGATTACTGCGGCGAGTGCCGGTCGGGGCCGGCGTCGGGGTGTTGTCGCTGGTCAGCGACGGTCCCGGTGGTTTTTGCGGATTGTGCGGTTTCTGCGGGGCCGGTTCAGGGGCGGGGCTCGCGCAGGGTGGGGTGCACCTGGTAGCGGGGGGCGGGCGGGCGTCCTCGGGTGCCGGTGCGCTCGGGCTGGTAGGTGCGCAGGTAGCCGTGTTCTTCCAGGAGGGCGGCGGCCGGTTCGAGGTCGGTGACGGTGGGGAACTCGGAGCGGCTGAGCTTGGCGAACAGGTCGCGTCGGCTCACGTCGTCCCATTGGTTGGCCTTCAGCACGTCCAGGAGGGTGCGGGCGCGGCTGAGGACGGGGTCAGCGCCCATGGCGTCGAAGACGGAGAGCGCGTGCTTGGTGAAGTAGTCGGCCAGCACGATGGCGGCGCGCATGGTGTCGCCGCTGATGGGGCGGGCGTGGCCGTGGTCGAGGTGTTCGGCCAGGTGGAGCAGGCCGGCGAGGCGGGCGGTGGCTCCCGCGAGCTTGCCCGCCCAGTCGGACATGTGTCCCAACACCCCACCCTTTTCGGCGAGTTGGGGTTCTACGCGCTCCTGGAAGGCCTTCAGAGCCTCGTTCGCGTCCGGGGTGATCTGAAGTACCGCCGGATCCGTCCAGCCCGCCAGGGACAGCGTCAGGGCGATGACGTTGCGGGCGTAGGTGTCGGCAACGTCGTCCGGGACGGGGTCGGTGATGATGCGCCGGCGGCCGACCAGGGAGACGGGCTTGGCGTACAGGAACCGTCCGAGCAGGCCGCGCCCCTTGAAGGCCTGGTTGCGGCCGATCTCGTCCAGCACCTGCGGCTGCACCGACAGGCCCATGGTCAGGGCGGGGTGGTCGATGTACTCCTGGCGGGTCTGCCGGTCCACCCGCAGCCGGTCCCCGGCGTGGCCCTTGAGGAAGACGCCCATGTTGGCCTTCCCGGAGTAGCGGCCGGCGATGATGTCGAAGATGTCGCCCTCCGCCGACATCACCGACATCCGCCCGCCCTGCTCCGCCATCCGGGACGTGACGGTCTCCGGGGTGGCGTCGTCGGCCAGGAGCTGAGGGTCTACCGGGACGGCGACGGCTTCGGCAGCCTGCGCCATACCGACGGCTTCGGCGAGCAGATCGTGCCGCTTATCCTCCGCCGCTGAGGCGGCTTTGGCGGCTGCCTTGTCGGCAACGTCCTTGGCCAGGCGGGCGGTCATCTGGGCTTCGATGATGGCCGGTCCTGCCTTGGCCTTGAGCTGCTTCTCCGCCTCATAGAGGGGGTCGGTCATGGCTGCGACCACGGCGGACTTGCGGTTGGCCGGCGGGAGGGCGACGACGACGAACAGGTTCGTCGGCTCACGCCAGTTGCCGCGTACGTGGACCACGGCGCGTCCGCCGGCGGCGGTGGCCAGGGTGGCCAGCGCGAAGCAGCCGGGCAGGTCCACCGGGGTCTGGGTCTCCTCGGCTACCGCTTCGGTGAAGGCCCGCAACCAGCCGGGCAGGGTGTGTGAGGGGAAGGGCGGGAGTTCCCGTGCGCTGGTGAGGGGGATGGGCTCTTCCCACGGGGCCGGGGTGTCGTGCTCCGGGGCGGTGAGGGTGTCGAAGCCGTCCCACAGGCTGCCGGGGGTGAGGTCGGCGGGGGCGGTCATGAGGCCTTCCTCCCTTCACGGGGGTTGCGGCCGTGGCCGGGTGGCGGGTCAGGGCGAAGGGCTGAAAGGACGCCCTTGCGGGCGGCGTTCTTCGAGTCGCCCCCGGCCGTGTCGGGCAGGGGCGTGTAGGGCGTCCTGCGGCCCGTTCGCAGACCTGCGGGGGTGGCGAGTCCGTTGGTGACGGCCCGAACCGCGTAGGGCTCGGGAACGCCGACGGAGACGGCTGCGGCGATGATCTGCCGTCCGAGGGCGTCCAGCCCGCAAGGTCCCGGGCACTGCGCGTGCTGGGCTCCCAGGAACCGGGCGACCCCGAACGCCTGCGATCCGGCGCCGGACTCGGTGTGGCTGCGCACCATGGCCAACCCTCGTTCCAGGCCGGTACGGACGTACGCCTCGGTGTGCCTGCACCCGGTGGCGGTAGTCCGGTCCCAGGTGGCGCGCTCAGTGACCGAAGAGACCACCCTCCCCGGGGCGGGGGTGGTCTCTTCGGCTTCGAGCAGGGAGAGGACGGCGGGCGGCAGGGCGGTCATGGTGCCGGTGCCGGGTCCGAGCCAGCGGGCGTAGGCCATGCGTGACTTGATGTCCACGCCCGGCCTGACCGCGTTCGCCGATCGCGTTGTCCCCAGGTAGAGCCAGTGCTCACCGCGTGTGGTGGGCACGGTCCTGGTGGGCGGCAGGGTCTCGCGGGCCCATGCGACGGCCGTGGCGCTGTCCAGGTCCACGACAGTCAGCCCTGCCCCTGCGGGGTGGTAGGCGATGGACACGGCTTGATGCCATGCCGCCGCCCACGCGGGGGAGGTGATCACGCGGGGGTCGCTGGTGGCGGCAGCCCATCCGTGGCACACGGCGGGGCAACGGCACTGTCCGGCGTCCTTCATATGGGGCCGTCCGCCGCAGGCACCGCCTGCGCAGGCTCGGCAGTTCCCGAACGGCACCTTGCCCTCCCGGAGCGGCAGCACCGGCACACCGGCTTGCGCCAGGGTCAGCGCGGTGTGCAGGTGGAGGCAGGCCGGGTTCATGCCGCTGCCTTCCCGGAGCCGGTGAGGAAGCGTTCGGCGATGTGCTGGGTGTAGGCCGGGGGGATGGCTTCGGCGATCTCGCGTCGTACGTCGGTCCAGTCGATGCCCATGGCGGTCTGCCACTGGGGGACGGTGCCCTTGCCGCCGCCCTCGCCGTAGACGGCGAAGTACGGGCCGCTGTACCAGGCGCCGTGCCGCATGCCTGCGACGCGGCCACGGTGGGGCAGGTGCGCGGGCTGGTCGAGGGTGAAGCCCTCGGTCTCGAAGTATCGGTGTCGGATCACGTCG
>Ga0307517_10015083_pt1 | contig 10295 bp, 13 predicted proteins | sample 23_EM_MG_FD_194515 | JGI IMG/M metagenome (GOLD analysis project Ga0307517, IMG submission 194515) | Populus trichocarpa ectomycorrhiza microbial communities from riparian zone in the Pacific Northwest, United States - 23_EM | ecosystem: Host-associated > Plants > Roots > Unclassified | place...
TGGCGAGGTAGAAGCGCCACTTCTCGTGTCCGTCCAGTTTTCGCTGCCTATCCCGACTCTTGTCCGCAGCAGAGCCTCCGTGATTCCTGAGATAGTGGTTGACCCACTGCTTTCCCAGCATCGCGAGAAACGCGGCGAAGAGTGAAGTTGCGAGACTTGCGTACAGCAATGACTGGACGATGACAATCTCTCGAGGAGGACCGGTCCAGGTGGTGGAGCCGGGGTCTATGTTGGGGAAGAGGGTATTGTCCATGGCGTGGATGAGGACTTGCATGTAAACAACGGTCACATCGTTTGGATCCTGTTCGAGTTTTGGTTGGACATTGGTAACGAATGTTGCACTGACTGCGGAGAACAGACCAGCCTGGATACCTCTGGGTTCGGATTCGGTGATGAGGTCGAAAAAGGGACGACTCACGAAGATAAGAGTCGTGCTGAGATCTTCGTCGTATTTCTTCGTGTAGTGTCTGTCAAACTCCTCGGATTCCTTCTGATAGATAGCAAAGAAGTCGGTGCGTGAGTCGCCGGTCCTTAGAGGATTGAAGAATTCTTTGAGGGTGGAATAGAGACTATGACTAGCAGGGGTTATCGTCGATGCTCTCAGGTCGTCACCAAACAAGGTCAGCGCACCTTTGCGGGTCGGGCCCTTGAGTTCCCCTTTGGGGCCAGTGAGACGAAGGTTGTACCATCTCCAGCAAAGATGGGGGTATACGCCACGTCGGCCGGCGTGGTGGGCTTTAAGTATCCCTTTATCATCCTTGAGGATGATCGTCTGGAACAAGCGTGAATCTGTTACAGCTGCAGTTTGCATCAACGCGTGAACGCATTGCCGGTTGCTCGCCAGGCGTTTTACAATGACAGCGATATGACAGCTTCCATACCTGGGCAATTCGTCAGAGCGGGATCTGAACATATCGGCAGGCCAGTCCCACTTGACGATTTCCCGCTCCTCTCGAGAGCACCAAAAGGCCGAGGGCGCCTTTGAGGGTCTCAGTGACCGTCCTCATCGCCCCCCGAAATAGGGATGAACAACCCTTACCTCTACATCGAGAGAGCACGCGCCGGCCATCAGGCACACTGGCAGACGCCCGATGCTTTCGACACTATGGCAAACCACCCAAATATGGGAACTACCACATGTCGCTGTCATGGCTGCGTGTTCGCGTCGTGGACGAAAATTTCTGGGGACGGAACGCCCCTACCCAACCTTCATTTCACGTATCAGATATCGCACAATAGACAACTCGCATTGGTCGCCGACTCGACCTCCTGCAATACCTATGAACCCCTCCCCCGCAGACGACCGCCTACCCATCAACACCGGAGAAATATAGGCTTCGTACACGAAGGGCGGCTTGAGTTGTTCTCCGCAGGTTCCCCGTTAGGAGAACGGCGGCTGGGAGGCGACGTTTCCACTGAATTCGAGTAATTGCGCGTTGGAACTCTAGTAACCCGCACGTCGCGGTGACCTGGTTTCCTTCATAGCAAAACTGTTCGGCAACTTGGGAATTCTCCTGGTACTGCGGCATTTACTCCACTGTCCGTTTCATCACTTGAACCATCTCCCCACCGTTTTGAAAGATTCTCACTCAGTCGCAGGTCGGACACTCACCCCGTTCTCGTATCCGGTTTTCGACACGACTAGGGGATTTTTCGATGGTGGCATATTTTGTGACGTGCTCGCGCCTCTCGAGTCCCATATCGGCACTCGGATATTCACTTGTGCCTCCCCCCTGCCTTTCAGGGGGATGACGCTCCTTGTTCGTACCTAACACCGATGACGGGTCGGGACAACAGTCTCCCTTCGCACGGACCAGATGGTGGAGGAAATTTATTGTGCAAATACAATCAATCATCGTGTTGATCTCGGAAGTGCTGGGATCTGATAAATGTCGAGTTGACTGGAACGGCCATCTTATGTATGCACGTTCAATGTAAGGACGAAAATCAGATGACTCACGGAGTTGAGATCTTCGTCGTGCCTTACTGCACGATCTCGGTCGGCTTCATCGACCCCCATTCAACACACGGCGAGAAAGTCCGTGAGGGTAATTGGTCCCCAGGAGACCGAAAAACTCTCTGAGGGCGGAATGGAGCTATGACGCGAGATTATCGATCTTCCAGTGGGGGAGGATGGGCATCCTGGGACTGGACAACGTCCCGCTTTTCCTTTGAGGATGTGGTCAGGGAACGGTATCCCTGGCAGTGACGGAGGTGGGGAATACGGTAAACAGCCTGTTTGCGATGATCATCGTACGCGTTCGCTGGCCAAAGGTCACATCAAGACTTCCTCGATCCCCGGCGCGTGCTCCATCTAAAGTCTCCAGTCGTTCTCACAGCGGTCAGAGGGATTGCGGGACATGGAGTTTGGGTTTGTCGGATTCCCTCATGTTCACGGACCAACCGCGTACCTGACCTGTGACTTTTCATCCCGCTCTCAACCAATCACCTCGTGGATCAAGTGAGGCCCCCGATGCATATACCCATCAATCCCCTACTCTTGCAACAACTCTACCGTCCCGACAGGTCTCCGCCCGCCTTCCACGACTAATTCAGTAATACACCTTCCACCCAAGAACATCAGCAACGCGCACCAAACCTTCAATGTGATGGCTTAGCTTGGCCTATCAATTACCTAGCGGAGGTACGCCATTGTGTCGCCCTTCCCCACTCCTCGTTCAAGCCAGCACAGGCTCTCGATGATCCCGATCCTCCAAGCTCCACTTCCCGGAACTATCTACGCGAACTGAAAACCCTACGTGGCACCAGGGCGATACTCCCGACATCATGGTACCCCGAGCGGTTCAAAAATTTACAGAGGTGTCGTCAGGATGAGCTACGTAGGGCTACCAAAGTGCGATTCTTGGCCCCGTCGCGTTCCCTGTTTGTCATCACTGACGAAACCCGCAGATCTTCTGCCAAGAGGCGGTGATGTAGACACGCCTGACACACCCAAACATCCTACCACTTCTTGGTGTAACTATCACCCCCCCCCCAGCTCATTTCCGATTGGATGTCTGGCGAGGATTTCCCAGGATACACCAGTAAGCGTCAAGACGCGACCGACTTAGATTTGAAGGGTGTCCCTTCCGCTGTATTTATCCCACGCTCACTCCCGTTATCAGCCATCGGGCCTCGAGTATTTCTACTCCCGCGACGCGATTCATGGAGATCCGAAAGGAGTACATGGCTCTAAACCCCGTTTCACCACCGTAACAACCGTCGGTTAGCAAAACATCCTCGCGGATGACTCCAGTCATGCACGGGTCGCCGACTGTGTCCTCGTTTCTGTCGCTCGAAACACGGGCTCCGCGCGGAGCGCCCCCCAGCGTGGTGGCTCGATGGATTGCGCCAGAGATATTAAATGAGGAAGGGGCATGTAGCGAGAAGCAAACATATCTTCTTTCGCGGTGGTCGTGGTCGAGGTGCGCCGCGGGCGATCTACTGTGTGTCGTGTCGCATCAACCCAGGTATTCACTAACGCGGTTCTGTTCGCCAGCTATTACACTATGGATGCTATGCTGGCCATGACGGAAGGCGAGTGTCCACCGTGACCGATGCATCCAACCTGCACAGAAAGGCCATGGACGTTGATACAACATTGCTGGGATGAAGACCCTCGCCGGCGCTTGGAAGCTTCAGAGGCTTTGCAAGTTCTCATTGTGTCAGTTATTGTTCGTCCTGGCGACCATGCACTTGCTAATGATCCACTAAGCGGAGGCAACCAGTCGCCAGCTGAGCCCGATTCGCGAGTGGCTGGAATAGTTCCGCTTGGAGGTTCGGTCTGTAGGGTTTGAATAGCAGAAAGGGGGCACAGACTTCGTTTCCAGCGTAGGCAAGGATCCCCCAAACGAGGGGTTAAAGTTTGTGAACCATTTAGGGTCTAATAATATCACGGCGTACGATAACGAGTATACAGTGGATGGGTGATGGGCGCTGGGCCGTTGGTGGAATCATACCATCCATCGGGGAGCAGAAGAGAAGGCACTTGGGTTTGGGTTACGCTCCGGAGAAAAGTACAGGCGTATTGGCGCCCGAGACCCGAGGCCTGAGGCTCTGAGGGTTCACCGAATTGGGTCATCGCCCTGGGTGGTCGCGACCCTATCGCGGCGTGGTGCGACTGGCCCCCCACGTATGCAGCCTCGAGTGATGACAAGCACACCGCTCGACGTCGCGCCGGATCACGTTAAACCTCCCGAGGCTGAATGGGGTGTAGCACATTTGGCGCCCGATCGGTTGGCTTTCACCAGAACCTTCCGTCGTACACGGCCATAACATACAGCCACAATACAGATTGGCCGGCGTATCTGTCTTGTGACACCTCATGTCGGTTTTATCAATAGTAGTATCCATCTCGTGAATCGGGTGAGGCTTCAAGGTACATATATCTTCCTATCTGTCACACCTTCCGAGTCCCATCACTCACGACTCCAGTCAAGGGTTTTCCCCATGCCTTCCCCTAGTTCACCAATCCTACAACAACTCGATAGCCTCGACAAGACTTCATCCGACTTTCAAGACGCACTCAGCAACGTACTCTACGGGCAGGACTATGTTCGATATGCGCGGAACCTCCAGGGCGACGATTTGATGTGGCTGATTGCTTACCTGGATAAGGTATGTTGTCGTGTCGCGGTTCCCAACTCATCCCTCAAGTCAGCATAGGTTTTCGATCGTCTCGATCCTTGCGGTTATGCTTCACGCAAGTGCCTAAGCGAACTCAGAAGCATATGCGGCAATAGGATGATACTCCCAACTTCATACACTATTTCGTCGAACCTTCTCGAGATTTATCCCAACGCGTTCGCCGCGGGAGGTTTTGGTGATGTGTACCACGGGGCCATCGGCAGTTCAAAGGTTTGCATCAAACGCATACGGATCTATAGTCAGGATGAACTACGGAGGGCTACCAAAGTGCGATTTTCGACGCCTTCGTTTTCCCTGCTCGCCACCGCTGACGAAATCCATAGATCTTCTGCAAAGAGGCGGTAATCTGGGCGCGCCTGAAACACGAGAACATCCTACCCCTCCTCGGTGTCACCATCGATCCCCCCCAGCTCGTTTCGAATTGGATGGCTGGTGGAGACCTGCCGGGGTACGTCAAGAGACGCCCTGGTGCAGACCTACTTAGACTCGTAGGTGTCTCTCCTGTAGTATTTATCCCGCGCTCATTCCCGTTGCCAGTCATCTGACGTCGCCACGGGCCTCAATTACCTCCACTCCCGCAACGTGATTCACGGAGATCTGAAAGGGGTGCGTGGTTCCGAATCCCGTCTCACCGCCTTATTGACTCTGAATTAGCAAAACGTTCTTGTGGACGACTCTGGTCACGCGCGCATCGCCGATTTCGGCCTCGCCACTGTCGCTCGAAACATAGATTCCATGCGGAGCGCCTCTCAGCATGGTGGATCTTCGCGATGGACTGCGCCAGAGGTCTTGAACGGAGGGCTACCCACCAAGGAAATGGACGTCTTCTCTTTCGCGATGGTCATGATCGAGGTACGTCACCGACGATCTACTCGGGGGTCTTTGACTCACTATCTTTTCGCACCAATACAGATATTCACTGGGGCATTTCCGTTCGCCAAGTCTTCAACTGTGGCGGCTACACTGACTATAACGAAAGGCGGACGGCCACAACGGCCGATACACCCAACCTTGACAGGGCATTTGTGGAAATTGATGCAAAAGTGTTGGGATCATGACCCTCATTTACGCCCGGAGATTTCTGAGGCCTTAAAAGTGCTCACCCCGTTAGTTCCTTGCCCACTCCAATTTTCACGTATTCACTTACTCAACTATTTTCTCGCATGTAGCAACGAACCGGTCTGGAAGCGATCTCTCAACAGTACCCTTTCCACCCAAGAGCGGATCACTCTGATTACTACGGTCTTTTCGGACCATGACAAGATTGAGGAGGCCGGTCGGCTCTCCGGGGCCGATGCCCAAACCTTTGTCGATATGATAGATGGGGTAAGTCCCCACACAACTTCACATTCGGAGGATAAGTTGATTGACTTGGATTCATGCGTCCGTCGATCAGGTGCTGGATAGCCTCGAACCAGGGATCCGCGGAAAGTGCCTGCGTTATTTACATAGTATTTGTGACCACCAAGCCCTGGTCCCGCGGTCGCTGGAAATTCCGCTTTGTTACAACCCCGGTGAGATCCCGCTGTACCAAAGTGTATGTGCGGACATGTGGAAGGGTCAGCGTGATGGCATGGAAGTCATAGCCAAGGTGTTGAGAGTATACTCAAGCAGCGACCTCAGGAAGATCAAAAGGGTGGGTTCCTCGTGGTGTTCTTGAATTGCCATGTGTATTCACAATCGATCGCATCTCACAGAGGTTTTGCAAGGAAGTCGTGGCATGGAGGGCCCTCATTCACCCGAACGTGCTACCGCTCTTAGGCGTGACGATGGCTGAGGATAGGTTGGTGGTGGTGTCGGAGTGGATGGAGGGAGGTAACATCAATGAGTTTTTGGGGGCAAATGTCAATGTGGATCGGTTTGGACTTGTACGTTTTTCATCCAAGGTCCTCATCTCCACCTGTCCCTGACCAAACGTTTACTGTAGCTGAGAGATGCCACTACGGGCTTGGTCTACATGCACAGCCAGGGCATAATCCACGGAAACCTCAGAGGGGTACGTGCCTAAATCACGCGGCCGCTCTCTCGCACCGTAGCTCACACGATCTTCAGGCTAATATCTTGGTCAATAATGACGGCCGCGCCTGTTTAGCGGACTTCGCCCTTCTTAGGATAATTTCAGATGGCTCGGATGACCTAACCGATGCAACCACGGCTATGGGGTCCGGCACGGCTCAATGGACGAGCCCAGAGCTCCTCGTCCCAGAAGATTTTGAGTTGAAGGAGAGCCGCCCGACCAAGGAATCGGATTGCTACGCGTTAGGAGTGACGATATACGAAGTTCTCAGCGGGTTGATACCATTCTCCGAGTACCCACCCGTTACCGTGACCTGGAAGGTCCTGGAGGGTGCACGTCCCACGAGACCTGAGAGAGCAGAAGGGGCGTGGTTCACAGATGACATATGGGCGATGTTGGAACGTTGTTGGAAACCTCAGCCCAGTGACCGGGTAACCGCTGACATTGTGCTTTTGGGACTTGAAGAGAGCACGCCCCCATTTAGGCCACCTTCTGATGTGGGCGGACTCGGGAGTGGGGCGACAAACGCTGATGAGTAGTTGGACGGCACAGCGAGCGATTCTTGTATGTTTTCTTCCCGTCATTCCGGCTCGTCTCTGATTACATTTGTGTTATCGTGGCCGCCGCCTTGGACCAATAATCAGGAATCAGAGTTTCGATTCGCGGTCACCAGCGCAAATGCCGAAATCCTATGAGTAATTACGAGCCCAGTCCATGAACGATACAGTTACCACAGAACATCCAAACAATGTGTCCATTGCCTCGACTCCGTCATCCACACCGTCCTCATACGTTGCAACCTCATAACGAAATAGATGATGGAATCTCTTCAACTGACCGAGAGAGTCAAAGATCGATATAATATCCGAACCGCGGCTCATCTACGGTTGATACCAACCGACTTCATGCTCGTGTCAACCTCCAAGTTTCGTGATCCGCCGGGCTTCTAATGGGGCACTTTCAAGACCTCTGAAATTTTGGGGCGCAAGCAAGGGTCGTCATTCCAACACTGTTGCATCGATGCCCACAAATCCGGTGTGAGGTCTGGGTGCGTCGGCCGTGGTGGACGCTCGCCTTTCGTCAAGGCCAGCATGGCCCAGAAAGCCGAATGATCGGCGAACGGAACTGCCCCGGTGAATACCTGTATTGAAACGCAGAGACAGTAAGCCAGACCTCGATATACGGTAGATCGTCCGTGACCTACTTCAACCATGAGCATCGCGAAAGAGAAAACATTCGTTTCCTTGGTGAGCCACCCTCCGTTCAGTACTTCTGGCGCGGTCCATCGCGAGAAGCAGCCATGCTGAGAGATGGCCCGCATGGAATCCATGTTTCGAAGGACAGCAGAGAGGCCAAAATCGGCGACGTGTGCATGGCCAGAGTCGTCCACAAGGACGTTTTGCTAACCGAATGTTATAACGACGTACCCCTTTCAGATCTCCGTGAAACACGTTGCAAGAGTGGAGGTACTCGAGGCCCGCAGCAACGTCAGAAAACTGGTAACGCGAGTGAAGGTGGGATAAACATAAGGGGAAGGACACCCACGAGTCTAAGTATGTCTGCACTGGGATGTTTTTCGATGTACCCCGGCAGCTGCCCACAGCCATCCACTTCGAAATGAGCTGTGGGGGATTGACAGTGACACCGAGGAGGGGTACAATATTCGCGTGTGTCAGGCGTGCCAAGATTACCACATCTTTGCAGAAGATCTGTGGTTTCGTCAGTGATGGTGAACAGGGAAAGCGACAGCGTCAAAATCGCACCCCGGTAACCTTCCGTAACTCGTCCGGATCAAAGACTCGCATACGTTTGATGCAAACCTTTGAGCTGCCGATGGCCCCATGGAACACATCACCAAAACCTCCTGCGGCGAATGGGTTGGGATGGATTTCGAAAAGGTTCGATGAAATAGTGTATGACGTCGGGAGTATCATCCAATTACCGCATATCCTTCTGAGTTCGCGTAGACACCTCTGGGAAGTGTGACCGGAAGGATCGAGACGATCGAAAGCCTACGCTGGCTTGAGCGGAGAGTTGGGAAGGGGTAAACGGCAACGTACCTCATCCAGATAGTCAACCGCACACCCTAAATCATCGCCAGGCTGGAGGTTTCGCACGCATTTCCTGCAGTCCTCCCCGTAGAGTATGTTGATGAGTTTGTCTTCAAAGTCGGGCGAAGACTTGTCGAGGCAACAGAGTTGTTGCAGGGCCGGGGAACTGGGGGAAGACAGGGGGGATACCCTCGACTGGGGTTGTGAGCGGTGGAACTCGTAAAAGGTGGCAAATGAGAAGATATACGTACTACCTCGTCTATCACGTCGGCGGAGGTCTCGGCGGTGTCCTCACGGAGGCGACTGGTCATCTTGACTTCCTCGTTCGTGGGTGCTGCCTCAATGGAGAGATGGCTCCATGCGGATAAATTTTAACTTGCTCAGGGTTTCTGGACCCCCAAACTATAGCGCCTAAACGAGAATAGCAGCATCGCAGGATCTGCGCATTTGTTCGGCAGTGTTGGTCCTCGGTGCTTGACAGAGTCCTCCGCGCTTAACACCACCCCAAGTTCTGTCCGGTCCGGTCCGACTGGGCACCGCTCAAAGCTTGATTACGCCGAAAAAACAAAGAACACGAATGCAAGAGCCCCAGATGGGAGAAAATCAGACTGCTGTGAGAGTTTTATGACGATTTTTAAAAATGCAAGCAAGGTTCGTGTCAATGTAGTCGGCGCCTCTCCAGCGGATGAGAGCAAGATGAAATGTCACAGGCCAGATACGCAGGCCGACCCGTGAATATTGCCAAACCCAAACTGCAAGTCCCGCACTTCGACTGCTGTGAGAACGACTGGACACTTTAGTAAACTAAAACCTATCGCCCGAATCGAGCGACGGGACGTTTGTTGACATATGTTTGAAGCCGATCTCCGCAGGCCGATCCTCGTCATCGCCCCCCTTTGTCTGTCCAGCAGACGTTCAAATTCAAATGCACCGCTGATCGCGGAAGATGGAATACCCTGAACCACCTTTTTTATCAGGTGTATGGGGGAAAGAATGACCTGGCGGTGTGAACGCGACCCGGCTTGGGGGATGCCGCCGCACAGATCCCAAGATAATCGCAGAGGTCCCAGCCAAAAGAGGGCGTTCACGTGATGTAGAGATGTTCATCCCCTAGATAATGTATCGGCTAAAAAACTCCGTGTAAAGAACAAAACCCTTCGGGCTTCGTAACTCTATTGAAACGAAGTTGAGCTCGTTCGAACGATGCGTGGGCAATTAACGACTTATGTTGGAAAGCTTCAAGGCCATATATATACCTTCCCGTCTACCACACTCTCCGAGTCCCATCGCTCACGACCCCAGCCATGCCTTCCCCCAATTCCCCAGTCCTGCAACAACTCGATGGTCTCGACGAGTCTTCGCCCGACTTTCTTGACATCCGTGACGCTTTCCAGAAGTGTCTACGCAAACTCGGAAATATATGTGGCAATAATGGGATGCTCCCAGCGTCGTGCACTATTTCATCAGACCTTCTCGAAATTTCTCCCAAGCTGATCGGCAGAGGAAGTTTTGGTGAGGTGTACCGTGGGACCCTCAACGGTTCGGAGGTAGTGTGCATCAAACGCATGCGAATCACTGGT
>Ga0307517_10015084_pt1 | contig 10295 bp, 8 predicted proteins | sample 23_EM_MG_FD_194515 | JGI IMG/M metagenome (GOLD analysis project Ga0307517, IMG submission 194515) | Populus trichocarpa ectomycorrhiza microbial communities from riparian zone in the Pacific Northwest, United States - 23_EM | ecosystem: Host-associated > Plants > Roots > Unclassified | place...
CGCTCGGTCTGCCCGACAACGATATTGTGGAGTGGCGGTTCGTCCACCGCGACTATGTCGTGCTGCCACACCTGTAACGCTGGCGGCATGCCTACGAATGATTCGCAGCGCGCTCTCTAACGGAGCAAGCTCCGGAGATGGCGGCGCTTTCTTTTCGAAACGCGGGTTTTTTCCTCACGCAGACCGCCCGGGCCAGGCTCGCAGCCGCGTCCAGCGCGCTTTGCCTCTCTCACGGTACAACGCCAGGACAATCCAGAGGTTTGTCCCGAAACTGAGCCGGAATTCCTCACGCATCGAGCTCGGTGTTTTGCGTACATCCCGCAGTCAGGGGAGCCCGCGAGGCCGCGAGGGCGATAGAGTGGCTCCCGATGTTGCGCGCCATGCTCTTTGCCTCACTTGTCCTCGCAGGTTGTCGACACGACACCGATCCGCCGCCGATGCAGCCGCAGGCGGGCGAGCTCCCTCCCTTGCCGCCATCGTCGGGGACACCGGTGGGTTACCTGCTCGACAGCGCCAGCTCGCTCGGCCTCCGCGACGATCAGATCGCGAAGCTGAAGGCGATCGACAACAGCCTCTCCGTCCAGGACGAAGCGATCGATACCCAGCTGCGCCTCATCGAGAGGCCGAACGAGGAACCCAGCGAGAAGGGTCAGCCACCGCCGCGCCACAACAATGCCCCCGGCGCACAGATCCGCACGACCGCCGATGCCGGCAAGCTGCACGATGAGCGCAAGGCCAACGATTCGCAGGCACTCCAGAAGGCGTTTGCGCTCCTCGATCCCGGTCAGCAAGCAGCCGCGCGCAAGCTGCTCGAGGATCGCGGCATCTCGGCGCCGGGCAGCAAGGCCAAGCCTTCGACCCGCTCGCCGGAGGACGGAACACCGCTCCAGTAAATTGCGAGCCGCCGCACGACCCGGCAATGCCGCTGTGACAATGCACGCAGCGCGCATGCTGTGAACCGGCATCGCCGGCCTTGAGCTGACGGGTCGCGGACAACCGGGTATAAGGAGCGGCCGCGGCACAGATGCCGGGGTGCCGGGATGCTCGGGGTGCGGGGATGCGCAGGGCGCGGGGCATGACCTGGCGAAGCCTGTTATCCACTGGAGATTCCGATGAAGACGATCGCACTGATAGCGCTGCTCGCCGCGGCAGGATGCAGCAAGAAGGCGCCCGAGGGTCCGAGCTGTGCGGACTCGGTCAACAAGGGCATGGACAACATGGCGTCGAAGGTCAACAACCGGACCGACCAGCCGCAGATGCAGGAGCGCTTGAAGAGCGTGATCGAGAAGCTGCGCAGCACGCTCACGCAGCGCTGTACGGAAGACAAGTGGGGACCGGAGGCGCAGGGCTGTTTCGCGACCGTCAGCGGCCAGAAGGACGTGCGCGCATGCGAGGACAAGCTGACCGTGGAGCAGCGGACCAAGTTGTCCACGCAGATCCGGGAGGTCATGATGAGCGGGCGGATGCCACCGCCGGGGCAACCACCGGCGGCCGGCTCCCGCGACGTCGGGTCCGGTGGCCCTGCCGCGATGGCGCCGCCGGCCGGCTCGACCCCGCCAGCACCGCCCGCCGGGACACCGGCAGCACCCGCGGGGACACCCGCCGCACCGGCGGCGCCCGCCGCATCGGCGGCGCCCGCAGGCTCGGCAGCGCCGGCCGGCGGCTGGTGATCGCCGCCCGAATGGATTGAGCTGCTTCGTGATTGGCTATCTGGACTGGCGGCTCACCGCTGCGTCAGATCGCGCGTGATGTTCTTCTGGTGCGCCTCGAGCGTGCCGCCGCCGATCTCGATCAGCTTGGCGTCGCGCAAGAACTGCTCGACCCGGTACTCGGTGCAATAACCGTAGCCGCCGAGCACCTGGACCGCGGCGTCCGCGACTTCCTTGGCGGCGGTGGCCGCGAATAGCTTGGCCGCGTCGGTGCCGAGCCGGCTGCGCGACGCCGGTCCGACGGTGGCGGCGACGTTGTAGACCAGCGCGCGCATCGCCTCGACCTTGGCGTAGCTGTCGCCGATGTAGCGCTGGACCTGGCCGTGCTCGGACAGCGGCTTGCCGAAGCTGTAGCGCTCGGTCGCGTAGCTGACCATCGTATCGAGGCAGCGCCGCGCCATGCCGAGGCTCATCGCCGCCAGCCCGATGCGCTCGATCTCGAGGTTGCGCATCATGTTGGTGATGCCGCCGCCCTCGTGGCCGAGCAGGTTGTCGACGGGGACGCGGCAGTCCTCGAAGATCAGCTCGCCCATCGTCGAGGCGCGCATGCCGAGCTTGGGGATCTTCGGGCCCGTGGAGAACCCGGGGAAGCTGCGTTCGACGACGAAGCTGGTGATCCGATCGGCGAGCTTGGCGTAGACCAGGAACACGCCGCCCTCGGGGGCGTTGGTGATGAACGTCTTGCGGCCGTTGAGGACGTAGCTGTCGCCGTCCTTGCGCGCCGTGGTCTGCATGCCGAGCACGTCCGTGCCGACGGCAGGCTCGGTCATTCCCATGCCGCCGACGACGGAGCCCGACAGCGCGGCGGGCAGGTAGCGCTTGCGCTGGGCGGGATTCGCCGCCCAGTAGAAGTTGTTGACGAACAAAAGGGCGTGCGCGAGATAGCCGAGGGCGAAGCCGGGGTCGCTGTACGCGATCTCGTCGTGGACGATCACGGAGGCGGTCGCGTCGAGACCGGCACCGCCGTCGGCCTCCGGAACGGTCACGCCGATCAGGCCCAGCGCGCCGAGCTCTGCGATCAGGCCGAGGTTCAGCGTCGCCGACTGATCGTGCTCCATGGCCTGCGGCTCGACGCGGCTCTGGACGAACTGCCGCACCGTCTGGCGCAACAGCTCGTGCTCGTCGGTGAAGCTGGGACTGGGGTTGCGACTCACAAGACCGACCATCCCCAAGCTTACCCCAAGGTCTGTGCTCGATCGGGCTGCAAACCACCGCACCGTGCAATTCGTAAGAGACGTCGCTCACAGGTAGGGCTCGGAGGTACGATGCCGGCGTGGCAACCGATCATGCGCACGGCGATAGCCGAGAGGTTCGCAGGGACGGCATCGCGCGCTGGCTGCGAAATGCGCCTGCCGTGCTCGTGGCCAACCCGACCGCGCACAGCGGGAAGGCGGCTGATTCGATCCGCATCGCGCGTGCGCTGCTCGACGCGGCCCACGTGCCGCACAGGTTCGTCGCCACCGAGCCCGACGGCAAGACCGTCGAGCTCGTGCGCGACGTGATCGACGACGGCGCGCGCGTGGTGATCGCGATGGGCGGAGATGGCACGTTCGCCGAGGTCGCCAAGGGAATCTTCGCATCGCGGACCGCTTCCGAGGTCACGATGGGGATGCTGCCGACCGGCACGGCGAACGACCAGGGCAAGTCGTTCGGTCTGGTCGCCGGGCCCGGCGCGCTCGAGCACAACGTCGCGGTGATCGCCGCCGGGGCCGTGGTGGGCTGCGACGTCGGCCGGCTGGTGATCGAGCGCGGCGCCAAGGAGATCCACCGCGATCTGTTCTTCGATTCGTTCTCGATCGGCCTGGGCGCCGCCAGCCTCGAGACCCGCAACCGCGACCGCGAGCGCGTCGGCCGGATCCCCGGGCTCGGCGCGGTGTATCGCGATCATCTCGTCTACGCCGGTGCGGTGCTGCAGCGCTTCTTCGAGAGCTACGTGGTCGACATCAAGTTCGATCTCGATGCGGTGATCGACGGCACGGTGACCCACTTCGACAGCCTGCTCGATGTGATCGTCAAGAACACGAAGATCTTCGGCGGCGAGTGGATCTTCGATCCGGCCACCGAGTCCGACGACGGCAGGTTCGAGCTGGTGCCGGTCGCCGGCCGCCGCGACCTCGGGACCAAGCTGCTCGGCAGCCTGCGCCGCAGCCCGGTGGGCGTCGACGATCTGCAGTCGCTGGGGTTCTCGCACGCCGCTCCGGTCAGCGGCTCGCAGTTCGACCTGCGGATCCACGGCACGCCGCTGCCGGCGGCGCAGTGCGACGGTGAGGAGCTGCCGGCGGGCGAGCGCTATCGCATCGATGTCGTGCCGCGGGCGCTGCGGCTGATCGTGCCGCGCGATCACGTCGACCCCGCGATGTGATCGCGATAACGCCCGGTGCGACGAGCTGCGGCGCAAACCGCGGCAGCCCCGGCCAGGCCGCGCGTTGCGGATCGCGGGCAATTGGCTCATCCTCGCCACATCTACCTGGAGGACTCCGATGGCTGACGTGTTCATTTACGATGCGGCGCGCACGCCGCGCGGCCGTGGCAAGGCCGGCAAAGGCGGGCTGTCACAGCACCATCCGCAAGAGCTGCTCGCGCAGACCCTGAACCAGATGGCGGAGCGCCGTCACCTCGACAAGAGCCTTGTCGATGATCTCGCGGTCGGCTGCGTGACTCAGGTCCGCGAGCAGGGCGCCTGCGTCGCGCGCGTCGCGCTGATCGCGGCGGACTGGCCCGAGGATGTCACCGGCTTCACCATCAACCGGTTCTGCGGCTCGGGGCTCGAGGCGGTCAACTCGATCGCCGGCAAGATCGGCGCCGGCTTCATCGACGCCGGCCTCGGCGGCGGCGTCGAGTCGATGTCGCGGGTGCCGATGGGCTCGGATAACGCGATGCTCGACGGCATCAACGAGAAGCTGCGCAAGCGCCTGTTCATGGTGCCGCAGGGGATCTCCGCCGATCTGATCGCGACGCGCGAGGGCTTCACGCGCGAGGACGTCGACAGGTTTGCGCTCGCCAGCCAGCAAAAGGCGGCGCGCGCCGTCGAGGCCAAGCGGTTCGATCGCTCGATCATGCCGGTCAAGAACGACGATGGCTCGGTCGCGCTCGCCAAGGACGAGCACCCGCGCGCCGATACCACCCTCGAGTCGCTCGCCGCGCTGAACCCGGCATTTCAGCAGATGGGCGCGACGCCGACGGGGCTCGCCGGCGAGACGCTCGACGAGCTGGCGCTCAAGCGCTATCCGGACACCAAGCGGATCGAGCACGTCCATACGGCCGGCAATTCGTCGGGCATCGTCGATGGTGCCGCGCTCGTGCTGCTCGGCAGCGCCGAGTGGGGCGTCAAGGCCGGACAGAAGCCGCGCGCCCGGATCCGCGCGGTGGCGACCGCCGGTACCGAGCCGCTGATCATGCTCACGGCGCCGGCACCGGCCTCGGCCAAGGCGCTCAAGCGCGCCGGCATGACGGTCAAGGACATCGATCTGTGGGAGATCAACGAGGCGTTCGCGGTGGTCCCGCTGCAGACCGCTCGCAAGCTCGACATCGACCCCGACAAGATCAACGTCAACGGCGGCGCGATCGCCCTCGGCCATCCGCTCGGCGCGACCGGCGCGATCCTGCTCGGCACCGCGCTCGACGAGCTCGAGCGCACCGGCAAGTCGACCGCGCTGATCACGCTGTGCATCGGCGGCGGCATGGGCATCGCGACGATCATCGAGCGCGTGTAGCCGGCCCTTGCGCCTCGGGGCGGCGCACGTCGTGCTAGGCTGCGGTCAGTGCACCGCTGGGTCGTGCTGCTGGCGCTCGCCGCGTGTGCGCCGACTGCCGCCGAGGATGCCAGCGGCCACGTGCGCCGCGAGCGAGACGAGCCGACGACCTGGGTGTACCCGCCGCCGGTCGGGCTTCCGCTCGGGGCCGTGCACGGCCGGCTCGGCCGCGGCCAGACGCCGCAGCCGATCGTCGAGCTGGGGATCGCGTCCGCGGGCGGTCCCGAAGCAGCCGCCGGGCGTGGGCCGCTGCGCCAGCCGACGGTCTGGCCGATCCCAGGCGATGGCCCGGCGCGAGCGGCGATCTACGGATCCGAAGACGACCACACGGCGATCGATCTGATCGACATCGACCGCGGCCGTGTGGTCTGGCGCGACACGACTGCGTGCGCTGCGCCGATCGTCGCCGCGGCCGCCGGCGTCATCGTGTGCGCCGACCTCGTCGGGACGCGCGCGGTCGGCCTCGATGGTGCGCTGCGATGGTCCACGCCATCGGCGTTCGTCGCAGCGACCGAGGGCCGGATCGCGGTGAGCGCGGCCGGCGAGCTGGTCGTCCTGGCCGCGGCGACCGGTGACGAGCTGTCGCGGCTCACCCTGCCGCGGGGCGTGGCCGCGACCGCGATCGCCGCCAGCTGCGGTGACGGCGGCCGCGAGCTGTTCGCCGTGACCGCGGGCAGCTGGCTGCAGCGGATCAGTGATGGCAAGGCCGGGCCGCAGGTCGCGTGGTCGGTCGCGCTCGGACCGGCGGTGCTCGTTCGCGTGATCGATGCGTGTGACCATGCGACCATCGTGGTCAGCGTGGCCGGGGCCGCGGGCTCGTCGCTCGTGGCTGTCGATCGCGAGACCGGCGCGCTCGCCGGCCAGATCGATGGTGCGCTCGGATGGTGGGCCGCCCGCGATGGCACCGACCGGCTCGAGATCGCGACGGGTCTCGGCATCGCGAGCTACGCGTACGATCTCGCCGGCGAGCCGGTGCCGGTCGTGCCGGTCGGCGTGCCGCTGCACGAGCTGGTGGCGGCGCGCGGGGACCGCCGGCTGGTTCGCGCCTCGCCGCGGACGGCGGTGCTGCTCGATCGCGCCGGTGTGCGCGGCTACCTGCCGCTCGCGGCGACCAGCGTCGCACTGGGCGACACGTCGCTGCTCGCCGCCGGCATTGCGACAGAGGCCGGCGGCGCGGGGCTGGCCTCGAGCGCAGGGGCAGACCCGCCCCGCTCGTCGGGCGAGACGGTGCATCGCTTCGCGCTGCCGCCGCGGTGGGCCCGCCATCTGCGGCCGCCGCCGCGCGGCGCGGGCATCGCGCTCGACGCCGAGCTTCGCGATCTCCCCCCGGTGTTGCCGCTCGAGGCCGGCGCCGCTATCGCATTGCCCGACACCGGCATGTATGCGGTCACCGGGCATGCGATCGATCCGAGCGATGGCGCCGCGGTGTACGCGATCGCAGTCGATCGCGATGGTGAGCGCGCGGCGGTCGCACGGGCGGACCTCGCCGCGAAGCAGTGGCGCTGGCAGCGCGTCGATGGCTGCGGTCCGGGCGCGCCGGTCGCGATCGCGGTGGCCCGCGAGGTCGTCGTGTGCGGCGCCTCGGGCACCGGAACCGCGCTGGCGAGCGTTCGCGCGACCAGCCGCGACGGTGTGGCGCGCTGGGCGTGGAGCGCCGAGACGCTCGACGCAGTGACCGCGGGTGGCGATGCCATCATCGTGCACCACGCCGGCCGGATCACCGTGCTCGATGCGCGCGACGGCCGGACGCTGGGCCACGTGGCGAGCGATGACGGTGCCGCGGTGCGCGCCGCGATTGTCGTGCTCGATGGGAAACAGCAAGCGAACGCAGACGGTCGCGAACGCGGACCCGGCCGCATCGCTGGTGCCACGCTGGTGATCACCGCGGAACATGGCCGCGTGGTCGCCCGGCTCGGGGTCGGGGGGCTTCTGCCGGTGTGGTCGGTCGCGGTTGCGGGGGTGGTGCGCGCGCTGGCGACTGCCGGCGAGGGCGTGCTGGTTGTGCTCGAAGACGGCGATGCCTACCGGATCGATGCGCGCACGCGAGCGGTCATCGGCCTGCCCGGCGTCGGCCTCACATGGCGGGCGGCCGCGGACGTCGTGACCGGCGACACCCTGGGCGGTCCGATCCCGGGTGTCGTGCCGCCGCCGGCCCCCCCGCCACGGCTACCCGTACCGACGCCTCCTCAGGTAGCTCGGCGACCACTCCCGATCGAGCGTGGCGAGATCATTCCGCCACCGCCGATGTCGACGCCGATCCCGCCGCCGCCACCACTCGGCGATAGCTGGCAGCTCACGCTGTACGAACGAACCGGAGGGCTGCGTGCGCGCAACGACTATGCGCTGGACGCCCCGATCGCTCCGCCGGTGGCCGGTGGCACCGCCGGTAGCCCGCTGGTCATTGCGTACGGCCCGGGCTTGCGGGAGGTCGTCGTGATCGACTCGCGCACCGGCGATCCGCTGCGCCGCGTACAGCTGCCGGACGATGCACCCCCGGGCGCGGTGTTCGGAACGGTCGTCGACGGTGCGCCGGTTGCAGGCGCGCTACTCGCGTCGCCGCTCCGCGTCGTAGTGTTTTGACATTGCCGCACGTCGATCGAAGGCTCGCCCTCGCGATCACCGAACCGCACTGTTATACGATCATGTAATGGCACTCCCGCTCCGCGCTGCGCTGCGATCTGCAGGTCGCTTCATGGTCAGAAATCCGGCCGCCATGCTGAGCATGGCGCGTCATGCGCTGGGCATGCGGGTCGCGGTGCCGCTCGACGCTCTGCGCTGGTTCATCGCGAACACGCCACCTTCGAAGAAGGCTCCACAGGACGTGACGATCACGCCGCGTCCTCCGGCGATCGGGCTCGGCGCGACCATCGATCTCATGGGCACCACGGTGCGTGCGGGCGCATCGGTTCGCGTCGACCAGATCGAGGTCAGCGACACCCAGTTCAAGGTGACGCTCCGGCTGTCCGACGTCACGATGAAGGTGCTCGGCGAGTCGGCGACGCCGGTCGCGGGCCTCATCAAGTCGGGCGCGCTCGATCTCAGCAAGCCCGGGAACCTCGCCAAGTTCATGCCGAAGCGGCCGGCCGTGCTCGTCGAAGCGCACGACGACATCATCGTGCTCGACCTGATGCAGAACCCCAAGTTCGCGAGCAACGAGCGCGTGCGCGGTATCCTCGGCACGTTGACGCCGGTCGTGAACGTATCGGGGCTGTCGACCGAAGGTGATTTTCTGATCCTGCAGCTGCGTGCGAGCCCGTTCGGGCTACCCCGCGCGCTCAACGCTGCGCGCGCGCTTGCGGCGGGCTAGAGTCTCCGCCATGGAGAGCATCGCGCTCGCGGCGGCGGACAAGCCGGCGCGCTATCGCGAGCTGTTGCCGCAGCTCGCGGCATTGCTCGACGGCGAGCCGGATCTGATTGCCAACCTCGCGAACACCGTCGCGGCGCTGCGCGAGTGCGTCCCGGCCGCGTCGTGGATCGGTTTCTATATCACCCGGATCGCCCGGCTCGCCTCGCAACGCGAGCTCGTGCTCGGGCCGTTTCAGGGCAAGGTCGCGTGCGTGCGGATCGCGTTCGGCCGCGGCGTGTGCGGGACGGCGGCGGTCGAGCGCCGCACCGTGGTGGTGCCCGACGTCGAGCGGTTTCCCGGTCACATCGCCTGCGATGCCGGCTCGCGCAGCGAGATCGTCGTGCCGATCGTCCGGCGCGGGGAGGTGGTGGCGGTGCTCGACCTCGACAGCTACGAGCTGGCTGCGTTCGATGACGCTGATGCGGCGGGCCTGCAGCCGATCGCCGAGCTACTCGGCACGCTTGCATGGTGAGCCGGATGCTCGCGTCGACGCACGTGGTCGCGCTCGTCGGCTGTGTCGCGTGCTTCGCCTGCCAGGGCGGCAGCGACAGCCAGGGCCGCCGCGGCGGCGGTGACGGCGGCGCAGGTGTGTCGACGAGCCCCCTGCCGGTCGATCCGAGCGCCCCGAGCGCGGGGAGCGCCCAGGGTGCCCCGGGCCCCCCGGGCTTCATGGACGCTGCACCGGCGGCTGGCGAGCCGAGTGCGCCCGTCAAGCCCGACGAGCCCGAGCTGGCCGATCCGGGTCGCACGATCGCCGAGCTCGGCGCGATCCCGGCGTGGCAAGCCGTGGTCGACCGCGCGGAGCTGCTCGGGCGGCGCGGTCAGCATGGCGTGGTCTATGGACGCGTGGCGGCGATCGCCTCGCCCACTGCCAGCGATGCTGGAGTCACCGCCGCGGCGGATGCTCCGGGTGCTGGAGGCTCTGCCGCCACCGCCGTGCGGCTTGCGTCGCCGTACGCGTGGCTGATCGATGACACCGAAGGCAACGGCGCGCTCGGCATCCGGATCGCGCTCGGTGACAAAGCCAGGACTGGCGATCGGATCGCCGCCGGCGGCGCGTGGCAGCTCGACACCGAGCGCCGGTGGTTCTGGAAACCGGACACCGTGCAATTGCTACCGCCAGCGCCGCCCGGCGACGTCAAGGACCCACCCCCCGCGGCGCCGAGCCATGCGATCGCCAGCGGTGACCTGCCGTCAGGCGCGCGCGCGATCAGCCTCGCTCGCGACAACGACGCCGTGTACTTCCAGATCGTCGGCCAGCTCCCCGCCAACGACGGCGATGGCTGGCAGGTCGCCGATCAGCTGGGCAGCCCTGCCGCCATGGTGATGATCTTGCCGGGCGAGCGCGCGAGCTACGGCGGCCAGGACATGCGCGCGGCCGACGAGCGCTGGCAGCTCAAGCGCGGCCAGACCTACTGGGTCCGGATCGGCAAGCTGCACAAGCGAGCCGCCGACAAGCCGACGACGGTGAACGCGCGGACCGCGCCT
>Ga0307517_10015085_pt1 | contig 10294 bp, 4 predicted proteins | sample 23_EM_MG_FD_194515 | JGI IMG/M metagenome (GOLD analysis project Ga0307517, IMG submission 194515) | Populus trichocarpa ectomycorrhiza microbial communities from riparian zone in the Pacific Northwest, United States - 23_EM | ecosystem: Host-associated > Plants > Roots > Unclassified | place...
AATTTTCCCTAAACATTTAATTTCATTTGATTTTTTTTATCGAATTTAGTCCTAATTCTTTTAATTGCTATTTGTTTTGTTCTGCATTGATTTTTTCATTGACTTTTTTTTTCTCAATTTCACCCCTCAATATTTGTTCGATAAAAAATCTTACTTTTTTGTTTTTTTGGGTTTACCTTTAATGGGGTTATCTCAGTCTTATGACCTGAATCATAAATCTAAGAGATTAGCCTAAGTTGACTTTGGTATTTTTTTAAAACTTTTTTTTTAAAAATTGGATGGTTAAATTGAAAAAAAGGGAAAAATTCAACAACAACAAAATAATCAAAAGAATGAGGGCTAAATTCAAAAAAACATAAAATTTGATTGAATAACAAAATTAAAAACAATTAAAGCTCTAACAAAAGAGCCAAAGGTCAAAATCAAAAATCAAAAATCAAAAGAATAAGAATCAAATTGAAAAAAATAATATATGACAAATTATAATTGAATGATTGAATTGAAAACATAAAAAACTTTTGTAAAATGGCCAATGACAAAAATAAAGCCACCCGAAATATAAGGACTGGAATTGAAAAACAAAAGGAACAAAGGACAAACATGTAGTTGTTAGAGAACCAATTCAATCCAATAGGTTAAGCTGTTAGATAAGGTCTTAAGATATGATTAATATTTTTCTCTAACACACCCCCTCAAGTGAAAGTCTTTTAATCTTGGAACTTGCATATGCTCACACTATTTTGTGCTTAATTTTTATCAAATAAAAAAAAATAGTGAGATTTAAACCCGTGACCGCTTAGTCATTAAGATTTTGATACCATATCAAAGAACCAATTCAATTCAAAAGCTTAAGTTGTTAAGTAAAGTCTAGATATTATTTATGTTATTCTCTAATAGCAGTTACGCCGGGAGAGAGAGAGAAGAAGGAAGAAAAAAAGAAGAAATGTTGACTGATGATAAACCGCCCATCAACTGTCGTTAAGCGCCACATCAGGAGAAATGGGACGTGGTGGCGCTTCTAGGGATACGATGAAAGACCAGGTTTGAGCAATTGGTGGCGTCGCACACGCCACCTTTTTTTATACATCTTTTCATCATATCTGTAGATGTTCATTCATTATATTTTATTGATATGTTCGACCTTACGTAATATTTTTTATGACGTGAGTTTATTCAATTAGCTTCATTTGTATTTATCATTTGAGTCATGAGATTTTTACGATTGATTTATCTTTTATATTTTTAAATAAATAAGTTTAGAAAACACATCAGGTGAATGCCTTATTTTTACAGTTTCTTCTTGGTTATTGTTAAAGACTTTTATTTATTTAAATAAATGATTATTAATTTATTTAGCTGGATGATTGCATAAACTTTTCAATTTACATTTTGAATTTTTTATATAAAAAACACATTTGAAGAGCTTGCATACCTGATATTTTTTTGATAAAAGTTTTTTACAATCCATGCTTTGCAGCGGGTTAAATAGCTAGTATAAACTATTGAAACTTCATATGATACCTTAAACATTTAGTTTATATGATTTTTTTAATATAATATTAAAGTTTTGATGATTAAATAGTTATAAACTTGAACACATAATTTAATATTTGTTTTTAATTAAAATTAATTAAAAACACAAGATAATATAAATATTTATAAATTCTAAATTTTAAAAGCTTATAATTAACAATAAATAATATAGATAAAATCTTAAAAATTCATCTAACTAGTTAAATTTCTAGATTGAAATGTTACTTCACATTTACATTTACTATTCAACTTAATCTTGAAGCCGTGAAACACCAGGATTCTTTTGGATTCTCCGCCTTCATGTCAGAGCTATAAAGTTAGAAAAAAGTCTCAGTGAACAGGGAGCATAATAAGAACAAACCGTCCCGAATTGCGATCCTTCTCCAAGTCGATGATGGGAACAATTTCATTTCATGTATTCTTTTTGGAACAATAAGAGCACTTCAATTTTTTTTTAATACCAACCGACCGCTACGCGTGGTGTGCCGGTGATTCTGATTTATCAATCGCAAAGCGTTTTGGATTTTGGGAGAGAAAATCCTTCTTGACACAAGCACTAGTAAACATGGATCTGCATCCAGCTATCCGTTGTAATCAAATTTAAAATTTTCACACGTCGGTATTGTTTTCGTTGAGAATTTTACCTTGTTGCCATCACACTTTTCAAGCGTAGCTTGTGCCTTGTAGGGGTAGGGCTCGGTTCATCTCCGATTAAAATAATCTTTAAATTTTCTGGACTCCTTGGCCTGACTAGACGGAATAACCAAAGGATTTTGAAATAAAAGGGCACTTTCGTCCGATGAAAAAACGGATTTCTTAAGAATATTTACTTTATTTCTCTTTAAATATCCATTCCCTTGTCTTGTTGTTGTCTTGTTGGGCCCCACAAAACCTCCCAAATTCTATGGGCTAGTGGATGGGCCCATGTAATCCTCCACCTCCAAACATTTTCCGTACAGTGATATGGGCTAAGTACTTGCTTTTGAACTTTGACCGACTGATATTTTGAGATCCAAAAACAGCTTTAATGGCATCTTGATCCTCTTGAAAGCGATACTCAGCAGATAATGCCAGTGAAAAATGCTTTTTCACATCGGTTTGTCCAATCATGAAGGTTAGAAAAAAAATGATCACATGATTTTCGTAAGACGATGGCTTTGCTTTGCCCGCTGCATGAATGAAGCTTGAAAGGAAAGGGTTTCACTTTCACTTTATGATTTTATTGGAGATTACAAAAGGTGAGCTTACTTGCTGGGACATCGAGAGCAAACCATCATCCATTCTGCTTTTCCTGTGTGTGCCATACCTTAAACTTTATCTTTCGATGGATCCGTTATATTTATTTTTACGCATCTCTCGAGTCCAACTACGCGTACATGTGCACATTATCACAAACATTTTCTCATTGAAACTTCTTCTCCATTTCCTACCCTGTTTTTCTTTTTTTCTCCTTTAGTTCAATCTAGGCGCCATATTTGAACACGCACGCACGCATATAGATTAAGAGTTAACAGACCATATTCGTCACCAATCAAACGAATGTTCAAGAGCTTTCAAACTGATAAGAAACAGTACTGACAATTACTTATCCAGGTCACCTTTTTGCCATGATTGAGATTCCAGGCACGCACCACCAAACTTTTCACACAAGGGTTAGGTTGTCGGTGTCTCGTGCGAAAAGAAAAGCTCAATTTGGAACATATTCGGGTTCTCATACCCTTTGGCATTTATTTATTTATTATCTATCTTCTTGGTTGAAAACATCAAGTTATAAATTATAATACTGAAACAATCAGCAATCAGGAATTTGGAGCAGCATTGCGCCCAGGCGTTAATTCATATGAGATTTTGTGCCAAACGTTGGCAAAAGAATTGGCTTTCAAGGAGCTGGATTCTTTAACATCTCCTTCTCATCCATCAACCCAGAGTAGACTGTGTTTTGCGTTGGCCTGTGGGAGTGGAAGGAACAGAGAGAAGACTCTGCGGGTTCTGAATGTGTTGGATTTTTCGGACTCTGAGAGTTACTTTTTCATTTTTAAAAGTGTTTGGTAGAGCTTTGTACTGGCTTCTTTTAATTTTAAACTATGTGTCAAATACAAGACAAGAACATATGTTATGCAGCTCAATCTTATATCTGTCAGGTCCAGTCTATTTCCATTTGCACTATTTTGTATAGCCTATTGCCATAACGTGGATTTTTTTTATGCTCCACATAATATTACAGATGGGTTCTTCCGAGCCCATGGTTTAAAGGGATTGTCCCCTGATTTCTTGAGGTAGCCTGCTCAAAACAAGCCCAGCAATATCCCTCTTCGACTAACCAATCACAGAACCCGTATTCCATGTCGCCACATCATTAAACCCTAGTACAATCTCACTAACGCATCTCTCTCTTCAAAGCTGAAGCTGGTGGATCCCACTCACATGTCTATGGAGTATGGCCCTTCTGTCTTGAAAGAAAAAACGATCCATGATTAAGATTCTCCAAAATTAAAAATGAATATTTCTCATTACATGGAATTTTCTATGTATGTGAATTTTATACTTAGAGCCCTCGTTGGTTAGAAAAACGAATTCATGACTCTCATCAACATTACACAGTTGCCAAACAGTTATGCTGAGAGAACAACAAATTAAAAGGAACCTTTGTTATTATTAAAAAAAAAAACAATTGTTTTTGTTGTTACACCTGATGGAGCCACTCACAAATTAGGTTGAGCTATTCACCTTAAGTTCAGACAGTAATACTTCGCCTATTTATGTAGTCTCTTCCATTTCAGCTTTCAGGGATTAAAATAGCGTGCAATTAAAGTGTGTTTGGAGGTGACGTTCTCCGATTATTATAATTTATAAGTTAATATTTGATTCGACACTAAATGATCCCATAGAGATCTTGAATTGACAATAAATAGGAACCTGGAATTATTATATTGTTACTCTATGCGTATTTGACTGGTAATAGCTGTTGGGTGGGGAATGCAAAACACGTTTGGAGTATAAAGAGGAAGGTATAATAGAGTTATCAATCGAGGAAGAGGCACGCCAACTGGAATCAAGGACTTGCCAGTTGCCATCAATAATGTCAGTCTATCAATCCTCGAGTGAAAAAGATTTCGGGTTAAAAGAAAGAGCTGGCTGAGATGGATCCAGTTGCTGGCCTTGCAGCTATAGTTTGATTCTCCTCTAATTGTGCTGCATTCGACTTGTAAATAGGGCTTCTATGAGTTTTGGCCTTGTAAAAAAAATCTTATTTGAGGACAGAGTGAACTTGTTTCTTTTTATATATATATATATGATCGAAGTTACATTAAGCGGTAAAAAAATTGAATCAGCAATTTGTAGCCCAAAGGATATTATACCTAGTTTTGTCATTTCTCGTTAGCCATATTCTAGAAAATAATGTACGCTGGTGTATCACTTACTGAATTAATAGTATTTTGAAAACAACATCTACAGTGCAGACAAATCCATATCCTCTTTCATCATTAGCTTAGCTAGAGTGGAATGGTATGACTGGCTTTCGGGAAAATGAGACGCTGCTAGTGGCTGGGAGCAGTACGAGCGGGCAACGTCCTCGTACGGTTCGTGAGAAACAAAAATGGCCTGTTTAAGGGGAGTGATAACCGGCAACCAGGTAAGAAGACCCTACTGTTGACAGCATAGGCCCTAATTCAGTGGACACAGAATAAGCCTACACATGCAGTGGTTTCTCCGATGCACATGCAGCTTTTATATCTTCACTCCATAATCTCAGATCCTACTTTCTTTTCGTGTATTGGGACTCCTTCGTCAGTCAGAGACAGCAGCAGATAAGGCAAGAGTGACAATCGCAAATGGTTTCGTCATACGAAACTTTATTTACCCGGGTCAAAAGAGTTGATTTAATTAACCAAGCCAGCATCATCATGAGATATTAACAAAGCTTTGCACGCCTAGTGTTTTGATCCATCTCCACTCTGAGACCAAGTCCAGCTAGTTCAGGCATATCAACTGACCCTTGAAGCTCCAGTTCAGCAACTGCCTGTTGGTTTTCTGAATTCCCTTCCAATATAGGTTCCTCCCACTTCCTTAAAAATGGGTTGTCTTCATCTGTAACACATTGTTGTAACATCAGAAGCATCCCATTCTCCTGCCTAATGTCATCTTGCACGTGTTTTCTTCGGTGAGCACAATTGCTTAAGACAGCAACTAAGTACCTCCGAAATCCTTTATATGGACACAATTTAGGGAAGTATGAAGTAGTTGCTTCTTGGTTATCAGCCTGCCTCAAGGCTTTCCTGATTTTTGCCGGAGGCCCTAGTTCACGAAGCAGGCATAAGAGCAAATCAAGAAGTCCAGATGAAAAAAGTGTATCAACAACATCAACCAAATCCTCGTCTATGCCAACTCCACCATTGGTAGCACATATATCTCTTAACATGGCGTGTGAGTAACCAAGGACATCAATCACAGCAGATCCTGTCGGAAGCCCAGATTCACCTCTTGAACCAAACTCATTGGCTTCAACTGATTTCTTGAATATTCCAAAAATGCACAAAGCAAAATGGTTGAGGATGGTAATCTCCTTCAGTCGCTCATTCAAAATCTCCGACACAACATTCAAAGATATGCTTGTTCAGTCAAAAATGGATTGCCACTTAAACTAATTTCCTCTCCATTATCACAATTACTACCCACACCATATAATCTTGACAAGAGTCGATGGAGGTGAACATCCTCTAAACAAATCCTCGAGAGAAGCAACTTCAGCCAATCTTCTCCAAAACCAACAGGTAAAACAACAACATAAAATAATCATAAATACAATACAAATAAAAAGTGATAGAGAATAGAATACTTAAAGGCTAGCATGATTGTGCAGAATAATCAAAATATTACCTGAAGATGCAGTCCGAATAATTTCAGTGACAGTAGGCAACCCTGGATCTCCACAAAGCTGCGAAACTAATTCACGGCTTCCGTCACAAGAAGCATAAATAATCATAAAAAGAGGATCACAAGTCTCCCAACTCCGGACTTTTGCAAGCACGGGGCGAAATTAGGAGGATGGCAAGGGCCCCGATCATTCTTAGGAATTTTTTTTTCGGTGGCCTCCTTTAACAATTAGATTTTTAAACTTAAAAAAAAAAAATCTTAAATTTTTTCCCTCCTGAATTTTTTTTCTTTAATTTGACACTCCCAAACTAAAATTTCTAACTCCGCCTCTTATTAAACATTGTATAGTTTTCTTTTCCAAACTAGAAGGATTATCATTACATTTTTAAATTTCTTTTTCTTTTTTTTTAGTATCTTGGCTATTGTTATTGTTTCTAAAATTTCTTTAGTATTTTTTCATAAAGTTGATTATTTTGGATAACTTTATTTACTAGTATTTTTAAGTGTTGTTTATAAATAGAATTTAGTGGCTATTATTGATACTTTAGCTTCAATTTCGATACATTTTCTTCATTTTTTATTTTTTATTTTTTTTATTTTTGTTTGGGATTCATTGTGTGATCTCCACTTTTGGTGGTATGGTGGGTTGTCCTTTGAATAATCATCTCTTCTTCTTTTCCATTTATTTCTTCTACCCTAGTTCTTTCTTATCTTTTGGGCAAAGGTTCATTCACTTCACGGAATGATTTAGAACTTGTGAGATGAGATTGATGATTTTTCATCAAAAACTCATGATTTTTTTTAGTTATAAGAAGCCATGAAATTAGTTCCGAATACCTCTTGAAATTACGTTCTTTATATTGTTGTTGCAGGACAATATTTGAGGCATGAAAAATAAAGAATTTCTTCTCTAACATTTGGTATTTTGTGATATTTTAACCACACAATTTCGGTTGTGAGGTAATTTTAAAAATAACAAAATTATATTTACTAACCGATTTAAAATCTTATAACCTTAGGTGCAACCAATCATAACGAGCTTGAGAGAGTGGTAAACTTTTGGTAGTTATATATTTTCTTTAGATTTTGCCAGAAAACAAGAGGATATTTTATTGTGAGGTATTCGACTTTTAATCATTCATTGAGATGGCGGGGAATAAAAATCATTACTTTTGTGCAATCATGCAAGGATGCATTATTTTTTTTCTTTGATGGTTTCTCCAAGATTCATAGCTTCCAGATGAATTTTAGCGTTAAGGATCCATGAAAAAAAGTTATTCCTAGATATATCAAGAGCGATAAAAGTAAAGTTTTGTCGGATTCGACATTATCTATAAAAAAAGAAACAACTTATTAAATAAAATCATGAATATAAAAGAAGAAAAATCAGTCTTGTAATACTGCTATTCATTTCTTTAGAAATACTATTTATTCCAGAGCTGTATTTAATTTATTTAATTATTCGTAAACTTACAATACTAGTTCTTCAAGAACTTTAAATCTTGATAAATAAAAATGAAAGAAAATTTGTCAAAATAAGTTATAGAGTCAAATATATTTCCTAAAATATGAACAATAATGAAGAGGAAAAATATTGAAATTAATACAAGCCATGTAACATAGGAGTTTATATGTGCGAAGATTTCAAATTAAATGGAGTAATTAATCATGCAGATAATATGTTAACAAGATAAAAAAACAAGTAAAAACATACATATTCAAAATAAAACCTTAAAGAGAAGTTCATACATTTTTTTTATATATTGTTTCCAATAATACTTAGAATATAAGATAAATAGTCTATTTATAGCAGAAAAAATTAAGAACATTAAGGACATTAAAAAGTCATGAAAAATAAATAAACTAAACCCAAAAATCATAAAATTTAAAAAATTCTAATATATATAATTATAGATTTTATAATAATACATATCTTCTTGTGCTTTTGTGATAAATATGAATTAGATTTAGACGCGTCTATTTCATCAAGGAAAGGGAATAAAAAAAAAAAGAAACATTAATGCCCTTTCAAAAATTTCCAAACAATAAATGACAATTGTGGTTTTGACGTATGGCATTACCTTTTCGGAAATAATAATGGGACTCCCAAGAAAACTTTGCTTTCACCTCTTCTTCCTGCCTCTGAATCTGGCTGTAAAACAGGCAGAATTCAGTATAGAAGCCGTCATCACTGTCAAAAAAATAATACTTTTTTTTTTTAAAAAAAAAAACATCAAGTCGACGGATTGAAAATTTGAAACTGAAAGAGATGGCTTTTTCCTCGAAAACTACTTGCTGTGTTGCATCTTTGAATTCTAAATTTCTAACGAGGAAGGTTCTTCGAATCCCGTTCTTCGGGCGCCGTCCTTTTTTACTTTCTTTCTTTACGATGAAGATTATGATCAAATCAAATTACTCATTAATTAAAGTTAAATTTCTTTATCGAACTATTTTAAAAACATTATATTTTAAATATCAACCCAAAACATCAGTAAATATTATTACAAGAAAAGCTAATTGACATGGTGTTTTTACAAAAGCTTAATTATTATTTATCTTCTCATATTTAACTACTGTAAATTATAATAATAAACTTTTAAAAAAATTTAATTTGATCATTGAACTGGTTTTTACATAATTAAGCTTTTTTATTTTAAATTCAAGCCCAATTACATGTCTTTTTAGGAGTGAGAGTTGAATTAAAAGATAAGAGACTGAAATGATAAAAGAGAGTCAAATTGATGGCAAATATATAATTTGTTTGGAGATTTCATTTTCATTCCTTATTCTTTTAAGCTATTAGGTTAAGTGGTCCCTATAATTTTTAAAAATACATTTTGATATCAAACTTTATTTTTTTATTTTTAAATTATTTTTTGGATGAAAAAGAGAGAGATGATCGATAAATTTCGATTTAGAAAGAGAAAGTTGTCGTTAGGGAAGTTTTAGGCCAATAAAGCACACAATATTTGTATAAAAATATTTCATATAACGAGGGGAGTTAAGATTATGTGTTTTTTTACCTTGAAAACACATAAAAAAATATATTTGAACTCATGAAGATTTTTTGTTCTGGTTTAATTTCGGGTTTTTTTAGGCCATGATTTGATTTAACAAGGTTTCTCGGGTATTTCTAGATATTTTGGGTAAAAAAATTGAAAATGAGTTTTTTAATGGAAAAAACCTCCCCGTTTTCCAACTACCACAATGTTTGGATTCTTGGATTTCAGACAATGTGTAGTCTTTTTTTTAAAAAAAAGCAATAGGATGAATAACATGTTGTGTATGGTGTTTCCATATTGATGACCCGAGTTAAGGTTTGACATCTTTTTTTGTTTTATTTTTTTTAATATCATTGTTCGATATTTTTTTTTTATATATATAAAAAAATAGTTTTTTGGTTTTTTTTCTATCGAATTATCCTAACATCATAGCATAGAACACGAGTTTGTCAGGTTAATTCGAATTAGCTCGCCCCTTCGTGTCAAGATTACATGTCTACCGTGTTGGTCCAATCTCATTCTTTTCTTTTATTTTTTTTAATAGTTTTTATTTTTTTAATTTAGATTTTTTTATATTTTTTAAAATGATTTTTGAGTTTGTATTTCACTTCTCAATGATTTTTTTTTTTGCTTATTAAAAAACCAATCTTGGCTTGGGTTCATAGGTTTGATAAGTTCACCAACTGACCAGATATGCTTTTTGTTTTTTAATCCTTTAATTATTTTGATCAATTTTATCCTTTAATATTAGATTTTTTTTTTTACTTTATGTAGTGATTATTTATATAGGTTGGTGCTCAATTTTGTGACTATATATTTTTATAATATAATTATAAAAATAGTTTATAAATTTTTTAATTAAACTCAATGGAGTCCATGACATG
>Ga0307517_10015086_pt1 | contig 10293 bp, 7 predicted proteins | sample 23_EM_MG_FD_194515 | JGI IMG/M metagenome (GOLD analysis project Ga0307517, IMG submission 194515) | Populus trichocarpa ectomycorrhiza microbial communities from riparian zone in the Pacific Northwest, United States - 23_EM | ecosystem: Host-associated > Plants > Roots > Unclassified | place...
TCTTCTTACAAAGTCATTTTATTGGTACATATATTGCCTGGGCACAACATTGTGCCGTGCCGGGCACATCGATTTGGAGGGTTGTGCCATGGCACAAACTCTGGTAACGTCGTGCCAACAACGCTATTTGTGGGGCACCCCATCCTGTGACAAATCTACAATATAACCGGCAATTAGACTTTCAGAATTATTCATGTAAATTCCACAAAAAAAGGGGGGGGGGACATCTGGGTAAACTGGAACACTCCAGAATTTTATCTATGGCTAAAAAAGGATAAATATATCTAATGTTGCACGGGTGGGCCGCCCATCTCCCCCCACCAAATCTATCCACCACCATAACTCAAACCCCCGCCTGTCCTTCAAGAGAAGCTGCGGCAAAAATGAATCTCAACAAAGCCGGTACGCTGGACGGAATGGATCCGAAAGCGTGTCAAAACCCTGTTTGAATTCTTCGATGTTGCTCACCATGCTAGGCCAAACCCGCCCGCCCAGCACACATCCTATCCCGTTAATCGTTCGGACAAAGAAGTCTCTGATATGCGCCCCGGATTGATACCTCCACGGAGCGAGTTCTTTGATGCTGCTCGGCATGTTCAGCATAGGTGCAGTGTACGCGACATCATCCGGCAAACCTCCGGATATGCGTTTGGGATCGGTGTAGGGAGTGTCGGATGCACGGAGGCTATGGAGCCTGAAGTTTGCTTTGTGACGATTGTTTTTTCCTTTGTTAGCATGACTGTTCTTTACGAAAGGGAAAGGGGAACATGCGTGGAAGGAAATAGGCCAGTGTGCCGATCGATGGAAGGATAGGAAGATACGAGATATGGCATCGTTGTTGTTTTTACTTATACTCCTGTCTTTACCGGCAGTTTTTTTGTTAGTTGAGCATCGAGTATCGAGAGTCATCGTTGAGCGTGAGCCTGAGGTTTGTTAATGAAAAGATTTTCCCGGCCCATATATTTGAAGTGTGCGATCGTTTTTGTTGTGAATTTTCTTGGCGTTTCGTTTCACCGCTTGTCACCCGCAGTATCTCGTTTCGCCGTTGAAATCCGAAGTCAACCCTTATAGCGTCTTGTATTACTCTCGCCAATCATAACAACAACAGTGGTCAATATATACAAGTTTCCTAGTCCAGCGTAGCCTCCAGATATGCAGCATTCCAACATTCCATACTTGTTCCCATGCCAGCCTTCGTTCCAGAGATACCTGCCATTTTGCCATTCCAGACATGCGAGTCATTCACATCGTCATTCCCATACCAATACCAACCATCAGAATAGTGATTCCATTCTCCAGAAAAGCCACCACCGACAACAGCCGTGTATAGTTTAGCCGTCGAAGTCCAAAAGACCCCTCATTTCAATAACCAGCAACTGTGGTAATGTCACAGACAGTCACAACAACATGTGGAATAACAGCGACATATCGATAACCAATGAGAAACGCGCCGTCCTAGAATGGCTTTCTCTCTTCAAACCTCGCAAGAGACATCAGGCTATAGGCATCGGTCGGGTGGACGGGGTGGGCGACTGGCTTCTTCACACAAGCAAGTTTACTCAGTGGAGCCAAAGCGGTGATGGAACGGCCAAGCCTCGCTTATTTTGGTATGGGGGATCTTGGTGTTTGAAAGCAATGATAGCTAGAATCCCAGAGGCATTAGGGTATGATAGTTAGTTTGGGGTGCGACCGGTTTAGGGTCGTGACTGCCACTTGTGGGGTTTTTCCCATCGTGTGGGTTTTTCCTGTTTAGTGCGTTTGTGCGCTCTCTTCTGTATTTAAGTCTGAGCTACCAGTAGAGAGCTTCCTGTATTGTACATCGAACATCACACATACCACAACCACCACTTACGTGCTTTTCTCCTGGACTTCGCGCCGTTACCTACGCTACCCCAGTCGTTATCGGGTCGTGAGCGAGCTGCCATTAGAGTGTCGCCAACAGGTTATGAGCCCGGCCTGACAAGTCCGGAGAAAGCTACGAAATTATTTTTGCCTTCTAAGGAAAAGTTTTTTCACGGGTGTCGATCAATCCATCAACTCCATCAAACTGCAGTATTGCCAGCGAGTTTGAATAACACGTACCTAGTCAACAGACACTGTTTTTCGCGGAATACGAGATGAGTGAACACGAAGGTTCATCATCTATGATGGGAATGAGTTTTCCTAAACTAGATGGGACAAACTACCGCTTATGGGCTATGCGGATGACAGATGTTCTCCAGCGGGAGGGGATCTGGGATTTGACGATCGGTGATGAAGATATTCTGAAACGGCCTGACTCAGTGATACTGGTTCTTGCCTCTGAGTATCAGAAAGCTTTGGACCGATACCAAGCGCAGCGGAGGAGGATCCAGAAAGCTGTTGGGACTCTTCGCTTGGGTATGACAGATGCTATTGCTGTTTCCTACTACAATGAGGTATGGGCAACACTGGAGAAAATCTGGAAAAGCGTTCAGAGCAACTATGAGACAGTAGTTCGCTATGACGCAAATTACCTACAAAAGGAGCTGTATGAGTGTACTCTTGAGGAGTGCGGTACAGTACTCGAGTACATAAATAAGATCCGTGAGCTACGGGACAAGCTTATTATTAGTGGGAATACGCCTACGTATGGACAACTCATTTTCCATCTATTTGAGGGCCTCCCCAAGACGTCGGAATGGAAGACCTGGATCATGGTCACGAAGGGTGCTCTATCCTCACTTACGACGATTACCAGTTACAATGAACTGAAAGTAAAGCTTACTGCCTACGAAGTTGAACTACGGCGAGATCGTGACATTGAGCCTGGCCAGGCACTCTTTTCAAAGTACACGAAGGGGGGTCGATCACAGAAGTCGTCCAATTATTCCAGAAAGGGTACACCTCCCAGTGTAAAGAGCAAACTGGCAAAAGGAAAGTTTACCGGCTCCTGCCACCATTGCGGAAAACCCGGTCATAAGATTCGCGAATGTCGAGCGAAGTTGAATGAAGAGGGTGGATTGGGAACCTCCGCGAAGCGCAGTGTCTACCAGACTGAAAGAGCTGGTGTCATGGAGAAGCAGCTGTGGCTGGCTACCGATGTTGTCCCTGGAACTGGAAAAGTCAAGGCTCCTGTCTATCATGATGTAATCAAGACACAAAACAGTCAAGAGGAGAAGAAGTTAGAGAAGGCGTTGATGGGCAAGCAAGTCATTACAGAGATGGATTGGGTACTGGACTCTGGTTGTACCAATCATATGACGAAGTACGCAGATGTATTTTTGGAGGGAACGTACCAGCGACTTACAACAGATGAACGACAAATGCGGACCGCTACCGGGGAGCTTGTTTCAGCTACCGGAATTGGAACTGTTCGTATTAAAATTTGGTCCCCAGCCCAAGGATCCAAGACAATCCTACTCAGCGAAGTTTTACATATTCCCAGCGCTGGTTCTACGAATTTAATTTCCGTCAGTCAGCTTACGGTAAAGGGGATTGATATTTCTTTTAAGCGGGAATCGGCTGAGATCTACAGCGATGGGCTTCTCATGGCTGTTGCAAAGAAAGTCGACCGCCTCTATACGATTCTCACACATGGGAATGTCACGGATGAGGCGCTTCTCATATCGCTGAAAGACCAGACACCGACAACCCTCTGGCACTACCGTTTAGGCCATCTACACCAACAAGCTGTCCTCAAGATGAGCAGTAACGAGCTTGTTCGTGGACTTCCCGCTCTACAAGCAAACACGATAACCGGTCGATGCGATGCTTGTTTAAAAGGGAAGATGATTCGAACACCATTTAAGCCAGCAACTCACCGAACAACCGTACCACTTGAACTTATACACAGTGACCTGTGTGGGCCTATGCAACAGAAGTCTTTCGGCGGTTGCCGCTACTTTATGCTGCTTATAGACGATTTTACGAAGTTTACCGCCGTCTATTTTTTGAAGAAGAAGAGTGAGGCAGCCGAGTGTTTCAAGGCTTATAAGACTCATGTGGAAAAGGTGCATCACGGAAAAGGGAAGAACTATGTCATCAAATCCGTGCGTACAGACAATGGGGGAGAGTACACCGGAGACGCATTTCAGAGAGAGCTGAGGAGATGTGGGATCGAGTTTCAGTCTACAGTTCCTTACACGCCACAAGAGGATGGCGTCTCTGAGAACAGCAATAGAGTGCTTGTTGGGAGAGCGAATGCGCTACTACAACATGCCGGTGCCCCCAAAATCTATTGGGCGGAGGCAGTACAGACAGTGGTTTATTTGAAAAATCTGTCTATCACGAAAGGGACGCATGGGAAAGATGCGACGCCCTATGAATTATGATTTAGCAAGAAGCCCGACGTTCGACATCTACGAGTATGGGGATGTACGGCGTATGCCCACATTCCCCCAGCAAAGCGATCGGACAAGAAATGGAGCCCTCGTGCTGAACGTTTGATTTTTATCGGCTATACGCTTTCTACAAAGCAGTATAGACTCTATAATCCAAAGACAAGGAAACTAGTTACATCGCGCGATGTCGTTTTCCATGAAGATTGTCCTTTCTACAAGCCACTCGAGCAGCAGATATTTTGTCCGACCACTGTCAACGATTCCAGGGCCAACGTTACTTTTGCTACTGGAGGAGACGCAGACTTTTTTCCTGTCGAGGATGATGTTGAGAGTCTCAGTAGCGATGACGATTTTGGTCATATTGTTGGGAGTGAGGAAGAATCTGGAGAAGAGGATAATGGAGAAAGAGAAGGCCAGGATTTCGAAGAGGTCATCCGAACGCCACCACTAGTTGTCAAGAAAACTCCAAAAAGTCAACTTCCGGGTCAGATGAAAAATACCCTTGGAGGATACTGGAAGGGGTCTGCTAGTGGGCTAAGACCGATAAGAAAATCAACAGGAGGAGCAGGAAGAAGCAGGCAAGCAACAAGTATTGATTTGGCTTTATTAGTTGCAGACGGACCCAGAACAATCACAGACGCATTAGATGGACCTAATCGCACACGGTGGATTGAGGCTATCAATAGTGAGCTACTGTCATTGGAAGGACACAAGACATGGTCAGTGGTAGAAGAAGGGAAGCTACCAGTGGGTTCGCGCGCTATATCATCTAGGATGGTACTTCAGGAGAAGATAGGGGAGGACGGAAAGGTGGCGAGATACAAAGCACGTCTTGTGGCACATGGATTTCGACAGAGAGAGGGAATTGACTACTTAGAAACCTATAGTCCCACTATATCATTCGCGCCGATTCGAACTGTGTTATCAAAAGCAGCGATGGAAGACAAAGAAATCATCCAACTCGACATTGTTACTGCCTTCCTTGAGAGCAAGGTTGAGGAAGAGCTCTACTTGCGTCTACCTAAGGAATTTTGTCTGGGTAAGAACAGAAATGTGATCCTACAGAGTAGTGGGGTAGGGTTGGAAGTCTCCGTTATAGTGCGATTGAACCGTAGCCTCTATGGGCTAAAGCAGGCTGGTCGCAATTGGTATAATACGTTGGAGGCGTATTTCATAAAGAATATGCGTATGCGGGCGTCAAAATTCGAAGCTGGAATCTACACAACGGAAACCGGAGCTACGATAATCGCCTGGGTTGACGATATTCTGCTTATTGGGAGTGCAGAGGAGGTCCAGAATATGCGAACAGCTATTTGTAAGCGTTTCACCATCAAAGATCTCGGGAACGTGAAGTTTTTCCTCAGCATGCTGGTGGAACGGGACCGGGGGAGAAGAGTCATCCACCTGAGTCAGAGAGTGTATCTGGAGAAGATCTTGAGGAGGTTCCGGATGGATGTGTGTAAGGGGTGTGCAACACCCATGGACGTCAAGACGAAGCTGCATACTAGAAGAGAGGGAGAAGAAGCCGCCGAGAAGGTTCTATACCAAGAAGCCGTTGGGAGCCTCACATATGCCGCGATTACTACACGTCCGGATATCGCATATGCAACTGGTCTAGTTGGACGTTTCGGCGCTGACCCATCTATGTTACACTGGGCAGCTGTTAAAAGGATTTTTCGCTATCTGAAGGACTCACTGGGACTACGAATTTGTCTAGGTAGGAGCAATGATAGAGGTTTTGGAGGAAGAGAAAGAGGAAGCAAAGGAAAGAAAGCCCCTATCACTGTCTACGGAGACGCCGATTTCGCTGGAGAAGTGGATGGAATGAGATCGACTACGGGTTTTGTCATACTCGATCGATATGGGGCCATTGTTCACTGGAAGTCTCAACGCCAGAAAACGGTCGCTAAATCAACCGCTGATGCCGAGTTTAATGCCACAGCCCTCGCTGTGGAGGAAGGTATATGGTTAGACAAACTCCAGGCCGAGCTTTATGGAAACATCGAGAACATCGTCCCTATATCTGTGTTCAATGACAATCAGGCCTGTATTGCTAGTCTCATGAATGGCCAATTCCGAGCATCTACCCGACATGTGGGCGTTAGATACTTCTGGCTACGGGAACTAGTACGGGAAGGTGAGGTCACGATTGAGTATCTTAGAACGGATGAGATGATAGCGGATGGATTGACCAAGGGTCTGGAGAGAGGGAAACACCAGGGGTTTACTAGAATGTTATCTATGATGAGCTGATGGCTATCACGATCCTGATTTGTGTTTCATTTTTTGTTTTAAAACAAAAGTTTTGTTTTTTTGCGTGCTATTTGGCACGACCATACCATGTATATGCACATTACATGGGATTCGGGGGAGTGATAGCTAGAATCCCAGAGGCATTAGGGTATGATAGTTAGTTTGGGGTGTGACCGGTTTAGGGTCGTGACTGCCACTTGTGGGGTTTTTCCCATCGTGTGGGTTTTTCCTGTTTAGTGCGTTTGTGCGCTCTCTTCTGTATTTAAGTCTGAGCTACCAGTAGAGAGCTTCCTGTATTGTACATCGAACATCACACATACCACAACCAGCACTTACGTGCTTTTCTCCTGGACTTCGCGCCGTTACCTACGCTACCCCAGTCGTTATCGGGTCGTGAGCGAGCTGCCATTAGAGTGTCGCCAACAAGCAAACCTTATGTACAGATCGCCATTGCTCTTAAAGAGTGCCCGTGAGGCTAAACAGTATCAATAAAAGCTCCCCTGTCGTAGATAGGCCATGAGACCCGCCAGGTGCTCAAAATGTGGCCCTAGCATATGTGTGCTTCGACTTCCATGCCCGGAATGAACAAACGGCTGCAGGGCTACTTGGGTTAGAGTTAAAGCAGGTGTCAGCGCACTAGAGCCGATCTCGGAAGCAGTACAGAGAAGTTTGAAAATTTGAAGGGGCGGCTGGTGGCCGCAAACACTTACTTCCTGACAGGGGCAGATGCTCGCCAAGTCTTTGTCATGTTTGCGTACTTGTAGGGTATTCATTTGCATAGATGCTTTAGATGAGATAGATGAGTTTCTCGCAAAGCACCGGCCTAAACTTTGGGAATCTTTGTAGCAAGTTGAGCGGGAGTGCCCAGTCGCTCAGCTATTCTTAACAGGTACGCTTCAGATACTAGACAAAGCACGGAAATATTTCTCCCAAGCTGCCGAGATGTTGCCGGTAAGTCCAAGGGAACATGATATTAGGCTGTGCCTTAGGATGAGACCCAGGGGAGATTCGGAGCCCGATGCAATGGGCAAGGGATTGGAAGGTGATATTCTCAAACCTGTTCCACAGGCAATCTCCGAGGTGTGTGTGTTTCCTCCAAGTCTTCAATTTTAGAGGTTGATCTAACGGTGGTGGCTAGGTTCCTCCTTGTTTCTCTCAACATTGACGCAACCCTTTCAGAGGCGATCATTCACCACGGGAGACAAGCGCTTCATAGGATTTCGAATATCAGTGTTGCAAATAAGTCCTTTGATGATCGAACCCGGGGTGTTAAAGGGGGGGGGTTGAATCGGGGCTTCTGAAAATGGTGATTGAAGGGGGGGGTTCTTTAATTTCTTGGTAAGCAAAAATATCAGGAACTCTGATGGGAATTTCTACCTTTAACACAGATGTGTGAGCATTTATTACTCAGAAGCCGGGGAAGTGGAGTACCAGTGCTAGTCTATTTGCTTTTTCTGCTACATTTTGATCCCTTTTCCTATCATTTCATTTGTTTCTTTGCCCCCAACTGCCTTCAAATATTATTGTTTACCGATTTGTTTGAAGGGGGTTCTATCTTATAACCCCCGGTTCGAAAATCCACGTTCCTAGCCTACGATCATTTTTTGATCGAACCCCCCTTCATCGCAACCTTGCTCCTAATCTTCGAGTATTTATTATAATTTGCGCCCGAGTAGGGCTGGAATCAGTGCCGCAAGAAATAACGGAGGTAGCCAAGCCAACGAGGAGGCGGGTCGATGGGACAACCTTTTCAATACAAGCAATTCTCATAGCTTCATTATTTTGGGTGATGCCACGTAAAATAAATCTGCAACTCGCGATCAGACTTTCGAAAATACTCATCAATTCAAGAAGGGAACAAGAGCAAGGGAACAAACTAGAAATGCTCCTGAATTTTAGAATTTTCTCCACAACTAAAAAAGACAATTATATACCGGTAGATAGCCTGTGTCGCTCAGGATTTGTTAGTAACTTAGTCCCTTGGCCTATTTGTCCGGTTGAACAGCCTTACCGGTATCGCTTGTATTCCTACCCTCGGATGTTGCCACTGGGACCACTCGTTTGGCTTTGGGACTTTACTCATCAGCTGAAATAATCCGGCGAGAGATTTGGAGCACTGGGGGAGAGTGGGGTATATTGAGTCGGGGGACTCGGGTGTTGGGACTTTTTGTGGCACCCACGCCCCATTTAGGGCCCGTTTACCTAACCGTCTAGTTCTCACATTTTGGTGGGGAAACTAGACGGTGGCGTCTCAACCAGGAACATATTCCGATAGACGTGGCAAAACTGTTTACCCTGTTTTCAACCGTCTAATATTCTTGCTGCTAGACGGTCAAAACCTGACGCTGCTCAACAGGTCGTTTTGCAACCACCGTCTATCAACACCACTCATATATCATGCACACAATCGCAAGAATAGCTTCCAATCAGCTCTACTTTTTTTCTGCAAATAGCAATTTGTTCTCTCATAACCCACAGTGAGTTCAGAGACAAAATTCCTATCCTCTGTCTGGGAGGAGACATTGTTGGTCAGTCTACTATCTCGGTTGCCGAGCACTGTTGCGAGCCGAAAGCTACAGGGTTGCACACATCCCGTCAATTAATCAAATTTTTCACACTAAACTACACTAGACAGTATAATTAGGTAAACACGTACCCATCCATTCACCCTACACACCTCCCACCGTTTAACCTTCCTTGACGGTCGGCACCGTCTCCGGTTGCTAGACGGCCGTCTATAGGTAAACGGGCCCTTAGACTACCCTTGCACCTGAATATATTTGCGCCGCCCCCACCCCGGACGAGCAAGCCAAAAGAATCTCTCCGGCATAGCGGGTGATCGACGACAGCCGGTCAGGTCTTAGCGAAAAAGTTGGAGCTCACAAAAGCCGATGCAGAGAAGCGAGGTATCCGGATTTCCGGTACCGTGCCCCAGGTCTGGGATATGGGAGTGTGGCTGGACCAGAACTGAGCTTTGGACAAGAAATGCCGTAACTTACGAGTACCGCAAATGCTCAGTGAATCTACCATCTCGGATCGGTTACTAATCTCCCCGATCAGAGACAAAACACACGAAGAAAGAAAGAATAGTGTTTCTCATCCAGGGTACCGGTAGATGACCTCCTAGCCACCCGGACACCCCCACCCGGACAGATGCTGATTAGTGAGCCTTGGATGAGGAAACAGGAGACCGTCAGCGCAGTCGCCACACTGCATCCAATCAAACCAAGAAAGCCACTGGAAAATTTCTTATCTGGATAGCTACCCGGTGTGAGGGGTGTCTGGGTGGTTCGGGAGGCTCTCTATTCTAAGTGATAAGCCATGAAAAGCCCGCAGACTACTCGAGTACCGTAAAAACTTTTGCGATTCGCCGTCTCAGGATTTCTGGAGACCGAGTCATTAGCCCAAGATAGGTTTAGTTTGGGAAGCTGAGAAGATCAAACAAGGCCAAAGCACTCAGGCTATACCATGTTAGGAACGTATTCATCCATCTCAAGAAACTTTGTCTCTGAATCCCGAGATTTGCAACCTAACCGAGATGGCGAATAGCCAAAGTTCTTACTGTACCACCACTTCCTGAGACGGCGAATCGCAAAAGTTTTTACGGTACTCGTACTTGTCACAGGCAATAAGTACCCGAACATTGAGGTGATCAGACGCCCTTTTGGGCAATTCTCACCAAAATTGCCCCTGTTAACTGTGTACACAGGCCTCCAATGGATGTCTTACCTCTAAAATA
>Ga0307517_10015087_pt1 | contig 10293 bp, 8 predicted proteins | sample 23_EM_MG_FD_194515 | JGI IMG/M metagenome (GOLD analysis project Ga0307517, IMG submission 194515) | Populus trichocarpa ectomycorrhiza microbial communities from riparian zone in the Pacific Northwest, United States - 23_EM | ecosystem: Host-associated > Plants > Roots > Unclassified | place...
TGCATGGGAACACTCCGCGGGGGAGATGGATCACCACTGATAACCTTTATCCCTTCCTCGCCCACCTCCGAGATTTCAGGAACGTCGAGAACCTGACTCTCGATGGGTGGGTACCGTCCGTGTTCTCCGAGGGTGGGCTGAAGAAGTATTTTGGCCACTTTGGGGAGAACTTGCGGTCACTCGTATTGGGCGGGGAGAGGATGTCGCCGGATTCTTTTCTTGTTCTCCTCGGACTTTTACCCAATCTGGAGGACCTATCCGTGAAGGAGTGTATCGAAGGAAGCAAAACGGGTCGGGTTCCTACAGTCTCACCCAAATTATCGGGTCGTCTCACAATACGTGTCCATACCAAGTCCCTTTTCCCCACCCTTTGTAAACTCCCACTCCGGTTCCAAGAGATACGCCTCCAAGAACACCTACACGACTATCAGGAACTCATCAACGCCTGTGCGGAGACTCTAGTCGATTTTCGGGCCATGCCTCCAGATTTTGGTAGGCCGAGGCATCGATTCTTTATCTTGTACCTTGATTTGACCCCCTCCCCCTCAGACCATGAAATCTCCTTTCAAGAGTGCAAAGAGCTAGTCGAGTTAACTCTGGTCAAGAGGTCGATAGAACGTCCAACCCAAGATATCATGGCGATTTTTTCGACCATCACCTCCAAACACATTCGGCAAATCACCATCGGGTTCATGAACCCAGTCACTGACACGCAGCTAGTGTCTATGGTCGAACACAAAACCTGGGAGAAATTCGACGAAGCTATCGCCCGATTGGCCGAACAGACCTCGAACAACGGACGAAAGCTTCAACTCAAGTTGCACGTTTGCGGGGACGCCTCGATAGGATCTTTCAATTTTCTGTTTCCTCGATTCGTGGAAAGCGGGCGTTTTATGGTTGTGAAAGCGTCATACATCTGGAACGGTTCGATTTCTCGCTCTATTTCCTAATCAATGTGAAATAACCTGTTTTTGTTAGCTTTTGTTGAAGGTCCCGGCACGTACGGATCACGCCGTGGGCAGGAGGTGTTTTGATCCGCGCTGTGGAAGACAAGGACTAAATATCTTGCTTTTCCTTGGACAACGATCGAGTCCATGGCCGTCGCTATCGACCACCCCAAGTGGGCGATATATACTCTTTCCGCCTTCCTGAACACAGCAGAACCCGATGACACCCAACGCTCCCGATGACACCAACATTTTAATCATTCATAACAAGCAAATATCCCTTGGTTGTCCAGCGGCCGATGCTGTTCTCATTAGATATAATGGATGGCAATAGCCCTGGAGTCCTGCCCCTGCACCTTTACATCGCACCATCCTCGGCCCTGCCACCCCCAACTCCAGCTCTCTGTATTGGATCGTACATCCTGTTTCAGCTTGACAAAGGAGAGTTCGCACACCGACTTTTTGTCCCTGAAGGTTCCGAGTCGTTCGAGCGTTGCCTAGAAGGATGGCGATTCGGACGCGGAGGAATTTCTCGCATTCGTTAGCAAGTCTCCCCCCAGGCTCAGGGTCCAGCCCGGGACGCGAATCGTTCGTAATCCCGGTACGTGATGCTTGGAACATTGATAGCACCGACTCATGTCTACCCCTCTGCCACCAGGTGCGAACCCAACGAGCAGGATTTCGAACTATTCGAGGACTACAACATCGTCAATCGCGCGACGCTGTCGGATTGTCAACGGCATGACGTGTCGTCGTTTCCCGATGGGGAGGCGCAGCTGTTCGAGATCATGAGGGATCGGGTGTCACACGCCCGCTCCCAGTGAAGCTTTTGGAGGAGTTGACGGCTGAGCGGGAGTGGCATGATTTTAGGTGTTTTTGAAGGAAGTTTCGGATTTCAGGGAGTTCGTTAGCCAAGTCGTCGATGATGTCTGTTTAGATCGTGTTTCGTGTATTGTGCAAATAGTTCGTAATCTGACCAGGAATTCGACGGACGGATGTACCTCAACAGTGATGGCATCATATGGTGCGGAATCATTTCCCGAAAACTGGCCACTCACGGGCTTTCCGGGCAAGGCTTTCTGTCAGGACCCTCCAGCCTCTGTTTTCAGCGATCGAGTTGGAGCAACAAGTTCCCACAACGGGTGACTGATCCCGTAATCCAATAGATTTCCGATGACCAATTTTTCTTCCATTCTTGTGTCCAGAGCGCAACGCCCACGCGCGAGCCACCGGGTTAGGGGGCCTTGACTGGCAATAGGGAAGGGCGGACGGCTGATCCCTACCGTCACTCAGGGGGGGAGCTTCCCGCCTCCTCTCGGAGGGAGTGGATAAATATATATGGATGTCCGACCCAAGCCCCGACCCACTGGAACCTTTCGCAGGCCCCCCTACGACGCTTCCGATCAAGAGATGACCACCGCCATGTTATCCAACCTGAACGCCGGTACACTGGCCTCACTCGAGGACGACGAAGAAGTGACTACCACCACATCATCCAACCCCCCCACCACGCTGGCATCTCTCGATTTCTATGTCCCTAGTCAAGAGGAGCTCATCGACAAACTCTCGAAAAAGCGTCGTTCCCCCCTGGCGGACCTTGAGAAAGACGACCCGTGGGTGGAATTCTGGAAGGAAACCTGGGACCGCAGCCTGGATTCTTTCGACGGAAAGAAGAAAGTTAAGAGAGATGAGGATAAGGCCATCTATGACACTCTTATCTCTGACATCGTACCCACCAAATGCAACGCGATGGTCAAGCCCGCGACCCTGAATTACTGCTGGACGTTTGACTGCAGAAACGTCTTCATCCGAGCTGAGTATCCGGAAGCCGAGGACTTTGCTCTATCTGTCTGTAGCTGTGAGACACCGCAGTACCAGGCACTCGTGGTTACTGGTCAACCTGGCATAGGTTTGTCCCCTCTTCTGCTTAGTCGCCGAGGGGTCTTAGTGTCTATTTCGTCAGGGAAATCCGCCTTTCTGCTTCGTCTCCTCTTGCGGCGTCTCGCACTCAAACTTCCTACTGCGTTGCACATCAGACCCGGCTGCGCCCTGCTTTTCCACAAAGGGGGTGTGAAGAAGTTCAGTATGCTTGGCGATGGGCCTTCTTATAACCGATTGAAGCCAGCGCCCGAACACGGCGCCGCTGGCAGGATTTGGGCTCTTGTACACTCCAACCAGGAGCCCTACGCACCCGATTCGGCCTTCACAGACGGCCCATTCTTCGTCGTCCAAGCGGCGTCTTCTCGTCCCGCACAGCACCGCTGGACCAGGAAAGTTCCGGTCAATTTTTTCTACATGAAACCGTGGTCCTTTTCAGAAGTGCTCCAAGCGTAGGTCAATTTACCCCTGGGAATCCCATAGTATTTACCTTTCTGCAGCCGATTTCTCATCGCCCCGCGCCCCCCGACGGAGAAGCAGCTGTGGTACCTGTACGCTCTGTATCGCCCATCTCTTAGGAGCCTATTCGTATTCGCCTACGATCCGGATCAATACCACAGATATGTCTCCAACGAAGTAAACAAGCTATCGTTTTCGGGCTTAACTAAACTGCTTCAATTTCCCGAAGATGCTACCGACACCTCCCACTACCTTCTCTCCATGGGGCCGTCGCCAACCGATCGCACCGTACCCGAGAGCACGATCGCCTCCTCATATATTCTTGAAATGTTTTGCAAAAAAGTCTTCAGCAACCGGGTCGAGGCGGCGAGGAACCTCTATGAAGCATTACACAGTACGTGGACCACGCCCGCTGATGCTGGGGTGACGGTCTTCGAGCACTGGGTGCATCAGTTCCTCCTCAAGAGCAGGGTTATCGACCTCTTCCCTATCATTGGCCGCCTCTCGCCAACAGGGAAAGATTTCATCCACGACGATTACACCGCCACACGTGGCAACAAGGTTGGGATGCGGGTCGCGTTGCGCGACTTGAAGGAGCATATCATCATCGACGAAATCGGAACGCGCCTCGAGTTTAACACCTACTACCGTCCTCGAAACACCAACTTCCCGGTGATTGATTCTTGGGTTCTTATTCAGCCCAACCCCCAGGAACCTCCCATCTTCCTCGCATTTCAGATCATAACCGACGTGGGCAGTCACGATGCGAAAAGGAGGGGGTTGGATAAGATGGACGAGTTAGGTATTCCCGAGGACGCGCAGAGGTACCTGGTTGTGCTCACCCCCACGGGAGCGCGACCGAAGATAACTGTGCCAATGGATTGTCTAAAAACAAAGCTCCCGGGCGCCACTCATGACCATGGTGTAACCTTTCCGGTTCTTCATTGTCCAGTCGATTGCGATGCGCTGTTTCCTCAGGAGTAGTTAGTACAGCTGTTTGTCGATAGTTCGTTTTTGAAAGGAGAAAACACGCTCGGTCTTTTGTTTTTGGACGGAATTTGACCTTTTTGACACTGTCAGAGTTACCTTGGTAGGGCGACATCCCAAGACAGCTTGACCGCCACCCTAATCCTCCCGATGGATTAGTTAACGCTACTCACTATCCTAGGATGTCATAGGGGGTATGTATGTCGCTCCGCTCCCATGCGGTGTGCAAGCATGCCCCGAGCCATCGTGGAGGGGAACAGCCTGAGGCGGGGTGGGGCACCTCCCGGTCCGACGCCCACAAGGACCGGCAAGCATGTGGTTACGGTACCCGGCCGACTGTCGGCATGAGCACGAGTCACACACAACTTTTTGTGGTACATAATGAAGCTGAGGCACGCGCTCAGTCGGTCGTGTCGGTCTTGAGCCGAGAAAGACCTCTTTCACGGTATGCTAACGGTGTAACCCCAGATGTCTCTACAATAGGAATCCGCAGTTTACCGTGAAAGGGACATTCGGATAAAGCACCGCCAGGCATCCCAAGACCATTGGAACCGGTCTTTGAATATTATTTTCAATATCCTTCCCTGCCACGTGGTGTCGCACGTAAACCACGCTGTGATTTCGAAGTAATTGTGTGGCGGAATGCGATACTCGCCATCATATCCGCCACAGTTTTCGCTGGCTGTATCCATCCCTCCATCACATGCTGCGCGCCGCGAGGCTGAGATCAGATTCGTCCCCCGACGTGCGCGGCCCACAAATCGCGGGGATAATTCAGCCACCGCGGCTGATGGGGTTGCATTCAATCGTCCACAGCCGCCTTGCTATCTTATTTTGTGTTCTCGACGGCCCCTCGGGCGTGCGACGCAGACCCGCCTCCAGACTTGGGCGTTACGGTGCATGCCGATGAGTTTCTCTACCCGGATCCTCGCCAGCACGCCTCTTATCGGCAACAAACGGAGTCGTTGGCCCTTTGAGGTCACAAGGGTGCCCAACTGACTCGTTTCTGGCCACCCGAATAACTGGCTTAATTTGAATCTCACGCACGTCCTTCCCGGCGAGCGCCATGTTGTGACAGTAGCATTCTCCTAGCATAGACCTCTGCACAGCTCCCGTGTGACCACTGTGGGCGTATGGACGTGCGAGTTCCTTATCTCGGTCATTCATAGCCGCTCCGATTTAAGGCGACGCCCTTACAACCACATATCCCCGCACCCTCTCTTTTTTCTCCCCACCATGACACTCCCAGCTTCGCCAATGGGCTCGGTCACAGCCATCGACCAGCGGCTCTACAAGGCTTCCCTACCACCCATAACCGTCGAGCACACCGATCTCGTATCGCTTACCCCGAAATCCGTAGCTAACTTGGTCGCCACATTATCGTCGGGAACGAGGCTCGGGGTCGCCGCAACATACGGGGAAAAATCCGTTCTGGACGCTCTGGCTTTTTCGACTGAAACCCGTGTTCTGCTGATCACGATGAACGCCACCAGCTGGAAGGTGGCGAAACGCCAGAAACTAATTCTGATGAACAAAATCCTCTGCAACGTCTCACTAGAAAAGCATGGCTTCTTCATGGAACGCCTCGCTGCAGCGCTATACCTGGACCTGGGGCTGTACATCCGGAACGCGTTTGACATCACTTCTGACGGAGACACCCGAGGTTCCATGGCTGCATACAAGAATGTCCTTGGGCGAGCCCGGGTCGACACGTTATATGTCTCAGCCGTGGAGCACATCTTCACCGAGCAGCCGTTTATTCTCTCTCGAAAGACCGAGTTTGCTCTCCGGGCCTGGGCGTCTTACGTCGCAGTCCAGGCACTCCCAGACAAGCCGGGCGTGATCGATACATCAGTACCAGTTAAGGATCCGCAGGCATGTTCCGCTTATCACCCATAGATGATTTGTACCTGACCGCTCTGACTGATAGGAACTGGCATGGATGTGCAAATGCGTCAGAGACGCGGATTGCCTGAACGCCTTGAAACCAAATTTCACCGTGAATGACATTAGCTCCAAATTCGAGGTCAAGAAGGGCGCTGTTAACCTTCAGTGTACGCGGTTTAAAACCCGGATGCGGGAGTCCGATAGTCAGGTAAGCCTCATCCTTCACATTCTCTCTCGACATTGCGTCGTGATCTAACCTGACATGGCCATATTGTAACTACAGCACATCCGGATCCACACCGACCGGGGCGAAATCAAAGGACACGTAAGCGAGGTTCGAGGAAAAGCCGTCAGAGTCACTCCACACGGTCAAGTCACTTCGAATATCAAATCAGTCGTCACTATTGGCAAGGAGGAACTCACCGGGGCTGAAGCCACCCGCGCGAATCTCCTCCTGGATGCCTTCAGGGGTTTCGATGCCCTCCTCTCCAGCCCGTTCGTGCGCAAAATCTTCTTTCCGGACTACCTCCTAAACACGTTGAAATGGCCCGAGTTGCCCACAACCCAGCCCGAGATCAACTTTACATACCGACAACTGAATGACTCGCAGAGGTTGGCAGTGGTTAAGTCTTTGAGCAACAAGGAGGAAGATCGACATGTCGTTATAGTTGTAAGCTGAAATTCCTCCTTGCTTTTCTTCCCTATCTCACGGTGGGAACTAGGGCCCCCCTGGAACTGGCAAGACCACCGTGATTGCCGCCACTGTTTGGGGCATGGTCGAAGAGCATGAATCAACGGTCTGGGTCATCGCGCAATCAAATGTCGCGGTCAAGAACGTTGCAGAGAAATTGGTCGACTCTGGTTTCTTGGATTTCAAGCTCCTCGTTTCAAGGGATTTCCATTTTGATTGGTAAGTTCCTCCGGCTAATCCACAAGACTATCGTTCGTTGATCCTCAACCGGATTCAAGGCACGAGCATCTATACGAGGAGATCCGTCGCAACGTGATCGAATCCGGGAATTTCGAGCGCACAGTTCTCGGGAATGAACGTCTACTGATGGGGTCTCGAGTCATCCTTTGCACGATCAGCATGCTATCGACGGGCAGGCTCACGCAGTGCGGATTCACGAAGATCGTCCCGGTTCAGACTGTAATCATTGACGAAGCGAGTCAAATTGAGGTTGGGGATTACTTGCCAATGTTGGCCAGGTATAAGACGACGCTGAGGAAGATGGTCTTCATCGGTGATGATAAGCAATGTAGGTGTAGGGTGTGGGGGTGGATGAAATCATGGTGTACTGACTGCGCATCCAAACAGTGGCTCCTTATGGACAAGAGGATGTCCCAGGATTGAAGAGTGTATTCGAGTGGCCACACCTCAAGGAAAACTCCGTCTTTCTTGATACCCAGTGTGCGTTTCTCCTTCCCCGTTCAGATCGAGCACTGGATTGTTAACTTTTCCGCGGCAGACCGAATGCCGACAGTCATCGGACACTTCATCTCACGTCACGTCTACGACTCGAAACTCAAAACTGAACACGATATCCACGTTCGAGCCTGTTGTCGCTTCGTTGACGTGAGTAACGGAAAGGAGACCAAGAAGGGGGTGAGCTGGGTGGTATGTTTACCCTACACAACCACGGATCACCGTACGTGCTAACATCCTACCCACTAATTCAGAACGAAGGAGAAGTCAAAGCCGCGGTTCAAATGGCCAGACGCTACATTCAAGAGAAGAAAAAATTCAAAATCATCACCCCCTATGACGCCCAACGCAACGCGATCGAGAATGCCTTGAAGACCGCAGACCTGGCCTGGGAAAACACGGTGTTCAACGTCGACTCCTTCCAAGGAAACGAAGATGACCACATCATCGTTTCGATCGTCCGTACCAAGGCTCCCGGGTTCATGAAGAACCAGCGACGGACGAACGTTATGCTTTCTCGGTGCAAGCGGAGTATGATGATTTGTACCCATCGCGGGTTCTTGCAGAACAAGAGCGTAGCGAAGACCCTCGTTGGGAAGTTTGCTAAGGAGCACGTACCGAAGACTGGGTGGGTGACCTTGGAAGCTTTGGCTGCTCACAGGTGGTAATCGGTCCCGGTGAACGTCGCGAATTCACTCCGTTGCTCGGACTTGATCATTGTCTCTTGTATTTCTCTCTCGCCCGGACGTTTTTTGCATCCTGTAGATTCATGGCCTTGTAGCACCTGCATGCACCATACCTTGTACCCATCGAACGCAGACCATTGAATGTGTACGTCTAGACCGTAAATATCGGCTCTGCAGCCGCTGTTGTTATATATATGATAACCTTCCGCTCAGGGGACTCAGAGATTCATCACAAATTGTTGTGCAGAGAGACATGATCGGATTGGTATCTATGTAAGCGTGCTGGTCGTGAGCGCAGTCCTGAAATCAAGAAAATCCAAGCGTGACACAAAAAAACAAATGGGGAGACACATGAAAACATAACACATACAACATAGAAGACGTGAGGCATGAAACGATAACAGCAGCGAACGATGAATGGATGAGAGATACAGCACTGATAGAATCACGAAAGACCGTTCTAAGAAACACCATCGCATACCCGTCTATTTCCGACCTCCCTTACCCTTCCCCTTCTTCTTCTTGACAGTTCCGCCTCCTCCACCGGTAGCCTCCTCCGCGTTGTCAGGGTCAGGGGTGTTCGGCGCAGATGGGGTCTGGCTCTGAGAGACACTAGCAACCTGGCCCTTCTTCCCCTTCTTCTTCGTCGTAGGCGCCCAATCGAATTCATCCTCTTCAGCAGGGGTAGCCGTCTCCTCCGTCTTCTCAGGTTCCTCGGTCACTTCTACCTGTGGTTCGGGCGGCTGCTCCCGGACGGGCGAGGGGGCCTTGGAAGACTTCTTGGAGCCCTTGGTCCCAGTAGCTTCTGACCATCCCCAAGCATCGTCCTGAGTTTCTACAGTCTCCTCCTTATTGTCCGTAATCGCACTACCGAAGCCTCCAGGAGCGGGAACGCGTTTGATATCGACGGCTGATTCTGGGAGATTCTCCGGTCCAGCAGTATTCGGGCCGCTCTCCGGATGTTTTGTCGCGGTGTTGACTGTGAGGTTCTTGTTCATCCCGGAATTGAACGTCGAACCAGTTGAACCGGCTCCAGTCCCCCAAGTGGTCCCTCCAGAGCCAAATGCACTACCCGTAGGTTTAGCACCCCAGGCGGGTCCGGCGGAGGATTTCTGCGCAATCGGAGTAGGATCTGGCTTCGGAGCATCCCACGCGTTGTTGTCCCCGGCTCCACCACCATTGCCCCATACAGGTTTGTTCATCGAACCAAATCCAACTGGCTGACTCATAGGAGGCTGGTTCGGCGTAAACCCTCTCGGAGGATCCTCGATCTTGGGCTTAAGGAAGGGTTCAGGAGAAGGCGATCTTTCAGGAACAGCGACGGCGCTAGCAATATTGTTGAGGAGAGAGCTTCCCCACGATCCCCAGCCACTAGACTTCTGTGGAGCAGGAGTAGGGGTAGGAGCAGGTTTCGGGGCGGATTTCACGGGGATTTGTGACTGAGCCGAATCGTTCCTCCTCCTAGCGGGGTTGGAGCCCAAGTACCCTTCAACGAGATTTTCTCGCTGGTTTTCCCTCTTCTGATCACGAGCGGTATCGGTGAAGACGGACTGACGATCTCCGGCGATGGTGGGCATAGCGATCGATTCGGTGTTCCCTCCGTCTCCCCAAACACCCGAGGAATTCGTTGAATCACCACCGGCGAACAAGCCGGATGCAGGAGCAGGCGGGGTCGTCTTAAGCTTCTTACGGTCCCACAAGGAGAGTTTCTCTGGTTCGGTCTTTGCGGGAGCGGGAGCAGGTGGGGGAACCTGGGACTGATTAGCGGGAGTGAGGGAGGGAGGGGGCCATGGTTTGGGAGTCGTGGGGACTTCCTCCCCAACCCCCTTCGGAGTCCCGAGCAATTCCGAGGTAGTACTCGACAAGGCTTCAGGCGCAAGCTCTGGTACGACATCGGAGGGAGGAGATGGACCCTGCTCTGCGTCCGTCCAGCGCTCGTTCTCCGACCTCGAGGAGACAGAGACCCTCGCAGACCTGTCTTTCATACCCAAGTCCTCGAGGATCTCGAATTTACCGGCATCTG
>Ga0307517_10015088_pt1 | contig 10293 bp, 2 predicted proteins | sample 23_EM_MG_FD_194515 | JGI IMG/M metagenome (GOLD analysis project Ga0307517, IMG submission 194515) | Populus trichocarpa ectomycorrhiza microbial communities from riparian zone in the Pacific Northwest, United States - 23_EM | ecosystem: Host-associated > Plants > Roots > Unclassified | place...
AGCGACCCGCTTTTTTTTTAATTCGGAAACTTTTCCGTCCGTAATTCAGTCGGTAGTTACCGATTGAATTACGGATGGAAAAGTTTTCGTCGGTAATTTCAACCTCAAATTACAGACAGAAATATTCCGTCGGTAAATCCGTTGCTATTCAGCGAATTTCTGGTAGTGAGTTTTTACAAATATTTATATTTATAAATTTATATAAAAAAAATATATTGTTAACATAGTGACTACGTTTCTTGAAAATGATTGATTGGATTGTTGAAATAATAGCTCATTAGGGTATTGTCGGGGAACCCTCGAATCCATAGAACCGGATTCATAAAATAAAAAAAATAAAAACCTTTATTGTTGTTGCTGTTATACATGCATGCATTTATTTTTTACAAAAATAAGACATGTAATAATTGCTTATGTTGCTAGTTAGGCAATTTATTAGGATAATGTCCAACGATGGTTCATTTATTCTAAATTTTTTTTACGGATAAATACAATTAATATGCAATATAACTACAATGAAAAACCATTTTATATCTTAAAAACATCTAGCACGTAACAAAAATAAAGTTACATAATAAGCGATCCTATTATTTGTTCAATATAGATTTAAGGATAATGCCTAGTGATAATACATTTATTGTAGATTGATTTTTGGATAATAAAATTAAATTAATATGCAACCATAATTGCATGGAAAAACACAATAGAGTAAGGGTTTTCTTTTTTAAAAAAAAAAGTATGTACACACAATAAAATCATGTATTAAGAGATTTCATTATCTTTTCGATCAATTGTATTTTTAGAATAAGACCCAATGATGGTTCATTTATCTACGGATAATAAAAACCCTTAATACACAATAAATATTTCAAAACAATAATTACAAAGTTATTTATTATAAATATGGACGATATGAAGACTTGAAATAAAACAAAAGTAAAAATTAATGAAAACACTTATTTGACTCCTAAATAACCTAGATATAGCAAAATTAAAGGTCTAAACAAAAAGTAGTAAACATGTTTTCGCAACTTGATGCAAACTTGAATAGTTACACAATTTTAAGCTCTAGAATTGAAACCTAGAAAAAACTATATCGAAATAACTTCAAATTTAATATATAGTACCTTTATACCTAATAAATAATATATCTCAGTTTATAGGTCGTTCTCTTATTTCTACGTATCGAAAACTCGTGTATGATTAATTTATGGTAGAATTTAACTCAAAATTGAGACTACGATCAAAAGATATCAAAAAGAGCCCAAATTTAATATATAGTGTGATTTCACCCCAAATAACCATTATATCAACTTCGAAATGATTTCAAGAATGTTTGATGTGGTTTCTTTATTGATTTTATTCATGGTATAATTGAAAGAATCTTGAATAACATATATTCTTCCTTTTTTTTATTGAGTTTTTATGCTACTGATATGTTTAGGGACAATAAAAAATTGAAATAACACTTTTTTTATACTAAGATGCAGAAAACGCAAAAAGAAGAATAAGATTGAAAAACACAACTAAACTTATAGAACATAAAAAAAATGAGATTTTTAGGAAGATATGACCTGATTTCAGAGCACAGCTCTAATACAAAATAATATGAACCTCATGATCACGTGGTCACACAACTCACAACAAGATTGACAACAAATCCTGGAAAGCCAAAACAGGTTTGATAGGAGTATGATATAATAAAAACATGTCCCAAAGCACCAACACTATTAGAATAAGAACCTCTACCCTATGATTACTAGTTCACGAATGAGAAGTATAAGAAAGAATCCATGAAGATAGTTAATCTTCGATAAATCAATATAGTTTGTTAAAGAACCAGAAAATACGAGAATCTCTCTCACATAAACTGAATAAATTTGACAACAATAGTATTATCCACTCTTCATTTTTGTCCTCACAAAGAGCATTTATACTTTTGAAAATAAAAAATCTAATATATCTACCCTTGTGAGCTAAATTGGCTCATTTACAAAACTGATCCAAAACATTTATTAATAAACCTGAAAGTATGGACCTAAAGAAGCATTGGGTCATAGCTAAAAACTAATTAATAATGGAAGGTAACCATTACCACATAATTTATTCTCTCTATGTGTGTGCTAACCTTCTCTCATCTCTAACGCTTTCTCTATAAAAAATCATAGCCTCATTCCTTAAAAATTACTTCGATACTCACTATCAACCAACCTTATCTTCTCCAAACTCATGGCCCATGATAATAGTTGTTCTCTCTCTCATAACAACAGACCCAACCACCACCCATCAAAATATTAACCTTCATAGCCACTATGATTCCCGGCTTTTCTTTTCATCAAAATCAAACCACCACCCATCAAAATATTAACCTTCATAGCCACTATGATTCCCGGCTTTTCTTTTCATCAAAATCACTATCGCAAAACCATACTCTACTTGAACCATTCCATAACATAAACCAGAGAAGAATTAATTAATTTCACGAGAGAAGACATAACAAAAAAAAAATACTAAAAACATAACAAAAAAAACAAGAAAATACTAAAAAAAACTCTCCCCTTCTTAGGTTGTGATGGTGGTTGAGATTTATAGGAGTTTTGGGATTGATTTCAGGTGATTTTATGGTAATTTTGGGCTATGATTTAGGAGGATTTTGGTCTGTTTTTTCTAGGTTAATTTTGATGGGATCTCGAAACTACTGGTTTGAGTCTCAACTATTATATGCTAGAATGATGGTGTTGTTATGATGGTATGTGGCGTGTGTGAGAGGGAGGTACTGTGATTATTGGATGTAGACGATGGTAGCTGAATCGAGACTAAAAAATCTAGATCAACAATGGTGGTTTCGGTTTTGTTTGGCTGGTGAAGGAGATGATAATGTGAGTCTCGGGGTTAAAGCTTGTTGGATGTAGAGACAATCTTTTTTCCAAAACTAGCTTACTTCTAGTGATTCTTAACTGGGGGCTATATTTTTTATCATTAGAATAATAAAAAAGTTCAATCCATTAGGTTTTTTTATTTGTATTATACCTTTAGCACCCTTTGTTAAAAGGAGTTAAAGCAAATAAATAGTTTAGGCAAAATAGAATCAAGTCTCCTTATAAGGCGAAGCTACAAAAGATAAATTAGAGGAAATCCATTCCATTCAAAAGAAGGAGAGCAAGATGAGCACTTGGTTGCCACCTTATTTGATTTTCCTAGAAAGCCTTTTCCATTTCTTTCCCAGCTAGATAACCTAAACATAAAAGAGAAAGATAAAGGCTGATCAGCATGAATAAAGGTTGTGTTTTCGTGTGCTTCAATTGGAAGGAGAGATTTATAAGTGGTGATCGGCCTTGGGTAACTATGGTTGTCATTGTGAGGAGAGTTGGGCTAAAGAGGTTGGCGACTATGTAAGAGAGAGAGGGGAATAAGATGGAAAATAATGAAGGCTAGGGTTTTATGATTTTTCTCTTTTTTATTATATTTTTTTAATTTTGTTTATATGGGATTGAGTTTTGAAAAAAATGGGCTTCTTAGTTATTATTTGAAATATAACAATATTTTTATAAATAAATATTTTTTTATGGATTTTTTTCAAACATCAACTTCTAAAGATGTAAAGTGTTATCCGTTTTTAAATTTTAGATTGCAAAGTTTGATATTTAAAAATTTAATTACAAAATATATATATTGAAACTAATTTTTTCTAAAACTAATTATAAGTTAAAGGATTCAAAACACATGTTTTTTATTTTTTTAAATAGAAAAAATCATATTCGAACATAAAATTTTATTTTTTATTGGAATTTTTTTAGATAACAGAGTTATTTTTTTCTCTGGATGCGACCTATATTTTTTTTTCATAAAACATTTGTGTTTGTTCACATCATTTCACCTTCAATTTTAATGGTTGGTGCAGACTTTTCTCCAACTCATAAAACAAGATGTTTTTTTTTTTCTATTAATGGTTGGTTGTTCCCCAGCTGGATCAATGATATGATAATTAATAGCATCGTATCCCTCTTAGTCACTTCATCTGAGTGACAAACTAAACACAATATGATGGCAATAGCTTCCAGCTCGATCGCACCAATTCGGACAAAAAGGTAAAGTACTAATAATCATTTGTCTTCAGATGCCACTATTTCTACTGCAATTTCCTTTTTATTTTCTTTTTCCTGCATAAGATGTTTTCCTTCGATCCATATATATATATATATATATCAAAGCGGGTTTCTCCGTATCCCACTTTGAAATGAATATTCCAGCGTTCTAAACAAAATAAATAAATAAAATATTACAAACAAATAAATTACAGTGAAGTAGGAAAATAGTAATTAAATATTAGAAATACACTTTTTTTTTTTAGATTAGAGCTCGGGAAATTTAATCCTTACTTAATAAGAGGAATGTCTGTGCTTAAAGTTTTAAATTTCTTTTTTACAAAAAAAAGTATTTGAACTTAAATCCTACAAAAAAAAAAAAAAAACTCTAGTGTTAGTTGAACTACATCTTGACACTTAAAATTTTTAATTTTTCAATTAGTTATTACTTCATAAAAGATCCAACTAACTAAAAGATTTATTTAACATGTTGTTAAATAACCATTTCAACCCCCTCAAATGAAGAATCAATATATAATTTATATTATTTTTTAATATACTTCCTCAAGTGAAAGCTATTTGGGTTTAAAAATTACACATACTCATACTACTTTGTGCTTAATTTCTATAAAATAGAATAGAGGTGGAGGTGGTGAGATTTGAATTTGTAACTACTTGGTCGATAAGGTTCTGATATCATATCAAAAAATCATCTCAACTCAATAATTTAAATTATTTGAAACCCCAGAATATAATTTATATTATTCTGTAACACATATATCATGAAGCCACACTTGGAAAGATTATCGGTGTTTACATTAATTAGTCAAATATTATATGAATTGGACAATATATAATCAACTATTAAATTCAAGAAAGCTATTGCTTATGGTAGTTGGGTAAGAGATCCAATGACAGTTAATTCATAAGTAAGTAATGTTAAGTAGATAAAACACATATATGAATTCAAAGTCGTTTAATTATTATAATAAACAGCCATCAGAAACCATTGATAATTATCCTCTTAACAAGTGACTTAGAAAAACCACTAGCCTTTTTCCTATTATAAAAAAGGTAGAACAGCATTTTTGTTCTTGTTCTAACAACAACACATGTTTTTATGTGCAAATGTTCAAGAATCTATATATGTTTGATGCGAGTGATTTGTGCAGTTGTTACATACAAAACCAAAGATCACATCAAATCACAACATCTACGGTTGTCTAGCTTTTTGATAATCAATTGGAAACTAATTATATTCGTTCAATTATATCATCATTTCGATTTGTCTTTTTCTATCTAGAAGTTAGAGATTAGCATCATTATCGAGCTATATGCATAAAGAAAAAATTATGAAGCACTTTCAATATAATATATTGTTTCTCTCATTCAAATAAAAGTGATATCTAGTATAATAAGTATCATCTATACATAAATTTCACCCTTTTTTGTAAATTAAAGAAAAAATTAAAGTGATTGTAATCACATGAGTTTTGAGCTGATAAAAATATAGTCCCAGTTACAAGCATGAATCAAAACCATGTACCATACGCACCTCTAGGCATTCATAATTAACCTTTTTTCCCTCTAGCATCATCAATTTCCACAAAAATATATGTATAATTCAACGTAAATGAACATCCATGCACATAACAACAACCAGCAAGGCAAGTAGAATTCATGATGACATCCCTTGTTAGATATTGGAGTGGGTAATTAGAGGCCTATATATAGGTATAAAACCTAGATGATTTAGACTAATTATATTCTACATAATTAGCAAATATCCATGCACCTCCTCTGTCATGTCTCATAAATAAACAAAGGAAATTAATCAGTCCCTGAAAAGAATCAAACATGCAAACTGATTAATTAACCATTGTACAGTTCTTGTGTGAGGAAGCTCTGAGAGAAATACCTTTTGTATTGGGGTCAGTGTTCCGCACCGTTAAAACTCAGTCTTGAAAGCTTGGGCTCTGCGTCTTTCCAAGTTTATAACAAACAATGATGATGATGACCACCACCCTCAAAAACAATTATTACTTTAAAAAAATAAAAAAATACTACCCAAAGAAGGGATCCTTCTATATATAATTCTAGGGTGACTGATGGTTCAGGATAAGGAGCATGCAGCCTCGGTTTCCCCACGCAAAAAACAGAACAAGCAGCCATGGGGGTCCATAAAATTCCACGCTCTTAATTCTTATTTTTTTTCCTAGTATTACTTTCTTTATTTTTTATTTTTGCATGGATGTGCGTGGGCCTGCTTCTATGTGGGTCCCAAATCCCTGACTGCGCGTGCAAAGCCGGAGTTCATGGGGGCTCCATTGTGGTCCCCACTTTAATCAACACGTATTATTTTCTATTGCAGTTGCCACCGTCCTTTTTTTTATTTTTGTTTTGGTTTCTCTCCTCTTTTACTAATGAATGATCCTCATTTCGAGCACACACCTTACGAGGTTAATTAATCAAATACATGTACTTTGTTTTTCTTTTTAAATAAATAAATAAAAAAAACTAGGTAGTAGAGTGCCGAGATATCAAAATTACATTTTGTTTCTATGTGCACCATTTGAACTTTGTGGGCAGAGGGTGGCCCATGCATATCCTAGTTCATGTGGGGGAGGGAATATGATCTTGGCTTTATTAATGATTTTGGAACATGAATGGATTTGTCATGGTTGAGTCACGTCGACGTTTGATTTATCATCAAAATGTAATAAATAAAAACTTACAACTAGCTAAGAAAATTAAAATGTCTCTGTGTGTGGCAACGTGAGTCTTTGCCAAGATGGCTCCGCACTTTGGAGGTGCACAACCTTTTCATAGCATTGTCTTGTGACATAGCATGGTGTACGTGTACACCTCCCACTAGCTATTTTGATGAGATGGATCATCTTTGATATGGTCAGTCAATAATATCCAACTGCGTATAATCAAATACACAATGTGCAGACGTTCAGGAAAAAGTAAGAGGTCAGCACGCCTTTTTTTTTCTTTTCCTTCCTTGGATTATAAGGTTAAGATCTTAATTGTATGGCATGAGAAGTTATTGTGAGAAATAAAATTTGTGGTGGCTTTTTTAAAAACTTAAATAAGTGAGTACTTGACTGTTTCAATTACTGTGCAAGGCAGGATTAGATGGCTGCAATTTTAAAACTTTTGATTTCATTTGTGACTTCAAGTCAATGCAAGAGTTATCTGATCGGATATTCATAGACTTGGAGATTGTTCGTTTTTTTAAGGCGACAGCTACCTGTATACTTATGTCTATGAAAAATATACGAGCAAGAGAACTCCATTGGGTTGATGTTATCTGTCAAATATTGTTCCCTTTTTTCTTCCCTTAATATTTACGTCCATGTAATGTAACTTCAGAGCATGGTCAAGAGCTAATTAAAAGTGGTTTTCAAGGAAGGAAGAAAATTCCTTCAAGTCATTCCCATACAAATGTATACAATCTCTTGAGAAAGTGCTGTTTTTTAGGTGAAGACAAGCTTACGAGGGTATGCTAATCGGAGAAAGAACCATCTCAACTCTCCACCCTCCGCACACCGGAGAGGCAAAAAAAAAAATGTTGGGAAGTGTTAAATATGAGACTTCATGGATATGAATTGTCAGATTTTACCCTTGGGCCATCTCAAAAATGATGTAGATACTGTTGCCATTGTGAAGCTTCGTTACAGTACTGATGGTGTAGCGGTGAGAGAAATAGAGTGGGCTAATAGATAAGTTAACCAATAGCCCAGGCTAGCGTTAAAGAGGTTTCCATAAAGGAGAAACAAACGGGGAAATTGTGAATGTTTTCTCCGCTTGCCTTGTTAGTTAATGGCAGCTTACAGGACCACCAGCCTGCACATGGCTCCTGAAATGGTGCATCCTTTTTCCATGTTCTAATTATTCTGGTGGCCGATGCTAAGCTTGCCAGAATGGCTAGTTATTTATAGTAATAATAATTTTGTAAGGATAATAATTAGGCTGTTATCCATTCAATATTTGAGACTCTCAGACGGCTTTAGCCATGAGACACAGGGAGGGAGCAAGACGTTTACTAAACCATCCCTCAAGATCACAAGCTGAAAGAGAAGGACCAGAATATCTTGCAGTGAGATATATTCCACTCCATAACATATGGTTTCTCTGAGTCACTTCACCTTCCTGGAAAAACACGTCAAACTGAGAACAATCAAGGAACAGAAGAAATTAAAATTCTTGGGTTATCAATCATATGCTTTAAAATAACTAATATGAAGTCATTGAGGAATCATTTTACTCGGTGATAATCTTACTTGTCAGTTCGTGTTTGTCCTTGCTAATTCTGAAAGCAAGGTGAGGTCGTTTTCATGAACTCTCCAACAAGGATAGCTTCCTACTTTTTATCATTTAGAAATGTCTCGAGAAATTTAGTCCGAAAGAGGGACGCTCTATTCAATCTTGCAAAGTTATGGATATAAATGTGATTTAAGCTTTACTCCACTTTCGCACTCTTGTGAGATAGATGAGACTAAAAAATTATGGTTAGTAAGACAAAATTGAAACCAAGTCAAGTGGTAATTCATGTATCCATTGACATGATTAGTTTAAACCAGGGGATAGTGGGAGAAATGGAGCATCCAATCGTTATAGTTGGTTTGTCAATTCTATTCTGAAGCAAAATTCACCAACATGGGTTCCCTAATCTGTAAGTTTAACTATTGCTCTCTTAAGACTTTGTCAAGCAAAATGAGCTAGAAGTTTGCTCTAAAATTAATAAAAAGGAAAACCCAGTTCATTACAAGCTTTCAACAAAAAAAAAACAAACAAACAAATCTAGCTGCCTTGACATTTCTGGAATTGATATCCACCAATCTAATTTGATGCCTACAGGACAGACGATGGAAACCTTTATGATTTTAAATGTGAAGCACATATTTGAAAAGCCCTGTGTCTGTCTTCATGATGAGAAAACAAAGCACAGCGGATACCATTAGCTTTTGCAGGGTAACACAAATACACGAGTAATGGTAGTAGCTGTTCTGGACAAGGTAAAAATGGCAGCACTAGATATACACACATGATGTTAGCAGAACTGAGCTATTCAACCAATGGAGGCAGGGGCAAGTTAGAAAAGATAGTTCTCTTGGGAGATAATTCCAAGTCCAAAATCAACCACAAAACTGTAAGTGGGAATATGGAAACATCTGCATTACCATAGCCATTTCATCAAGTAAGAAATTGAGATGTAATGAACTTGTTATCATGGCAATTTTTCACCGTTCTCTATGGGCTATAACATGATTTGAAAGATGAGAAGGGATCTCAAGAGTCAAAACATCAATAATGTTAAGAGATTTATTTGGGACATGACTAACAAATCAGAAGTGCAAAGCAGTGCACCGAGGATTCCAATATCCAGAACTTTTCCAAAGTGACATGATGCCTCCTATCATGTACGAGTGGAAGTATGAAACATTCAGATGCAAATTGCAATATAATAATAATTGCCAATATTCACACTCTAGAGTGACATATCACGAATATCATCCATAATGAATTTAAACAATGAAGGATCTGAATGAAGCATGAGCAAGGTTCCCAAGGACAAATGTTGTGGCCAACGAGCACCATATTCTCAGTTTGATCTAAACATTATCCAACTTGTGAATAGATTTAAATAAAGATTTCCCATTGGCCGCAACTTTGAATAGAGTATGAAAATGATAGATGATGCTAAATTCATGGGAATGGCATGCTTGTCAAGAACTATGATTACAAATCCAAACATACTACGGAAAAAGCCAATAGCACATTATCACTGTGGAATACGTAGTATTCTAGTCACTCCTTGTACCGGCAACAATGATTATGAAATTTTGAGCAGACACGGTATGTGGACAATGTACTTACAGGGCCTCCACAAAGTATCACACGCATGGCAATTGGCTGTGTTCTTAATTTCTTCTTAATCTCTCTCCAATCTACTCATAACTATTTTGTAGCCACCACAACAAAAGACAATTAGCCTTTTCATTTCTAATTATATCCTGCTCCCGTGTCTTCAAATTCTTCGTAATTATCCTATAAATTTGAATTTTGCTATTAACTTTCACAAATTTGTATCTTTCTTCTCTTCCGGGGGGGGGGGGGGGGGGGGGGGGGGGGGGGGGGGGGGGGGGGGGGGGGGGGGGGGGGGGGGGGGGGGGGGGGGGGGCTGGGGGGAGGGGAGGGG
>Ga0307517_10015089_pt1 | contig 10292 bp, 10 predicted proteins | sample 23_EM_MG_FD_194515 | JGI IMG/M metagenome (GOLD analysis project Ga0307517, IMG submission 194515) | Populus trichocarpa ectomycorrhiza microbial communities from riparian zone in the Pacific Northwest, United States - 23_EM | ecosystem: Host-associated > Plants > Roots > Unclassified | place...
AACGGAACCAATAGAGTTGCCTGTTAAGCATACAAACAAGGAAATCAAAATGGGTGAATTATGGACCGAAGGGATGGCGGAACGGAAGCGCTGCGGAAACGAGCGGGAGCAACTGCGGAATCAAATTCACGCGGGAAGCGATAGGAGATAACGGGTGTGCGGGGATCTAGAGAGGATACAGTACGGAAACCCGCTTTGCAAGGAAAAAAGAGGGATCGCTCGCCGCGCACATCTCCCTTGATTGAGGCCTCAGAAACCAGCGTCCTCTGGCCACGACAGACGTCCAACTTGATAGCCTCATTTTTTTTCTATTCTGCCAAAGGGAGCCACCGCCATCTACACAGCATGTCCAGGATAAACTTCCGTAAAAGCAATAGACCCTACTCAACATCACGCACACAGCCCTTACAACCCTTGCCCAGCTGGACGACAGGGGAACATCCCTTGACGGTGAATGTTCCAATAACCAGAAAATATGACAGAACATCTAGGGCTGGCAGAAGGGGGGCTATTCACTCAGTAGGGGAGGTGGGGTGGGAAACTGAACCATCTGAACCCACGTTTTTGGAGGAAATCGGGTGGTCCGGGAACTCGAGCACGCGGGATCAACGACCAAGCATGGTACCAGCGGATTGGGAGACCTGGGGGAGCTAAAAATGGGGTCCCCAACCTGTTACCGTTTTAAGTTTCCTAGTCCTTATGAAATTGGAGGTTGCTTACCGGAGTACATGTGTGATAGGTTTACAGAATCCGTGGCATCAGCGACCAGCTGGTTAACAGTGTACTCCACACTGAGCGATTTGTCGAGTTTCCTGCTGACAGAGCTGAGAGCACGGTCCGCAGCCTCATCTGCGGTGTTGCTCTCCATATCAATCCCGATACCGAGTCGTAGAGGGTCAAGGACAGTTGTTTGGACGTTATGCTGAGCATTCTTGATCTTGATATCGCTCGCCGTCCTGTCGGGTCAGAGTTAGCATAGGTGGCGGGAACGTGGGGAGTGTAAAGATGTACCATGAGTGGAGAGGGTCGTGTTTGAATACCTCAAGCACGGTCATGATGACGTCGGAACCGACCCTCAGGACTCGTAACGTCTCCTCGGCACAACGCTGGAATACCCCCTGAACGCCAGATATCCCAAGCCCATCCACCATATCCGCTGTCAACCGGAATGGTACACGTTCGGGGATAGGCAAAAGTTTACCCTATGTGGTAATCGGCAAAACGGAATATCACAGAGAAGTGAACGGCGTACCTGATCGAACGCAATGCCCAGATCAATATGCACAACTTCACCAGAGCCGTTGTCCATGAGAATATTGGAGGTGTGTCGGTCTCCAAGTCCCAATACGTGTCCAACAATCGAAGTTGTAGCAACACTCCGGGCGTAATTCAGCCTTATTGCGAACCAAGCAGTCGGTGCCTTGTGCAACTCGGTGAAGTAGTGTCTCATTGCTGGTTTGAACCGTTTCCGAATGTCCGAGAAAGCTTTCAGAAGTAAAGATGTTTGGTTGCCACCCTCCTTCCGCACGCTCGAGAGGTGAGCCGACGCCTCGGTGGGTTTCATGTCTTGAGGCCGGTACCTGTTGGGAAGACAATAAGTTCGTTCTGTTAACCGCAGCGACCAAGCTTACCGTGGATGTGCTATGGATAACCACGCCTGCAGGGGGGTTGTGTGCTGCACGAACTCCAGGATGCCAGCTTGAGAAGCGAGGGGAATGACCTTATAGCTTCTGACACCGAGATTTCGCCTTTTTGTCTCTCTGTCCTTATCAAGGATAACGTTGACCAACTGGAATACTTGTTCCATCACAGCATCCTGACGTAGATCGTCGGCCCCTTCTCCCTTGAACTGGAAATCATCGAAGTGAGCTCCTCTCGCTCTTCACAACCTGTAGGGTCGCCTACCAACTGCTTGTACTTTATGCCGTCGCTTCCAATGCACACAGTGATCTTGGGTAAATTGACACCCCCTGCCGTCGAAAAAGTGGCTTCGAAACGCAGAATCCACACGCAGTCGGTGTACCTGAGAGTTGGATCGAGTGGGGTGTCAGCCGTGATCACTGGGACCTTCATCGGTTTGAGATTTCTGATGGCCATGGTTTCGGGGACAGGATAGGGTGACTTGAGCTTGTGGGTGCGATTTCCATAGATATGCTTGATCGGGTGTTTCGCCCATTCAAGACAGGCATCGCTGACACGTTCCACATCGCAGACGGTACGACCAACCGAATCGTCGTCACGGAGTTGATCGAAAATGCCGATCGCGGCAGCTGCCCGGTCTCTTGGAGAAGGTTCGTGCCTTGTGGATCGCCGGCGATTGGTCTGGACACCAGCATGATCCGCCTTGAGACAGTACACCTGGTAGAGGCTGTGGAACGGATGTTCTTTGCACATGCGCACAATGAGGGATTGTAAATTAACCTGGTGTTCCGGAACGGCGTTCTCCGAGGGCTTGGTCATGCGTGCGGACAGCTGGTGGGCGAGGAACACGAATTTCCGAGAGGGGGTTCGATTGAGAGCAACGCCAATTTTTTGTTGTATTGTGGGGTTCTCGAAATTCGCGAACCATAGGGAGCACAGCCGAATCGCCCCATCATCGTCAAAGTCGTCGGTAGCCTCTAGACATTTGGAGTACATATCAATGGCCTGGTCCAAAAACGCGTTGATCGCCCGGTTGTGCTGATCGACTAGTTCGGTATCTTGCTTGAGAAGTTTCTCCGCGGCTTTTTGGTCCTGGGTTAATATCGCGTACTCCTTCGACCCATACTGTGTCTTTGTGATCTGGGATTTCAGGTTGTCGATTTGCTGAGCCTTCCTATCGACATAGAGCTTCCATCTGAGCGAGTCCGGCGATTTGGAGATAGCATGATACTGTTGCTCCGCAAACCTTGCACACTGACTGTAGATGGTGGCATGTCCAGGAGCGAGAGCAGACGAATCCGCCGCGTCCACGGACGCTACAGCGGGCTCGAAGAAATTGGACAAAATGTCTGTGGGTTTCTCTAAGCATGCCTCGGAAATCCATTCACCCTAACTAACACGTGAGTGCCGCGATTGTCTGAGTGAAAGGATCTATTACCAAGCGTGCTAGAAGTACCGCGTTCTTGAGCTTGGACTCCACACTGAGCTTTTGAATCTCCTTGGGTTTTGAGACAACCAAATCCTTCAAGAACTGAACAGCGAGCTTCCGTTCGTTATGCAACCATAGAACGTCCGCGTACTCTTGGGAAACTACAGAGCTCGGGTGCTGTTCCAGAGCCTGTGCGCGGACAACAGAGTTGAGAGCCACCTGGAGGTTGAGAGATTCTCTAGCCGCCTTGGACATGGACAGGAGGCACGATTTCTCGACGTCAATCAACGCCTTGACAAACGGGGTCACCATGTTCCCTATCTGCTCTCTTTCTTCTTTCTCTCTTACAGATCGGATCAGCGAAATCCTTGTCGCGAGTATCGCCTCGATGGCTGTAAAACTGCATTTCGTCAGGACAGGAGGTCGACAATGAACCAGAACCCTTACTCAAAGTCGCTCGATTCTGTTCCTGCTCGGGCCCAACTTCCAAACGTCACTTGCTTGATAGCCAAATCCAGCTGGTTCTTCTTCGTCCTCCACTGCCTAATCTGATTCAAACACATCAGATTTTGGGTGATCTGGCGGATCTCGAACAGATTTTCGTCTCCAAGCGTCCGAAGCTGCTCCATTTGGCCGAGCGAGCACTGTCGCACCACGCTGTCAATGGATTGGCTGTCGCGCTCCCGATAGATGGCCCGAAGTGCATGGTATAATGGCGCACCGGAGTTGCGTTCTCCAGCGTTGTTCGGCAAATCCCAAGTCTCCGTTCGCCACCCGAGGTGATAGGCCATTTCCGACGAATGGAATGTCGCTTGGGTCGCGGATGGGGCATTCTGAAGTGCGTTGATAGCCAGATTGTGGAATCCAAAAGCGTGCAGAGATTGGAGGACGCCCTCAACTTCGGATGGAGCGTTGTTCCCCGCCTCCACAGCCGCTCCGTGGAAACGGAACGCCTTATCCCATTGTTTCTCGTGGTGAAATCGCTTCACAAGGAAGTGGCGTAGATCCTGGGTTTTGATCCCGTAGAATCCGTCCGGTTCGTCAATGTGGCTGTAGATATCGAACAGTATGGCTTCTGCATGCGGATCTTCCGAGGGTGCGAGAATGTTATGTTCCGCAGCCAGTTCGAGGAAAAGAAGAGCAGTGGTATATGCGCCACATGTGATTGCGGTGCTACCAAGCAATCGGAAACTGATGTCAAGCCACTTGTCGTACGCCAGAGCGTCCTTCGAGTTCGTGGGTCGGAAGTGTCGTAAATGTAAGACAACGTCCACGATACACTTCAGACACCTCATAGAAGCCGAATCTTGGTTGAGGACGGAGGTGAAGTATTGGGAAAGGATTTGGGACGATATCTTTCCTTTGGGCTCGTTCTGTAAGATGCTGTGCACGAGGACTGGGAGGGATTGTTCGGCGAAGGCGACGTCCGATTCGAGGATGGTGACGAGTTGAGCATAGAACGGGTCTCGGGATGATAAGTTATCGCTCAGCAGGGTGCATAGCGTTGTGATCCACCTGGGGAAGTCCTTACAGAGTTCGGTGTATAAGGGTTGCTGGAGATCTGTGAGTTCTCTGGCCACTCCGGTGCGTGGTGGGAAGTGGTAGCGTTGAAGATACTCGAGTTCTCGGGACCCCTCCGGGATCGAAGGGGGTGGGAACTCTGGCATCCTGACCGACGCAATATAGCGCAAGGTTTTGTATGCGGCGTGGACTTGGGAGGGGTCATGCAGCTGTAGGATATCGTGGAGACTGAGAATGAATGGTCCTTGGATCTGGAGATGCATGTCATCCGGTTTCTTCCTGGTAAGCCGCCGATGCCAGTCACAGATCGTCAACCTCCCCGCTTGACCAACCTCGAAACTGTTTATCTGTCCTCGCTGACAAACAAGCAGTGAAGAGAAAGCGTCGACGTCTTCATCTTGGAGCTGAGAAAGTGGGGGGATAGAATTCTTGAGCCTCCAAAAATCTGACGGCGCGAACCGCTCCGTGGGAAGCTCGTTGCGAGATGCAAAGTCGTGGAGACGGCGTACGACGCGGAACTTCGAGGAGATGCGAGTATCCCCTAGGACCTTGGAGAGTTTGCTGCAAGAGATGTTATCGAGGAGGGCGGCAAGTTCTAGGATTGGGTCGCAGGGCCAAGCGGGAAGGGCTTTGAGCACCAACTCTTTCAAGTCGGATCGTTTGCAAAGTTCCAATGTTTGGTCCTCAATCCATCTCGCAAGATCCACGCCCAACATGGTGATTATATCCTCCCCCCCACTCGTCGCGTAGTCGTGCGCAGCGCAACTGATGGTGATCAAGGCGTCTGGTAACCGAGTTTCTGCATAACCGGTCTTCGCATAGATTGCCAAGGCCCATTCGATCATTGATTGGGCAGCGCGGACGAGGTCGAATTGGCTCATACAAGTGGTACACCATTGGACCAACGTACGCAGAATGGTGTTGTCGGTGAAGTGGATGGGGTAAGAAGCGATCCAAACAGAGATCCCGTTTAACAAACGCAGTTGCTCGTTGACCAATGGGCAATCCTGGATCTCTGCGAACATCCTGTGCAGGACGTGGAAGGTTGTCGAGGGGTTCTCTGCGGCAGGGACCTTGCTAGTGATCCAGGCCAGAGAACGAAGGATAGTTGCTGTACTGAAGGCCGGCAGATTTGGTTCGTGGAACTGGAAATCGTTGGAGGACCGATATCGGGAGATGGAACGGAAATTCGAGATGGCGCGATCTGACTCCTTCAACATCTGCAGGCTCCGGGAGATTTCGCCATCCGGGTTGAAGTCCTGGTCCCCAAGACCACGCAGAATCTCGACTACTATACCATCCACATGACTCTCTAGCTGCCGGTCCAAGTCCCCCTTCAAATCCTTGAGCCTCGCTCGTAGTTCGTCCTCCAACCCCTCCTGCTTGTTCGAGTCCATTGAAATGTTGATCTGGTATGCCACAAGCTCGGAGAAACAACGAGCGATCCCTTGCGCAGGAGTCTTCTGGGTCACCTTGCAGTGGGTAGCGAAAAGCGCGCGGCTGCTCTTGAGGTCAGCAGCCAAGCCTGGTTTCCTTGAACTACCAGACTTTCCATCTGCGAAGAGGTATACCAAGGAGAAAGGTAGGAACGCAGCCTCCGCATACTCTTTCAGATTTTCGTACCCAAGGAGGTGAGGGGGAAATCTGTAGGGATCAAAGCCTCCGTTATAGATGGAATAGGCGATCTGGCCCGAGTAACATTCGAACAACGTGGAGAACTTCTTGAAGCCCATAATCGCAGCAACCGCCTTGAGGACGCACTCGATGTGGTGAGTAAACCCTGGCGAGTTCATCTGGACCTCTAGGATGTGGAAGTATGCACCGCGCCTAATAGAGGAGCCAGTGATCATCGCGTTCCCCATATATAACAGCCGAGTGAGGATCTGTTCGTATCTGTCGCTCTGTCAGTTTGCGGATGTAGCCCAAACCGGAATAGGTACGTACTGGCTAAGATCCGTCGAGAGTCCTTCCTTCAACTCAAGGTAAACCGTAGAAGCGTCCTTACCCGCCAAGTTGGTGGGTGAAAGAAGTTTGGCGCTGAGAGTGGCGAGTTTGAACCTGACACGGATATCCTCATCCGAACCCAACTGAGGGAGCAACTCCGAAGGCGGGGAGCAGTCCACTTCCACTGCGTTCCAAGCCTTTTGCCAGGGATCCTTGTTGATATAGCCACTCATGAAGCAAGAGAAGGCATAACGAATCCTCCATGATCTGACCTTCTTCCGAACGACCATATCAGAGTAGAACTTGAAAAGGGATTGGACCTTATTCAAGACATCCGCAGCCGAGGGTTGTAACCACACCCCGATCGTCGAGTCCAAAAATCGGATTACTTCGAGGTGCGTCTGCTCCCGTTTTGCGAAGAATGGATCTCCCATGTGCTGGGAAAACCTGACAAGCAACGTATCCGTCGCGTTGATCCCCAGGTTAAACCTTCCGCGGCGAGCATTGTCGGAGTACGAAGGAACCATGGAAAGGAAGGCATCCCCGTCCGCATCCAAGATGATCTCCAGTAGCTCCTTGTCTCTAGCGGTTTCGTCATTGGCCGATTGTAGGATGGGAATGAGGGAGAGGAAGTCAATGCAGATTCTTGCGATGTGTCGAAGAGTCGTGTTCACGTCCAGCGTCTTCTCAGCCTGAGCCGTTTGCGAAGTTCGTATTGGACCAAATCCGTCCGCCTCGTCAACTTCCATCGCGTTACTTTTCTTCGACGTCGGTAAGCCGGCTGAAACCCTGAGAATGTCTCTGAATACGCCACAAAGACGGTCGAAAGTGTCTTGAACCTTGGGAATCACTGTTCAATGAACTGTGGTATAGGGTAAAGAGAGACTCACGTCAGAGCTCTGAAAGATGACCTTCTGGACGGCTCGCCTCTCTGCCTGGATCGCGTCGCGCCTTGTCGTTTTGCCCGACTTCAACGAGCCAAGGACCTGCCGTCTGATGCCGGTGTAGTCTGTAGGTGCCACAATAGCCTCCTCCCACTCCTCTGACGGCGCATCCTCGTCGATGGCGATCAAAGTTTCCAACCCCAACAGCAGCAAACGGCGCTCCTCAGAAGACCACGTCTTTTCACTCAGAAGTGGAATGAGAAGACCAATAAGCCGGCAAGCCGCCTGGATCGTCCGTCGATTTGAGCGCGTCCCGTTCAGTTGAAGCACGGATTCGAAATACAATGCAAGCACTGCGAAGTCAAGGCCCTCCCTGGCGCGTTCAGCCGTGATCTGTCCTCCGTTTTCGCTGTTCTCCCATTCGTCTGCGAGGGCTTCGAGCGATTTCAGCAGGTAAGACGATATCCTGCGCTCACGACCGGTAGATTGGGTGAGGTCGCCATCCGTCCCCAGTGTGACCCCGTGGTGCGCAAGGGAGGCCCGAGAACTTTGCTCCTGCGGCTGGAACTGAGGCAGGCGGGCGTGGAGAAGGTAATCTCGGATAACAGCAGTTCGGGAGTGTTCGACGATGACATCGGCGACTGCACTCTCTGGAAGGACGCGACGGCATATGACGTTGCTTCGCTTCGCAAGACTGCAAATGCTCTCCAACACCAACAACACGTCACTGACAGTGTGATTGGACATCCGAGACTTGGCTCTGCCACGCTGACTCTTGGTATTCGCGACCTCTTCAGCAACCCTCCAGCTCTCGGTCAGCCAGGTGATAACCTTATCCTCCAACCGCATTCGATATAGTCGAACGTCTTGATTAGCGACTTTGAGGCAAAGCGTGAGAAACATGCAAACGGAATCGTAGGGGAAGGTGGGCCCTTGGACATCGAGATCTTTGGCAAAAGCTTCGATCTCAGCAAGAATTCGATGGGGTGGGAGGAAGGAAGACGCGTGGGTGAGCAGGACGTGTGCCAAATGTGAGGCTGTCCGGCAAACTGTGGAAACGGATGTTCGGCGTATGGCTTGTGTCCATGTTTGGTCCCAAACATTGTCTGTTCGAGAGGTCGGCAAGGAGAATGTAGAGTTTTGGGTCGAAGGGGTCTGGGGTTGCGAGGACGTGGATGGGAATGATGTGGCATTGTCGTGAGCAATAGCTGCTAAACACATGAAAGCCCAAGATTGAAGAGCGACATCATCGTTTGAGACCAGTTGAGCGAGATTGGAGAGAACATCTTGTTTAAGTCCATCGTGAAGCACGGACCAATGTCGGTCGATGAAGAAGAGAAGAGCCTGTAACCGGAATATCCGGACATTTGGGTTGGTGTGGGTTTGAACATCGGTTAACAAGGAGGCGATGGGATTATCCCTGCGAACGCGTTTGCCTCCACTTTTGACGCTACTACTCGATTGACCGGAGTGCGTCGACTCCGACAGAATATACAACTGTGACGATGTAAGAAAAGGGAGTGAGAGATAATGATAAATGTGACCTTCTCAGCACAATCCGCTTGCAACTCCAACACGGCCCAGGCCAACGCTTGGCCTGAATCGAAATGCCAAGAGCTTCTGAACGTCCTCGCAGTAAATGCTCTATTGCTTGAATCTAGCGGGAGATCGCCTGGATATTGGATTTGTAGACGCAAGGAGTCCTGTGATAGCAACTCGACACCCCACCTACTCTCAGCCTCAGCATCAAGTGTGAGCCAAAGCTTCCCAAGTCCATCCCCGTAGATGCCGTCTGCGGGGAGCCCGAGTTCGCCTGACTCTGACCCAAACTTGCCGATTGACACGTGAGGGAAGAGCGTCTTCAGAATTGCGACCAGGACCTCTTTTATGCCTCGATTCTTCGTTGACCATATACCTACGAGGCTGTCCCAGGACTTCCAAGCGAATTTGCTGACAAGTTCCCGACAATTGAGTTCAAGGTGAGAGAGCGTCGCGGAGAGGGCGGCCAGATAATCCTGATGGAGGGAGGTGTCTGCCGGATAACGAACTAAAAACTCCTGTAATCCATTCAAGATGGCGCTGGGGAGGTAGTCGTGCTCGGGGTGTAGGAGTGGGGCAGAAGGCGACTGAAGGAGGGTGACCAAGAGACCGGTGAACTCGATTTGTGTGAGGGAAACAGGTTGTAGTATGCGGTTAGGAGTTTTGAAAACCGGTGGAGGGGGCGAACTAGAATCGGCCCTTCTGCGTTTCTTCGCCGACTTCGGTGTCGAAGTCCCAGGCTCTTCGTCCATGTCCATGTCCATATCACTAGAATTCGACGGCACGGACCTCCGATCATCATCTTCTTCCTCCGCAATGTTACCCAGGAAAGTGGTGACGCTACGCCCAAGGATAATGTTCATGGACAATTTAACGAGGTCGATCCACATCAAATCGTCCATGTGGGCAAGGTGTGGCGGGTACCCAACCAGGCATCGGAGGGCTTTGACGTAATTAAGGACCACCGGCTCAAAAAGCCCTCCAGAACGAACCATGGTCTGGATGAGATGATTGAATAACGCGTTACGAGCACCTTTGGAGAGCCTCTCAACACTCCGCTCTGTCAGCCATCGTACAACAGATGTCGCCTCCTCTAATCTCTTCGTCACGGCTGCAGTGGGCCCAGCAGTTTTCGATAGCGCTTTTTCGTACGCAGTCTTCTCCAACTTCACCGCGGCAAACAACGCCTGGAAGAGGGTTAGCCACCCTGATCCTTTCGTTTTATCCTCTTCGTGACGAGCGACAACGGAATCTCGTTGGAATATACGTCGGATTGTCGCGAGAGCCTCCTGTCGTTCACGGGACTTCGTGCTCTGAAGCTGATCGCGAACCTC
>Ga0307517_10015091_pt1 | contig 10292 bp, 4 predicted proteins | sample 23_EM_MG_FD_194515 | JGI IMG/M metagenome (GOLD analysis project Ga0307517, IMG submission 194515) | Populus trichocarpa ectomycorrhiza microbial communities from riparian zone in the Pacific Northwest, United States - 23_EM | ecosystem: Host-associated > Plants > Roots > Unclassified | place...
TCAAACAAAATGATTGATATGTAAAGAAAATGAAGTCTTGGACTAAAATGAATGATTTTCAAACTAAAGAGATCAAAAACAAAGTTTGACAAAATCTTAAGGCAAAAAAGGAAAAAAAAAACAAAGAAAAGGCTCAATTTGAATAGTTAATAAAATCCTTTGTTACACTTGTAATGTCAATTTGGATCCTTGTATTTGTAATATTTTTGAATGAATAAAATCAAATTTATTTTTATAAAACTGAAAATCAACCAAATATGTTTTTTTTATACCCCAAGAATCCCATGACAAGATAATAAAAATAAATTATTAGACCAAAATCTAAAATAATGTTGCATATAATGATAAGATTAAAAAAATTAAGAGTGTTATTTAATTTAGAAAATATTACAAACAAATTAAGAGTGTTATTTAACAAGTTATTAACTCATGGCATTTTTTAATAATTGAAACAAAACACATATACAAAATAATATACAGGTTAAAGTCAAATTAAATTCATATATTACTTCCCATGGAGAAAATTTTCCATCATCGGTATCAATCACTCAATGTTAATTATTATACCCTCCACTCGAAAGCAAATAGTTTCCCATCTATGTTTAGATCAATGACAAGGACAGCAAGCTGTTTCCATTATCGAACAAGATATTTATTCTTGGGGAAAAAAGCATTGTTTACGGAAGGAAAGACAGCACAAATCACTTGTCACTTCATACTTTTCAAGAAAAGCAAAACAAGGAAAATTATCAAATAGAAATGACAACAAAACGAACGCTTCCCGGATCCATTTGATGAATCATTAATATAAATCACAATTTTTTTTTAAATAACGTTACCTTCATGAAAAAAAAAAAAAAACTTGTGATGTTATAAAAATTTCAAGTAGTTTGGGTGTAAAATTTATATCTTGAATAATTAATTAATTTTTTAGTTATTATAACATCATCTATTTTTTTTAGTTAAGATGACTGCAGACAGGAGTGTGATACTTGCAAAAAAATTTTTTTTTTGATGAATTTAGGAACTTTTTAATGATTAAGTCAATGTTTTTTATTTGAGAAAAAAATATAATAATATTATAAAAAGATACTCTAAAAATAAATATGAACATTTTGTTTAAAGGACTCAATGTCTATTTATAGTCCACGAGTCTTTTTTATAGAAAGGACGGACTAAAATGTTATATTGCCCTAATAACATTAAAAAGAGAAAATATCTCTAACATATGTATTAATGTTGATGAGAAATATCCCTGGTGGCATGTGTATTAATGAGATAAAATATTCCTGACATAAATATTAATAAGAGAAAATATCTTTGACATATATATTAACGTGGATGTGAATATGATGGGCCCTTATAGAACATTCACACACTATCTCTTACACAACATTTATATTGATAGAAGTATGGTGAGTCTTTAAAGAATTTTTATATACCTGATGGGTATAAAGAGAGTAAAATCCAAAATGTAGTTGTACCCGAAGAAGATGAGTTTTATGGGGGCTTTTTAGACCCTTAAATTTAGGTTTATTAATAGCCCTTCAAGTCTTTGTGATATTTATACACAAAGACTTGTAAAAGTACGCAGAAGGACGAGTTTGCCAATTTTATATGAATAATGTTGATGAGAAATATCCCTAACTTATATATTAATGAGGGAAAATATCCCTGACATATATATATATATATATTAATAAGGGGAAATATCTTTAACATATGTATTAATATAGATGAAAATACAGTGAGTCATTAAAGGATTTTTACGCACTATCTCTTACACAATATTAATATTAATAGAGATATGATGAGTATTTGAAGAACTTTTATACACCTAATGAGTATAGGAAGAGCAGGATCCAAAATGTCATTGTATCCAAAGAAGATAGTTCCTTCCTTTGGCTGAGCTCGAAGGAGGTTGGATCTTTTCCTTTGCTAAGTTTAAGAGAGGTTGAGTTTTATGATGGGTTTTTTGGGTTTATCAAGAACCAACTTGAAAAGAAGAATTCATTTGATTGATTAATAATATGGAGTCCAATTAATAGAATTTTTTCAATGAGGATACCATCAGGTAAAAAAAATAGAAGATCAAACTTGGAAATAAAGTAAGAAAAGAAAAGCTGGAGAATGAATATTTTTTATAGTAAAATTCATATCTATCATGCAAAAACTCTAAAATATTTAATTACCAATTAGAGGTGCCAGAAACCTCTTGCTTTGGTTAGTTCCACCACTAAGTTTAGTGAATAAACCACTTAGGATAAAAGAGCTAATTTTTTTTTAAAAAAATAAAAACATGTTTAGTTAAAAGATAGAAATATAAAATAATTTTAATATAAATTTATGTATTTTCTATATAAGAAAACATGTCCTTTATATCTTTACTGTTTTTGTTTTTTCTTATCTTGAAATACTATTTTAAAGTTTAAAAATTTCCAAGATGTCTCCTCTGAATGTTAAAATTGTTCTTTGGCTGTTAACTTATAACCTATTCTAATATTTCCAAGATGTTTTTTTTATTTATTAGTTTAACGTGGGTGTCCGGGCTAGCTTGTGCGTACCTCGACTAATCCCACAGACCTTGAAATTAACGACCATATAAACCTACAGTAACCATCATATAAGCAACTATAAAATTTGAATCTAAAAAAAAAAAAAAAAAAATTTAATTTCAAACTATTGTACCATAAACTAAATGGTTTGTCTTTTTAATTTACATGGTATTGGTCGGCATACATCATTAAACCAGCATAAAAATCAGCGCAAGCCAACAAAATTTACACCTGGGCCTATATATATTAGTTATGACACAGCCTGTCTAAAGGTCTCGTCAACACATCACACTCAGGATATTATAAATTTTCAGGAATATCGCGAATGCGGTGTAATTTATTTTTAAATTTAAAATAATTTTTTTTATATTTTTAAATTATTTTAATGTATTGATATTAAAAATAATTTAAAAAAATAATTTTTTTATTTTGATGTATTTCTAAACAAAAAATACTTTAAAATTTTATTTTAATATATTTTATAATTGTCATGTAACGTTGAACCCAAAATCTTTATTTTTTTTAAAATTTTGTTAAAAAATGTTAAATAAAATATTTTAATATATTTTTTAAATAAAAAATATTTTAAAAAACTACAATAACAAATGTACGCAAAAAAACATCTTTATTATAGCATAGCATACATATTACCATTTCCCATTTCTTTATTTTTTGTTCATAAATTTTGTTTGCGGCTCAATGTTTAGAGTGCATGTGGTGTGTATGCAACTTGAGATTCGAGGCTCAAGGAGCGCGCTTCAAAAGTGGGTGAAATCCATTTTGTTAGAGGGTAACCGATACAAGATTTTGTTTCTTTTAGAATCACCGATAAATATTTTGGTTCTTAAGCATTTTTATTTTTATTTTTATTTTTATAATAATCGAGGAAATTTATTAATAAAGCTAGTGACGTTAAATGTTAAACTAGCAAAACAAAGAAACATAGGTCTTTATATAGAGAAAAAGAAATTAGTAAAGGAAATAAAAAGCTAAACTTTATAAAAAGTCAAATACTCAATTATTTTTTTCATATTTTTAAAGAAATTAGTAAATGAAGATATTACTTGTTTGTGCATTTCATATTTTTTTCGGGTCTTCTGAATAAGTCTATACCTTTGTACCTAAAGTCATAATCAATTATTTTGAGTCATAATGTTAATTAGTAGTTCGATGGAAAATTAACTCAAAAACTATATTTTCTCGCCATTTTGGTTCTTCAGATAAGAACAATATATATAGGTAGTCCATAACGCTTGTTGTCCCATGTTTCATTAAGAAACCAAATTTATATAACTTTTTTTTTTAAAAAAATTAATTTAATTTAAGAATTGAAAAATCTTTTTTTAAAAAATCTCTATGCTAGATTTAACCATAAATTCAATTTTAAAACTTAAACTTCAACAAAAATCTCTATGCTAGTGGAAGAATCACAAACCAGAGATGAATTAAATTCGGGTTTTTCTATGAAATTTATTATATGGACCTAATACATCTGAATCAAACTATTACATTCACGTTTCTTGACCATGTATTTTCTAAATATTAATAATGTTATTATCATCAATAATACATAATCTATAAAACCCAGAACAAGAACAGCTTTTGTAGTGAGTCGATGTCACTCTATGTCTCAAGTAATCCAAATGGATACACGTGGGTTCAAGGCTATTACATAGCTTTGTAAGAGATATTTTTCTTCTTCAAGAAAAAATATCTTATGCTTTTTCTTTAAGGTTTGTTTTGCAAATACACAGAATATATATAGTCCAATGGAGAGTTTTCTGAACCCACAAAGAAGATTTGTTTTGTAGGTGTTGTGGTCGGTCCTTCTCAACGTTGCTATCTTTTGAGCCTTGAAATACCGTAATCTTTATGAGGTTTTGAGCAACTTCATTAATCGCTACCAAGCTAGAATTTAATTATATTAAAAATTGTTAATAACTATATATTTTTATTTCCCAGAAGTACATTTTCTTTATGTAAAAATTATTTATTATACAAGAAACCTTGGGAGCCCTACCTTACGACCTAATTTCTTAACATCATCTTGCACTTGTTGTCTATACATTCTAAAGCTAAATTTCTTATAAACTGAAGGCTCATAGCAGCTTTGTATCTCAGTATCATATGAAGGACAGAAGAAATATGCTGTTGAGAACCTTTCAACTCGTGGATTTGTGACAACACGGTGTTGGACACTCTTATAAACATCGTTGCTCCAAGCCTGCATCATGCATGTTCAACATGTCCATACCAACTAATGAGTTAAATTTTATTGCTTAAGGAAATAAATAACCTTTTGTGCAGGTACAGGGAAAGAATCATGCTAGCAACAATTCATGTAAATTTTATTTCCACTGGGAGGACATACAAGTGGATTTCGTGCACGTTTAAAAGTACGATAAATATTGTTTTTTAAAATATATTTGAAAATGTATTAAAATAATATATATATTTTTATTTTTTTAAATTTATTTTTTAATATTAAAATAATCTAAAAACACACAAAAAAAATAATTTGAAATTAAATAAAAATATCTAAAATTTTTAAAAGTATAGTTGATGGTAATTCCAAACACTACGTTGATCCCATGTAAAGATGGAAAGTAGTCAAAAGTTGAAAAAGAAACAAGAAAACTATTAGAATGAATTTCAAAATAAATAAAGTTAGAATAACCAAGGAGAAAAAAGCGATATTCTTGTAAGCTATTTAACTATTATGAAAATCTGGAAAACTTCAAGAATTCGTGTCACCATTCGTGGCTCAGATCATTAATTTGAATTTCCTATTGAGAAAAAAAGGTCCCATTACCTGGAATAAGTCTCCAATGTTGACTATTAGAGCCTCAGGATTAGGTTTGACAGCGAACCATTTCCCATCTTTCACTAATTGCAATCCTCCAACTTCATCTTGGTACAATATTGTGAGAAAGTCACTGTCAGTGTGTGGCATAAGGCCAAATACATCTGAAGGGATTGGACAAGGCGGGTATCGGTTCATTCGTAGATAACAAGTGCTTGACAGGCAGTTTTCTTGAAAGAAATTTGATTTGAAGCCTAACTTCTCTGCCAAAATCGCAGCTAATTTTTGTGCTAGATCGGCAACAGTTGTAGCAAATTGTTCCATTGTCGAGCTGGAAGTATATTTGAAGGGGAAAAAAAAAAAACTTGTCAACAAAATGGACAATCACAAAAAAAAAAAATATCACCTATCAACTAATTAATATTTTACAATGGGAGAAATGAAAATTATCAAAAAGTAAAAGGGTAATTTTTTTTAGATTTCCATTGTGCATGCAAGCGTCCATTTATTGACATGGATATATTCGTTTTAGGCCACATCAAGTACTTTAAAGAAAGAAAACAAATGGGACAACCACAGAAAAGCATCTATCAATTCATATTCCAAGGGAAAAATGGAATTGTTAAAAAGAAAATAATAAAGAATTTTGAACATTTTAGAAATTACACACACACATATATTAGTATTTCTAAGGGGAAAAAGAGGAATTTTTTAGAAGGAAAATGATAAAAAACAATATTGAATTTTGGGTGGACCCTCTCTTCTCAACAATCTATATGGGATGTGTGGGATTCAAATCATACAAAAATTCCGATTACATCAATTAATTTTTTTAACAAAACGACAGAATGAATGATTGATATGATATTTTTTAAAATATATAAATATATAAGACCCAAACGCTACCTAAATTTCATTTGGGTCAATCAAATGTTTTCTTTTAATAATTAAAACGATATAATAAATTGTTGATAATATTTTTTTCGTACATATGAAATTTTGAAAGTTTTTTCATAAATTACAATCGATAGACAGGAAATAAAATAATTAATGGTTAATTAATTGTTAACATGTATACTCAAGATTCATTAGGCAAAAACTTGTGAAAATCAGGAGCTTATAGAATGAGACATGTCGAGTTCCAAAAGCTATTATCGATTCATAATTAATTCACAGCTCATTCTTCACGTTAGCAAGTGTGGACTTTTCTGATGGAAATACCAGGCCATGCATGCAAAATATACGTGTGTGTATATATATATATATATATATGTAATGCTACTTTTTTTTTGAGATTGGCAGCTATGTGAAGCAGATCTGATTGCTCATGATGGTGTTTATGTTATTTTGCTTGTCTAATTATATACCAAGAAGGAGCTATGATTTGTGTATTGTCTCACCATTATAGGAAAGTTTTAAGACATCTACGTAGAGATAAGAAGAAGTACTACTCCATCACATCAGCTATGGAAAGCAGATCTGACTGCTGATGATGGGGTTGTGAGTTACTTTGCTTGTCTAATTATATAACAAGTAGGAGGTATGATTGCGTATTGTCTCGCTATTATTGGAAAGTTTTAAAACATTTACCGTAGAGATAACAAGAAGTACGACTCCATCACATCAGCTATGTAAAGCAGATCTGATGCTGACGATGGGGTGTCTGTTTGTTTGCTTGTCTAATTATATACCAAGAAAGAGGTATATGTTTTGTGTATTGTCTCACCATTATAGGAAAGTTTTAACACATTTACGTAGAGATGGGAAGAAGTACTACTCCATCACATGAAATAAGCTTATCCTACAAAGGTCTGCTGTTGTGTGGCTGTGAGTTATAAGCAGTACTTTCTTGGACCCCTCTAGTGTGCAAAAAATCTAACATAGAGTAAAACGAAAACAATTGTCTGAGCCCGGGTTCGAACCGGGGACCTCTAGTGTGTGAGACTAGCGTGATAACCAACTACACCACCCAGACAATCTGACTTCGACTCTTATCATTGTTAACTAATCTCATCATATTAAGCAGTGATTCATGATTTTACTTGTGTTTTTCTATATAATTACCTTGCAATCCATAATAATCCGCAAATTTACTTTGTTTAATGGTTAAATTCAAAATTGTCAACCTCAATTTTTTGTTTTTTTCGTGTTTTTGAAGTATTAAGTGAAGTGGAAAGGGATTTAATGTTAAAGGATGGGAGAAGAGCTTTATCATATCATGTGACTCAAATTTCATTAAATCTTTCTATAAAATATCAACAAAATTGTCGGAATTAATTAATTATAAATCCTAAACCTTGAGAATAACCCTTTCTTTCTTTTAAGGGTATAGTAAATAAACCACAAATTCCACTCCAAGAAACGAGAAGAAAAAAAAAAGAAGCAGAAGGACAGAACATTAAAGGAAAAAAAAAATTGCAATTACCTGAGACTACTGAAACCATTGGAAAACGGTATGTCATTCATAGGAATATGAAAAGCTTCAGACCATGCCAACTGCTCACGGCAAGTAGCTGTAGGTGTCCCCCATCGATAAGTCCCACTAGAGAAATTAAATAACTCTTTGCTCTTGTTATTAAATGGTTGTCTATAAACCTTAACTTGTTCGCTCATCATTTTCTCCAAAATCTCTCGTGAAATCCCATGATTCACAACTTGAAAGAACCCCCACTCTTGTGATTCCCTAGCAATATCTGACTTGCACTTTTCCTTCTCCAATTTTCCAAGATTTAAACGGCCAAGATCAATCAATGGAAGCTCACATTCCTCAATAATAACAACCTCTTTATGACCATGAGCACCTTCTGTGGCTTTGTCCAAGAGGGTCTTGTAGGTCTCTAGGAAAGGTGGGTCCATGGCCATCCTTTTATCCTGAAAGGAGATGTACCAAGTAAATTAATGTTAGAAAGGCTTAGGAAAAATAAAAATAAAAATAAAAAGGTCTGTGTGTGTTCTGGGTAGCTAGCGAGTGATAGGGACAAAGAGAGAGGAAAGTTGAAACGAAAGTTTTCTTCTTTTCATTTTGTTTTTGTTCCCTTCGTCGTCGATGAAAACGTTGTGGCGTTTCCTTTCAAGCAATGGACTCTGTCGGCATAGTTGATTGCATGTCTTTTTGTTTTCTAGGATTCCAAGATATCTAAATTTTATTCTTATGAGCATCGTTTCTTTCTTTTAAAAAAATATATATATTTTGATGCTTTGTATAAGATCTTCTAATAAACTATTAAATTCATATATTGAACAAAGAGCGTAAGAAACATTGATCTCATGATATTCCATAAAAGTAAAGAAGTTTGGTTTGAATTTAAAAAAAAAAAGATTGAAAATTGTTGCTGAGCAAGAAAAAAAAATTTAGAATAAAAAAAAATTAGAAAGAAATTGTGAAATAGTCCAAAGTATTTTTTTTTTATCTCAAATACATCGTATGGGATATTAGATACTCAACATGAATATTATCTGACAAATAAACACTTAAAAATAGTGAAAACAATTAGAAAGAAATTGTGAAATAGTCCAAAGTCCAATTTATAAAAAATAGAAAAAATTAACCACTAAAGTCTTATAACTATACTTTATTTTAACGGTTAAAATATTCTTATACCAATTTATATTAAAAAAATTAATTCATATCTTTGTGAATTATCTTATTTACTAATTCTCTATATTAACTCCGTGATTTTAGAAGAAAAACAAGCTGAATAATAAACTAGATGATGCTGAGTTCACCACATATAAGAAAAAATTAATGCTAAAACTCACTATATATATATATATATATATATGCATGAATTTTTGCTTAATTATAAGAATATTAGCTAGCACTCTTCAAACCTCACTTGAGAAAGGCCAGGTAAATCCAAGGGGGGAACGAATCAGAAGCTCTCATTGATCGTTGTGGGACTTTATTAAATAAATGTCGGCAACGCGCTTCTGTGGCCATGGATCTATAAAGTGGCCATTCCTAGCACAAAATAGTGACAATTGTCATCAAAGGGAGTTGCTCTTTCAGCTGCTTGTGTGGCTAAACAAAATGTCACTGTTCTCACATATGGTACAACATTTTATGGCCACATAAAATGTTTTTTTTTCATATATATATATATAAAAGATAACAATACTTGTCTTTGACCATCTGGAAATAAACTTGAACGAATGTAAACCTCATATTTTATATACCAACACAACAGCTATTCTTCTTTCTTCATCTTTTTTTAATCATATATATGAAAGATATTTTCAAACCAATTTAAATATTAATTAAGATTAAATTCTTTTAGAAGATTTTATATATATATATATATTTGATGGATTCCAAAATTCTAAAATTCAAACACAAAAAAAAACAAGAATTGAGTTAAAAGTCCTTAGCTACTGTGTTTATCTCTTGGAATTATAACTATGTCCCCTTCTCCTGTGTATGGAAAGCATATGGTACGCCTAGGGTTTGCATCTGAAATGGTACCTGGCCCCATTTGCTTTGGTTTAATTTGACGGCTTGACTTTAGTGTCAGAATAAATGCTATGGTCATGTCGCAAATGATACAAAACTACCCACTAATTAATTAAGAAATAGCAAAATCTCCCAAATGAAAACAACTTCCCTGTTGACAGTTGTTGTCTCATGTCTCATGTCAAGTATAGTCATTGTACTAACATTTCACGGACCCAGCAAATTAAATAAATAAGTTTATGAGTCTTGTATATTCTTGTTACATTAATTAAGAAGCCTAGTTTGTGCCTGTACTGGTTAATGGCCAGGGGTGTGTGTGTGTCCCGTCACAATTTGGGGAGGGGGGGGGGATTCTATCTAATTATAACTTCGATGTAATAGAAAAAACTGATAAATTCTACACTTCACCATAAGGAGGAGGAGGAGGAGGAGTAGGAGGAGGATCAGTAATTGGTGTAATGGGCCAATATTAGTTTCAATGGAT
>Ga0307517_10015092_pt1 | contig 10292 bp, 3 predicted proteins | sample 23_EM_MG_FD_194515 | JGI IMG/M metagenome (GOLD analysis project Ga0307517, IMG submission 194515) | Populus trichocarpa ectomycorrhiza microbial communities from riparian zone in the Pacific Northwest, United States - 23_EM | ecosystem: Host-associated > Plants > Roots > Unclassified | place...
ACTCTTTGCATTACCCATTAGGTGAGCTAGATCCATTATGGTTTGCTCCATTCGATCAAACCTTTTTTTTCCAACGATCTAGTTTTTGCTCATGAGCCCGCATAATGCCCCAAAGGACCTCCACTCCTACATCGTGAAGTGCGTTGCTACTGTCTCCGTTCATCAAAAAGGCCTACCTGCTTTGATATCAACTGACATGACTTATAACATGGATAAAAATTAGAGTTTTCAAGTCTTAAGGTTTCATACCTAACTATTGAGAAATTTAGAGAAAATTATCTAGTGTTTTATAAAATCTCAATAATAATTTTCATATTAAAATAAACTTGAAATCCTATTTGTATTAGTTTTAAAATCTTTTATAGGAAATGATTCTTAATTAAAAATAAAATCCTTTATAGAAAATAATTTCTATTTAAACTTAACTAGTAGAATTTATCTAGCATTAGTATTCCTAAATAGTAAAATACTAATTAAATTAAAAGTCGTAATTAAAATGAAAAGAAATTCAAATATAACAAGGTAAATAAAGAAAATATTGTATAGTAGCTTCCAAGTGTTATTTGAAGACCTTCTTGATCTCTGATAATTATGAAATTTTTAAACCAATATGAAATAGGTCCTTCAAAATGTTCTGTTAACATTTCAGCTCGATCTAACGGTCGAATTAGAAGTTATACTTGATTTATCAAGCTACATATTGAATTTTTCTTAAACTCTTCAAAATCTAAAAATCTTAACTATCAATAAAATAGTGCAATAAACATTATTTTGCCAAGAATATGAAAGAAATTCCCCAATATCATACTCTATTTTAGTATGGTTGATATGTTTTTTAAAATAAAATATTTTATTTTATGTAATAAAATATTTGATGATGCTTCATGTTTTAAAATATCTTGAGAAAAATTGTTAAATTACACGGTTTAACTTCTTCTATTGTGTTTGAAAGGATGTGAAATTTGTTAACTATTTCTTAAAAACATTATGAAAATTGTTTGGATATTTTTCATCAACAAAGTACTCATATGGTTGATCATAGTTTGGGTGATTTGCTTAGATGTCTTGTTGGGAAGAAATTTATTAGCTATTGAGTTCGCTCATAATTACTTTGTCGATCGTTCAATTAGTAAAATCCTTTTCAAAATTGTTCATGGTTATTCTCCATTTCCACCTGATATCTGCACTTTTGCATCTGCTGAGTCTTTTGCCCAGCAAATCCATGGTTTATGTGCTGTGATTAGGTGGAAGATAGCATTAAGTACTGAAAATTATAAACTTTCTTTTGATACGCATTGTAGAAATAAGTAATTCAATGTGAGTAAGTTTGTCATGCTTCATCTTCGTCCTGAGAGATTTCTCAAAAACTCTTACCAAAAACTCGGGCTGTTGATCCCTTTTCTATTTTATATAAACTTGGATATAATGCTTATTTCCTTGATTTGCCTAATGATATGAATATTACTCCCACTTTTAATGTGGAGGATTTATCACCTTACCAAGGCCCTTCTAAGCCTTTTACTTTACCTTCAAGCTAGAGCTGCTGCAGATTGTCATATGGCTAAAGAGTGGACCATGTAGCCAAACTTGATCATGAAATAAGGATAACCTGATTGAAAGGAAAAAAAAAATTTATTTTTCAAAACGAACAACTTCAAAGGATGTAATCAGTAAAAAAACGATGTCAACTAGTGTTTATTTTTCAAACTCATGACCCTAACAAGTGACTAAACCGGAAGCACCGTATTTGTAAAGCCACTATTTTAAACTCGGTTCGATCTGACAGGTTGACCTGTGACCTGAATGACATAGGGATTAGATCGGGTCGAGTTTCAAAAGAAATTAGGAGAGAATTGATCCAGTGTAAAATGGTAAAAAAATGGGTTGACCCATGTCCCGGTTAACCTGAGGCAAATCCACTCAAAACCCGTTGATTATTTTTCTTAATTTTATTTTTTATTTTCAAAATGATATCATTTTTACTTATTTATAAAATAAAAATATTTGGTTGACTTGGATTAACTCGGGTCAACCCACTCAACCTGTAACTTAGTACTTGTCCTAGATTGACTCTCAGATCGTGCTTAAAAACAATGGGAAAAACTAAAAAGACTAAATCTCAATAAATCAAATGTTAAATGATGAAGTAAAAAAAAAATAAGGATAAAAATAGCAATTAAAAGAATAAAAACCTTATTTGAGAAAAAAAAAGAGAGAGAGGACAACCTAAGATTTTTAATTGAAGTGGAAAGTTGAAAAAAAAGATCAAATTAACAAATGAATCCTAAATAAAAATCAAGAGAATGAAGACTAAATTAAAAAAAATAATATATAAAGATTATGGATCTAAGAAAGAAATTGAATTTTTTTTTTGATAAAAGGGCTAATAATCAAAATTAGAAATCAAAATTAGAAATCAAAACATTAAGGGTTAAACCTGAAATATCATCAAATTTTAAATTAAAGGGCAAAATTAAAAAGAAAAATCAAATTCACAAAGTAATCCAAAACAAAAATAAAAATCAAGAGAATAAAGATCAAACATGAAAAAGTTAAAAACAAGATTATGAATCCAAGGATGAAATTGAAAAAAATTAAAATTTGATAAAAGAGCTAAGAATCAAAATTAGAAGTAAAAACATTGAGAGCTAAACCTGAAATATTATAAAAACAAAGGACAAATTTGATATAAAAATCAAATGATAAAATTAAAAAACAAAGAAATCAAATCTGAAATAATTAAAATAATGAGAACTAAATATAATAAAATTAACAAATAACACACATTTCTGATTTTTTGCAAGGGCAACAAATTTTCCAAGGTTGAAGAGAGAGAAAAGAGGAGGGAAAGAAAAAATATCATCGGAGCTCCACCACGCAGGGGGTGGCTACATACGCCTCACCATTGTGAAAGGGATGAAAAGACACATCAAACGCCGTCTCAGAATATGGTATTTAACCGTCAAGAGGTGCCGCACACGCCACTCAAAAGGCATGGGTGCCTCTCACGCGCCAACAACTTTTCTGTTTTTTTTTCAATTTAATTTATGCAAATACCTAAGTGCCCCTAATCCCACACAATATTAACAAAAAGACCAAACCCCCCATCTTAGCTATAGATTATTTGACTCAAAAAGTACTATAGTAATTACGCTGTGACAAGAAAGAGAAAAAACTGAATATACTCATGCTCTAACAGTTAAGAAAATTCAACATTTGAGTGTATTTTAGATATTGAAACGTGCAAATAAAAGGTAAAAAAACTTCTTTATTTCCATTCAATCTTGTAATAGCAAATATGTTTTATGAAAAATACTATATTACTTTTGAAAGCATGCTATAAAGCTTAAATTATTATGTAGAAAATGATAATTTCAATGTGGAAATCCTCATTTGAAACATGAGTGCGTGCATAGTAAAAAACTGATTTGTTTTAGATTTTTAGCTTTTGTTTTAATATAGGGTTTAATTTTATCATTCTAGTTTTCATTTCTATTAGGACTTATTTTACAAGATGCCCGTAAATAAGGACATGAGCTAACATTCAGTTTTTTTTTTAATTTTAATATTATGAAGTGTTAATTATGGATCTGGATGGATAATGTAGATTCAAATTTGGAGTGAAGGTGAAATATGTTTTATCATGGTAATTTATTTATTTTAATGCAACAAAGACTTTTTAATTATAAAATGAAAAATAATTATAAATCTGTAAATAACTAGATAATTTTTGCTGATTTTTTTAGACTTATCAAATACAAAATATAAACTATATATTACAAGTGCATCAAAATTTAAAATGCAAATTGTAATTTTTTAAAATTCAGTATGCAAGTACAATTTTGATTAAATTATAGAATGCTATGAGTAATTTTTCCTTATTGCAAGTAAAGACTTGAGTTTTCTTGTCTCTATAAGATGGAGTGTATCTCTTTCATTGGTGATTTGGATTTCAATTTCTATTTTATTTCTCTTATTTGGTAATTTTTGCTCGATTTGTTTTACGCAAGACTTTGTTGGGTATTCTTAACAAAAAAATAATAATTATTTCATTAAACAGTGGAATCAAATTATAATTAACTCATTGAAAATTGAGGGGTCATAATCATTGCTTAATATATATGGGATTGATTGCTGCATGATTAACGGTGAAGTGGCAGCCAAATGCTGCCTTCATCCTCGACCACAGCTGGTCTGCTATTTTTCTCTTCATTCAAACTTAACAAATGCTCAATTCCCTTTCCTAGTCATGATTCTCATGGCATTCCAGTGCATAAAATTAACATGTACAGATTGGCAAGCTGGTGTTTGAAGGAAAGCCATATAATTAGGGCTAACTTTTTTTGGTATTTAGAATGTGTTTCGTGAGTCCGATCATCCTCATCTGTCAAAAGAAGTGAGCTCGCCGACAGTCAAATATGGCGTTCTCTCCATATCTTAACCATTTCAGTTGTAATCATCAAACTCTTCTTTCAAGCTTTTTAAAGGGATTTTGGACATCGCAGTCACAAAACACACCTTATATAACTAAAATCCTGCAAGACTTGCACAACTTAACAATTTTTTTTTTTTATCAAGCAAAAACAAACTATACTTCCCCCTCTCAAAGTTGACTCTAGAGATTATTTTGCATGGAGACTTTTTGTTTTTTTTTTGCTTTAAATTCTAACGGTAACTCGATGAGAGGATTTTGTTTTACCAATTTTTATACATATAGTTTAGTAAATTGATCATCCTAACTCGAAGTAATGAATTAAATGATGTATTCATGAGAAATTTATTTATCGTAGTCTTTTCTTGAATTTCATTCTGAAATGATAATATAAAAAACAACTTCATTATCAAGTATTTAAGTTAGGCATACAAAACAAAATTATCAGTGACAAGTGATTAGATCAAAGTTGTAATTCAATTAAAAATAAAAAGGAAGTTATGTATTGTTTAGTATTATAATGCAAAGTGTTTTTTAAAAATATTTTTCACTCTAAAATGATAATATAAAAAACAAGTTCATTCACTATATAAATAGAATATTGAATAAAATATCAAGTATTCAAGTTAGGCATTGAAAACAAAATTGTCAATGACAAGTAGATAGATCAAATTTGAGTAGTAATTGTAATTCAATTAAAAATAAAAAGGAAGTTACGTGTTGTTTGGTATTGTGGTGCAGTATAATTTTTAAAAGTAGTTTTTACTTAAAAATACATCAAAATAATTTTTTTAAATTGTTTTTTACACCAACACATCAAAATCATAAAAAAACATTAACTAAGACAAATGTATTTTTTTTAAAATCAATTATTGTCAAACGGTGCCCAATGGGGAAATTTATTTATCTGTAGTCTTTTTTTGAATTTCATTCCAAAATAATAATATAAAAAACAAGTTCATCATCGAGTATTTAAGTTAGGCATACAGAACAAAATTGTCAATGAAAAGTGGTTAGATGAAATTTGAATATAGTAATAATTGTAATTCAATTAAAAATAAGAAGGAAGTTACGTGTTGTTTGGTATTGTGGTACAAAGTGTTTTTTTTAAGTATTTTTCACTTGAAAATATATTAAAATAATTTTTTTGATATCAACATATCAAAATCATAAAAAATACTAAAAAAACATCAATTTAATTATACATAATAAATCATCTTAATTCAAAGTGATGAATTAAATTCATCAAAAATTTATTTATTATAGTCTTTTCTTGAATTTCATTCTGAAATGATAATAAAAAAACAAGTTCATTCACCTTATAAATAAAATATCAAGTACAAAACAAAATTGTCAATGACAAGTAGATAGATCAAGTTTGATCGGTTGTAATTGTAATTTAATTAAAAATAAAAAGGAATTAAGTTTCGTATTGTTTAGTATATATTGTGGTGAAGTGTAACTTTCAAAAGTATTTTTTATTTGAAAATACATTAAAATAATTTTTTTAAATTATTTTTTATATCAACACATTAAAATCATAAAAAAACACTAACTAAGACAAATGCATTTTTTAAAAATCAATTATTGTCAAACGGTGCCGAATGGGGTGGCATTAATTTGCACTCCCAAACGGTGTCCAAATTAATGGGGGTGGCATGGCATGATTCAGATTTTTATACATTGAAGCTCAACGCAATGCTTTCAAGAAGATAAAGAAAACGTTACTGTCAAACTTGCTAGAAACTGAGCTCATTTCATTTTCCAGCAAGTCATTTCACAAGGGACTTATTGTCACTGTTTCAATGAAGATAACCTACTTGGGACCTCAAAAATTGACCAGTGAGAGAAAGATGCCAAACATTACTCATTCATTCTTGGATTTCTTCCTTCACCTAATCAATTGAGCCCTCCCAATTTCATCAGCCTCCTAGTTCTAAAGGCATTATGAAGCACCGAATTCTCGAAACTCATCCAATAAAAGGAGTGACCCTTGATGGATCGAGACGTCGAGCTCGAGTGGAATAAGCTGGCATCACTTTGCTGGTGTGACGAAGGGGAAGTAGGGCAATGCAAGAGAGCATCACATGGTCAATTCTTATGTGATAATATTCCAGAGAATAACGATCGAGCAAGAAGTGGCTATCATTTGAAGTTACAAAGGCCACGAACACCGTGAAGAATAAATGAATAATTCAGTTTCTGGCAGCTTTCCATAGCTATCACAAACAGAATCAAAACGTCAACAGAGGTGAAAGGTGACATAAATATCTCTGATATTCTTGGTGGTGGATGATTATTTTCTGAGCTATAAAATATTTCTCGTTAATGATTTGCCTTCATCGTTAGAGAGTAAGTTATATATAGTTAAGAGATTTTTAAAAATATTCAGATTTTTTAATATTATATATTAGAGTTTCATTTAAATATTCAGATTTTTTAATATATATGATGTTAAAATTTCGATGATAATTAATAATTTTATTTTAATTATAGAATATATCACGACAATAAATATCATTAAATTAAATTACCTAATAGTAATGGATTTCTTTTTCAGAATTTCTCCCTAAATTGCAATCAACTCTCCTTTAACAAAGCAATCAACTGTCCACTCTCGTGATTCCATCATCATGTTCTTAAATATACTGAAATTGCTTTAAAAAAAGCTTCACGAGGAAAATTATCCATGATCAAACATGGCTTATGGTACGCACGTTCAGCTGTCGGAAAATTAATTAACTATTATAATTGTAATCACATAATAACATTTTTTAATGTCCTCCAATAATCTAGCTGCAATCTGCTTACATAAACCTCCTAAATCCTTATTTTATGTGGTCGGACGTTGTGCATTAATTTATATTATTTTTATACATATAATTTTTCTATGATATCCTCGAATTAATTTTCTCTATTAATTTCAAATTATTTTTTTTATCAGGTTTAGACATCCATCTAAATTACTAATCATAGATTCAAAATATTTCTTTTTTCTTGAAAATCTCAAATTAAATTGAAGTAAAAGATACAAATATAAAAAACTAAGCCAAATCTCAATAGATGACAAAGAGATAGGAAGATTTATCTTAAGCTCAGGTGGAGATCACAATCTGAAGATATTTTGTGTCTATTTTAGATTGCAGTTTAAATAGAGATAGTTAAAATTTAATATTTTTTTAACTAAAATTATTTTTTTTATGTTTTTATATTATTTTAATAGGTGATATCAAAAATAAACTTTTAAAAATATATATATATATATATATTATTTTAATATATTTATAAATAAAAAACAATTATTATCATACTCTCTGTAATACTCGTAATTACTCCCTCCTCACCGTCTTGCAGCCGCAGATTATTCATTTGTGTTTGGGAAACCATGTCCTCTTCTGTTGGCAGGAATGAATATTTTATTAATTTAAATCCTAGTACAATGCATGTGGCCCAGGTGAGGCACTAATCTCACCTGAAACCATTCAATTTTTTTATTACCACATAAAAAAATTGAAAGGAAGGCAATGAAACAAAGAACAGCAGCTGGGACTTCAGCAACAAAACTTGTGGTTCTTGCAAAAGAAACAATGAAGGCATACCACCATCAACCCCAGAGTCAATGGATTTTGTCATGATCTGCTACGTTTATATTCGTTGGTCAAAGAATCAAAACCATTTCCTCTAAGTAAATGAGAGAGATGATGGTATCCACATTCCTTCTAGAGTAGGGTCCCACATTCAGTTGGGGACGAAATCTGCACCACAGAAGAAGTTTTTGACATGGACCATTCAAACACCTGGTGATTCCATCATGTCATATTGAAAATCTAGGACAATTTCTTGAAGAAAAACTAAACCAAAACTTGTAGAATAGTGCAGCTAGAATTTTACAATAGAATTTGTATTTCAGTTTGGAGAAAGATATATGCATTGCTGCAGGAAATTGCAGGAACTTATGATTAGTGCAAACAATAGTCTTAGTGAAAGGTTAAATATCAGAGAGTAAATAAAGATCATTCTAAGATTCAAGTTATAACAACTTCGCTATTACAGAAAAATTACCTGGCTATTACAATCCAGTGAAAATCATCATTCAGCAAATCCAGGTTCTTGATTTGCTGAGCTTGTTGTGACATGGGAAATTTTAGCTATCCTTAAGCTCAAGGTACCCATAAAAGTTGATTCACTTGACTTCAACACATTCAGGTTATCTTGCAACAAGAAGCAGCCTAGCTACCCTACATGATACTGATTCAGAAGAGAGAGTTCTATCTTTACAATCTTCAATTTCGCTTCAAGATTTATAAGGGCTTGGATGAAAGATTTTGATTATCAAAATTAACATCAAACACAGATGACTCGTAGCCTAAACCCGATGAGAATTAGTAGGCTAAGGCACAGTTCCACGCCTGTGTTTCGAAGAAAATGCTCTTCTTGATTTTGATATCCCTCCATCACTGTCACAAAATCTGCTTGAACATTCTTCACTATCATTAGAAGGGCTTGAAACAGGCGGAGGCGGCGTAGAAGACCATGGAACTACTTGATTTTCTTCATCATCTTCACCCCCATGATCATTACCACCATCACCATTTTCTTCATCTTCATCTTCATCACCATCTTCTTCTCTATCAAGATCATCATCATCATCATCATCATCATCACCATCATCATTGTCGCCTTCTTCGTCATCTTCTCTTCCTCTTTCTTCTCTACAAACCGAGTTGTTTACGCAGTTGTTGCAGACAGAAAGGGTAGGGCCTAACTTGTGTCCGGTTCCCGTCCAGGGCGTGAGAGATTGACAAACATGACAAAGAAGTGATCTTGAATGTTTGGCAACAAGAAAATTTGCACTATGAACATTAGCATCACAGTCCCAACATAGGTTGGCTTGATCTGATTCACAGTATACTTTTGCTAAAGAATCACAGAGCTCACACCTTTTCATTTCTTTCCTCTCTATTTGGAGACGGACTAAATTAACCTGCAAATTTCTATGTGCATGTCCTGCTTTTATCTGTGTCTTTGTTTGGGCCTAAAAAAACAAAACACATGGTTCAGGACAACTTGCAACTGTTCATATTTAAGACCTGCTTAGTTTTTTTTTTTATTCTTAAAATGAAAAAAAGGGAAATTTTCTTTTGAAATTGGAAAATTGCACCGACTCCCTATTTCTTGTTGCTTAACTTCAGAAATTATTGTTTTTAGATAGATTTGATGTTATTATGCTGACTTTAATAAATCTTATTAACTGTAGTCTCGTGTCAACTTTTATCTTATAATAATTTAAGATTTTAATGCATTAAGAACGAAAAATAGGTCACATGATCTTAGATCAAAACATTATAGTAAAAAATCATAAATTTAAGACATCAATGAGCATGTTCTTGCATAGGAGGAATTACGAAGGAAGAAGTTTCACTTTTGAATTTCATCTCTGGAGATTCAAATCTAATAAAATCAAATAACACTTATAAGGAAAAGGATATTGATAAGAATTCGATCGAAAGAGTTCAATGCAATATTAAGAATTCGATCAAGTGGCATCCATCTCTCATCGCTTAAGAATTTATTCAAAGTCAATATAAACTATAATGAAATTGTTTCAATAATGCCAACTTGCTGTAAAAAACCAATCCTCAGCCAACGGATTGTTCAAATTGGCGTGCTATAGAAAGTAAAAGCTTGTACAAGCCATCGTGAGGCAAAATTGTGAATAACGAGGATGATTGTGGATAGGGAGAGAAAGGGGTCTTGCTTTGTGTTCTATTGGGTGGGGATTAGGTTAACTATTGGACAAGTCAGTGCCCACCAAATCAAAACGCTAACGTGGGGGTTGAAGCGAGGCACTTGAGGTCAA
>Ga0307517_10015093_pt1 | contig 10291 bp, 8 predicted proteins | sample 23_EM_MG_FD_194515 | JGI IMG/M metagenome (GOLD analysis project Ga0307517, IMG submission 194515) | Populus trichocarpa ectomycorrhiza microbial communities from riparian zone in the Pacific Northwest, United States - 23_EM | ecosystem: Host-associated > Plants > Roots > Unclassified | place...
GGGAACGTCCGGATTCTGACTATGAATCCGATCCCGAGCCTACTGGACGCGAGCACGACGTATTGAGTGGTGATGTTGTGTACGAGTCTGATACTGAAGTGCTTAACAACACTGCCTCTTTTTCCGGGGGCCAACAAACGCATTTTCCGCGAGCTGGAGAAGCAATTGGGGACGTGAACGGGTTCGAGCAAGAAATCAGTAATCTGTGCGACGACCCATGGGCACCATTCCCCAGCGGGCAAGGGTTCAGGCTTGTCTCTTGGCTCCTTGAGAGTAAAGTACCGAAGTCACGAATCAACGAATACTTCGCGAGTGGCCTAGGCAATTCTGAGTCGGTCGGCTATGGCTCTATGCACACGCTCGAGAAGCACCTCCGGGCATTGGATCCGTACAGTCGATATCTACAATGGTTTGAAGGACAGGTAGAGGACGGAAAGAGAACTTTATCATTCTTCTATCGCAACGTCCTAGATTGTGTCAGATATCTCCTTCGCCAGATAGCCTACCGAGATAACTTTGTTTACGCACCACGGCGTGAATACGATCATACAGGACAACGGGTATATGCCGAGATGCATACAGCAGACTGGTGGTGGGACATTCAAGTAGAGTTTCTCGATCTCTTTCCTGGGAGCGCTGACTAACTGATTATAGGAGACACTTCCATCTGGCGCAACTGTTGTTCCAATCATTGGGATGGCGGATCAGACGCATCTGAGCAACCTTTCGGGTAACAAGAAGGCATGGCCGGTCTATTTGACTCTCGGAAATCTTCCAGCAACCCGGCGTAATAGACCCGGATCCTTTGCAGTTCTCCTTCTTGCGCTATTGCCGGTTCCCCCCAAACTTACAAAGTCCTTCGCAGACCACTTGCAGAGGCAAATTAATGCCGACACACTGCGAGGCGTCTTCGAACTCCTGTTTGAGCCCTTGCAGAACGCGGCGCTAGAGGGCGTCAATATTGACTGTGCCGACGGGAAAGTGCGGCGATGCTTTCCAATATTGTCCGCGTGGATTGCTGACCATATGGAAAACGTTGCTCTTCACGAGATAAAATCGAATGTTTGTCCTAAATGCGAGGTGCTTCCAGGAGAATTAGAAACCCACGCCAACAGCCACCGGGCCCGAGATTATGCAAGATATGAACGTGGCGAGCGTGAATCTGCCAGTGACGACTCCCGCACCATGTTTGAAACTCTTGGTATCGATCTTGAGAAAAACGTGTTTCACAGGCTTCACCGGGTTTCGGCGCCTGGTCTGCACAAGCCAGATTTGCTTCATACAGTTTATCTTGGGTTATTCAAGCACTTGATGGACTGGATCTCGGGCTTTCTCAAGAAACACGCCCGGCTCCAGGCCTTTGACGACAACTGGAAGGCGCTACCGCCATACTCGGGGTTTTTTGTGCCCAAAAAGGCCTATTGCGAGGTCACGCAGTGGCAAGGAAAAGAGATGAGGAACCTTGGGCGGTGTCTTTTGGGGGTTCTCGCCGTCGCACTGCGCCAGCCCGACAGCCGGCAAGTAATACCTTTCAAACATGCTCTAGACTGTGTCCGGGCACTGGTCGACTTCAATATGATGGCGCAATACCGAAGCCACACCCCCGAGACGATAGCCTATATGGAGGAATATCTCTACCGGTTTCACAGGATGAAAGATATCTTCTTGGAGTTTCGAGTTTCTAAACGAACACGGGCCAAGGTTGACAAGCAGCGAAAGGAGCTACGACATCAGCGAGCCCAGAGCAACATGCGAGTGGCACCGTCCAAGCGGCGCCGGCGCCTCGAAGAGGATCGGGATGAGGAGAACGAGCTCCGTATGGACATGATCCATACGGAATCCCATTTCAACTTTGTTAAGATGCATCTGCTAAGTCACTTCTCTGATCATATACGCCAGTTTGGCAATATCCCAATGTATTCCACCGAGTTCGGAGAGCTCGCGCATAAGGAACAGATCAAGGACGGATGGAGACCCTCGAATAAGAACGATGTCGAGCGACAAATTCTTCACAGCTACGGTCGTCAGCATGCAATCCGAATGAGACTTTCAAACCTGAATTCGCTCCGATGTCGCGGAGCCAATCTCGGTGACGACGTCCTGGGCTATTTAGATAAAACAACGAGTACGGTGTCTACGCCGGCCCCTCGTGGAAGGATCTTGAAAGGTCGTCGTGACGACGTGTCCGACGTCCTTGATTTTTGCAAGGTGTTAGGAATCTCTCTTGACCGGATCTGTTTGGAATTGATTCGATACAGCCGACACAACCTGCCCACTGAACGCCGCCTTCCCGAAGAACCAGCAATACTCCAACTACTTCCTGTTGAACTACTAACGCAACTCGAAATTCCGGTGTTGGCATTCCAGGAAACCGATGTTTACGACATCCATCGGGCACGATGCACAGGAACTCACCGATTTCGGAATCAAGAAAGTCGGAATGATTGGGTTTGGGTACAGGCCGGAAGCGAGGAGATGTATGGTGCGCTGAGGGGTCGTCTCCGGGCAAAGCTCGTAGCGCTCTTTAAAATCAGGGACTGCAGCCAAGACACTGTGCGGCAGTTGGCAGGCGTTCAGATGTTGAGCCCTGTGAACTCAGGCCGGCCCTCTGATGTACACAGTCTTGTCACGGTTCAGCTGAGAGAAGATGCGCGAGAGTTTACATTGGTTGACATAGGGGCAATTCTCGGCCTGGCTCACCTCATTCCAGAGGGAGACCGGCGCTGGCTCGTCAACAGCCGTATCGACTTGAGGACGTTTAACGAGATTTATTAGTTATACAAACGGGGGTATGATGGATATGTGCGAAGGCGTGTATCGGGTGCCATGGCAAGCTGTATATATAGTGTGTACTAGTATGAAGAAAATATATAATTAATACATGAGTTAAACGTGCCAGTGATGACTACTCTCGAGAGACGCCACATGACGTTGGCGGGCGCAGGGCTGGCACAGGGTTCACGCCAGGAGACTAGGGGCAGGAGTATGATAATCCTGACGGCTTCCGGAAGGGGCTGGCGAATTGAAAGCGTCAGGACGCTGGGATATGGAGAACAGGGGGGACGTCAAGTCCGGATGCAAGGGAGTGTTGCTGCGCAACTCAGGACGCAATAGTGGCGTGCGGGCCTTAGGGACGGACTCAGGACGCACGGGAAGCGTACGGACGCTGGAACTGAACACAGGACGCACAGGACGCACAGGACGCACAGGACGCACAGGACGCACAGGACGCACAGGACGCACAGGACGCACAGGACGCACAGGACGCACAGGACGCACAGGACGCACAGGACGCACAGGACGCACAGGATGCAGCGACGACGTCGCTGGCGTCAGGACGCAGTGAGGGCGCATCAGAAGCATGTCTTTTTTTTGCTGATGCGCCAGGTACCCTTGATCCTAACCTTTTCTTCGTAAATTGATGTGCTGTCCACACGTCGTTTTTTTCGCGTTTTCCAGGAAGGTCCTCCAGTGAGCTGATTTGGCCTTTTTGACCTCGTTCTGGTATTTCCTCTTGGCTTGTCTTGCATCGCCCACTCCTCCGGGGTGTTCCTTAGCCTTTCTGGTTTTGACCGTGAAAACCTTCCTGAGTTGTGTAAGTTCGGGTGTCCACCATGATTTGGACCACTTGCATGGCCTCTTGATCGGTGCATGTTTCTTGATGGTGTGTATTAAAAGGGAAAGGTTGTGCTTGAAGTCTTCGATCGCGTTCTCTGAATTCCCTTTCTTAGTCCACTTGAATACGGTACTATTTCTGCCTTCACCCTCGTTGCCTATTAGTACTTTCAACTCGTCTTCAATTACCACATTGGCCTCTCCTCCTGTTCTCCAGGTAATCTGGTTCCAGTCGGGGGAAGGTCTTGTCGGGGTGAAGGTAGTCGAGGAGATTGTAGTGATGATGGCGCGGTGATCAGAACCGGTGTGTGGGATGTTGGTTCTCCATGTTTTAACGAATTCGGCTAACAGATTATTGGCTAGGGTATAGTCGATAACCGAGGGCCTTGTAGTGTTGTTGTCTGGTGTTCTTGTATATATACCAGGTTCATTGAGTATTGCATATCCATGGAGTCCGGCTACCCAGCTGTAGTGTTCCCCCTTTCTCATCTCAGTGGTTGACATGTCTCGTTCCGGATCTGTGTACATTGTGTGTACATTAAGGTCGCCAACGATGAGGGATGGGTTTGTCTTGTTTGTAAACAGGTCTGCAGGCGGCACCATATTGTTGCCATCCACCTGTCTGTTGTAAGTATTAATCAAGGAAAATCTCTCATGTCCCCCTACTACCTTGCCCCCATCATTTCTTGACATCAATAAATGAAGAACATCAGCAGCAGGCGAAACACACAAATAATTAAAACTCTCAGTAAGAAAACAATTAACATAAGTAGCCACTCTTTTCTTCTGACCAATAACATTAGATGAAAAACATTGATAACCTGGTGCCCTAAGCTGGTCACCTTGAAATAATGGCGGATCTTGTAAACAAACAAAAGAAACATTTCTATTCCTAATGAGCGAAAATAAAGTTAAAAACACCAAATTGCTTCCCCGGCAATTATGTTGCAATATTGTTAAATTTTGTAAAGGTTGTGTGGTCGGGCGGATCGTTAGATTCGTCCATCATTATTTCGTAGTATCCATGTCCTCAGGAGTTCGGGAAGGTCTCCTTCGGTCATAATGAGCTTTAGCATCAGCCTTTGCCTTAATCTTGATTGGGCATTCAGCGGCATATGCTGGGTGGTTCCTGCCACAAGCTATACACTTGGATGGGGTAATGGGGCCACAATTCGCGACTATCTTCTTGTCCCCCTTTTTGGGGCACGTTGGTGACGCGCATTTGTACTCCTTGAGTCTGTGTTCACCGGCACAGATAGGACAGGTATGTTTCGTTGTTTTGCACCCCTCTTCAGGGTGTCCATACAAGTAGCATTTCCAGCATTGTTTTGTAGGATTGGAGTGCCACCTGACCGCAGAGGATTTGTGTCTTCCGAATACGAGAACAGCAGGTGTTATTTTTTCAACATCGTCCGTAGGTAGAGATACGACCATGGATGTGTAGCGTTTGGTCTCCCTTATTTTAGAGTCCTTTTTGAGGAACCTGGCAGAGCTGATATTGACTTGTTGGCCCAAGAAAAGTGATTCTTTCATGACCGTATAGAGGGAGCCTGCCTCATTCGATGTTGCTTCAAGCGAGATCCCGTGGATAACAACCTGTGTGTCGGTGGGTGCTCTTTTGAATTCCTTGTAGTCCCTGGCCGCTTCCGGTAGGGTTGCTGAAAGAGCTGTTGTCATCGGTGCGAGGTAGTTCATGTATTCAGCTGCTTCGGTGCCAGGGGCAGTGGTCAGGGAAACAGTACCGTTGGTAGGGTTTATTTGGATTTGGAGGTTGGTGGGAGCTGAGCATCCACACTTCTGTAGTTCCTTTGTAATCGCCGTACTTATTTTAGTTTCGAGTTTCGAAGCTTCGGGTAGCTGTGCCGGCGTGGCCCAAGTGGCGTAGATACGTCTTTTGGCGATTGTGGTGTTTTTCGGGCGAGAAACAGTGGCGTTTTCATTGTTGCCTTTGGCTGGTATTGCACTTGTGTCCTCCGGTGCTCGAGCCTCTTTCGTCTGTTTCTGTTTAGGGTTCTTTGGAGGGGTGGGTCCTTGAGTTGCGGATCTCTTCCTTCCTTTCGCTGGTGTCTTAGGCGGTTGTGCTACCGCTTCTGCATATGACTTCGTTTGTGGACGTTGCAATATGGTGACTTGTGGGGTTGTTTTCGCTGCTGAAGCTGCCACATTTGTGGACAGGTCTCTGGCTTTGTTTGAGAGGGTTTTGACCGTGGCAACAAGCGTGTCCACTGTACTGGTGAGGTTGACTACCTGGTGTTGTAGTCCTTGGATGACTCCTAGAACCTCGAGTTGAAAGGTGACCTTTAGAACTTCGCCATCTGACCTCTCGGTTTCTTCTGGATTTAATATTTTGTCTTTCAGGGCCGAATTTTCGGGAAGAGACATTTTTGGGACCATGCCTCTGATACCATGCATAAATTCATAATACCATGGGCTAAAGACCCTAGGAGTAGGGGATTCGAGAGTCTCCTCCATCTGGGAAGCTATTTCAGATGGGTGACAGGGAGGGTTGATGGCCGGGGCAAATTTGCCACCGGGACTGGTGATGATGTGTGGTGTTGAGTTTTTCTAAATCCGGGGATGTCATTGGTTGCAACAAAAAGTGAGGAAAATAGAGGGGTTCAATATCTTTAATTTATAACTATATAGCTAATGGTGCGACTACCTATCCGGGCTTGCACAACCATACGGCAGTACGTTCCAAGGAGTACGCCAGTCCCAACCCCGCCTAGCCCGCAGTACATCTGGAAAAGTACCACCCGTGCGATTCGTAGACCAAAGTCCGAGTAGCGGCCAGCATACGGAAATCACCAAAATAAACCACCCACCGAGGGTACAAACAAAGTAAATCCACCTCCCATAGCCATCCATCAAACACAACCGTAAGCAAGGTCATAACCACAACCAAGCCCACATCCTGGCAAACCAGTCGCGCCTCCCTCCAACCAAACATAAATCCAACAAATCACAAAACATGGACCGCTATCCATCTCGCTAACCCATCAATCTATCCGCGTTTTCACACCACTTCCAAACCGACCAACCAAGGGCAGCCACCATCCCTCACCCAATCTGCGAACATGTCAACGATACGTTCCAAGCACGATTGGCCACTGCGTAACCTCAAATGGTTCCCGACGACGTTAGGGGAGGTCCAATCGCAGAGACACGTGTCAGGCTGCATCGTCCACCATTGCAAGGCAGTCGTATTCCGATCGATCACAGGCAAGTCGTCCCAGCAATCCATAATATTGCGCCAAAAAGGAACGAAGTAATGCAAGGCGCACTCAGGAGACCGACGGAGATGATCCCGGAATATCTTGGCGCTAGCGCTGCACTTCCCACAGGGACCGGCATCAGCCCACCACGCGAGGGCAACCTGCCTATCACCACCACCAGTAAACTTGAGGGGAAGCTTACACTTGTCACGGCTGTTACAACTCTTCAACAGGCATCTAGTGCACCTGCTATCAGGCGCTCCAAGATGAAACAGGCTGAGAGTACCGTTGACCAACTGCGTAACCGTCCGTTAGAAGGGATTACCACAAACGGTGACTACACCATCATTGTTATGATGTTCACGCGGAATGCCCATACCCAGATTGAAATGGGCAGGGGATTGCCACCAGTCGCGCCATTCGGGAACCCACTTATCATTGAACAAAGTCGGGAAAGGTGGGTGTTTGGCAAGATACCTGTCGCAAGACACCAGGTGGAATCGATCATCAACACCAGGACATCCGTCATGACCAGAAACACCCGTACCGCTGCAGAGCCTCAACAGGATGTAATGATCAAGTCTGCTAAGGCCTTGTAGGTGTCTGGGCTTCTTCGGGGATCAATCGTAGTAACCGTGACCTTCCGAAACATGCCAATGGGACCATTCAGCCGACCGCAGTTCTCAGGCAATCATAGCATGGCCAAGACCCAGCACGACACCAGCCCAGTTCCGAACATGCAAAACGCCGCCTACCGCCTCCTTGGCCTTAGCATCCGACATCTCGTTGCCAGCAATACCATAATGACCAGGGATCCAGCAAATACGGACCGCATTGAAACGGTTGAACAGGGCTGTCAAGACATCCCACATGCCAGCAGATTCACCCTCGGGTTCCATCCGCGCAATGCACATAATGGCCGGGATGCAGTCAGAAAAGATGATGATCATGCCGTCGAAGTCCAAACTTACGTCTCGTAATGCAGCGACAACGGCAAAGATCTCGCATTCCACGATGCTCCATGAAGAGGGGGTAGCGAAGGCTCTCGCACCCTCAGTCATCCCACATTCCTCCGTCGTTCAAGCTACCGCAGTACCCTTGTCACTCTTCGAACCATCAGTGTAGATCAGAAGGAGATCAGGAACCAGGACTGCATCTTCATAGGCTTCATAAAACAGCCACGCAGCCAGTTCCTTCCCTTTCGACACATTGAAGCTCGGCACAGTTGTCGCAACCTTGTCAGACAACATCGGGTATGCCAACATACCTTCTACCTCCCAGTCGCCCCGAATTGAACCAAACCATGGATGGTCATCACAATATCGGTAATTGATCATGCGACTATAACATCGTCTCTGGAGATATCGACCCTGTAAATGTACCGGAGGCGTCCCGAATTCTGCAAGCATAATATTGGTAGCAAGCTTCATAGAGCACCTGAACAGGGATCGAAGACAATCGTTGACGTGGACCTGAATTCGCTTCACATACGACGAAAAGTCGGTAACAAACTCAAGTCCGAAGTAGACGGTCGGTAGGTAGGCAGCCTGAAACAACTGGTAAGTGCACCATGCATCCAGCCCCCCATCACTCCCAAACCTCCTCCCCAACGCGGATATCCTCCTCCTCACATCCAAACCTCTCTCCAACCAATAAGATACATGAGAAGACATATTAAGAAAAACATTAAACCTATAACCAAGAACCCTAAGATCCTCCACAGGCGTCAGTAATTCTCCATCAATATCCAAATCCTCCCATGCAGTTCCACCAAAACCGATCCACTTCGTCTTGATTGTGCTAAACCCCATCTCCCTACCCCTCGCAATCCTGTCACAGTCTTTAAACAACTCCGCCATGGTGTACCTCGTAAGATCCCTGCTATCAGAAGCAACAAGGATGACCCCATCGTCCACATAACTGCTAACCACAGTGCGAACCAAAGGAGAGTACCAGAGGCGAGGCTCAAAGATGTCCGCGACATATGCGCCAAACAAAAAGGGGAATAACGGGGATCCCTGAGTGATGCCACGGTTAACGAAATACGGCTTCGATATCCGACCGTTGAACCTGAACCTAACCACCCGTCCTCCAGCCCACCTCCTAACCCATTGTATCAGGTTGGCAGGGCACTCCCGGGCGGCCAGAAAATCACACAGCAGGTCAATGTCAATATTATCAAAACCTCCCTCGACATCCATGGAAAGCATGGCACATTTATAACCCTCGTTGTGCCGCAAAAACTCGAACACAACCGACATTGCGTCATGGACATCTCGCTTGCATCTAGACCCAAATTGAGTTTGGCCCAGTACCACATGCTCAGCAATCCTCATGAGAACAATCCTCTCCACCACCTTTGCAATAGTCGGCAGCAGATGAATCATTCGCCAGCTCTTAACGATGTCATAACGGAGTTTGTCTTCTTTTGGTATAAGTACAATCTCAGCAGAATGCCAGTCGGGAATGTCGTTCGTCAACCCATAGCCGATAAGCCATTTCAGACAGTCAGGTTTCTCCTTCCACCAATATCTTATGAAAGGGTACCCAATGTCATCAAGACCAGGACCGGTGTTAGTCGGGCTCCGCTTGATGGCAGATTCCAACTCGCAGGCAGAGTCCATCTCAACAGTCGATGGATGCCATGGTTGGTCGTTGCCGGGGCGCAACTGGGCAGCGATAAGGTCGCTAATATCAGCGTGGCGACAAACAAGTCGACCTTCAGAGTCTCGCATAGAAGGAAGTGTCCTCCTCGATTCCAGTTGCCTGGCTAGTTTGAAGATAGAAGGATCTTCGGCCTTTTCAATCGTGTCCCGAATAAAATCATGTCGGGATCTCAACAGCATGGCTCTGTATACCCGCCGAACAACATTATAGTCATCCGAAACCGTCGGTAGCCGCCGTTTAATCCGCCTCATACGATTTAAATCCGACCAAATGCGTTGTAAGTCGGGGTTCCAAAAGGGGCACCTGCCGACACTCCTCCCAGACCTTGGAAGTGCGTCCACACCACTCCTCAGCCTCGACCACATCGCCTCATCACCCCCAGAATCGACGTGTTCCAGTATATCATCACAATTGGATGCCGGAATGTTCCTCCAATCAGGCCATCGCCTCACAAGATCCACCGGCTCATCCACCTCTAGCCTAGCAATGATGGCGACATGCTCAAGCCCAGCCTTCCCATCATATGTGTAACATGTGTACATGTTCCGGTAACCGTACACAGGAGCGGGCATTGCAGGATCTCCTATGTTTAGTTGATTTATATTTGGTTTATTTGATTTGATTTCAGCTCCGCCACTGTCTCTGAGTCAGATAGCCTATGCTATCATATTGCTATGTTTAGTTTGCTTTGCTGGAAGTTTATATTTAGGATTCCGGGTATGGAATGGTCATGTAGCACTGGTGGAGGCTGAGCTATGTTTCTTTCTTTGGTCTTGCAGGATTACAGGATTCCG
>Ga0307517_10015095_pt1 | contig 10291 bp, 5 predicted proteins | sample 23_EM_MG_FD_194515 | JGI IMG/M metagenome (GOLD analysis project Ga0307517, IMG submission 194515) | Populus trichocarpa ectomycorrhiza microbial communities from riparian zone in the Pacific Northwest, United States - 23_EM | ecosystem: Host-associated > Plants > Roots > Unclassified | place...
CACTCAACGCAATATTTAATGTATATTTATTTAAAATATAGTTATTAATTTCTATCCAAGAATCGGCTCAATGCAAGGACTGAATCATATGATTGATATATGTTTAATTGTTTTTTTTTTTAAAATATTATTATTATTTTTTAAAAAAAAATTAATAGATTTTGACTGGTTGGTGGATCAATCAGGTTAAATTAGATTAACTTCAAATTATTTTTTTAAATTTAACTTGGGAAGAAAATGGATCTACCCGATTTGATTTGAACAACCAAGCTAAACTAGGTTTAATTAGGGGTGATTATTTTCGATTAGATTCGGTTTTTATAAAAAAAAAAAGCAACCAAACCGATTTTTTTAAAAAAAAACTGAAATTGGTTTTTTAGGACAAAAACCGGTTCAAACCAGTTTGGCTCGGATTTTTTGGTTTAGCTCGGTTTTTTTCGGTTTTAGACTTATAAAACCAAAACCGAACCAAACCGGTTGGTTTTTTCAAAATTTTAATCAGTTTAATCAGTTTTTTTCACGGTTCGGTTTCTTTGATTTTTTTTTCTGGTTTTCTCAGTTTAATTGGGTTTTTAGTGTTTTTTGCTCACTCCTAGATTTAATAACAATGATTCCGAGTGTGCTTAAAATTTAATCATTTTAAAATTACACTCTTTATTTTCCATTTTTTTTGGTATCTTTTTATGGAAAATCTCAAGAGTATCTTTTTATCTTGAAAACAAATCTTCTCCTAGAAATAGTCATCTAGATGGGTTGCATCTACTTGCATGAATGCAGAACTTAATGGATTAATTATTTAGAAGTGCCTAAGATTTTGAGATTTAAAAATTAAACCTTTAATTTTCTTTTTCTAATTTGGAAAATCTTTAGAGTATCTTTTTCCAAAACCAGCCTCTGATTGCGCAAAGATCTTAATGGGTGCATTGTGGGCTAAAATAGAGTCATGGCGTCTCCATCGTCCACCCAATGTGGTGGGCATGTTTTAATTGATAGCTAGTGCGGTTGTAGCTGGAGGATGTAATTATAAATTATCCTTAAATCTTAGTGTAGCCATTGATATTAATGTTTAGGTTGATATTTAAGTTAAATTTAACTTCAAAATTAGAGTGCATGGGCACATTTTTTAATTTTAAGTGGTTGATGCCTTCAACTATCTAAATTAGAACCATTGCGGTCCTGTATAGTATTATGGTTTAACTATATTTTTAAATTTTTTTGATTTTTTTAGCTTCCAAGTATTTATTTGATATTTGTTATTCGTTTTGAAGTGCTAATTTCAAGAATGAATGTTTTTTAAAAATAAAATATACATTTTCAAATAAAAAATATTTTAAAAAATAACATTTACTACAGTACTAAACAGGCCCTACTACTACTTGATTATCTTGAAAAAAAAAGAAAAACAACTACAAATGCACTTATTTAATTTTACAAATACATATAGACATTTGAGGAAATTGAGCTTTTACAAGTATTTGAAATGTCTCACTTAAATAAGATTTAATTTTAGTGCTATGAGACTTACTTGATCGTTAACTTTAGAGTCTTGAGGAATTAGTTGAGATACGTGTAAGTTGGTCCGAACATTCATGGTTACAAAAAAAAAAATTAAACTGTTAGTGTGAAGAATTATTTATTTCATTTTTTGGATGACAAAGTAATTAGTGTTATAAAAAATACTTTTAAAGATTTAAAACTTCAACGTATTTTGTCGAAGTATACATAAATTTGAATTTTGTTGAATTAAACTGTTAAGATATAGATGTTAAATGCGATTGGAAACGCATAAAATAAATAAATATTTTTTTAAAGATTTCACCTTGAAGTTAAATTAAGGACATGAAATTATGAATTACAATTCCATTAAAATGGATTAGGTTTTCTTAATAAAACAAGTTTTCCTGATATTTATCAGTTTCCTCCATAGTAGCTAATGTTTTTTTATTTTTTTTTTTGTGAAATTTGTTAGAATATATATGGAATTTGAACTTTTTTAAATTTGAGTATTATAAATTAAAACATTAAATATGAATATATTCCTATGAATGAATTCCTAATGATTCCAATTTGAAGTTAAAATTGGAAATTATAAACCAAAATCTCAAGTTTTGTTTTTTTTTTATAAATAAAATGATCTTTTCCATGTTAACGAGTTTGAAATATTTTAAAATAAAATATTTTTTAAAATAGTAATAATATCCTGGATTTGGAATTTTAGGATATTGATGCATGAACATTAAACATATGGTTGTTTCTCAAAATGGAAAGAAAATGAATTAAAAAAAAGCATATCGTTTAATTAATGCATCCAAACATACAATATTTTCTTAATATTTGAGTGATTGAATTATTTTTAGGCTAGATTTTATGAAACCAGATTAAATAAATATTTTTAATTTGGTCAAAATATCCAAATTAAAAGCAGAGGATCTACGATTGTACTTTTCACAAGTTGTATAAAAAATTAAACTCCTCTAAATAAGAAAGAAATATACCCATTTAATAATTTCTTGATGAAACTCTTCCATTAATATATATATATATATATATATATATATATATATAGACTCACATTTTGATTTCAAATGATCTTGAAATTTATTATTGTGTAAATGAGGAATTAAATATTGTCTTTAATTTAAATGCAAGTGTTTTTCTAATCTTGAGACATATGTTAAGAATTACTTATCCCATATTGGGAAGGAGAAGTTATTAGTGCTATAGAAAAAACTATTTAAATTTTAAAATTTCAATGTGTTCTTCAAGTATGTCTTTGAGATATAAAATTTATCTATTAAAGTGTGTCTAGATTTAAATTTTGGTGAATTTAATTATTAATTTATTAGGTATTGATGTTAAATGTCATTGTATATACACACATAAATTTCTAATAATTTAAATTTGAAATTTAAACTAAAAAAGAAATAAGGTTTTTTTTTTTCCAGACTGAAATAAGCCTTTCTAATATATAGGTCACATTATAATAAGTCTCTAATAATCTTGAATTAATATTCAAACCAAATAGTTTTGAAAAAGAATGGTTTTATTAGCATGTCAATTAGCTACTTCATTTTCAAGGAGGAGTTGTTAATGATATAAGAAAATCATGCTATTAGCATAGAAAATTTAAATTTTCTGGGAAATAATATAACTTATTTTTGTTTTTGATAAAATAATATAATTTGTGCTTTTTATAATTCTAAAACGCAATATACAGAAATTATGATAAAAAAACATGATATTAAATAAGTATCATGTTTTCTAATCATGATTTCTTTACAAAATAAGACACTAGTAGGAAAGGTTGTAGTTTAATTTCACGACATGTTTTAATTTTAAATCACAACAGGGTAAGGTATCGTGATTTATAATCATGACAGGTTAAAATTGTGATATTTTATTAATTTTTTTTTAATTTGTACTATTTCATAAATATTTTAAATTTATGATGCTATTTAAAAAAAAAGAAAAAAATCATTTACTATTTAAAATTTCAATGTGCTATTAAGGGAAAAATCTCAAAATTTTCTGTTCTTAATGTGTGTCTTTAAGATATAAAAAATTGGACACCCAATACATAAATTTCTAATGATTGTTTTTAATTGTAAAAGAAAACCCTCGAGGTTGAGGTGTTGGTTTAATAAAATTCTCAATTTTTAATAAAATTTTAAAACCCAATATAAAAAATTTAATTATCATTAAAATTATACTTGTAAAACTCCACCATGGATCCTAAAAACAATTTTTTTTTTTAAATTAAAATGATGTTGATCTTAATTAGCTGGTCGACCTTGGTTTTTCACCTAATCAATTAAATTTAATTTTTTTTTAAAATATTTTTAATTCAGATCAGTTAAAACTCCGATTGAACTGTATTCTAGCACGACCGTCGAGTAGATTCAGGCTTCAACTATGATTAAAAAAAGTAATAAAGAAACAAAATAGTAATGGGTGTCAAAATCATAACAGTTAAATACAGCATTCAAAGTTCTATAACACGAAGACTTTACTTTTGGACCCCATGAACATAACCTACTTTTAACTGCCTTACTTACCTCTCTCTCCCCGTTTCTCTCACCAACCAAACTTGTAACAGAACACAAAGACATGTTTTTTCTTTTTTCCTATCTTTCCTGCTCAACACTGTTGTGAAACATAGATAGAGGGAGAGGGAGAGAGAGGGAGTGGATTCTGTTGACCAAGTAACAGCCGGCAAAAGCCGACTACTTTGTTGATAATAATAATAATAATATCCGTGTTAAGGGAGTGTATACATGTATACGCGTTGAACAGTCAAAGAAGAAACCATCAAAACAAACATTGCTTTGTTTCTTTCTTGGAAATTAAGTCTTCATTTCCATTATCTCTGCATGATCTTTATCAAGTACAAGTCTTTCATCTTTCGAGGTACTTGTTATCCATTTATTTCTCTTGGGTTTTTTTTTATTTTTATTTTTATTTGATAACTGTTTTGTTACTCGTTTTTCTAACGTTGTTATTGGTTGGTGACTTTGAATTCTAGGTGCTTGAAGTCAATTTTTTGAAAACTTGGGGATTTTGAGTCTTCAATTTGGATTTTTTGTTCAGAAGGGTATTTATTTATTGAGACTGTTTGTGTTGATGGTTTTGTGTCCATGGAGGCTGCTGTTAGTTTTTGGTGTTGAATTTTGATTGTATAGGAGGAGGGATTGGTTGGTTTTGATAGAAAAGCAAAATGGGTTGTATTGCTTCTAAGGAAAATAGCCAAGATGGTCATAGAGAGAGGCTATCTCGTAAAGGATCATTAGATAGGCGAGTTTCCCATGTCAATTCTCTAAGAACAGATGACGGGGTTCGATCAAAGGATAAACGTAATAGTGGAGATGTGAAGGTTATGTTAACGGATAAGAAAACAAGAGGTTCAAGGAGGTACCATGGTGATCAGATTGAGAAAAGGCGAGTTGAGAATCAAATTGAGAAGAATATGGTCGAGAATTATGAAGTTGATGCTTTTTGTCAAACTCAGATTGAGAAAAGGAAGATGGAAGTTTTCCAAGATTTTTCAATTCTTAGTCATCCAGCGTGGGGGAAGGTGCCAAAGTGCGTGGAAGCTGAGCAGGTTGCGGCTGGATGGCCTTCTTGGCTTGCCTCGGCAGCAGGAGAAGCTATTAGAGGATGGGTGCCACGGCGTGCCAATACTTTTGAGAAGTTAGATAGAGTATGTTCCATTCTCTAGTTGATGATTGATTTCTGTTAGTTTTGACAAGCTTTACATATCAATTCCACCATTTCACTTCATCGGATTTTATATGATGGCCTCTTATTCTTGCAGATTGGACAAGGAACATATAGTAATGTCTACAAGGCTCGTGATGTCACACATGATAAAATTGTTGCTATTAAAAAAGTCCGGTTTGATAGTGGTGATCCAGAGAGTGTCAAATTCATGTCCCGTGAGATTCTTATTTTGCGTGGGCTGGATCATCCCAATATAATCAAACTGCAAGGCTTGATAACTTCCCAGACATCTTCCAGTTTGTACCTTGTCTTTGAGTACATGGAACATGATCTTACAGGACTTGCTGCACTTCCTGGCATGAAGTTCACTGAAGCACAGGTACTTTTTGTCCTCTTTTATTTTCCCACGATTCTCTTTGACTGCTATTCAGTATGTTACAATTGTTTTAAGATCTTTTTTTTTTCAGATTTATATCTGAAAGCAATACCTGGATAAAAATTCTGTGTGCTTTTACAGCATCCTGCTCAATCCTTATGTTTTGTTCATTTTTCTGTCAGATCAAATGTTACATGCAGCAGCTTTTAACTGGACTTGATCACTGTCATAGTCACGGTGTTCTGCATCGTGATGTAAAGGGTTCAAATCTTCTTATTGATGACAATGGCATCTTGAAGATTGCAGATTTTGGCTTAGCAAGTTTCTTTGATCCTCGAAGTAGTGCTCAATTGACAAGCCGTGTGGTGACTCTTTGGTATAGAGCACCGGAACTTTTACTTGGAGCCTCTCGCTATGGAGCTGCTGTTGATTTATGGAGTGCGGGTTGCATACTTGGGGAGCTATACTCCGGCAGACCTATTTTGCCAGGAAGAACAGAGGTACCTTGTTTATGAATTTATTTTCTAAATAGATGGAAAGATGGTGATGAGTTCTCTGATCTACTGTTTCTTCTTCTTAGAAAAGAAATAGCCTAACATGGGTCTTCAAACCTCTGAATTGCAGTCTAAACAATATACCCACAATGATAATGAAACATTCTCTTCATGTTGTTTCCTGATCTGCCTTCACTCTGGACTTTAAGCTCAGTTAATACATGCTCTAACAACGGTTTCAATGTGATAAAATTGTTTGCCTTCATGCTTGTGTATAGATCTTGCATCTAGAAATGATAATGATGAATTTAAGCAACATTTTCAGGGACATCAATTACCATAGCAGTATTTGTTGTTTCTTGCAGGTTGAGCAATTGCACAAGATTTTTAAGCTGTGTGGCTCACCCTCTGAGGATTACTGGATAAAAACAAAGTTGCCTCGTTCATCAGTAATCAAGCCTCAACGACCATATAGACGAAGTGTGAAAGAAACATTCAAAGACTTTCCTGCTCCTGCTGTTGGCCTTATGGAAAACTTGCTTTCCATGGACCCAGCTTATCGAGGAACTGCAGCTTTTGCTCTCACCACTGAGGTATGCAGACTTTGTATTATTTGAGAAAGTGAAAGATAGTTAGAATGAAAAACGAGTCCCATGTACCTGTTTTATTTTAAGACATTGAAAATGGCTGTGCTGCTGAATAAAGTTTTTAGGAATACTCTAACTTAAAAGGTACTTTTAGTAATTAATAAGTTCGTAGCATATCTTAATTTTAAATAAATAACTTGTCCATATTAGGGTGAGCGAGTTCCTGCAACACCTTCTGTTTTTACCATCTCCTCTTTGATTGTGGTTTTATGATGTTATCCAGTTAGATATCTTCTATATTTCAATGAGAATCACTCTAGACCTTCATAACTGACATTCATTTTAGTTTCTGATCTTGATTGAAAGTGTGGAGATTGAGTTGGACAGAAGGCTTCTCTAAATGGAATTGTCTGTGACTCTGTAATAGAGGCTCTATGTCCTTGGTTATCACTGGCCCTCATTGGAGAATTTGCTTAGTACCGTCAATTGTCAATCTCCTCATCTCTATTGTATTAAGCCTTCAGTGAATTTCATTCCTTTCCCTTTAACTTCATATCATTTTCTAAAAACTGACTCGCTACTAAATTTGTTTTCTGAGTTTGGAATGAACTTCTGTGGTTCCTTTTTCTGTGGGTTTTTTAGGAGCAGCTTTGTTTATTAACTTCTATTCTCTCCTCACTTCACAGTTTTTTACAACAAAACCATTTGCTTGTGATCCATCAAGTTTGCCCAAATACCCCCCCAGCAAAGAGATCGATGCAAAACTACGGGATGAAGAAGCTCGAAGGTATTTTCTTTTTGGTTAGTTTTCATTAATGTGAAAACAAAGATTGTTCTGTCGTTTTTGGTGGAGAGCTGGTAACTTACTTTAGAAGCAAGAACATTGTCTATTGTTGCATGATAGGACATTGGGATTAGAGATTGTCAACTTATGCTATATTGTTTATGTTCTATATATGTATGCTGTTGCAAAGGAATAGTTCCTAGAATATGCTTCAGGCAGCAGGGAGTCTTCATAATTCAAGATGCTAAAAAGAAAAAAAATCACTTGCTTTTAAAAAACTTGGCTTTCACAGCGTCAATCTCTTTGTTAATTTTCGTAGGCAAGAAGCAGTTGCAAGGAGAAGTGGACCAAAAGAATCTCTTGCACCTAATGGCCATCCTGATTTGCCCTTGTCCCTGCAGGTAAACATGAATTCCTATCCTGGTTCAACTGAAATGAAATCTACATATCGATATTGCATAAAAAAATCTGTGTTGTTGTGGATTTTATCCCGACTTTCAGACACTTGCAGGTCCTGTTGATTTTGATTAGGTTATACAGCAGTTGATTAGGTTATACAGCAGAAATTAAATAATTATACTTGTGATTTCTTTATCTTCAGTTTCTTCATGGTTTACCTGATATTCTCTTTTGTTGTTTGGTATCTCTAATACGTGCGTTCATTTGTTTTAGTTTTTCATCTCTTTTGTTTCTCTTCCATTTCTTGTTCTTTTATGACAAGTTTCACTTTAATCTCCTTTTCATTTATATTTGGTCTCCGATTGCAGAAGAAACACAATTCTGTTTCACAAAATAGTGGCAAGATGGTCAACTCTCATAAGGAGCAAACTGTATCTGGTTTCATGATTGATCCCTCTGAACAAAGGCAAGCTGTAAGAGAAGGGAGAGGGGATTTCATGGAGCATCAACGTAAAAAGGTTTCACATTCGGGGCCATTAGTCCAAGGGAATGGCTGGACAAGGACTGGAAAGAATTTCGATAATCATAATATGGTATCAGGCAGGCATAACCTATCAACAGTATCTGGTTTAGTAGCAACTAGAACTATCTTGCCTGGAGATCACCAAAAGAAACCTGGGGTGCCACAGCCAGAAGTGGTAAACCAAGTAGGCAGGCTTCAGGGATCATTAAACGGATTGGAGTCCTCAAGAAAGGTGGACCAAAATTGTCAAATAAAGAAGATGGGAGATTCTCCTCAGGCAGGAGCTGGAAAATCCAGTAACAAGGAACCGAGTCTGGTAAGTTCTCGAGATTTTTTTTTCTGATTCAAATGTCTCATCTCAAATTCTAGACTAGATACCTTCTACGCATCAACTCTAGTGATACATTTGATAGAACTTAGATGAATACAAGCGATTATGATGGGAATAAGGAGATAAGCATCATCTTCTTGACCATGTTATCAATGCTCTTGTTGGCATGGAAATCTGCTCGATCCCCTGACTTAAACGCCTTCAAGCAATGCTCTTGTTGGCATGGAAATCTGCTCTATCCCCTGACTTAAACGCCTTCAAGCGCACACTTTAATTGAATGGACATCTTATTTTCCTGTTGATGTCCTAGTAAAAACCGAATCCTAAAATTGCTGCCATACCGGAACACCACGCTGATAAAGTAACACGTCCACAATTTCTGGCGTTCACCCGTACCATGTGAGCAATGGAACAGAACTGTTTTAAGTTAGCTTAATGCATTCCACAGGATATTTGAATATTCTGGCCTACAATTCATGCAGATGATTTACCTCTTGACATGATGATCCTAAACTTGTTAGAGTTCCTTTTCAGCATGGCCATGGTCCCAAGGGAAACAAGATTTACGTCTCTGGTCCATTACTCGCTCCATCAAACAATGTGGAACAAATGCTCAAAGAGCATGACCGCCAGATCCAAGAATATGCCCGAAAGCGGCTCGACAAGACAAAACTTGCGAAGTTGAAAGCCCGAGGGAAGCAACCAACGGATAGTTTGATGGCTACCTCTAGGCATCGAGGAGAATAAAACAGGCTTAAAACCTCAAAACCCTCAGCAGTTCACAGCTAACTTGATGCCAGGAAAGCGATTTGGCTCATGGCTCTCTGTACAGTGGGTGCTTTTTCTTTAAAATTAAATTTCTAGCAAATTATTTAGTATTCTATATATCTTGTTTTAGAGAATGCCTTTGCAAGATTATTTTTTCAGCTCGGTTTTTCCGCCCCAGAAGGATAATAATAGCAAGAAGCTCGATTTTGAGACCAATTTTGCTTACCACCTCATGCAACCCAGTAACATATTCTAAAGTCAAAAGAGTGAATGCAATGTGTTATTTTTTTTGCTTACAATTCAAGTCATGAAAATCCTTGTGTTTTCCTATTCTAAAACAACAAGAAGCCTTGTGTATAAACCAATAAAAAAAAAAGCTTGGAACTGATCAAGTTTTAGTTGAACCAGTTAAAATATTAACTGACAAAATTCAGTTAATCTGACTAAGATTTTAATAACCCGGTTGATTTCACCAAATTTTATTAGTGATCATCAAAGAAAAAATGAGAGGAAAGAATGTCAGTATAGTTAGGAAGAAAACTGTGATTTTCTTTGTATTTTTTTCTCTTACTAAGTTATTTTCCTTTCAACTATGATTTTTATTGGATGACCAGAAGAAAACTGTGATACAAATATTTATAAAAAAAAGAAAAAGAAGTGCGGTGAGCGTGGATCGAACACGCGACCTTCAGATCTTCAGTCTGACGCTCTCCCAACTGAGCTATCCCCGCAGCCACAGGGCTACAACTGTTAGATGCTCATGTTCATAAATATCTGTTATTAATACAATTAATCAATCTACTTTCCTAGGG
>Ga0307517_10015096_pt1 | contig 10291 bp, 6 predicted proteins | sample 23_EM_MG_FD_194515 | JGI IMG/M metagenome (GOLD analysis project Ga0307517, IMG submission 194515) | Populus trichocarpa ectomycorrhiza microbial communities from riparian zone in the Pacific Northwest, United States - 23_EM | ecosystem: Host-associated > Plants > Roots > Unclassified | place...
TGCCCCTTCAAAAATAATGCTCACCTGGTCTCGAAAGGAAGGGGAAGCACTTAGCATTCCATTCACCTTAAAAATGGCACTGAACTTCACACTCGCTTAAAGAAAGTGCTAATTTTCACACTCGCTTTTTATTTTGCCAATTTTCTTTAAAAATAAAGTGCTAATTTTCAAAAAAAAATCCCAAGTTTTATAGATGGCTTGGAATCTCACAAGTGCTCAACCATTCTGTGATAAATTGCATGTCAACGATGATTCAAAATCACAAATTTTTCAACCCCGCCCTCTTTCAGATTTTCAAGAAATCGCATCTCAATCAACATCCAAGCTCGATAATGGTTTTTTTCTTGGAGAAACTTGGGCAGCAGATGCAGCTCCTTGATGTCTAGACATCAATACGTGGAGCACAAACATGGCACTGGTCTTACGCAGATAATACCCTCTCTGATTGTTTTCTTTGGGAAAAAAAATTCACTTAATAACCTAAATTGGATATGGATCTAACATTGCGCATATTCCTCTGGGATCAATAAAATGAACACTGCATAACATTAAGAGTTTGCAGTGAGACATTCATATCATCAAACCCCAATGGGAAAACTTCCAGAGATAAATTGAAATTGACCCTTTATGTAATGCTGTGAAAATTGCATCTACTATGATGATCAAAACAATTAAAAGAGTGGTATATGCAAATTTTATCCCAATCCTCAGAATCTCATATTACCACCACATGATAACACTCTCCGCTTAGACAACAGCTGGCTCCTGAAGCTTTGTTTCTAGATTTCTAGCAACGGCGTCGATAAACTCTTCAGTATTAAGATAAAATTCCCTTGATACCCTGAATGCATCAACAGTATCTCAGTAACTATGAGTATAACTTTCTTAACAAGGCATGAAAAAACCATCATACTAAAAGTTTTGAAGGGGAAAATGCTCAATATAATGTATGAAAGACTGGAGGCCACTTGTTCTGACTGATTCAATTACAACCACTCCAGCACTGGAACCAAACAGTGTACTTTTACATGAAATCACCAACTGTTTTTTTTTTTTTTTTCAGATTTAAACATGTGAAGTAGAGAGCTCCTAAAAGTGGAAGTGGAAGTGAAAGAAAGGAAAGAAAGCCTCGTGGTACCATTTCTTGGATGAAAGAGGAGTTGGTTGGGTCGGAATAAATTAAATTATCAACTGGCTTCAGAAGTCAAAATCCAGTCATGAAGGTTTACATACTAAGTGAAATTCCAGAAAAAGATTCAACAGAATCACCCTACATGGTCATGTACCTAATAATAAGAAGTGAATTACTGATACATGTTCTATAGAAGTTTTAGAACCATTCATTTTGTTTTTGAAGGTTTACATGAACCTGAGCCAAATCCTTCACCCGCATCATCAGAAACATTCGTTCTCCACAGCATGTATCAGTAATTCACTTCTTATTATTAGGTACATGACCAAGTAGGATGATTCTGTTGAATCTTTACTGGAATTTCCAAAAATTGAACTTACAGAGATGAACAAAAATGACCCAACCAATAAATTATGTGGTCAAGAACATGATATAAAAACACATTACCACTTACCTCGGGCCATGGGTCAAAATGGCAAGATCCTTGGTCATTTCTCCTGCCTCCACAGTTCCAATGCATGAAGCCTCCAACTTGAGAGCAAAATCAAGCAACCTTTCATTGTTATCCAGCTTGGCCCTAAGAGAGGAAGGACAGGAATTAAAGAAAAATAAAAAGCATAGACTCATTCATTCATTTGCCTAGTGGTAAAGTTAATTAACAACAGTTTGAAAAATACTACAGAATTTTAAAAGAAATGAAGCTGCTTTATTGAAGCTTATGAAGAGCATATCACAGTTCACAAAAAAAGAAAAAGAAAACAAACAGCCAGAGACAGAACAAACAAATTCTAAACTTGGATGAGGTTATGAAGAGGAATCAGCAATAGGAATAATATACAAGATGAAATCAAAATTGAGATAATTTATCTGTTTCATTTTTGGTTAATTAGATAAAGCAAACAATACCTATGCTCTAAACCCCGTGTCCATGCAAATATTGAAGCAATACTATTTGTGCTGGTTTCCTGTCCCTTTTGATACAACCGGAAATGCCGGGTTACAGTCCCGTGAGCTGCCTCAGCTTCAATTGTCTTTCCATCAGAAGATAACTGTACATTTTGAAGTTATAAGATTTTGTAACTACTAAATAAAGAAAAAGTCAGCATTGAGGTTGACACCGGTAATTGGATACAAACCAATACAGAGGTCATGAGGCCTAGTGAGCCAAATCCTGCCCAAAAGAAACCAAGTTTAGACTAGTTTAAATAGAAAAATTGCATACTGAGAATGCATTCTTCAGACCATTCACACCAACAGAGTTGTCATTTTATCTGTTCACTAAGTTACTTGGTATCTCTCTTCAAGAACCATATAAATATTATCTTCAATAAAAGAGGACTGCAACAGAAAAAACTGAAACAGAGTTGGTCCATTGCTATCAATCATGGCACTTCAACCCAAGAAACTGTAATAATGAAAATAAATATATTTTAGATTAAATTTTCTGTGCAAAGCAAGACTGGTTTAATCTACATCAAAAATAAAAAGTTTAAAACATGATTTTGCCAAGCAATTAAAAAAATACTGATCAGAAAAAAGCTCCCTCAGAAAAACTCCATTTGCAAAGATACTGGTGGAAAAAATAGCCAGAATATAACAGTGTCCTCAGCATTCAGATAAAGGAACAAGAACCATATTGATGTGTGTAACTCCAAAAAGTTGGAACAAGTTACAGCACCTTGAGCAAGTAAATCACTTAGAACATCTCCATCATAGTTTTTGCAAGCCCAGACATATCCGCCCTCACTTTTTAATGCATAAGCTACCATGTCATCAATTAGCCGATGCTCATACCTGAAATACAAAAAGTCCTTGAATCAACCATTTTTAATAACAGTGATAAAAGAGATACAGAGAGTCGTCCCACACAATTGATAGAAGCATACCATATTGAATTTTCTTCAAACTTCTGCTTCCACTTTTCTTCATATACCTCCTGGAATATGTCCTTAAACCTGTGAAATAATATATCAGTGAACAGTTTTTTGGATTTGTTTCGATTGAAAATTGGAGCATTAATTGATGAATCGATAAAGGTCAAGGTTCAGAGATATTTGTTGCGTCACCAAAAGAAAAGGATTGGAAAGAAGTTCATTACAAGAAGTAATTACCTGCCATCATATTTCTTCAGAATAGTGTTTTTGGTGCTCAAGTAAAGAGGCCACTTCTTTGCAAATGCCAATGACATTGATGACTCCGCAAAATTTCGAATAGACTGGCCAATCACATAAAGATTAGGAAAATAACTGATGTAGGGCAATCAACATATTTGAGAATAAACACATGGAGAAGCAACCTCATCAACATTATACATTGCAAGAGCTATGCCTGGGCCTTTGAAATTATAAACATCAAGCTCCACTGGGACTTCACCATCTTCTGGGACTGGTAATAGGAAGAGAAATTTGGTAAGCAACAACGGTAGCTCAGAAGAATAGAGATTCTCTAATTAGTTACTTGTATATGCAGCAATGTTGAAACCGAAATCAGCTCACCAAAAACCATTTTAAGCTTTCCTGGCCCTGGAATGATTGTATCTGTGGCACAATATTGATCACCAAAGGCATGCCTACCAATGCATATGGGTTTCTTCCAACCTGTAGATCAAATCTATAAGCACTAAATGGTGTCTCACGATATTTAATAGGTATGCAAGCTTTACATTAGGAGAAAAAACATTACCAGGAACAATTCTTGGAATGTTTCGACAGAGGATAGGTTCACGGAAAACAGTACCTATACAACAGAAAACATAAAAAAAAAAATGAAAGATGAGTCTAATATAAATATGTCCCGAGAGAAGCTAAACAATATAACTTCAATGTTCCATCACTGTATCAAGATAACCCAGGGGAAGGAAAGGCAAACAATGTGTACTTCATAGACCACATCTATACAACACAAACAATGAGATGCAAGAATTGTCAACGCTCAAAGGACCACCTCACAGCTTCAATATTCTCCATCTCATTCAATCATCCTTGTTATACTCAAATTGAATTATAGAATGCCAGCCAAATTACTAACAAAGCCTGCTAGAGATTGTGAAAAATCAAAAAAGTTTCTAGACTTCCAGTAAATATTTCAACATGTTTCATTCCAATCCTCTACATCCTAGGATGTTTATGAGAAAAAAAATGAAAGAAAAAGGAGAAACGTTATTTGTAGATTATAAATAATTTAATAAGCTTTAAAAGGTAGTTTTTTAATTATTATCTACAAAAGAAAACAAATCAGTTGCAATACAGCTGCCCAAAAGAAGGGAGAATAGCCAGATAAGAGATTCATGGTCCTCAAGAAATCTTATACCTATTGTGCATTATTTAAATATACATAATTTAAAATAGAAATTATACAACCAAGGGCTCAAGGTCATGAGCAACTTCAATCTAAGATATAGGTGATGTAGCATGTTTATATCTAGTTGATTTTCAAATTAAACTCCTGAAACAAGCAATAAAATCTAGAATTATCAAATAAAAATAATAGTAAAACAATAATCTTAGAAATCTTGCTTCATTTTCTATCAATAGGCTATGGATGGCTCACTGTTATAAAATGTTTATAATGGTGATGAAAACTTGAATTTGTATTCATATTATTCTCAAGCAGAAGAAAATAGGACAGTTGGTTGTTTTACCAATTGCTTCACATGCAACCATACATAAATCAAAACCAAGTTGTTTGCATTGAAAGCATGAAATATTTCATAAAAGTATGGGAGAACCAAATTTATCAAATACAGACCATTTAAGATGTTTCTAATGGTGCCATTAGGACTCCTCCACATAGACTTCAGGCCAAATTCTTTAACTCTAGCCTCATCTGCAGAGAATGGAAACCTTAAAACCATATGCAAGCTAAATAAACCATAATAAATAGAGTTGTCATAAAGTAAAGTAAACCAATTAACATGTACTACGAAGACTTTATCAGTGTTTGAATCAACTGTTGCAATCAACATAGTAAGCAAGTTCTTGAAACTATGTTTCCCAGCAGTCATAAATGAAGCCAAAAAAGCAGGAAAGAGACCATAATGACCAACCGGGAGTTATTGTAGCACACTTAACAGCAACATTGTACCTGCAATGCACAAACCACGAGAATAACAACATGTTTCAGCAGAGTTTATGATATTCCAAGCTTTTAAATATTAAACTATTCAGTATAATCATGTGAGCATGTGTATGTGTCAAGACCTCTTTATTCCCCCCCCCCCTTTTTTTTTGCCTTAAGTTACACGCTTCTATGCACATTCAGTTCGTCTTTTTGCAGGAAAAATTATATGCTATTTTGAAGAAATTACTAGGCCAAGAAGACGACAAACCCTCAATATAGGAGTCATTAAGATATCAAACCAAGAGGAAAGATCTTACTAGCATTCAATTGCAGTTATTATGCCCTATCAGGAGAACGGCAGTATCTTATGTCACAACTATTGCCCACTCTCTCTATATCCATTATGGAAAAATGAATCTTTCAGTCAAAAGGAAAAAAAAAAAAAATGAAATGAAAAGGAGATACATAACCAGAAATGCTCCAGCAACTAGGACGCTCTCTGCTTATATCTCCAGAATCGAATGCACACAATGTGTAAATGTAAAATACTTACCGCATACAGTTCAAGATAGTTCTACCAATACTAATGCCTAATTATTTACAACTGATGGTAACACAATTAGTTCAAATTTCAAAGTGTAAACCACCACCGCATGTTCTTAGCAGAAAAAGCTACGCAGAGAGTATGAAGCAATACAATTCCATAAAATTGAGGTCGTTAAATAAGAAAACTTACTCGAGAGCCGCAAGAGCACTTTCTACAGTGACCTTATCATCAGTAGCATCACGATTCAATATACCCAAATCAAAATACTTGATATCCAAATCCAGATAAGGATATATAAGCTGTAACCACCAGGAAAATAAAAATCCCCATTACTACTAATCACTCAATTCCTGATTGTAAGGCAGCCTTAATCCCAAATAGATTGAATCCGAAACAAAATGAAGCAAAAATAATAATATAAAAAATAGAAGAAAATAAGCACACAAACAGACCTTGTCTTTTATCATTTTCCAAATTATCCTCGCCATTTCATCACCTATAAGTAAAAAATACAAGGAAAAACAACACAAAATTAAGAAACAATGCGTAATAAAAAAATTACCAAGGAAAATAAACTGATGAAAAAAAGGCTCTAATTCGATAACAAAATCCACGAATTTGAAAGTTATAAAATAAATTAAGAATAACACAGCACAATCGACGCATTAAAAAGACAAAAATAAGGGTTTAAGGGGGTCTTTTTGTTTATCTTGGTTACTGTCCAGGATAGGTACGATAAGATAAATATAATAATAGAAACTGCAAATCAATTTCAGTAATCGAAACCAAAACAGGAAAAAAAAACATTAATAACTGAAAAAAATGCAAGAAGAGAGTAAGGGTTTAAGGGAGTCTTTTATTTATTTTGGTTACCGTCCATTTCAACGATGGGATTTTGAACTTGAACCCGATCAAAGCCACTTGAAGAAGAAGAAGAAGAAGAAGAGAAACATCGAAGCGAAAGGGCGCGAGTGATGTGAGAAGCAGGAGAAGAAAAGGTGACACGATTCTTGACAAAAGCACCCCCTGATATTCCATTTCCGTAATTCCGAGAAATGGAAGAGAAATGGAAGAAGTTAGGGTTTCTTCTTATTGTGTTAGCAGCAGCAGCAACTCCCGGCATCGCACCTAGTTTGATTGTTATTATTATATTCTGAGCAGCAGCACCGCTACTACAGACTCTTTGCATTCCACTCCTGTTATTGAATGGAATATGACAACACACTCTTTGCGCTTTCTGTTCTTCTGTCTTTACTAGTTTCCGTTTTTCTCCCTCTCTATCCTTATTTTTTTTCCTTAATGTTTTTAAATGAATAAATTAAAAAGTATCCTTTATAGTTTATTTAGTTTTTTTATTCATTCTCATCTATAATACTAAAAAAAACTGAGTTTTTTATGATATTTTATTATTCATATAAAATAGTAAAGAAACTTAATATTTTTTTAATTAATTTATAATAAGTTCGGTAAGTTCAAGTTACAACTAAGTTAATCGAGGTGTATGTGACAACCTAAACATTACAGTTTAAATGACTAAAATTATGATAGATGACATATTATTTGTTACTTTTTTATTAAAAAAAAGATAACAAAAAAGTGAAAGCAGCTACTTTTTTTCTTATTTTTTTTATATTCCAAAAATAATTTACTTAATTTTTAATTTTAACATTCTTCTTAAATACTATTATAAATTTATATTTACATTTTACTTAATAATTATTATGTATTTGATTTTAAAATAAAAATGGTACTAGTAAATGGTTTATGAAATTTCTCAGTTTTTTATTATTAAAATATTTTAATAAATTTAGAACATGATTTTATCATATTTATAATTTTATTAGCTTTCAATCACACGACATATAAACATATTATTTCAATATATTTTTTTAACTTATTTTAACTATCGTAATTTTTTAAAACCTAAACAATGCTTACAATTAAAAATATTAAGTTGGCTAAGATAAATAAAAAATATATTAATAGAAAATTTTCTTTATAAAAAAAGATTTAAAATAATTATATGTTCATGTTTAATGATAATATCAAATAATTTCATGGAACCTGAAAAAATTATTTATATTTTAAAAAAATTAAGTTCCTCGTAACATAATACAAGCATACAAACTAGTATGTTCTATTATTATAGGTGCTTTTTATTGTTATAAGATAAAAAATAAATAGATGATGAGAATAAAAGATTTTTTAGTAATAAAATAATATTAAATTAGGTATAATCACATTAGTTAAGGAATGAATAAATAATTTTTAAAATGAAAAGACTAATTAATTCGTTTCTTAAAACTAAAAAGACTAATTCATGTCTTATAATTTTTAGTTTTATTTGGATTTGGACTAGATTATATGATTATGCTTAGATACGGTGGACCATAATATTTTTAAACATGAAAAGGAAAAAGTTTAAATTTAAAAAAAATTATTTGATATTATTATTAAACTTGAAGATATAATCATTTTGAAATAAAAAAAAAGTTCCATCAAGATAAATTTTCTTATTAATGTATTTTTTATTTATCTTAGCAAATATAAGGTTTTAAAATAGAATCTTCATGAACAATTTATTGTTAGTATTATTATTTTTATATTGATTGCATAATAATTAAAAAACATAAACTAAAAAATTATAATAAAACCGAACTGAAACTGGTCAGTTTGAACCGGTTTTGGTTCGGTTTCGGTTTTTTAAAAAAACAAATTCGGTTTGGTTACTTTTTTTATATAAAAACCGAACCGAACCAAAAATAATCAACCCTCATTTAAATAGTGATAATTTATAATTTGGGTAACTTGCTATTCAGGATAATCTTATAGGGAAAAAAAGGGGGGGAAATCGAAAATTCAAGGCCCAATAATCTAATATCAAAGAATAAAATTTTAAATTTTTTAAAAAGATCAAAGTTAAATCGTGCTAATTTTCGAAACCAGCAATTTTGGTTACGAGATCAAGATGACCATATAAAAGACAAAAAAAATCTTGAACAAAATTCTTAATTATAAAAAAACTAAAAAGAAAACAAATAGTAACCAAAACAATGAAAACCAAATCTAGTATAAAAATTAATGAAATAAAATAACAAAAGACTTAATAAGAAAATACAATTAAAAAAATAAGAACCAAAATTGGATAAAAAAACAAATGAAATAAAATGTCGAGGAACAAAGTTAAAATATAAAACAAATTAAGAAAACGATAAAAAAAAGAGTAATTAAAAAAAAAGAACTAAACATGGAAAAAAAGAGATTATTGCTTAATCCTAAATATGAGATGTTACATATTTAATATAAAAACAAAACAAAATCAAATGAAAAGAGATGAAACTGAAAAAAAAAATCTAAAACAAAGAGAAATAAATAATAAAAGGATCATAATTAATTTTTTTCTCCATTATTTATTTATTAAAATAATACTACTCTTACTTTTTAGCTAAATAAAAAATCAAGTGATTAACCAGGGAAGAACCATGTCAACGGCCATTGATTTTTTTTGCCATTATTTTGTTTTATCCCGATAATGTCATTTTTACTTCTTACACAATAAAAAATATAATTAACCCCGATAACCCCAATATTTCAACCCAACCCGTAACTCGGGACATTGATGGGGGTCGACTCTCGGGCTTGGTTTTAAAAGCACGATAAAAAAATAAGCACCAAATATGATATGAAAATTTAATGAAATTAAACGATAAGGGATGACATTGCAAGAAAAAAAATTAATCAATAAGAGAACTCAAAATAAAAGAAATTGCAAACATAAAAATGAGGATCAAATTCAACAAAAAAAATTAAAATAAAATGATTAGGATTTAATAAAAAAATAAAATCCAATAAAAAAAATTAAAAGCCAAATAAATAAGAACTACAAGAATAAGGATAAAATTTGATTAAAAAACATAAAAAAAATCAAATGCCAATAAATAAAATTGAAAAACAAATAAATCAAATTTAATACAATTAAATAGTTGGAGACCACTTTGTAAGGCAAACACATATTTTGAAGTGGAAGAGAGAGAAAAATTGTTGCAGGACCTCTTTCGTGTCTTGAAGGTCAACATGCGTCAACTCACTGTGCAGAGGGTAACATGATACTTTGGATGCTGTCACAAAAGGCTACCAATGGCTACCAAAAGACGCCACACAAAGGGTGTGGACGTCTCTTACTTGTTAGCGCGTGTTCCCAACACATCAACCATTTTTTTTTTTAATTATAGAAAAGCCAAAATATCCTTGACCTCGTAGGATAATTTTAAGAAATCCGAGATTAAAAAATCTAAAATACATCTTGATCTTAGACAAAAAAAAGTTAACCCTAGAAGTTATGTGGTAATTACATTGTACAAAAATATAAAAACAAAAAAAACATCTCAAGGGTATGGAAGTAATTATATAATACAATAAATATATAAAAATATGATTTTATCTCTAAGTGTGTATGTTTATTTATTTATTTATTTTGTTATTGAAGGACTTAAAGTTGTTTTAGTTTTATTTGTAATTATATAAGATTCATGTAATTTTTATATTTCTTTGCA
>Ga0307517_10015097_pt1 | contig 10290 bp, 8 predicted proteins | sample 23_EM_MG_FD_194515 | JGI IMG/M metagenome (GOLD analysis project Ga0307517, IMG submission 194515) | Populus trichocarpa ectomycorrhiza microbial communities from riparian zone in the Pacific Northwest, United States - 23_EM | ecosystem: Host-associated > Plants > Roots > Unclassified | place...
CATCGGATACCACCAGATACCACCTCTTAGGGGGGGTATCCGCCTGTCAAAGAACCCACCTAACAGGCTTCCGAACTGCTGCCAAGGGTGTAGTTGAACCAGTGAAGTCCAGTGGCGGTGGTAGAGGGAATCTTCTGGCCCATGTCCCGGATAGACCACGGAGATGCGGAGATAGAACCCAACTGTGTTTATTTTTAGTTGTGGGTACAGTGGCCTGTAACAACTACAGCCTCGGAATGGCACGGCGGGACAGAACGTAAGGGATACAAGTTGTGACAGTGGCGGTGGCAGTCGCTGCACCATGCTCGGAATAGCCCAGGAGCAAGCAGAGGCAATGGCAAGATAACCACAGGGTCGGTTTGATTTTTAGTCACAGGAAGGCAGTGGCCCGCCACTGTGAATAATAGATTTTATGTGATTAAAAATATTGCATTTTCTCTATACTTTTAATATCGTTACGAGGAGGTACCATTTCCCCACGTCGGGCGTTCGAAAGGTATCGAAGAGGGCTTCCAGGTGGTGTATATTTTAAATTTTCTTACCTAAGCGCCCACAAAACGTGGACACTGCCATGGCGCCCACTTCATTTTCATTTTTTTTGGTTAATAGAGCCAGGCAGAGTGGTATTCATAGCTTTTGCGTGTAGCGGTAGAATGGTTGGATTCCGTCGACTTAGCCGGGTACTACTCTCCCTGGTACCTGTCTAATAAGACATGACAGGTGGAGTCATCAGGTGCAGCCAACACGGTTCATATATCGTGATCCCATGGGCACATCACATATATCGAAGTCTGTCTAGGAGAGACTAGCCAGCACGAGGGAGGCGGTGTTGATTCTATATACTGCCGGACATGAAGTACCTGTACAAGGGGATGGCTATGCCCTGGACTGGCTGACATTGGGCCGATATTTGAGGGGCGGAAGGGTGGCCACACTGCCATTGAGGAGGCCGACCGTTCCACCACTAATCACAAGAAAGAAGGCCGCATCGGCCTCTGCTTTCGTGGTGTAGTGGGAGTAGCAGGCATCAGTGAGGCTAATCCCAGAGGGTACCTCCAAGCTTAAGCTCTGGGGAACTCCGATCGATCGGAATGATCCCTAATAGAACTAGCAAGGAATCCAGATGTCTGGTTCCTTCCTAATACGACCTGACAAGTGGGATCATCAGGTGAAGACAAGTTAGACAACGACACTGGACTTCTAAATTCTCCTAATATGGTTGGCACAATTTCAAGGTAACGGGAATTGGAACTTCTAGATTTCGTTGGGAAATAGATTTCGAAGTCAGTTTCGCAAAAGAAGTTGCATGCGAGCTTGACAGTGATCCCTTGATAAAAATCCAATCCATTAACCTGGCCTCGACTTCGTTCTTCCTGAAGATGTCATGTTTCCCAATCTTAGCCGTCTGGGCATCCCAACCATGGATGCTGTGTGGCCAACTACATTTACCAAAAACAAAGAGAGGATGGGTGCGGAGAGAGCTTGTGGGTGGGCAAGATCGTTATGTGGGTTTCTAATTCTATCAGCGCTTGTCCTTCGGTCAGCTCGGTTTCGTTCAACTTTTAGCCTATTAAGTACTTACTTCTATATCATGACATCTTCCATATTACATGTTAGAAGAATCCCTTTTAGTAATTTTAAAAGACGTGTTTTAAATCATATTCGCTTCGGGTGCTGGGCCACGTAAGAATTTAATAAGGAAACGAGTTAGTCTATTTCTCAGGTTGACAACCCTACCAAAATCACCTGTCTTTGACGAGTTTTTATTTTTCAGAGATGGCGAGGTGTGCAGATGCGTAGAAGCTGTTATAGTCGAATATTATGCGGCGGGTGTGTGCTTTAAGAATATGTAGAAATAAGATCGGGAGGTGGATCTGAACGGTCGTATACAAGAAAAAGATCGAGTCAGGAACGACTTCAAAGAGAGAAGAACGAAACGAAACACTTACCAAAGCCAATGTACAATTAAATTTATCGTGGATACAGCGCTGAGCTATCTAAGATCCTCGAGACATATTTCTAAGAATTGGTCATATGGCATCTGATACTGTGTCCACGCATCAGCTCGCGCGTGCTCAAAGGATATCTTGTCTATTCACCGTGTCTCCTCGCATAGGATCGAGGACAGGAGTTGTGCGACAGACCTGTACGTCCTTCCTGCTAGAAAACTTCCTCTACTAACGATGTTCCGCCAGTAACATTGGGAATTGGCCGTCATTTATCGTCCCACAAGTCGTATCCTCGGAGATTCGATTCTGGGGGGCAGGGATGCCTGACAGCGGTTCGTCGCATTCTCGTTACTGCAATTATACAATAAAAGTATTTTCGAACCGATACCATTGTATATCTAGGGCGTTATAAACTTGCGGGCGCCCACCCGACTTCGATTCAACCTGACATCCAGTTCGAGCTATACCGTACTGCGATAAGTGTCGTATCCAAGAAAGCTCCCGTGACAAATTGCCTAGCGCCAGAATTTTGCCTAGAGTCGGCTACAGGTAAGCATGGTTCACACTAAATTATTTCCCGAGGTGAAAGTATGAGTTGAAGCACATAATGACTGTACAACTGTAATGTAATGGGAATGAGATACCATCACTAAATATTGTTCCGGCCGCAGCTGCTGCTAACAATGGACACCCAAAATCGAGCTGTGGTTAAACGTTGAACTTTGAACTTATATTCGCACTCAACGTACTGCTCATTTTTCGAATTATGTAGCGGTAAAATTGGAATAAATTCATTCTGTTCTGTATATATATATAAATACCCGCAAATGATGGACCAGTCTACAAACGGGTTGGAAGCAAAGCGGAATAGGAAGAGGAGATAATACGAAGGATCGAGAACAAAAAATGAAGTAATATAACGTAAACTAGTCAGTATATGTTAGCTAGTCCGAGTCCATGGATCCCGCATGTTTGATGATTCCACTCCTCTTCTGCAGAATAGACATGGGAATCCGTGTTACTTATCGGATGATTTTCGCTGACAGTGACATTGGCCGTGACATTTTTGCTTGCGTTCGAATTACGCCACACGCGTGCTGTTGTCACGTTCCGCAGGTATCTTGACAGAAATCTCGATCGCAGGCTATCCCCTAAATCTGGGAGTGAGAACGAGGCAAAGGGCTGAAATCATCTGGGGGACTAAAGTCATCGAAGTCGAAGAAAAACTGGGGGCTGGAGCGCGACGACGACGCCGATAATGATAACGACAATGAGCGGCCTCGTGCAGGTGCCGGAGGGAGGCCGTGGAAGTTTCTAACATCCCAGGATCCGGGACCTGAGTAAATCGCTCCGACGGATTGACTCCTTACGAGTCCATCGACGTGGGTTCCTACGCTATCACTGGCGTTAATTGGCATGGTTGTATAGAAGCTGTCGAAAGCGCCCGTCACAACCGCATGGTCATCCGAAGCGGAGAACACGGATATGGAGTCTGGCGTGAGCGGCTCTCTCCGGCAATCGTACCCGTCCTCGCGATCAATGTCGCACTCGCATGTCTCTGGCGAACATTTACAAAAGACGCCACAGCAGGGCTGGATTCTATACTTCCCCTCGGTGTTCGAGGGAGGCTCGGTTATTGGAACAAGGTAGCTGTCCCAGGCGTCTTGCTGCTGTTGCAGTGCTCTACCCGATGAATCTTGTGGGAGGACTTGCGTGACCCAATTATCGATGGACTCGACTGGGTAAGCATCAAATATTGACAGCGAAGTATCGGACGAGAGGGACGGAGCGAGCGAGAGAGGCATGCAATCGAGGCATGTGTTGCATACGCCTGTGCTAGCGCCAGAAGTGCTGTTGTGCTGGGGGCAATCGGGGCAAGAGCAGCTATCACCGCACCTGCAGACAGATGGGTACTGATTTAGGGATCTTCGCTCCTCGGCGAGTATGGGTGGGGGCGGCATGGATAGATTATCTTGCATCACGATGTTCGGGACTGACCTATTGCGGAATATATTGTATGGATGGGCGATATTGTGGGCCTGACTGAGAAGCAAATGTTCCTGCGAATGATGACGAGCGTGGTACCCATGGGTGAAATCCGACGACAAGTTATGCAAAGGCCTACTGGGACGGGGCAGCACCGGGCGAAGCTCGGCGAGACGTTGAGAACTGTCAATGGGTGATTCAGCTTTCATTGGGTGGGTCCCCGAAGCGCTGTTCCTCCTCCTTGTTCTGGGGGCCCCCTTTCGTCGCGTACAACAGTTACAGGACCCCGTTCGTTTGGACATACAGCCTGCGGCTTTATCAGAATTTCTTTAAAGAAATCATGGCCTAGAGAAAGTTGCATACCGCCACAGTCGGACTCAGACGATGCTGCTTCCGGAGCTTGGAGTGCGACTAGCCCCAGGGCTCCAGGTAAGCCATTGGGAAATGTCGCACTTTCCGGAATACTAGTGTGACCTTTCATGAAGGGGCATTTTATCGATAAGCCAAATGTAGAGCGAGCAAGCGTTGGTGAGACGCACCTTTTTTTAAGGCGGGAGGTAGGACCAAATTGGTGCTGTCTTCTTTTCCTTCACATATACATTTGACATGGAGTTGCTTGGTTTTGCGCAAGTGGCGACAATTATCGCACTGGGTGACCGGGCGCCCTTTCCTTTTAATTTCGAAAAGTGCACGATTGGTGTGTTGACAGGTGGAAGATCTGTGGCCTTTGATGCAAGATTCGCTAAAAGGAAAATGGAAAAGAGGGGAACGTGTCAAAGAGACGTAATGTGAGCAAGTGGTAGTTTTAGAAATGCACCATGCGTATTTATTGCCATCGACAAGTACCTGGAAGACGGGAGACACTTCAGCCGCCGCGAGTCGACGTCGACTGCTTATGGTGGACCTACCATCTTGATATAAAGCGCCGAGGTGGAATCGCCCCGCCACCTAAGTGGAGAGTTGTGTTATTGAGCGATGGGGATTATCAAGTGACGAGGGTGTTGAGCGCCAGACAGCATTAAGGCGGATGGTGATGGTAGTGTTTAGAACACTGGTTGTCGGTGATGCATGTGATGTATTGATGACCGTGGGTAGATATCCACGTGCACATCGGACCCAGTGTTAACTTCCGTTGCTGGTCCCTGGAGGAAGAGTCGGAGAGGGAGAGTAAGCGAAGATCGATTATACAAGTGTGGAGAAGGTGTTTATGGGCGGGAAACATTATTTTGAGTTGAATTTTTATACTACTGTATATATAACTTGGTTTTGGGCCCCCGCCGCCACGAAAAAGGAGAGAGGGTGACTCTGAAAGGGACTGGAAATCAGCAAGTTGTGGACGTGGAAGAGTATCTTATGGGTCAAAATATTGTTTCTCAAAAATTTACGGCGAAGAGGACGACAAGCTCACGGGAATGGTTGGGAATCAAAGTTATTTAGACCTGGAATAAAGTGTAAAGGAGTGAACGTCATTAACTCTTTTTACTTTCTTCCAGGCCTGCAAATGGTGTCTTGGCATGCTCAACTATCGTGGCGCACCATATTATGATTTGTCAAAGTTAGACTACAGATTATATGTGCTCATGCATGAATCCAACAAATACAAAAGGCTTAGGCTCATCACGGACGAACTGTGGTTCCAGACGCTATTAGCGTACGCCATTTTCACAGGAAAGTCCGGGGAAACAAAGAATGAAGAGCTAAGGAAGGACATGAATTAGGGAAAGTAGGTGTAGAACGAAGTGAGAGGGTCCGCTGGTTGGTCCGACAGGATAAGGTTCAACATCAAGGGCGAGGTCGATAAGAGGAGCTCGCTGTAGTTGCCGTTAAGGGCCGGGATGGCAGCCGCTCAGCGCCAGATCCTATACGGAAGTTCTTCGTATGTTGAATGGAAGGCGAATATCAGCCCAACACCAAAAATATTGATAAGGTGACGACCTGACTCGCGCAGGATGCCAACAGTGAATCTGAGTCGGGCGGACGCCTAAGTACGGGCTTCCAAAATCCTAGGTGGAATTATCTCGGTTGAAAATGGCCTCAGTTAATTACAGCAAAAAGAATTGAACGGACCGCAGCTAGACTTCGCCAGTCAATAAATATAGATTTCCTGAGGATGCGACTTCTGGAACGACGATATGTCTCCGGACAATGCCCAAGGAGTCAAAGAATTCAAGACTATTAAGAAGTATTTTGAATGCACCGGCAGGATTGAGGAAGTCCTTCTATTCGCAATATGAACGATCAAGAAGCAGAAGAAGTGGCTTGTCGAACCCCGAAAAGACAAAGGAATCGTGAGTTGAAAGGGGCAAAGCGGGCATATCGACTCAGGGAGGGATTTTCTAAGGTCGATGTTTAAAAGTCACTAAGAACGTCTCTCAGTGATGATGTTGAGGCGTCGTTGGGGTGGTGGTTTGTTGGAGGATACAGCGAACTGGCATGTTCCTCGGGTACACATACGCAAGAAAAGGTGGAACGTAGACCTGCAAGTAAGTGTGCATGTGGATGGGGGGTGGGGTCCTAGGGTGCTTGGATAGGGATTTCGGGAGATTCTTACCTGTACTAATCGTGCTTCCTTTCGTCATTCCTTCCTAGTCCCTCGTATGAGAGCTAGCAAGGTTTGGTTTAGGCACATCCATCCATTTCCTTCGTCGTCAGAGATGAGGTTGGCGACTTGATGAAGTAGACCGTGAACCCAGGAGCGGGGTAAGGGCCGAAATCATGGACCAGTTTCCAGTGATAAAAGACGAGCAAAGGAAGCCAAGTGACGATCAACAGGGTGAGTTCGGAGTGAGTAACACCCCGAGTCGCGACTTAGCTGGAAGAACAAGTCGTTACACCCTGCGGCGAGGAATTTTAAACCTCTGTGTAATTTTCTTATCGGTACTTCTTGTCGTGAACACAGGATCAGGCTTGTTCGTCGGCTCAGCCATTATGGGAGTGAAGAAAGGCGAATACCGTTGCAACGGAATTTAGGGATGACGGGCCGGCGATCACCGCCAGTTGATCGCATCAAGCAAGCATCAAGAGGCAGTGGATTAATCCGTGGAATTTCGCTGCTACACCTTGCTGGTCTTATGGTTGGGGTTGTTTCCAGGGTCAGGAATCCAGCCGAATTCCAGTGGAATTGGAATACTTAGGGTATTAGGAGATGCTTAACGATACCAGTCATCGGTCTCTGAACTGTTAAATTGTGAATGTACTGTCAAGTTCTCGGCTCTGGAATTTTGCTCTACAAATCCTATGTAACCACAGAAATCCGACAAGTTGTTTATCCCACGTCCATACGTCTTCGAGGATATAAGCGGGAGGGGGTCGGTTCCTGACAGACAATTGTCAACTTTTAAATCATTATATCAGCACGATGGATACACACCTAGTTTTGACAAACAACCCAAACATTACAAGCCCTGTTGTTGGCATTCGAAACGGTATCAGAGTCGCAAAGTTCGCTTCCCGAGTACTCGATATAGCAGAGCGCCACCGTAACACCATTGTGATTAATTCCCCCAATTTGATACCCATTGTTACGGGCATTGTTGTTAATGTCGGCCACACTGTGGATGCAGTTGAAGTCGTATCTGCCTGGGCTGGGGTTGGTGATGATATGCCATTCGGTCCAAGGACCGTTGCAGATGGCTCCGACGGTGGTGCCGGAGTTGGATCCGGACAGGTAGGCAACCTCGCGAGGGTTTCCAACGTAAAGATTATTATACTGACGAAGGGAAGGGAGAATTAAAATAGGGTAGGATTTTGTTGAAAAGAGAGAAATATGGAGCGAACCTGACGAATATTCCAGCCAGTATAACCAGAAGACTGGTACCCAACCACCCACGCCGTAGCATGAACGGTGCTGGCGCCCAAGGCAAGCACACAAATGAGAGCTGAGAAAAGCTTCATGGTTTGTTGTATCTGAGAGATGTAGATGGTAGTACTCCTAGATAATTTCCAACGGTGGCCTCGCTGGGCTTTTATACTTGAGAAGTCAGTCAGAAGGGACTAATCCTGGATACGGGCTTTGAATATTGAATCTTTGATGCTCGCAGGTCTTTAGGTGGCTTTGGAAGCTTCGCAGTTGTTCGCTTCTATAATTTATTTTTCTAGTAACTGCCGCGAAGACCATGTAACCCGAACCTGGCACAGCTTCAGAGTCGCCTATATTTTATCAAGTATTTGAGCTTGAGTGAGAACACTTTATTTATAGATCCTCTAATATTTGCTCTGCTCTCTCATCTTTCCTTGCACCGTCCTATGTCTGTAAAAGTCCGAATTCTGATACTCTCATCTCCCGTACCTTCAACGTCCTACTAGGAGCAAAGCTTTTTATTGTTGTGCTCACGAAATGGAAGGCTAGCGGGTATTAGCTTTTGGAAAGTTAGCTGCGTTATGTACATGCCTTTTCGGTGGTGCCTGCACTGGGATCGAACTTGATTCTTTCGGGCCGCCAGGATCAGCGTTGACGACAGGGGCTGATCATCGAAGACTATGATGGTGCTCAAGGAATATATATTTAACTACGGGCGTTGATATGGTCTCTAAATAACTGTATATTGTACGCTTTGGAGCACATGAATTTGGGATAGATCGCCGGTATACAATCACCCAGCGGCCAGCGCATCCGCATAAAGCAAAGCCAAACCTCGATGACGCAGATGAAGGGACCAACCGATCCAAAGATCCGGACGAGCTGCTATCGAGCAGCAGCTCAGTGATTAATACATCAATGCTTCTTGCACTCGTGAGAGGTTTGGTAGGAAGTCGGTGTACCATGAAGGGGACACACCCCATTTGAAGCTCAGCAGTGGAGCCAGGAGCTCAGCAGCGCTCATTAATACTCCCTAGATTACCCCATTCCATTGCAGGTCAGTTGAAGAATTCCACGTAAACATGTACTACACATTGGCCATTGCCGCTGCATCACAGGCTGGACAGGTGAAAATACTAGTAGGGATGACAGCAAGTCGCCATAGAATGGAATATCGTCCTTGATGCATGCCGGATGTTTCAAGGTTGGAGAAATCGAAACCCGGTTCGGTTCGTGAATTACGGAAGGTCCTCCGGAATGTTCAAGGCCACTGACTAACCAGTATGCACATCCTGTCACCATTGAATTTCGGAGGGAAGCCCTTGTCGTACTCAATGCACAGGCTGTTGTACCGCTGGAGGAAACAGGTCGGGCTGGGTATAGTCAGCGCTGGTCGTTCCTCCCCGTTCTAATTGGTTCTGCCTTCTCTCGAGCTCGTGTCTTGGATAGGTATATATTTGCCTGGATATCTGTTATACAATAACAGAACAGGACTAAGCCACTCAAAGCGTTGGATCAGGGGAGCCTGTCTGATTATTAGATTAGATCTGTACACGTGATTATGTAGATCAAGCTGGAAACTTGAACGCAAGTTGACTACGTTGGCGGGAAAACCAGCGCTGATCACAACCCCATCTGCAGTTCTTTTAGACTTGAAGTTATCCTGGTCCTCACAGGGCCCCTCCTGATAAGGATCCTTTAAAGTATCCACACCAGCATCTGTCACCGGCACTCCAAACACCCAACAAACATTACCGACGTATACGGCAAACCTTCACTCTATGTAAAATTCGAGTCACCTTCCGCGTCTCCGCGTCGATTCTTTACCAGTCCTCCTAACACCCCGGTGTTCGAGTACAACCAACACTTTCTGACTCCCAGTGAGAGCGGGATCTGAGCCAATGCATAATGAACTGGGGTAGGTGTGAGCTACACCAACGTGTATTCTAACTCCAACCACCCTAACCATTTTCTATTCCAAAATCGTAACTCATGAATCGTGGGCGACGACTAATCGCACGAGATTTCTACATTTCCCCCTGCTTCTGGATGATGGGCAGGTGGAATGGGGGCATGCGGCTTGACAATACAGTCGGCATTCTACATGGTGGACGGCCCAGACAGTAATATGTATCATACCATCGTAAATGTAACTGCTGAAACAGTTCAGTTCAACCCCAATGAAAAAATTATCGACATTATAAGAGTCATCTGAAAATCGTGCCATGAGACGCGGAAATGAACAATTCTGGGGAGGTCAAAGGTTTACAATGGGCAGTTTCGGGCTGCATGTCGCGAATGGTGATAATGGGCAAGTTGCAACCCGGCAAATTGGCGTTGGGATCTTAAAGTCTTGAATAATTCTACCTAAATTGTAGTTAAAATCTATTAGGCTTGGCCCCGCGAAGTGGTATGGGTTATGGTCCTTATGGATTATTGCGGACTGGTGTGTGGTATGAAATTCCCTCGTGACTCGGTCGGTGAATCCTGTTCGATTAGATTGGATCTATACCTGTGATCTATAGATAGAGAGAAAATGCAGATAGAGGGGGAAAA
>Ga0307517_10015098_pt1 | contig 10289 bp, 6 predicted proteins | sample 23_EM_MG_FD_194515 | JGI IMG/M metagenome (GOLD analysis project Ga0307517, IMG submission 194515) | Populus trichocarpa ectomycorrhiza microbial communities from riparian zone in the Pacific Northwest, United States - 23_EM | ecosystem: Host-associated > Plants > Roots > Unclassified | place...
TGAGAAAATGTAATAATATTTTAAAAATATAAATTCTAAAAATATATATGCTGAAAATATTAAGAATAAAGAGATTGTAAACATTTGATTTAAAGGATTAATGATGTATTTATAGTTCATGAATCTTTTTTTTTTTTTTGGAGAACAGGAGCTGGAGTGTAATTTTACTCTTGTGATATTTTAAGTTGTATTTTACGCAAAATAATACGTATTCGATCAATATAAAATACCTAATGACTCGCGTGGGTTCCTGAAAAAATCTCTGGCGAGTGTTGGGCTCGAGCCCATTAAAAATAAAAAATGGATAAAGATGCGCTGCTTGGACCCAAGCATATTGGACTCGGGGTGCGCTCCTGAGCCTAAGAGCGTTGAGCTTGGGTGCGGAACCCCGAGCCCACAGGGGTGCTGGTGTGATGTTTAGAAAAAATAAATAGGAAAATGCAACAATGCCTTGATATAAATAACAAATAGGAAAATGCAACAATGCCTTGATATAAATAAATAAAAAGTATTGTGGTAATTGAATAAAGCTTGATAAATATAAATAGAAAAAAAGAGAGTGAAAATCTCTTTTGAGAGAGAGAGAATTGGCAGGAGAGAAGAAATGGGGAAAGAAGAAGAGGAGAAAAGAGGGAAATAAAAAGGAGAAGAAGGTTAGAGAAAATAAGTTTTAAAGGTAAGATTTATATTTTGATGTGTATAATTGTATTATTTAACTTTGATTTTTGGTTTAGTTGAAGATTAGGGAGTTGAGTTCGGGCTACCACGTTTGAGTCCACTCTCCTAGACTCCCTTGTTGTACATTGGGCTCGAGCTACGAAGCTCGAGTCTAAGGGGTGTTTTTTTTTAGAAGGACTTATCTTAAATGGTTTTTTAGATTCATTTTATCTAGATCTTTAAAAAATTAGGTGAATAAAAAATTGTATCTATACATGAAAACTTGTCTATTTAAAATTGTGTCTTTATTTTAAAACAAAGTTTTAACCTTAAAAAATTCTATATATATATAATTTTGACAAGGTTCATAAGAAAAAAGCAAGTATCTGTCTTTCCAAAAACTCCTCTTGCTTCTTGTTTTTGTCAAAAGCTTGTGCTCCTTGCAAGGAGTAGAATGTAGTTTTTTTTAATACCAAAAATAAAAGATTAAGTAACAATATTTCAATTTATTAGAAGACATATAATAAATGGATTGTTGTTTCGATATATATATCTTCAAGTCTATATTCTATCAACAGCTAGTATAAATTGATTTTTTTATATGTTGATTTATACATATTTTATGTTTAGGTATTGTAGAAAATAGATAGATAGATCATCTGACTATAAGAGGAACAATACCTCATCTGCAGAAGAACACTCTCAACAGGTACAGTAACAATAATGTAAGAAGAAGAAATGGTAGTGTTGGGTCCCCACTCCGATATTCTTTTCACTAGTAAAATCTGATATTCATGAAAAAAACCACTTCATTCTCCATTGTTGGTTTTAAAGCTCTAGTTGCATGCCACCAACCCTCCCTACAACACTTGCAACCCCAACACCAGTTGCCCTCACAGCCGTTGGATATAACTGAAGGAACAGCATATCCAAGACAATCAATTATTCAGAACCATGCAACACTAACCGCTAGTAGGTGTGAAACTTGAAAAGAACTGGCAAGTACGACCATTCACCTTTCGGATACAACAAAATGCATGAATTCCAGGGCTTACCTCCTGAGCATATATTGTAGCAAGCGTGGAGAGTACTCTGCTACTCATGCGAGCTCCGAACATCAATGTTGTTGTTAAACTTGCAGATTGATGGTAAAACAGAGGGGAGAGGAAAATACAACCTGAGGCAAACATGAATGATATCGACTATCGAGAGCCTGCGTCCAATTGTATCCACAATAATTGCTGATAGAATAAGCCCAGGAATCTCTACAACATAGAGTTTCAGGAAAACATACCTGGTCATTGCTTCGGATGATACATGTATGCATATATATAGAAAGAAAAAGAAAAAGAAAGTAAACATTTCATGTCATGGAGGATTCCTCAAACCTCAACCTTAAGTGCAGGTGGAGGAGACGGTGCATGCAATACCTGCCAAACTAGTAATAAATAACGGGAGTCAGTCACTCCCAGAAGGCCCCTCTCTGTAACTGAATGAAAAGACATTGAACATGCTTGCAAACAATGGGCAGTATAATGTATAAAGATACTTCACAACAAAGCAAAGAAGACAGCATATCATACTCTTGAGCATATTTCTAGTACCCATGCTTTCTCATATTCGCCATTTGCTGATTGATCAACTACGACAACAGAAAGAGCAAGGGAAAAGCCAAGTTACTCTGCAGTTTCATACAAAAGCATTATCATCTTTCCTCTCTAAAAAAAATACCTTTTTAAGTTAATTTAAGGATTTGTAAACTGAATATAAAATATTTAATAATAAAATTTTGAATTAAAGTTTTGTATGATTTTTTATTCTCAAAATATTTTTTATGTTTGTTGTTTTTTTGTATTATTTCTATGTGTTAATTTTTTTTGGATTAACATAAATGTTCGGGTCAGTTTGCACGTATCTCGACTAATCTCATAGGTCCTGAAGTTAACGACCATATAAGTCTCCAGTGGCTCTGAGGTTTGTGGGACTCGAACTAATGACATTTAAAAAGCAAATCTAAAACCTAACTAGTTGAGTTACACCCCTCAAAATTTATTTTTATGTTATTGTTTTTATACATGCTTGCTATATTTTTAAGCACTAGTACATCTTTGATCGGATATTAGCAAATATTTGACCGGATAGTAGCAAATAGAAGGTCATGCCATGGACATTTTAGTGAGTGTGGTAAATATTATTTTTTAAAATATTTTTTGTTTAAAAATATATTAAAATAATATTTTTTTAAAAAAGTTATTTTTGATATCAGCATAATAAAACGATAAAAAAACACCCAAAAACATTAATTTGAAGCTAAAATAAAAAATTCAAAATTTTTAAGAATATAGTTGGACCGCAGTGCCAAACAAAATTATATACACCAAAAAACCTAAGCACCTTTTAAGTTAAAAAGTATTAGTTTAAAAAAAACACTAAAAAGTATGGTTATATTATTGTAGCCACGTTCACAAAACACTATTTATTGTAATTTTTTTTTAATTTAACCCTTCAACAACCCAATTTTTTTTTAATTTTATCTTTTAATATTAGTTTGTTTGGAAAATTATGTTTTTTATTTTTTTCCCTGTTAGGTTATATATCATTCTCATAAATTTAGTTTTTTCTCTTGATTTTAACATTCAATAATGATTCTGTTGAAAGTGCAGCTTCATTTTTTTTTCAAATTGATTTGTTTTTCTAATTGAAAATATTTATCTTGATCTCATGATTCACGTCGCAGGTATAACAAGTTGACTTGAGTTGTTTTTTGCTATTTTTTCTAATAATTAGTTTTTCTAATTTTATCTTTTAACATTGTGTTAGTTGAAAATTAGGCTTTGTGATTTTTTATATTTTCTTTCTACGGGATTATCATAATCTGATGACTCGGGTCATAGGTTTGACAAGTTGACTTGAGTTGGCTTTGTTTATTTTTTTGGTCTTTTTTTTATTGAATTTTTTTTAATTGGTCTTTGTAATTTTTTTTTATTTGTTTTCCATGGAGTTATCTCGGTTTCATGACCTAGGTCATGAGTTTAGCAAGTTGATCCAAGTTGATTTTATTCATTTTTTGGGTCATTTTTTAATTGAATATGTTTTTTTTTTAAAAAATTTACCCTCCAACAACTTAGTCTTTTTTTATTTAGTTTTTTTTTTCAATTTCATCTTTCAATATTAGATTATTTGGAAATTGAACATTGTAATTTTTTAAAATTTTATTTTTGTAGAGTTATCCCGGTCTCATTGATTTCTTTTAAAAAGTTTTTTTTTATCTTTTTATTTGTTTTTTATGAAGCTATCATTTCCTCATGATTTAGGTCGCGGGTTTAACAAATTAGTCTGGGCTGATTTTGACTGCTTTTTTATTTTTTTTATTTTATCTTTTAACATTGATTTGATTAAAAATTGAGTTTTATAAAAAAAAAATTATTTATTTACTATAGGGTTATTATGATATCGGGACTTAAGTTGCGGGTTTAACAAGTTAACTCAGGTTGACTCAAGTAATTTATTTATATATTTATTTCAATTTGATCTTTCAACATTGAGTTGATTAAGAATTGATGTTCACAATTTATTTTAATTTATTTTTTATAGGGTTATCCATGTTTCATAACCTGAGTTGATTCAATATATAACATAGAAAGCAAATTAATATATCATATTTTAAATTTATAATTAAAACTTTTTTATTAGAAAATATGTTATCAATACTTGGATAAATTATTTTGTTAAAGAAATTAATTTGATTGCGGCATAACACGAGCTAATAATATTTGCGTGATTACAAGTGCAGGAGCAGAAGTAGCAGCTGGCTTACAGGTTCTGCGCAGACCAGTATAGTATATAATATGGATACAAATTTGAAATTAATAATAATAAATCATGGACTCTGTAAATTTTTTATTTATTTTTAATGTAGGTGTTTGGATTAACTTGTGCATATCTTGACTAATTCTATAGGCCCTGAAGTTAACAACTATATAAGTCTCTAATGACCTTAAAGTTTATAAAATTCAAATTGATAATTTTTAGAAAACAAATCTAAAATCTGATAAGTTGAGTTATAATATTCGAGAGTTTCTAAAATCTTATTAAAAAAAGTAAAGAACACGACATGAGACCTGTTACTTTTTAGAATTAATGGAGGGTGTTGGGAGCGGTCCAATTATATATATTTTTTTAAAAAATATTTTAAATTAATTTATTTTTTTTTGATGATTTTAACGTGTTAATATTAAAAAAATATTATTTAAATATATTTTTAAATAAAAAATATCAAATAAAAACCTCACCCACTTCGAAGACAGAAAAAAAGAAAAGAAAAAAGAGGGGAACATTGAAGGTTGGTCAAAGTAGAATGGAAAGGAACAGAAGAGTCAAAGTCAACTGAGAATAAATAATAGAAAAAAGGGGGTAATAATTTAGGTTTCCGAGTTGCAGTTTCAATGTACTTTCAGGGTGGGGAGAGGTGCACGGAAGGTGTCAATGTGGTGGGAAGGTTCGAGGAAGGAAGGAAAGGAAGAAAACGAAAGAGGTGAGTTCAAGAGGTGGACTATGGACGGATCGCCCCACCCACGCTCTTCAAATTACGGTGGTTAGAAATAGAGGATGTACAGAGAGGGTAAAATAGAATGGATCGGTGGTTAGAAAGACCAATTAAAGATCAGCAATTGAGAAACCGCGTGCGGCACACCATCCCTCAGGAGGAAACTGCAATGCAACCATGAAGCACTCACCATGCGCATAGTTTTTTTATTTTTTTTTATTTTTTTGTATTTTAAAATGAAATAGGAAAAGAGGATGAGATGTGAAAGGCAATGCTGCTAGCTGCTGCTGCTGCCGTCTTTATTTGAACAATACGTATGATGTTATGTAAAATTTCGATATTAAGTATGTATGGAGCTTATTAGTCTTTCGGACATGGTTTATCTGACAATAGTAAGTAAGACAATCCTCTTTTTAACTGTTTGTTTTGTTTGACGCCCGCATGGTGGACTGACGGAGAATAAATTTAGATTCATTTTGGTAAACGCGAGAGAAACAAGGGCAACCATTCCTCCTCTCTTCTCTTCTTTCCATCTATCAGGTTTCAGACCTCATCTGAGCGCTGGGGATTAACGAAGAGTCGCTGCGTTCTGACTCCTCCTGATCCAGACAGAGTCTTGGATTGGATTTCTGTGGTAGTTGTTTGCACAAGAATCTCAGGCCCAACCTTCCCCTCTTCTTTTCTTTCCCTCGCTGCATACATGCGCGTGCATGTATCTGTCTCGTCTTACTAGGAGCAGGAGGAAGATGACCATATCAAATCATCAATCTTGAGTGACAGAGATTGAGAGAGACAAGTATAGATAACATGAGTACACAATCGGTCGCAGTAGAAGCAGGTGCTTCTCACTTCACCACCTGCCTCTTTCACAAGTTTATGGTATCGTATCATCTACCTTTTCACTCCCTCTTTTACTAGCTACTTCTTTTTATCCCATCAAATACTGCTCCCTCTTCTTTATTTATTATTTGTAATTCTTTCAATCAATTGAACCCATCTTTGTATTATGGATTTTAACGATCGAATTCCTTCCGGAAAGCTTCTCTTTCTTTGTTTTTAATTTCTCTATCAGCTGTTAACACACACACATACATGTATGGATGTATGATCACGATTCCACAATGATTGTTGGCCTTTTGTGATGGGATGTTATGGGAATAAAGAAACATTTTGATGATCAGTGATTGATTCATTGCAGTGTGGTGCCTGTCTCGATCCTTCATACTCCCCAAACTCTTCTGGTAAAGGCAAAAGTAAATCTTCCATTAAAAAATCGTCCCATGGCTTCCACTTGGTCGAGGGCAAGTCTGGTCATGCCATGGAAGATTACCATGTCGCTGAATACAGGAAAGAGAAGAATCATGAACTTGGTTTGTTTGCCATCTTTGATGGTCATCTTGGCAATCGTGTACCTAGTTATTTGAAAGATCATCTTTTCAACAACATCCTTGACGAGGTCCATCCGTCCTTCCCTCCATCCGTCCCATGTCTATTGTTATTACCAACCCTTTCGCTCTTATCTTTTTCCCTGTGATGATGCTTGCAGCCCAATTTCTGGAAAGATCCTGCCACTGCCATTAAGAACGCTTATCGCTCCACCAATCATTTCATTTTGGAGAACTCCATGGAATTAGGCCCTGGGGGCTCTACCGCTGTCACTGCAATTGTTATCGACGGCAAAGGCATATGGGTCGCAAACATTGGTGACTCTAGAGCTGTTGTGTGTGTAGGAGGCTTCGCCAATCAACTTACAGTGGACCATGAGCCACACACTGAAAGAAAAAGGATTGAGAAGCAGGGTGGCTTTGTCATAACCTTTCCTGGTAACATATCGCCATTTTTTTTCCACGTTTGATGGCTTTCAAGTCTCTGTCTTTTGGTGGAACTTTCTGCAGACTACTTCAGCTACTATAATGCAGATAGTTAATTGGGTTACCATTTCCATAGTATAAACTTATCACACCATTCTAGTTTCTTTAAAGAATTGCTTTTCTGCTGTGATTCTTCTTACTGAACAAACTAATAATTACTTCAGGAGATGTACCCAGGGTTAATGGCCAACTTGCAGTTGCACGAGCTTTTGGGGATCAAAGCCTTAGAGCGCATTTAAGCTCAGAGCCTGATGTGAGATATGTGCCTATAGACTCAACTATGGACTTTGTTATCTTAGCGAGCGACGGATTGTGGAAGGTCAGTGATTAAAATACCTTAATAACTTGTAGTTTTTTAATTTTTTCATTGTCATGCATCCCACTCCATAATTTTTTCTTCAAGTGTGTGTGAAATGATAATACTTATAGTCACTTATTGTAACACTTGCTGTAATGTTGAACAAAACTCATGTTGGTTTTGCTCTAAGAAAAACACAGCAGCTAACACTTTCACTTTATTATTTTCATATGTTTTCTTATTCATAATTCTGAACGTTTAAGATGGCTATATAAATAGCCTTACAGACTCTTACTCTTATCCAACTAAGATGAGAACTAATCAATTAGCTAACTCCTAACAATGATAAAATTCTAATAGATAATAATCTTAATATTGTAGAGTTCTAACAATATTAGAACTCTTACAAACTCGAAATCCTATGAAACTAAATCCTAGCTGACATTGAACTCTAATATTGAGGTATGCATCCTTGTGATAGCAACTGGATACGCTGTGCTTATTTAAGAATAAAATTGCCAATTTTAAGAAACTTATCGAGAAGCTTTTACCGTGTATTCTGACCATTTTAGTGTATTTTTGGAATTTCTTTCTGCATGTCGAGGGTGGGATTGATTTCAATTTGTAGTTGGGCTGCTTTTATTATTGAATTTATACATTAAGCATGAACTTGAGTCCTCAAAACCAGTGTGCCCTTCTACTGAAATTCTTCTGTCCCTGATCTTTTCCCAGTTGTGAATGACGTAAGAGCCGAGTGTTTATTACTGTAAACTAATGAAAATTCACTTATGGTGGTAAGAAATGCAGCAACTTGACTCCGACAACATATACCGCTTGCTTCCTCTCTGTTATTGAATTGTTTGGCTGAAAATTATGAGCTAGTTAGCTGGTGGTACGCTAGCATATATATATGGATATAGATATTTGTCGTTGGATTGCAGAAGCATGTGCTGAATCACTCGTGTTTACTTTGGTTTCTGTTACGAGAGTCCTGGATTGCAATGGAACTGCAATACTTTATGTTCCTGAATCTACTCCACATAACGTCCATGATACTGAGTCATGCCACATTTAAGAGTAACTATTACTACTGTATACCCACTGGTTTGCTGTGATATTCTGCAGGTCATGAAGAATCAGGAGGCAGTTGATTTAGTGAAACCAATCAAGGATCCAAGAGCGGCAGCTAAGCGCTTGACAACTGAGGCACTGGCAAGAAAGAGTAAAGATGATATATCATGCATTGTGATCCGGTTTGGATGAACCAGTGAGAGAGCACATTGCCCCTACTTACCAAGGCCGCTTGCTTTGTTCATGTCTTCTCTGTAAAATGGTCAGCTGATTGGGTGTGTCCGTAGGAAGCTTGGTTTGAGGCCTTTTTTGCTTGTGTTGTAGTAGTTTTGCTTTTAAAGAAAGGGAGTTAAGGTGGAAATGTGTGCATTTTTTTTTTACCAAGGAAAGATTTTCCTCATCGATCCATGAGCCACCCTCTACCTCCCTATACAGGGGGGTGTGTGTGTCCATAGAGATGATTCATGGGGAGTGGCAAGCTTGTTTCGCTGGATTGATGATGATAGATAGAGAAACAAGAAGGTCTTAGGTTTTTATTTAATTCTGTGTACATAACACAATTTTCGTGTGCGTGTCGTTGTTGCTGTGATGATAATAAATGCTTTGGTTTGGTATACATGCGATGTGTTTTGCCTCCAAAACAAAAGTGCAGGCCTATACTGTATTGTTTTTGCCATTCTTGCAGCTTCAAATTCATCGTTATACCGTTCTTTAGATTTTACAGAAGCTTTCAGCTCTTCCGCAGCAGCTTCCTTAACTCGTTTTGTTGCCCTAATATTTTTTTTTTATTTTTTTTTGAATCGACTACTTGAATCAGTTCAATTAATATGTTAAATTTATAACCTCCATTTAAAATAATATTTCAATATAAAATAAATTAAAATAAATTATGAAGTTAACTCAACTTTAAAAAATAAAATTTATAAAAATCAATTAAAAGAAAAGAAAAAAAAAATAATTCAAATCAATTCGGGTTAACCTACTAAACCTACAACCTGGGTCATAAAACCAGAATAACCCCATTGAAAATAAATCAAAACAATTTAGAAATTTCAATTCTCAATCGACCCAATATTAAAGTATTAAATTGAAAAAAAATCAATATAAAAAAAAGACAGTAAATCAACTCGAGTCAACCAACAAAATCCATGATCTGAGTCATGAGACCAACATAACTTTATAAAAAGTAAATCGAAATAAATCATAAAACCTAATTCTTAAACAACTCAATATTAAAGAATGAAATTAATTTTTTTTTTAAAAAAACAAGTCAATTATACTAACTCACCGAACCTGCAACACTGGTTATGAGATTGAGATAACTATATAAAAAACAAACCACAATGAATTAAATGTTAAATGATAAAAAAAATATAAATTTAGAAAGGAAAAAAACACAAAAAATAATATTGCAATGAATAATGTTTTATGAAGTAATGCACATAAAAAACATCATCTTTTTTAGTTTTTTACTAATTAATATAGTCTCACCAGAAAATTGAAATAGAGCCCTTGTGAAAATACATGCCAAAATATTGTTTAGAAGAAAAATAATATTTTAATTTTTTTTAAAAAAATCAGAGTAAGAAAATAGAAAAATTGAAATATTTTTTAATGTGAGAAGTTTTTTAGTTTTTCAAATTTATAACTGAGTATGAAAAACATATTTTATAAGTCCTCTATGGTTTATTTTTATTTGATTTTTATTATTTTTCAAATGAAAAAAGAAAAAACTAAAATGATGAATAATAGAATATTTTTATTTTATATACAAGTGCTTTTTATAAATATAAAATATTAAAATTAATTTCTTTTCTAATATCATTTTTAATTAGTGTCGTAAATC
>Ga0307517_10015099_pt1 | contig 10289 bp, 3 predicted proteins | sample 23_EM_MG_FD_194515 | JGI IMG/M metagenome (GOLD analysis project Ga0307517, IMG submission 194515) | Populus trichocarpa ectomycorrhiza microbial communities from riparian zone in the Pacific Northwest, United States - 23_EM | ecosystem: Host-associated > Plants > Roots > Unclassified | place...
TAAATGGATCCAGCACAATTACATTGTTTTTCCTTCACTAATAGAGGAACACATAAACATCACATAAAGCAAGAATCATTGGTATTTGAAACAAATTGTCATTGCAAAAGCTTATTAGCACATGCCATGTATAAAGGGAGAAGATAAAGAATAGTGAATAAGAAACAATATTAACTAGAAATTACAGAATTTTAAGAAATGAATAACTAGTTGAACTTCAGGAGTAGAATTTGCTAGTTTAGACTAAGTTACAATGTTTAAGACAATTAAATCTCAAAGGAGTTCAAACATAATGATGTTTTGAATGTTATAGAAAACAAATTACCCAGACCAGATAGATAGGGAAACCTAAACATATACCGATGACCAATAATTCCTAGAGTCAATTATCATGGAAAACCTGCGATATGATCCAATCTAACTACTATGGTGGACATTTAACATGATGATTAACCATTTATTAATGCATAGAAAAACATTGATGTGATTTGTTAGCACATTGGCAATCGTTGTCAGTGACCAACAACACATTGATGAGAAGCTGTTATTTTTTCTAAAAACTATAATCAAAAGAAGAAGCAAATGGTAAAACAATTTGTTCAACAAAATATGGCGATAAATAGAGATGTAAGTAAAATTTGATCTCTAAATGGTATTTTTTATCCTCTAATATTACTCCTTTAACAATCATTGATAAATTAATCACTAAAAGTCCATAGCTTGATTCATATAGGACAAGAAATCAGATTAAAAGTAACAATTAAACCAAAATTTAAAGACATAAAACCAATCCAACACAAACTACCATTTTCCATTTACGCTTCTCCATACTTCAATGGAACGCACCACCATCAATGATATAATATAGATAATTTGATGACAAGGAGATATGAGCCATTTTCGCTATAATGGTTGTATATTTTTTATACTTGCATGAGAAGTTAGAAACATTTCATAACAATCTTCGATAACTTAGTTACTAATCTAGCCATCGTTTAATTCATATACGACAAGAAATCAGATCAGAAGTGACAGTTAAACTAAAATGTAAGGACATCACCAATCTGATACAAACTAACACTTTCCAATTATGCTTCTTTTTACTTTAATAGAACGAGCCTCCATAAACAATACCATATGAACACTTTAATGAGAATGAGATATCAACCATTCTTGCTATAATGGTTGTATATTTCCAAAAACAATTGCATTAAAAGTCAGCAATATTTCATATCATAACGCAAAATGAAAAAGCTCACAAATAAGTTGCCAAATGCATAAGCATTAATAACTAATATCATGTTATAAAGCTCACAGATCCAAAATTAATTCAAGATACATAATCAAAACCACAATAAAAGAATATTTACCTAGTGAATCCACCCCAATAATATTATTTATTTTCATTTTTAGTTTTTGAAACTAACAAAGCATAAGATAAACACAACATTAAGCAAGAAAAAGGGTTTTGGAAACAAAAAGATTAGGGCATTGCAAAAACTTAATTTCCAACTTATCACGCATAAATAGCAAATTATGGAAAAGAACAACTATCAAAGCACAAACAAAATGAGATTAAAGTGAATTTAACTTATCAAGAAAAAAATAATGTTTACCTACAAATCTTTAAACAAACCAAATTGTTGAATTTGAGCTTTGAAGGCAAACTCGACTACTCCTATACACCAAGAAAAGAAAGACCCTGCAAAATGATTTCAATCAGCTTTGAAGACAGATGGTTATAGAGAGAGACTGAAAGAACCTAGATATAGGCTTCATATCAGCCTAGAGAAGAGCCTTGAAATATTAATTTATTTTACTACATCATTCAATATCTAAAAATAATGTTTTATTTTAAAATTATATCTAGATTATTCATTTGTCAATTAAAAGAAAAAAAAATTATTAACATTTTTTTTTCATTCCAACTTTCTTGTTTTCTTTTTTCAAGCATAGTTGTAGTTAGACTTAAAAATTTCATAAACTAGTAACTTGACTTGGATTAGGATTTAAATTGGATCCAAAAAGATATTGATTTTATAAAACATGGTTAACTTGGTCAGGTTTTCAGTGATTTGGTTGACATAGATAAACTTGATCCAAACTTAATCAGGTTAACACCAAGGAAATTATTGGAAAAAAAAACAAAACAATATTGTTTTGATAAAAAATTCTACTCGGGTTGCCTTGTTAACGCGTGGATTGACCCAATAATTTAATGACCTAAGCAAGGCTCATTTTGGATACGTACTCAAACTGCATCTAACAACTAACTTAAATGAATGCATGGAAGAAAAATAAAGGTTAAAATCCATTGTAAATTTGATGGATGAGTGATTGGAAGTAAGAGTGAGCAAAAAAACTGAAAAATTAAAAAAACCAGAAAAAAAAATAATCGAAAAAACCGAATCGTTAAAAACCGATTAAAATTTTGAAAAAACCGACCGGTTCGATTTTGGTTTTATAAGCCTGAAACCAAAAAAACCGAACCGAACCCGAACAAAAAAAACAAAAAAAAAAACCGAGCCAAACCAAAAAAACCGAGCCAAACTAGAAAAAACCGAGCAAAAACCGAGTCAAATCGAGCTAAAACCGAGCCAAACCAAAAAAACCGAGCCAAACCGGTTTTAACCAGTTTTTGTCCTAAAAAACAGAACCGAACCGAAACCGGTCTGTTTGAACCAGTTTCAGTTTTTTTATAAAAAATTTGGTGGTTACTTTTTTTTTATAAAAACCGAACCGAATAAAAAATGATCACCCCTAATTGAAAGTGTAATAGTAGTTGTAGTTCAAATTATTATTTTTCTCAGATATGTATTAAAATAATATTTTTTTTAAAAAAATAATTTTTAATATCAAGACATCATTTATATAAAAAGAATTAAATTTAAATAAAAAAATTAAAAATCATGATCCCGAACACTTAAAAGAGTATTTAAAGGTAACCTTTTGATGGGATAATAATCAGCTACTGGGCAACCCAAACTAGTGGCTATTTAGGCAGGTGGTTGAAATGAAAGTTAAATGTACAGCCCCCCAAGCAACAGCAATCAATCCAACATCGACCAACAAACCTACCATATACTTGCATTAGAAAGGAGTTCTGCGTACCTGGCTCCACAAGCATTTAATTCTTTTCAAGTATATGCGAAACCTGAACTTGATGCTGAAGAGGTCAAGAGCTTGACGATGGTTATAAACTAGAACAAGATTACATGCCCAGCTTGATTTATCTTCGAAAGACCGTGACCATGGGAGTTCCAACTAAGGAAGCAAAATATCCAGCTTCGCTTTTACCCCAGAATATACTTGACATACAAAAATAAGTAGAAGCAGCTTTTGAGTTGATAAGAGGAAGAGATTAGCGTCCAGGAGCGGACCAATTCATTGACAATTACCAATATACAATCACAGGGTAAATGATCAAAATTCAATCACCGATTGGCTCTATACAGGATTTTTTTCATGGTGATCATCAAAAGAAATCAAACGATCCTCCCAATACTAGCCCACCTTACCTTATATTACAATGAGCTATGCTCTCAAAACCTTGCTCAAGAACACAAGGTTTTGACCTCTCTTCTTTGTTCAATCAATCAAACTACTTACAAGATATTAGCAATGATCACCGGAGAAAACATATATCATATATACACTACTAGGGGCATTTCTCAAGACTCTCGGCAAAACGATTCAAAACTCCTCTTGTTAAATCTGCTGTGTTTGTGACTCTGGTAGCGATTTAGCTCCCTTCTATATACACTTGATTTTGCGAGTTCTAAGCCACAGCAGGGATGCTGGAATTTTGGCGATCCCTGTTGAGGCAATCAAATCCTTCTACTCTAACCATGGCTGGCTTAAGCCCAAACTTCATTCTTGCACACCCTCCTTTGCGTGCAGATGATGATGGAGAAGATAAACCTGAAGGAGATGGAATGGACAATGGTGACATTGGAGTGAGTTTATCATCCCCAAATCTAGCATCTTGAATTAATGGGTTGCCTACTCTGGATGGAGGAGACCCACAAAAAAATGGAGGTGGCGATGAGACCACCTGGGTAGCAGAATGATCTGGCTCATGACCCTCCTGTTAACACCAAGATCATAGTCAAGTCAAAACAAACCCGTAACATGAAATACAGCCTGCAGATTCCTCTCCATGTATAAAAATGTTGAATGACCAGCAAACAAGTTCAACATAATCAAATTCAACAACCACAACAGCAAAGCACCCTCACCAAAAGGAAAAGAAATTGAGTTCAGATGCCTCCCAAATAAAGGATTATGCATCAACAACATCATAAGCATACGTCAAAATTATCAACTTCTACTACACAAATGTCTTCCTAACTTCCACACAAAAAGGACAACACCAGTTTACCTTCATGAGAATAATGTCCAGAAGCTCCGCCCCAGCTTTCCAATCACCCACTTCGGCTTGATGGCTGTCATTAAAAACAATTTCCACACATTAAAATCATCCTGAGTCGCAAAACAACTGAATAACCTAATTAAAAAAAAAAGCAGAAATCACCAAAAACTACATACCTCACGGGCCATCTCAAAGGCCTAATGGGATTATTAGCCAGAATTCCTACTCGCCGAGGCTTTGGACAAACAACAAGACCCTTGGAATCAGAAATTGAAACCAAACCTCTTCTCTCATCACAACAACTAATGGCGTTCTGCTGAAGACTGATTTGATTCATCATCTTCAAATTTGTAACAATATATTCACAGCAGTAGAAGGCCTGTCCATTTTCAAGAAATAAATCTTAGAAATCAAGTAATTACTATAAAATAAATCACTCTGATCTAATTAAAACAAAAAATACCCCATTAAATCACGAAAAAATATTTAAAATCAAATTGACTTCACAAAAAAGCTAAAAAAAGGTGGAAAGATTCAAATCTGTTTCGAATTCTTTAATATTCCTCAACTTTCTCAGCAACCAAACAGAAGGAATTACAGATCTAGACGAAAGCCTTTTAAAAACAAAATCCATCAGAATCAGGTCTTAAACAATAAAAAAACTCATCTTATCTCCCATTAAAACACTGAAAAACTAACAAGGTTTAATTTCCAAAGAAAAACAGTGAGTACCCGAATTATTTTAAAAAAATAAAATCAATAACAGCTCAGAAATAAAAACAGCGAAGTAAGCCACCTAAACTAGATCTGATCTACACTTCAATTAGCAAGCAAGGATAGATCTGCTTATTAGCAATCGTATAAAGGCAAGTATGTACATACGTACGGATATACGTAGAGAGAGAAGTACCTGAAGCAGAAGATATGTAGAGAGAGAGAGAGAGAAGGCGCCTGCCACGAAGGAGAGGAGGAGAAAGAAACGGAGCGGGGATGGCATATTTATAGAAGAATGGAAAAAAAAGGGAAGTTGTCTACTGACTGACTGACTTGGTAAGAAAATTATTATAAAAATCTATGCTTAGGGTCAAAATGAGAAATGGCTATATTGGTGATTTGTTATTATTATTATTATTAATTAACAAAAATAAAGGTGCAAAAACTTATTATTCATTCATACTCATTACACACACCGGAGATTACAAATTATTTTGCTTTTTTTTTTCTTTTATATATATTTAGTATTGAATTTTTGTTATAATTTTTTTAAAAAAATTTATTTTTGTTGGTTTTATTTTTAAATATTAAAATAATTAAGAATTTAGTTTCGTAATTTATTTATTTTTATTTTACTATTTTAAAGAGTTAGCATGATTTGTGGGTTTACTATTATAACCTTGGTTGTCCCGACTTACATGTTTGATGAGGTGTTTTTTTTAATTAAATTTGATAATTTTTATAGTCTATTTTTTTTCTCCTCATTGCATTGTGAATTACAATAGTAATCTATGATGTTTTTTTTTTTCTTTAATTTTTTTTTTGTTGTTGAAATTTTGTTATAATTTTTTTTCAATTTTTTTTTTCAATTTAATTTTTAAATGTTAGGGTGGTTTAGAATTTGGCTTCGTAATTTGTTTTTTTATCTTGCCTTTTTTATAGAGTTAGCATGGTTTGTAAATTTGCCACAATAACACAGGTTGTCCTAATTTATGGGTTTGGTGAGGTGTCTTTTTTTTTATTTTTTAATTTAATTTAACTTTTTTATAATCTATTTATTCTCATATAGTTACAAAAAATAGTTTTTGAGAAAAATTATATTATTAAATTTTATAAAGTAACAAAAACTAAAGGGTGTGAAAACTTCTATTCACCCACACTCATTGCATCATAGATAACAGTGTTTTGCTTCTTCACCTTCTTCTTCTTTTTCTTTTGCTTCTTTTTTTTTGTTCTATTGTTTTTAAGTTTGTTTTTGTTGATTTTATTTTTTAATATTGGAGTGGTTGATAGTTGAATTTCATAATTTATTTCTTTTTATTTTATCTTTATATATAGTTAGTGTGGATTGTGGGTTTGTCAAGGTAACCCGGTTGCTCTAGTTTATGAGTTTGGTGGGGTGTCTTTTTTATTTTTTTAATTGAACTTAAATTTTTTTTATCGTCTATTTTTTTCTCAAATAGTTGGAAAAAATAGTTTCAGAGAAAACCCATGTTATTAAACTTTATAAAGTCCATAAACCTATTCACAGATTTGACTGGTTGACCTAGTTCGCATGTTTGACAAGTTTAACTTTTTGTTTTTAATTTTTTTTATTTCATCCTTAGATATTGGGTTAATTGGGAATTCAATTTCATAATTGATCTTGTTTCACTTTCTATAAAGTTATCGTAGTCTCAAAAAATATCTCAGTATTGGGTTGGTGTTTGATTTTGCGATCATCTATTTTTGTTATCATAGAGTTAAATAAAAAATGGTTTTTGAAAAAAACAAATTATAATCTCAATGGAGTCCATAAATCGATTTATAGGTTTGGTGTGCTACCCCGGGTTACCCGATCACAGGTTTGATGATTTTACCCACCGACCATATATGCTTTTTTTTTTAATTTATTTTTTTATTTTATCCTTTAATATTGGACTGTTTAGGAAATAAACTGCATGATTAATTTTTGTTTGCTTTCTATAGGGTTATTAGTCTCAAATAAGTGTCTGTTTTTATATTGATGCTCAATTTTATGAGCATCTATTTTTATCAAGTAATTAAATAAAAAAGTTTATTAAAAATTATTAAACCCAAAATCATGACACGAGTGATGGGAGGAATAAGGTCAATTCAACCTGTCATTGTCTCAATATATTTTTTTAAAAAATAAATCATCATCTTAAAGTTTTTTTAAAAGTTAAGTCATGTTTTTACCGATCATCAATGTTGTATTTGAACCCATGAAATTGATCGATTTAAGTCAGGATAGCTATCGTGATGTTTAATTGGAAACTTGAGTTAAACAAGGAGCTGAGTCGGGAGGTTTTAAGATTAACTCGCTAGGTTAGGTTTAATAACATTATCAAAAGATTCTTCTTGCCGTTAACATTTTTTTTACATTTAAAAAAAAAATTGGTTTCACATGTGACAAAGTGCAAGCCAATAGACTAGTAAATACACTAAAATATGTGGGGTTTTTACTATAGTAATCCACAATGAAAACCCTACTTTGACCTTATTTACACAATTGCTTTGTTTTTTATTCAATCAATGTTTTTTTTTAATTTTATCTTTTACTATTAGATTTATTTTTTATCAGGTTATCTCACTCTCATGACACAGATCATAGGTTTGGTAGGTTAACCTAATTGGCTCTGGTTTTTTTTCTTCTTAACGAATTTTTTTTTTCTAATTTCATCTTTTGTTATTGGGTTAATTGGAATTTAGGCTTCATGATTTGTTTTGTTTCTATTTGGTTATTCCAACCTCATTACCCGGAAATATTGCTTAACAAGTTAACCTGAGTTGACTCAGGTTAGTTTTTGTGTTTTTTTTTTATTGTAACTTTTTTCAATTTTATCATTCAATATTGGCTCGGTTTGGAATTGAGCTTGATAATCTATTTTGATATGTTTTTTTATAGGGATATCTTAGTCTTATTATCAGGGACACGTGTTTTTTCATTTTAACCCTGGTTAAATTGATTATTTTTTTCTAGGAGGCTATGTTGATCTCATAACCCGGATCATGAGTCCTTCAACATTGATTTTTTTTATTGGGTTGTCTCTGTCTTATGATCCATGTCACAATTTTACTGATTAATCTAATTGACTATTTTTTCTTTTTTTTAATTGACTTTTCCCCTATTTTTATCATTTAATATTTTGTTTCATTTGGAATTAGGTATCATGATTTCTTTGCGTTTGCTTTTTATTATGTTATCCTAGCCTCGTGACCTAAGAATAGTGTTTAACGAGTTAACGTAGGTTGATTTGACTTATTTTTATGTAATTTTTTAATTAGAATTTTTATAAATTTAATTGTTCAATAATGGGTCTGGCAGGGTCAACTAGGGATTGAACTTCATAATTTATTTTGATTTTTTGTCTATGGGTTTATCTTAATCTCATGACCAGAGTCGAGGATTTGACGGGTTAAATCAGATTTGTTTTAAAAAAAAAATCTACAAGGTTATCTTCATCTCTTGACCTAGGTTCTCATGACCCAGGTCATGGTTTTGGCGGATTGACTTGAGTAATTTTTTATGTTATTTTTTTAATTGATTTCTTTTTTAATCTCATCCTTCAATATTGAGTTGTTTAGGAATTGAACTTCATAATTTATTTTTATTTTTCTTCAATTGAGTTATCTTAGTCTTATGACCCGGGTCATGGGTTTGATAGGTTAAATCGGCTCACTTTTTTAAGTCATTTTTTAAACTGATTGTTTTACAATTTTATCCTTCAACATTTGGTTGATTGAGAATTAGATTTCATAATTTGTTTTGATTTGTTTTCTATAAGGTTATCATAGTCTTATAAATCGGGTCATGAATTTAACATGTTAACTCAGGATGACTCAAGTCAATCAAATATATTTTTATCTTAATATTAAAAAAATATCATCTTGAATTTTTTTTCTAAGCCAAATTATATTTTTACGGGTTGTCCAGGTTGTTATTAAACTTGCAAAATCAATCGAGTTAGTTTAGATCATTCCCCACACAATTTAAATTTTTATCCACTAGAAAAAAAATTAAAAACATTGGCAACATTTAAATATTTTTTTACATTCAAGAAATAATTTACCCGACCCGCAACATAGCACGACTCAATAATTTAGTGTTTATATATTGAATGAAAAGCATGCTGTATTAGTTGATATTTTGACTATTTTTTCCTATTTTTGGAAGATTTCATGGTGTGAAAAGGGTTTTTATGAAAAGCATATTGTATTAACACTTGTTAAGAGTTAATTAGTTTATTTTTATCTTGTGTGAAGAAAGTTAGGAGCATACTTGATAGATCTTGATTAACTCAAATAGAGTCTCGATTACTAGATTATTGGATCAACTCATGGGTTATTAAGTCAATTATTTTAACTAAAACAATGTTGTTCTTTTTTCTCCTAATTTATTTGGTGTGGACTCGGTTAGGTTGGTTAGGTTAATTGGATCACTAAAAACTCAGTTAGGTCAATCAAATTTCACTAGGTTATTATCTTGTTTGGCTTAACTAGAAACCTGATTCGGGTCAAGCATTGAGTCTTCGGTTTTTTTAGTCAATCCATACGGGTTTAATTGAGTTTAGAAACTATGATTAAAAGTATATTTTCTATCTCAAATATCATAAATTATGGATCATCAACAATATTCAAAACTCGTTATTCCTCCATGAGTAATGTTTTAATGAGAGTTTGTAATATGAAAAGGGTTTATGTAAGGCAGAGTTTGAGATTGTGATTGATATTGCTTTTCAAAATATTTTTTACTTGAAACTATATCAAAATAATATTATTAAAGCTACAATCTTACTTCTCATTGCTCACATATTGTTTGATTCTAGAACTAGTAACATAAACACATATTGTAAATGTGATAAAATTTGAAAAGTGAAAGTTTCCTATATATTTTATCAATTTAGAATGATCAACATTGTTAATCATCATCAATGTAATTTTTCTCCCACCTCGTTTGGGCAGACCATAAACTCCAATTGGGGTTTACAAGTTAACTTCAATTCATTTAATTTTATTTATTATAAGAAAAAAACCAGAAAATTTTATTAGAGTAAATCATATAACATATTTAACAACTATCTCAATTCAAAATAAACAAATTCTAGTGGTTAGATTACCCTACATTTCCAACCATCTTTTAATTTCTTTGTAACAAAATCATTGAGAATTAAGACAGACATAAAAAAAAAAACCTTGATAT
>Ga0307517_10015100_pt1 | contig 10289 bp, 8 predicted proteins | sample 23_EM_MG_FD_194515 | JGI IMG/M metagenome (GOLD analysis project Ga0307517, IMG submission 194515) | Populus trichocarpa ectomycorrhiza microbial communities from riparian zone in the Pacific Northwest, United States - 23_EM | ecosystem: Host-associated > Plants > Roots > Unclassified | place...
TCATTCATACAAACCAGCAATAAGAAACTTCTAAACCCTTTTTAGGAGAGAGGGATTGTTATGTCTTTGAATACTAGCTCTTATCTTTTATGTTTTTCAGGTGTTTCTATGTTGTACTATACTCATAGAAAATAAGAGGCATAATTATCTATTTATAAGGAAACCTGAAAACTCTATAAATGACAAAATATAAATTTACTCTTTAAATAATATTACATCTATTATTTTAGGCTAATTTTAGAAACTTATTCAATCAAGTTCTTACTTGATTGTTTTTAGGTCTAAAATTGTAATCCTCTATATTAATTACATTATAGTCCTCAATTTCTAAAACTTATTTGCAATCAAGTCACACTTAATTAATCATGTCATTTTAATTTTTGACTAGTGGTTCTTATGTGTGTGACCCATTATATTTTCTAATAAGTTGGTCTAAATATAAATCATAATCCTAAATAAAATATGATTAAATAAACTAAACAAATTAATTTATTATCAATTCAATAATTAATTGATTTATATCTGAAGATCAAGTACAATATCTAGCAACCTATTATGATCTCTTAAATATTACAAAAGTCATAAGTAATTTAACCTAACCTTTCAGTGACCAATTTCTTATTGTAAATATTATCTCTTCATCAACAATATTCTGATTTAGACATTATAGAATGAAGTGTGTCTACTATACAAATCATATTTGTTCTTAACACCATAGTTATTGATTATTTAAATAATTGATTTTTTTTTCAAATCTCACTCCACATTGCGCAAAGATTTACAATCAATACTATTTGAGAATAAATGAAATATTTTCCCTAAGTCACCTAGGATGATGAATCTTCTCTTGATTACTTAAATACCTTCATATAATTTATGTTATTCCCAATATCTGTCAATTTGTTACCCTTGATTAGGACAATGTGTAACAAGATCAAAACATAACACTCCCTATATAAGATAACTTAGTGATTTCAAGTCTAAGGATCACGTACACATTAGTTACCCAATATCATCAAGTGAGTCTTTCCGTATAGAATTCTCATGCGGGTCAGCTCGGTGTACATGTCATCTAACAAACACCTATATATTAGTTCCAAGTATCTTTCATACCTTAGCTTATGAGAACAATTGCTTCCTTTCATAAAGGAAAAAAAACATAACATGTATCAGTCTCAACAACTCTAATTAATATTCATTCTTAATAAAGCATTAAACAAGAACATTTTAGGAATAATGCTTTCATGCAATACGAATACTATAATTATAACAATTTTATAATTTTATTTGCAAAATATTTTTGTCACAAGAATTTTATTTTTACTCTAGATTCATTAATCAAATATTTGATGAATATTAAAGATAAATAAATCTTTATTAATAAATTAAATATATTTACATGAACAAAATCAATGTTACGTGTAACCAACTAATTGGCTACATGACATATACACTAATAATGAGTGGTGTCATTAGCATAGAAAATGGTTTCTACATTGCATAGAGAACTTGTGTATTCATAGAAAAGGTTATATGCATGAAAACCACTCATGAAAACCTAAAAAAATACATAAAAAAATGTGCCAAAATAGAATTGAATAGACTGGGCCTTATGTTGGTGTCGGGTTGAAAATCCCAACCATTTGGGCTAGGAAAATTTCTTTTTTTGTTGTTGGTATTATCACTTTTCTTAGGAGGGTTTGGTGATTTTAATTTGGATGATTACAGGCGCTACATCTTTGTTGCAAATAGGATTGCGAAAAAATATATTATGATGTATATAGGGGTTTATACTTCTTTGAAGAATCCTTCTAAGAGCTTATGACTAAAATTAAAAATAATACTAGATCATTAACCTACGCTACGCTATGGGTCAGGTCAATTTTTTCTTGAACATAAAAAGAATGTTCAAATATTGCTATTTTTTTGTGGAAAAAGTTTTTTAACCATGTGGAGGTTGACTCGATGTGCCTAATTGACTTTGCGGGTCCAAAAGCAACTCGGACAACCCGTAAAAATATAGTTTGACTAAAACAAAATTCAAGATGACATTTTTTTTTAATATTAAGATAACAATATATTGGATTGACTTGGATCAACTCGAGTTAATATGTCAGATTCATAACTCGGGTTATGAGACTATGATAACCCTATAGAAAATAAATCAAAACAAATTATAAAGCCTAATTTTCAATCAGCCCAATGTTAAAGGATGAAATTAAAAAAAAAAACTCAATTAAAAAAAATGACCTAAAAAGGCGACCCGAGTTAACTTATCAAATTTGCGACTCGGGTCATAAGACTGAGATAACCCTATAGAAATAAAATAAAAAAAGTACGAAGTTTAATTCCTAATCATTTTAATATTGAAAGATGGAACTAAAAAAGAGCATAAAAAAATGAGCCCAGTCAATCCACCAAAGTCATGACTCGGGTCATGAGACCAATATAACTTCATAGAAAGAAAATAAAAAAACGATTTGATTTGACCCAGATTAATTTGTCAAATTCATGACTTTGATCATGAGATTAAGATAATCTTATAAAAAGCAAATCAAAACAAATTGTGAAACTCAATTCTCAATTGATCCAATCGAATCCAATATTGAACGATGAATTTTATAAAAAATTTAATTAAAAAAATAACACAAAAAATGAGCCAAGTTAATATGGGTTAACCCGTTAAGCACTATTCTCGGGTCATGAGGTCAGAAGAACCTCATAAAAATCAAACCAAAATAAATCATGAAGCCTAAATTTCAATCAAACATAATATTAAATGATGAAATTGAAGAAAAAAAATTAATTAAAAAAACTAAGTCAACTAGATTAACTTATTAAACCTGCAACTCCGGTCATGAGACAAGGACAACACAATAAAAAAAAATCTAATATTGAAGGATATGAGACCGAGATAAATCTTAGAAAAAAAATAAAAAATAAAATGACTTGATTTAACTATGATCAAATTATCAAAACCCGCGATCGTTGTCATGAGATCAAAATATCCTCATAAAAAATAAATCAAAATAGATTATAAAACTTAATTTTAAATTTTAAATTATATAAACAAAAATATGTGCGGTGTCGTTACATGTTTATGTCGTAAGTAGTTCTTGGTGGGTTTTGTGGAGAAAAATGGAACTCATTATGACTAGCCCAACAAATTATATTTATTACAAATGCCGAATAAAGTATAAACTCAGTTTTATGTTATTACTTGTTTGCTTGAGGTTTTTTCTCTCCCTCCTTTAGCTATATTATAAGGCTCTTTTTAGATTTTTTTTATTATATTATATGGTAATTAGAATAAATATTTTAAAAAATCTAGATTTAAATATTGGAGAGAAAAAAACATATTCCTTTAGTACAAATATTTCTTTCTTTTTCACACTTTGTTTTTAGAGAAAATATCTTTTTTTCCCAACTACATATTCTTTTGAATTTAAAACTAAGGCAATTAAAATAAATATATATAAGAATTGCAATTATTTAAATTAAAGGAAAAACATATTTTGCTTAATCCAAACACTCATCCTTATTAATGTATTTTTTTTTTGTTTTTTGGTTTTGACTGAAAACATCCTTTTTATTATAAGCATAATTTTAAAATAAAAGTCATCATAATTTGAACAGCAGTTTTCAATAATAAAAAAATATAAAAAAATGCATTTATAACTTTTATATGACTGTATGAAAAACATAAAAGAATAATTACTTTTATAAAACTATATAAAAAATAAAAATAATAAAATAGATATTATATTCTCATTGAATATTCATGAACATTTTTATTTATTTATCATATATAATAATTCATCTAGTAATTATTTATATTACTATAAAAGTTCTAATTTTATTTAAAACTTATAGCATAACAAATTGTTTTTCTAAACATCATTTTAATACTTTTATTTAAATACAATTTCATTATAAAATATAAAAATCATGATGATGCATGAACTATAAATTATTTTCATAACAAAGTAGGGAGCAATGCATCTCCAACATGAAAAAGTTTTTTTCTTTCAAGAAACTATTGAGACACAACTACGTTAGGCAAATTTCTCAACCTAAAAATTATATATATATTACTAATGCCATGTGATTTTAATAAAGACTTGAAAAGCAACTTCAAATGAAAATGAAAAAAAAATATACTTTGATGATTTTTATGCTACAAATGTGAAAATTAAGGAATAATTAATTTGAAGAAATATATAAAAACTTCACAAGAAAAACAATTAGGCATTTTATTCTTGAATATCTATGAGGAATATGTTTTTTCTTTCAATTATGCATATTAGTTTCATATATAATCATTCATGAAATAATTGCTAAAATTACTATTTAAAACAGTAAAAATTACCATTAAAAAGGTCTAATATTATTTGAAAAGTATAATATGATCATATAATTTTTAAAATATAATTATAACTGTTTTATTTCAAAAGGATCTTATTTTATAATGTTAAAAGTATTTTAAAAAATTAGAAAAGGTAAACCCAAGCCGAGGCCTGGATGCTTTTTTCTTTTTTTAAAAAAAAAAACTCAAGCGGTCAACACATTGTTCACTTGATTTTTTATTCTAAATAATCAGATGTCATATATTGCACTTAGACGGACAACATTCGTATACTACAAACATATTTTGTCTGTATCTGATACTGAGAAAATAGAATTCAGATAATTTGATCCCTAACACCCAAATTTCTACCAATTTTTCACTTAAAAACACCCAAAAAAAAAATTACAAGAACTTATGAGAATCATTAAGCAACTTCACATGATCTATTACATTTGCTAATTTGAGTTTATTGTAAGGTGAAGAGTTAAGAATATCAAAGAGGTATATGATGGATTAATTCAAGATATTTAGATTTTATTTTTTACTAGACTTGCAAATTCAACTTGTTTTTCTATTTATATACAAATTAGGTTTATTTTTCTAATGTACAATTTTGTATTAATGAGCATAATTTACAATTTAACTTAGTCGAACTGAAAATTTACTAAAAGATTTTAAAGATAGCTTTTACTACAAGGTTAAACTTTTGTAGCAATATAAGTTTGGTAAGGCCTTACAATAAAGCCAAAAAGTTATTATTCAAGATTTATAATATTTTTCTAGTTGATTTAGGATTTGTTTTTATGTTATTTAGAACTTTTTTGTTATTTTTTTCAGTCTTGTTTAAGATGTTTTACCTAGTATAAATAAGGTTATTTAATTTGTATTTAAAAGATTGATTGATTATTCAAAATAAAACTTGTGAGAGAGAGTTTGCTTGATTCTCCTTCGAACTATTTAGAATTTATTAAAAATTATTTCTTTGTGTTGTTCATCCTTATACCTTTAGTTTTTCATTTATTATAATTAACGAGTTATGATTTTCATCCAATAACTATAGATTATACCTTTAGTAATCACTGGAATATATTTTTTTCAGTTTTATTTTAGCTTTCTTAAACTGTGGTAGAACTTAATTATGGATTCTAAGATTCCTAGCATCTTGGCTCACATTAGAAACCTCAACAACAAGTTTTAATGATGTCCTGTTAGCGACATTTGGTACTAGGTTGTCTGGGATGATTAGTCAAGGATCATGATCTATAGTAATAGGGTATTTTATTTTTAATTTCTAAGTTCTCATTTAGTTAAATCTTAGTCATATACTAATGCAATCATCATTATTTTTGTTGAGAATTCATTAACAAGGAGTAAAGTAATATGGGAAGACTAAAGGTTCACCCTAAAAACAAGATTTCAAATCAAAGATGGTCATTCACTCTCCAAAAATTCAAAGATTTTTACAACTACAGAGTCTCTCAAATATATGGGGATATATTTAGGTTAAAAAGAAATCAGCAGTGTTCAGCCGCAGCAGGGGGTTGCATTAACTTGGAAAAATCCCCCCCAGTTATTTCACATGCTCCATTTTCTCGTGTACAAGCCATTGGCAATTCTTGCTCAAATAGCACTAATTATTCAAAATACCCTTGAGACGGTCCAGCCCTTCAGCAGATATGCTCCTCCTTCTATGGTTCCTAGGAATTTCAATCTTAGGAGGTGGATCAGGAGAGAAACAGATCACTAAAACTGTCAGGTTGTCGCATGTGTTGCGCTGGAGCGCTTCTGTGACAAGAGCTTTTGAGCACCTCTCAGGATCATTATGCATCATTAGCTCCTTCCTAACCATTGTGACTGCACATTGGCTACTCATTACATCCCATAGACCATCACAGCCTAGTATCAGAAACTCATCATCTTCCGTCAGATTAATCTCCTTCAACTCTGGCTCAGAACTTAAGGGGCTTTTCGAACCTTTAGAGCCTTTAATGTGCCAATCTCCGAGGGCACGAGCAACCGATAATTGGCCATTAAGGTAGCCATCATATATCACCCCTCCTAATCTCTCAATTCTTTGTTTTTCTGAGCTGCAGTTGGGCTTGTGGTCCTTTGAGAGCTCAACCGCTCTTCCTCGTTTGCCCAACACAGCTCTTGAATCACCAGCATTAGCGATAAGCATGGTCCTACAAGAATGCAGTATCAAGCCAAAAATTGAAAAAAGGTACAGCTGAAAGGAAAAATTACTAACACGGGTTTATCAGCACCTACAAATTCCAAAGCAGTTTAGTTTTTCTCTCACCTTCCCAAAATAAGGGCCATCAAGACAGTGGTACCAGATGAACTATCAATAGATTTAGTATCAGCAAGTGCGTGATCAGTCTTCACAAAGGCACTCTTAATTGCCCTCTTTGTGCCTGAGGGAAACTGGGAGTCTTCGACAATGAAATTAAGAATGTTCTCTCTAGTAAAGGAGGCTGCATCAGTGCCACCATGTCCGTCAAACACCTGCGGAAATAAACAATATAAGCGCACCAACTTAGTGAGCTCTACAATATATAAGGCCAATTGTCAAGTAAGCTACACTGATGCCTCTTATCACCTGTTTCATTATAGGTTAAAAAACAACCATATTTTGGTTGGATCACTATGTATGCAGAAAAACCAGGTTACGGACACAAGAAAATGATTATGTCATAGTTAGGAAAATTCTTTAGATCAAGGAGAAATGACTCAAGTATTCTAACCTAATAGAAACTTACACACCCCATAAAATGCACCGGGAGAGGGTAATTCTGCTGATGTAACAAGATGTTTATGTAGATTATCTACACATATATGCTCATCCTCCATGTACTGCTTTGGTCCTTTCTCCGACCAGCTTCCAGAGCGAAAAATAGGGAGAAATACAGAATTTTCAGACGATGGTGAGACCAATCCCAAAATTGCAATTTCTGATTCCTACATGGACAATAGAGAGGCACAATCAGATGAAATCTGCATTAAATACATGGATCATACACCCATATATAAAATGATCCATCAAACTTTCCTCAATAAAACATATATTCTTCCTAAGAAACTGAAACTGAACATGCATCCATTTGTGCAAGCCCTCACAAGACAAACACATGCATGCAACATATTTGTATGAGGCTAAAGATTACACAGGCTTTTCAAAATTAATTGCAAGACATGACATTGCTGCTTAATAAGTTTTTGGGTTCTAAAAATGCACTATAGTCTAACTCTTTGCACATTTGTTACCATAATCAATTCAGCACGCAGTTTTCAAATAGAACTCTGCTCTTTTGCATGTTTTGCAGCTTATTCTGAACAAAATGCTATTACTTGACTACAGTAGGACCTCGAAAAGACCTGTATGGATTAATTTCCTAATATCAAGAAAACGTTCCTAACATCCTAATTTGAGGAAGTGTTTTCTAACTTTTGTTTCGCCCTTACGCAATTTTGCAAAAATAATTAAGCGTTTAACTATCAAACAAAGTTCAACTGTGCAGGCTAAAATAATACGACAATTTCTTTTCAACTAAATCAAACCACATCAAACAATCTCTTGCAATCACTTGATTGAATGCATGGATCTCAATCCATAAAGAACAAGGTTTAAAATACCATGGATAGGAAACAATATTATCTTGTATTAGAATCTCATTCAACTATAACAGAATGATAGAAGAAGGTTGGATAAGAAGAGAAATTAACTCACAAAATCTGTAAAAAATGCAGAGCTGCTACAATGCCTGACCATTTTGACGTTTCTTGGAGGTTTACCAGTAGTCAATTGGTTCGAATTGTCCAAATTCTCATCCTTTTCATCTTCCATGGCGGACACACTGCCCTTACAAGTACCACTACACCCTCCATCCAATCTTTCTATCTGAAGTGAAGCATTAGTTTCCTGAGCCATTCTCCAAGTCTACTCCATTCTCAATTTTCAATACCACAAAAAAAAAAAAAAAAATTTGAAAGAAGCAAAAAATATAGAACAATTGTACTTAGCTGGACAGACCCTTAGACCATGGACAAGCCATATTTAGATATATCCTAAGAAAATCCCCCAGACAGCAAAAACTAGCTGTCCACCAGCTGATTCAAAGCAAAGCACTGGATCCAAGAATCGAATGCTAGCTAAGGTAAACCATTTCTTTCGCTACCAGTAAAAAATTACCCCTCTCAAATTCTTGAATTCTTGAAGGAACTAAACACATTTCCTGAAACTTTTACAACAAAGATCAAGACCAACAGAAAACCCAGATAAGAAATTAGTCCATAAAGAACAAGAATTCAAACACTAGAGAAATTGCACAACCCATAAGACATGGCAGGAGAAAAACAAGAGATGACGCACATGAAAGTAGGGAAGGGAAGGCCATTAAGAGGAAAGAGAGAGAGTTTACATTTTTGTGGTTAAGTAACTGAGGGATTCCAGCCTTTTACGGTAGCCATTATAGGGAGTTGAAACTTGAAAAGAAGATGGGCTACTGACACGTGTTATTACAAGAATGACGGAATGGACATAGGATGTTGTTTTGGTTTCATGGTTCTCCATGTCTTTGATTTAACCATGAGATAGGCATTAATGTCGTTTATTTTTGCCGGCTCTACGAAATTATTAGTTGTAACTAAAAATCTAGATGCTAGATAGCTTCGTTATTAGAGGATTTGGTAGGTGCTGGCTAGGTGAAAAATGCTTCGTCATGGGCAAAGTTGATTTTTTTATATATATAATATAAAAAAACGATGTTAAGGTATTCCTAGACGATTTTAAAGAACAAAAAAACAAAAAATTTAAAGTCTAGTGATATATTTTAACTAGTTATCTGATTTGTGTTTTTTCTAAGTTAAATATTTTTATTTTTTTATAAAAATATTATATATATAATTTTTTTTCAATATATTTCTGTAATTTAAAAAATTTGAGTTCAAACAAAAAATCTTATACATAAAAATAAAACTTGAAAAATTGAGAGACTGATGTAGATCATGATATTTAATCTTGATTAGGTCTTTAATTTTTATTTTTTTTTGCAACTAAGTTGACAATATTTTTTTGAAGAAAAAAATCAGACAACGCGTCATTTGATTTGCCTAAATTCCGACCAATGTGGTGGTTGAAAAATTAGAGATTAAGTTTTTCTACTCAAAAACCCATTTGGACCCAAAACCCTGTTTTTTAACATATTTTTTTATCCAAAACACTTATAAAACATCGTAAGAACCATGATAAATCTATTTATGGCCTTAAAAAAACCCTCTAAAAACCGAAATCAATCCAAATTCAAAAATCAAACCGAGCTCATATATGTTTTTCAACGAACTTTAAAGGTAAAAAAAACACCTAATATGAACTTGCCTCATCAAATTGAATCATTTGACATAAATATTGTTCGTTTTGGTGGTTTAAATTAGTGTTAACAACACTTTTTTCTCTCTACCACTGAAATCCAACGACCTCTCTCTCTCATTTGTCAACTAGGGATTAAAAAATAACAAAAATAAATTTTTGTACCAAAATTGAATTGGAAAAATATTTAGGTACTAAAATTATTTTTTAAAGTTCAATAAACAAAGTGCATCTTTTGCGAAACTTATGACATGTCACCTGTGTTTGGTTTCTTTTTTATTTTGGTCCCTCTTCTTTCAATCTCACCTTTATAAGAAATCAAAATCAATTGGTCTTCAATTAGGACTAAATCACTAAAAAAATATTTGAGGACCAGATTAAAAAAATATAAAATTTTGCACAGTCTATCCACAGTAATGTGTGAAAGGATGAACAGTGGAGTCTTGCACAGTGAAAAAACCACGCCTTTTTAGAGTAATACTTAATGGATCCAATAAAATGATTTTGTTTAAATATATGTTAGAAATGGCAACAACAATGAGTGAACCGAGTTTTAAAAGAAAATATGATAATGAT
>Ga0307517_10015103_pt1 | contig 10288 bp, 9 predicted proteins | sample 23_EM_MG_FD_194515 | JGI IMG/M metagenome (GOLD analysis project Ga0307517, IMG submission 194515) | Populus trichocarpa ectomycorrhiza microbial communities from riparian zone in the Pacific Northwest, United States - 23_EM | ecosystem: Host-associated > Plants > Roots > Unclassified | place...
TTTTTTCTTTGTATGTTTTTTCTACAGTAAAATGACATGTCTAATCTTTGACTTAAAAATATCTAAGCCTAGCAAGGGAGAGTATTTTTGTCTTTTCCATATGTTTTTTTTTTTTGTGATATTAGAATGCCCTCATGGGCTTTTTAGTAATTTTAATTATTAAAGTATTAATAAATCAATATAAAAGGTGGACGCGTGCAACACGTCATTATCCCTCCACCAAACGGGTGGCGCGCGAGACATGTTATGATGGCCGAAATCCACCAACTGTCATGTCATTTGACGCGTCACATGGCGGCACAACTATTAGTATGGTGCGTTTGGCCTGGTTAGCGGCGGTTCGACGGCAATGAAGGTTTTTAGTTTCAATTATCATTTTTTTTTTATCCTTTTCAATAATATCTATGTACTTTCTTTCAATTATTTTTCTATGCATGATTTAGTTCTCATTGTTTTTATTTTTTATTTTTTTCAATTTTTTTTATGATTGAGAATTTTCTTTTGTTATTTTTTCGTGTTTGTCTTTTATAATCATGACTCGATCCACCAGTTTTGATAATTAGTCCGGTTTAAATTTGATCTTTTTAAAAATTCATTATAATTTTTTTTTTTCATTTGGCATTAAATTATTGGGTCTTGACCTTCATTGGATCCATAATCTTGGTTTTTTCCAATTTTATCACTTGAGTTTGCTGGTATTTTTTTTTCATTGATTTTTTTCCCCAATTTTATCTTTTATTGTTTGGATTTCTAGGGATTGACAACATGTATTTTTTTTCATTCTTTTTATATGATGTGGAGGTCGTTAATTTTTTTAAGAAAATACACCTACAGCGCTTTGCCATTGTTTTTTTACGCTTTAAAAAAATCAGGTCAACCCACAACGAAGTGTAGGCAAGCTATCTAATTTTTTTTTTCTAAATGAAGAATCTAAATAAAAAGACAGTGATTTCTCCCACATTATATATGTTTAGTGTGTGTTTGGTAATGTAGTGTAATATATTTTTTAAAAATATAATTTGAAAAAATATCAAAATGATTTTTTATATATAAATTTTTTTATTTTTAACATAAAACACATCAAAATCATAAAAAAAAATACTGGCAAAAAAACCATCGTGATATATCTTCCAGCCGTACACATTTTTAAAACAATTTCAAACGCCTTTTCAAATATAAAAATAAATGATGCCTTAGCATAGAGTAAAAGGATGAAAAAGTTACTTTTATAATTTTTATGTCCCTTTTACTTGTGTTCGGTTGATTAGAAGATGAGAAAGTTTCTCGAAGATTAGAATTTTACTTTAAAAAATGGGGTTAAGTGTTAAGTTTGCGATGAGAGAGGGGTTAGGAAATTTTAAATGGGGAGAATCTTGAAGTCCTGTGTCCTTTCCATTTTTTAATTTAAAATTGTTTTATTATTCTTATTTTTTTCTTTCACTTATATTTCAGATCAAATATCCCTTAACACTTAACACTTTTTATATATTTAATATTTTCATTAAATCTTAATTCTTTAACGTTTTTTTTCCTTCAAATTTTAACTTTATACCAAACACAAGCTTAACGAGGAGCTTGCCATAAAATCAAAGGAAGAGAGAGTAACCCTAAATCCAAACAAAGTCCAACCAGATGTCAATATAATTAATGTTGTGACGACAGTATTTGAATCGCGGGTTAATTTATGTTTTTAAAAAATTTAAAATTATTTTTACTTAAAATTAATATATATTTTTTTATGTTTTGGATTGTTTTGATACGCTGATATTAAAAATAATTTTTAAAATATAAAAAAATATTATTTTAATAGACCAAAAGTAAAAATATGGGTGACAATATTTATTTTTTTAAAATTAATTTTGATTAAAGTATATGAAAATAATCTTGAAAAAATAATAATTAAAAAAAATCAATATTTAATGTAACGCCTTTTGAAAACCAGTTAGAAACTCTGCAGTCCGTAGAGTATTAAGACGTGCTATTGATAAAAAGAGTCTATAAAACCAGGGCAAGAAATGTTGAAAACCCACTTACACTAGCCAGAGAAAAACTTGGAGCCGCCTTGTGAAAGGATACCAATCAATAATCACAAACCCTCTAACGGAGAAGAAGAGGAGACCAAGTTCTGGGAGGAGGGGCGTAGGTAGACCCCATGTTACCAGGCGACAACAAGCCTGTTTGACAGTGCCCCGTCCCTTGCTTTCTCCTCTCTTCTCTTATGCTGATTATTCTTTCTTTTCTTTTCTTTTTGAAGGGATTAGTGTTGTTAATGTGAAGTCCCTCCAAAACTCTTCGTCCAAACCAAGAGAACCCAACAAACACACAACACAACAGAATTCAGAATCCGAAGGTACAAAAAACTGATGACACTGATGGAAAGAAAGTACACCAGCAAACCAAAACAAAGCCAACCCATTTCTCTACGTTTTTGACACACACAGACATAATCCTCTGCTTTGGTTTTATAAATCTCTACTTTTTCTAGTTCTTCTCCCTGTTCTTGTTCTAGTTGTTATCGAGAATATGGACTGCTGGTCTCCTCTCACAATGGATGATGAATTTGAGAAGCTTGTAATTCGAATGAACCCTCCAAGGTGAATTTACTTTTGTTTGCTTTTAATTTCATTTAATGTGCGAGTTTTTGTTTGAATTGAAAAGGGTGGTTGTGTTTTCTTGAAATTTTCATTTCTTGAGCTCAAAGTTCAGATTTTTTTAAGGATTTGGCAATATGCGTGTGTGATATTGTTTCTTGTCTGTGTTTAATTTTGCAGGGTTACAGTTGATAATGCCTCAAGCAGGACAGCCACTTTGATTGAGGTGTTTGATTGAATCATTTGGATGTTATTGGTTCGTTTTATGAGCTTTTGTGAGTTTAAAGTCTGTAACTTGATTTTGTTTTGTTGATAATTTTCAGGTTGATAGTGCTAATAAGCGTGGTAGTTTGTTAGAGGTGGTTCAGGTTTTGACTGATTTGAATCTTTTAATCAGACGAGCTTACATTTCTTCAGATGGAGAATGGTTCATGGATGGTTAGTTTTTTGTCCTTTGCCTTTTCATTCAAGTTTGGTGGCTCTGTAAGTCAATTAATTGTTGTTGATTTTCTTGTCTTAAAATGGTTCTTTTGCAGTGTTTCACGTTACAGATCAACATGGGAATAAGTTATCCGAGGATGATGTGGCTGAAAGAATTCAACAGGTAGGTCTGCTAAACTGGCCTCCATTTTAACCAAAACTGGAAAATGGAAATATTTACATTTATAGTTTCCATGTGAAAGTGGAATTAAAGAGACTTTAAAGCATATAACTTTGGTGCTGAGTCCTGACTTCTTTTCTAAATGTTTTATGCCCTAATGGAGCCTTAGCTCCAGCAAGTGCCTCTGTGTTTTTAGCCTTTTCACTCGTCATTAAATTTTGACAAGAATCCGAGAGCAAGGCCTCATTTTTTGTGCACATTTTTAGACTATAGTACTTCTATTCTCTCTGAATTCCAATTTTTCTTTCAAAAAGGAGGTAGAGAAATTCATAGAGAAGTTCAAAACTGTTGAAAACCCTTGGTTAGATATATAAATGTCATGGAAGGAACAGACAAGTCAAATTGTATAGAATTCCAGATGCAGTGAGGAAGTCACTGGGCACTTCTTTTTGTGGATCCAAGTCCTTTAAATTAATTATTCTCCTTAGTTTCGCTCAAGGAGATAAAGAAAGGAGCAGACGAGGAAGAAATGGTGGCTGTTGTTGGGTCTCTACTATGAAAGTTTTACAACAATATGTGTGGAGCCATGTAAGTCTCAAGTCATGTTCATGAATTAATTTACATGTCACAGTCACTGGGACCAAGAGGACCAAGCTTCCGATCCTTGAGACGGTCTGTGGATGTGCAAGGAGCTGCGGAGCACACAACTATTGAATTGACAGGAAGAGATCGACCAGGCTTGCTTTCAGAAATTTTTGCTGTTCTTGCTGGCCTCAAATGTAATGTGGTGGCCTCAGAAATATGGACCCACAATTCAAGAATGGCATCTGTTGTTTACATCACTGATGAGGCTACTGGATTGCCAATTGATGATCCTGATAGGCTCACTAAGATCAAACAACTTCTCCTATGTATTCTAATCGGTGATAGAGATAAACGAAGTGCCAATACAGCTGTGTCCGTGGGTTCCACTCACAAGGAGAGGAGGCTGCATCAGATGATGTATGCTGATCGTGATTATGACGTGGATGATGCAGATTGTAGCTCAGCAAGTGAACGCAACCGTTTTGTAACGGTGGAAAACTGTGTAGATAAGGGTTACACTGTTGTGAACTTGAGGTGTCCAGACCGGCCGAAGCTAATATTTGATACAGTGTGCACGTTAACTGACATGCAATATGTAGTATATCATGCAATTATCATAGCTGAAGGACCGGAGGCTTGCCAGGTTACTCTTTATTCCTTCAAGATGCATTTAATAATTTTCTGTTTTTTTTTTTTTTTTACCAAACAAATGCTTTTAAACATTGCTACGGAGGATCTCATTTGTTACTTGTAATACAGGAGTATTTTATTAGGCATATGGATGGGTCCCCAATTAATTCCGAAGCAGAGAGGCAAAGACTAATTAATTGCTTGGAGGCTGCTATTAGGAGGAGAACTTCTGAGGTACAGATATGCTCATGTTTGATTTTAATGCTAGTTTCAAACTTGTCAACATCTCACTAGTATTTGATTTATTGAACTGTCTTGATGCAGGGCGTAAGATTGGAACTTTGTTCTGAGGATAGGGTCGGCCTTTTGTCTGACGTGACTCGCATTTTTAGGGAAAACGGTCTTTCAGTCACTCGAGCTGAGGTTACTACCAGAGGTTCCCAGGCTGTGAATGTTTTCTTCGTCACTGATTCATCAGGACATCCAGTGAAGAGTGAAACTATTGAAGCAGTTAGAAAAGAGATCGGTTTGACTATACTTAATGTGAATGATGATGCTTACTCGAAGTCTCCGCCCCAGGAACGTGGGTTATTGTCTTTAGGTAATATCTTTCGATCAAAGTCAGAGAAGTTCCTTTATCACTTGGGTCTAATAAAGTCAAATTCTTGAGCTGTTCAATGGCTAAACTAGGCTGGTCAGCCACGTAAATGTTGGATAGTTTGACTTAGTTGCACAGGTTGTTCCTTAGAGCTTCAGTTCACTTCCCTGTTGATCTTGGACGAGGCATGAAAGTTGCAATCAAATTTGAATTCGTAAAGCTTGTTGTAAATATCTTGTTCGAGCTTCCTTGTCCCATGTGACTTTGTAAATATTGTTATACTGGCTCAAAAACTTCATCCAAAATGCAGCGCTGAGGGTCAATATTCTGCGTGATGGTTTAAGCGCTATGATCAACATGATTTGCATTTTGGATCCTGATGTTATGTAAAGGCTCCTTTAGTGCAGGATGCATTGCAGATTTGATTTTATTGGATCATTGAATTTGAGAGTGGTGATTCCATCGCACAGCTGTGCATTAATTTGATTGTATATTTCCTTTGGTCCCTCTCTTAGCATTTTTCTCATTAGCAGGTAACTCATGAATAGAGAGCAGGCGCTACAGTGTTGAAGATTATATTCCCCTAGCAACATTATGGCCTAGGCATACAAATATCTATTGGTGGGATGTTTTAGTTGTGCTTTCGCCTACCAAGAGTATACAAAATGGTGATGTGTAATGGGACAGGGAAGTTTGATAGTGGTTCAACTTCCCTGTATGTATATAGTAATAAGCCATCAAGATTGACTTTTGCTGCAATTCCGACTAAAGAAAGTGCTTAGTGCTCATGACTCGATAGAAGTTGGGTTGTGGTGGTGACATGCCTTGATTCAGGGCTTTCCTGAAGCAAGTGACACCTTCAAGTGATCACGAGTAGGTAAGGGGCACTCCAAAAACGGTACACCCCAAACTAATCCCTCTTTTCCATGTGGAACAAGTAATGTGGGAACCCATCATTTCAAGGCCAATTTGCATTCCTGAATATGGCATGTTTTGAGAAATCTGTGAAAAAACTTGTTCATGATTCAAGGCTTTTGGTTTCTTCTGTACATCCGTTTATAATTGGAGAGGGGCTGAACATGAAAGTCAGAGCACGATATAAACTAGTATGATTAAATGCCAGTATAGATGATTGATACAATCGATTCTATACTTCTAGCTTTTGATAGAGTTTCAACTTCGGCCCTTGAGGGGTTGGATCATTCCACAGCGAGGAAAACTTTTAACGAGTAATTGATCAATCCTTAGATCATGCATGTGAAAGACAAATAACATAATTATGGCATAGGAAAAACTCTAAAATGCAGGCTCGGCGATTGGATAAGAACGGGAATCTAAAGTCTAAAATCATAACGATGCAAATAGGAGACTTTGTTAGTGACTTCGTAATCATTTCGTAATTAAGACTTTCTTATGAAAAAAGACAGCAGAAAAGTCACCGACAGAATCTCAACCGGGGAGGAAAGATGTTATGTAATTCCACATCCTCCAGCACCTCATTGATGTGTCCCTTTCCCCTTTCTGATTTATGATAGCTGCATCAGCAACGTAAACGTGGCCGGATTAGGATCTCACAAACGTCAGCCGCCAGTACATGTGGGGTCCTTTTTCTGGTGTCGTGGGACCCTGTTTCGCCGTTTCGAACGGTGGCGGAAGAGGACTGGATCCTTGAACGAATAGAATAAAATGGTAGGTCTCGCAGTTGAGATCCTCTATAAATCTTCCTCGAAGCACGTAAGTTGAGGAGATGGAGTGGTAGAATTTTTGAGACAAAATCATTACGGCTACTGTATCATGCATTACATTATTATTACGTTTACAATGTAAGAGACGAGTGTTGCTGGCTGCTTACTATGCAGAGTATGGAGATACGTAGTCAAATTTAACATGACAACATCGAACAGCTGTTGTACCTGGCTACAAGCATAGTATTAAAATTGATTTTATTATCTTCATTGTTAATTAAGAGGCAGTTTTCACGCGTCTTGGAGTGTAGTTGTGATTATTTATTAAAATATTTTTTATTTAAAAAAATATATTAATAATATTTTTTTATTTTTAAAAAATTATTTTTGAAATCAACATATTAAAATAATTTCAAAATATTAAAAACATATTAATTTAAAACAAAAAAAAAATTCAAATTTTTTTAGAAATACCTTTCAAACGCATTGTCAAACACTTGTTTAAGTTTCTTGTAAGCATAAGACATCATTTTTTTTCTATTTAAATGTTGTGTCGCATATATATGTCAATATATAATATATTGACATATGATATTTAATTTTTTTTCTATTTAAAATTGTTAGGAAATAATAGATAGGTATATGTCAATATATAATATATTAGTATTATTTTTGTCTAATATAAAGATAAGAAAACCAGCATATATAATATTTCTAGAAAAATATATACAAAGTCATATTATACAATAATCAAATGTAACAAACATTAAATTTTTATTATAAAATAGAATAGCATAAAAATAAATTTATTTTCAATGTGTGCTTTCGAACACCAAAAAGTATCTTCTATCTATTTTTTATAATATGGTCAAACATAAAAAAAGATAATTTTCTTAGAAATGGTTTTTATAGATTTTTTTTTCCAACAGAGTTTTGTCTCCTTAAGTTTATCAATCAACGCTACTTCTAGGCTTTTAGCTACCACAAGTTTTGTATTTTTTAAAAAATATATTAATATTAGCAAACACAAGTTGATAGAAAGTGTCGAGAAATACCCGACTAAATGCTTGGCTATGAATTATTTAACGACAATTATTAAAACAAAACATCATCAACAACAACAACAACATGATAATTATAATAATAATAATAATAATAATGGTCACCCCACGAGAGAGGCGACGTCGTCGTCGGCGTAGTCATAATTAACAAAACACCAGGAAGCCAATTCCTGACGTGTTAAAGATGGAGACAACGTTTGCAACTTGCGGTCATGACATTTTACTTGATGTACCAAAACTAAACATTCGATGTCTGAATGATTGATGTGAGTTACAGTGGTGGTTTTCTGGTGGCTTCATGGAGCTTTTGTATCCCAAGGCCCTACTCGGGCACAAGTTCATCGCAAACCCAGCTGTGTACTCTGTTACTGTTAACCCACTTCCAGTTTATTTTAGTGTTCTTGGTGGTAATTATGCCTCACTTCCAGTTTCCCGTACTGGTGCCTTTCCCCCCACTTCCTCGCTTATATTACCGCATGTTTTAATCGTGCTTGGACTCACCAGAAATCTAATATCTATTAGTAAACATACATCTGATTTTTCTTTTTCTATCACCTTTATTAATGATCGTTTTGTTGTATATAATTGAGTCACCAAAGGGATGGTGGTGACTTGAAAATGGGCTATATATATGTTCTTCAGCGTGGACTTCAACCTCTAATTTTTACTGTTAAGGCATCCACAATTCAGGCTGTTCTCTCTTTTGCAATTGCCAGTCATTGACCTCTTTATTGGCTTGAAGTCAAGAAGGCATTTCTCAATGGTTTATCTCTCACCCCATCTTCTTCATGAGACCTTCTTGCTTATTTTGATGCTAACGGGCTGGATGCCGTAACATGCGAAGATCAATTTTTGATCATGCAATTTATTTTAGTGATAATCTTGTGTTCTGGAGTTCTACAACTAATGGTATCCTGATCAAGCTGTGAATCGAAATATCAGGCTATGACACTTACCGCCGCTAAAATCAAGTGGCTTGGTCATCTTCTTCAAGACCTCAAGGTGTCTTCATCCTTGCCTTCGATCAAGCTTTGTGACAGTCATAGTTCCATTTTTATTGTTGTTAATTCAGTACCAAACAAATATTCAAAACACAATGTTGTTAATTCAGTATCAAACAAACATTCAAAACACATTGATTTGGATCGTCACTTTGTGAGAGAATTGGTGGCTTCGAAAAAACTTCAGATTCACTATCTTCCAACTAATCTCTCAATTACAGACATGTTTACCAAGAGCCTTGGTCGATCTGCTTTCATTTTTCTTCATTCCAAGCTACGCATTTTGGACAGGCTTTAGAGGGGAGGGTATTTCAGTTATACAAGGATCCAAAGAATCCTCCTCAAATCATGTTTGTGACAACTCCTTGACTGTAGGAGATAATATCTAGTATTTGAATTTGTATTTATTTAAATATATTTTATTATATAACAGAATTACTATACCCCACAAAGAATTGTGCGGTGATTTCATAACCTTTTCACTGCTATTACCTTGGAATCACATCCCAAGTCCACTCTGAACACTTAAAATAAAAACCATCGCCATGCCATCATGAGCACATTTAAAACAAAGCTGTGGAAGTTTCGGATCATATACTGAAAATGATATGCTCCAACAACCATGTGATTATTTAATTTTTTTCTATCCGAGAAACAACCCTTTTTGCTCAAGCTTTCTAATGAATACAAGTGAAGAAAGAAACTTTATCAGAGGTTAATTCCATACTCGTTTAACGAAAGCCCTCCAAATGGGGTAGACTACTCTCATGTTCGATGTTGAGGAGAAGTGATGGATAGAATTGATAGCATCAAGCTTCATTCATGGGAAGCTCACCACTTTCAAGGACCACCACTCTCTTTGTGGGACGGTCTCCTCTGTCTGTCTCTTGTGACTCGATCAATTTAACAATGTCCATGCCTTCCAAAACTTGACCAAAAACAACATGCCTCTGATCTAGCCATGGAGTCTGTCATTTCCCGTGAACAGAAAAACAAAGAAACATGTGTCAAGCCATATAAACGTAGCATAAATCTGCAAAGATTTGACCACTTGACAAAGCTTTTAACTAGATGGAATTGATCAACAAAATCAATAAGCATTTGTAGAACATAACCTGTCTCCATTAGTGACTACTAAAAACCACGTTAGGTATAACAAATAGGTGCTAAGCCAGCATGAAAATGGAAGCTACTCTAAGAGAATGGAACATTGTTGGTGAAATTTAGATGATATAGACCATCAGCTACCACAAACAAAAAAATGGATTCCAGTCTTCAAGACCTGCATATACTATCTAAATGCAGGTATGGTCAACAAGAAGTTGTGTTAAATATAGACTAATTCTGCTTTCTTTGCAATGGCCACGTTGCATACAGAAAAGCCCGGCAGGCAAAACCACCTGCATACTTTCCAGCAGAAAAAGGGGGGTAACCCGGAAAATACCCTGCTGAACTTTTTATCCTAATCCTCTTTCCTGGGGAGGTGTTAAGTTAAACCCAATTTAACTACAATTAACAGTTTTTAAACCTACCCCC
>Ga0307517_10015104_pt1 | contig 10288 bp, 9 predicted proteins | sample 23_EM_MG_FD_194515 | JGI IMG/M metagenome (GOLD analysis project Ga0307517, IMG submission 194515) | Populus trichocarpa ectomycorrhiza microbial communities from riparian zone in the Pacific Northwest, United States - 23_EM | ecosystem: Host-associated > Plants > Roots > Unclassified | place...
TAGGACGTCCTACAGAAGTCAACATTTTTGACCTTGCTCTGGGAGCGCTCCCAGAGCAACTTGTGTAGCTTTGAATCTTTGATGTCTTTATGTCTCTAACGTGGTTTAGGACATCCTAGGACATCCCAGGGCATCCCAAGGACAAAGTGCATTTTCCTGATGTGCGAGTGTCCATGTTGGCATGCACATGAATGGATGTGAGGGAAGTTGTGGCTGGTACCTGCATGTGGGTCAAAGCCGGGGTCAGCGTTGGCATTGTAGGGGGCAGTGTGTTTGGTGGGGTGTGTGAGTGGGCAGTGTATGTCCTGACACATTTTCGACGTTAGTGGGCAGCAAGGGAAGTAAGTGAAGGGAGGCAAACCGACTGTGGTTCATCTCCCCACATACCTCACGGGTCTCCCAAACCATGGGTCTCCCCTGTTGTTTCCTACCTAACCCCAAACCCATATGCAGCCATACGCCCACATCAACATTGATGTAGTGTGGCCTACATCCCTTGCTGGAGGGGAGAGGCCAGGTGGCACTGAGTTCGCATGTGGAGGAACCCAAAAAGGGTGGAAAATGTATGCCAGGAGAGTTATAAATATATTACTTACCTTTCAACATGTCCTGCCATGTTCGTTGAGCACAGAGGGATGTGGGAGCGGTGGAAAGTGAAATCAACATGGTTGATCTCAATTCAAACTCTGCCTCAAAAAACCCACCAACCTGCAGCAGGGGTATGGGTGCAGTGAGGGTCGGATAAATCCAACCCATACCCTTACCCCAGCGTACCCTACCCGTAACCTGCACAGGTTTTGAAACCCTTGACAATCACTAAGAGTAGGTGATTCAAGATGCTATTCAAATGGCTGAATCCACCCTGGAATCATGAGGTGAATCACCTCTGGAGGAGATCAATTATGATTCACTTGATGCAATTCACACTGCTCAAAGTGTTAATAAATAAATAAATTCCTACGACCTAATCATTTTGTCTACAGAATCAGGGCAGTCAAAATAGGATGTGATTCAAAGGAGATTCATGGAGATTTATGATCTTGAAGGTCATCTTGAATCATATCATGAATCACACATAAATCATTTACTCTGACTATCTCTATTATCTCCGGCTTCCCTTCTGAGCTCAGCATAAATTTGTCCCAGTGTTGTGGCCCTGGTCTCACCAATCAGAAAATATTGACAATGAAACAAGTAGATAGTGGAAATACAAGATAGTAGCTAAGACAATGAAACAAGAAAAATATCAGTAGCCAAAGTGCACATAAGGAACCCAAGTTAAGAATGCATTGTCTCCATCTCCAAGACTCTTCCGAACCTTTCTCACAGCATGATCTAAAGCATATGCAGCATGAGTACTGTCCAATCCCTCTGACCCTTTTTCTGTGAGCAAATATTTGTAAAATTCTGTTGCAAACTGTACACCATGCATATCTGAAATGCTCCACATTGTCCCAACCACTCCATGATAACCAGCAGCAAGCAGGCCAGCAGCAAGATGCACAACTTCATCTGACAAGCTGAGATCTCCTTTGCTTGTCTGGCGTGCTGAAAGGAAGGCCAAGTCAGGGTTTGGTATTTGCTGTCGCATAATCTCAAGAAGCTCAAGGCGACCATCATGGAGATGGACACCACTTTTGAGAGGCTCAGCCACATCCTGAATACCATGGCAGGCAAAGTGAACCCAATTATGGGACTTTATTTCTGACTTCACTTTCTCTATGGTGGCCTTAGTATCCTCCAACAGAAGTGTGTCAATGCCAAATCCATTCATAAGTGATTTGATATTATGTGTCTCCTTTTTAGTTGAGGGTATTGGAGGAAGACCTGGGGTGTTTGGTTGGCTGATAAGAACAAGACTGGTAGATTTGGAGGCAGTGGATGAATTTTTGAATTTATTGTTAAGGGATTGAACAGTTGGTGTGTAAGATGAAACCACAAAATCTGAGGCACATTGTCCTGTCTGATATGTAGAGTCATAAATGCCTGCTGCATGGAGTGGAAGAAATGCAAGAGGGCCAGTTGGACACCACCATATACGATGACGATCTGAAAGATTGGGGCAAGACTTCAAGGTTTGAGAGTGCAATATTTTAGTACAGTTTAAATAAGCTTAATAATTAAAAGAACTTACTGAGTACCCAAGCCCTTTGAGAACTGGGTGGACAACCTTTTCCCACAGTTCTTTCAGAACAAACATAAAATGCAGGTTAGGAAATGTGCTTGGGTGACCAGCACGATTTCCATCTTCCTCCCGTTGCTTAGGGAGGTTAAATTGAAGCCTTGACCATAATTTCACAGCTTCAAAAAGACTAAAGTCCTTCAAAGGAATATGCAAAGGCTCTTCAATCCCAGCCATAAGAGCTAGAGCATTACAGTGCAATTCATCAATATTGAAGATGATAACTGGACCATCAGAGGGCAATGAGGAGAGGAGGTCAGTGGCATTAGGTGGCTGAAGAAAGTTGTGGAAATCAGGAAGACCCCGAATTTCTTTAAGAAGTTGCTTATATTCTGCAGCAAAGATGGTATGCTTGCGAGTTGAGTCTTGGACATGAATATGTTCTGTTATTGTGGAATCAGGAGAGAGACTAGAGGAGAAACAAGCTCCATAGGATTCCAAGGCACTTGCAACCATTACAAAGCGATTAGCCAAAGATGAACTTTTAATATGGAGATTGTCAATTGGTGTACGGAGTTGGTTGAGTTGGTTCCACACCAAGCAACGACCTTGCTCAAGCCATTCAAGTGCAAGATCAGGCCTATTATAATAGAGAGCAATGGTCACAGCAGATTGCACAAGTCCAGGCTGTTCATAAAGGCTAGCATGACGGCGATGAACTATTTGTTCCAATCCTGCAACTTCTGAAAGAAGACCAATAGCCAGAGAAAAGTCATTCAAGCATTGAGAATTATCATGGACTGAGGAATGGAAAGCAGCAGAGATAGCAGAATACAGACAAATGAATTGGGGGCCATTTGCCTGAGCACTTTGGCGATATAAAGCAATGCTCTTCTGGATGTCAGGAAGATAATTGGTTGATTGGAAACAAGCTGAATATGAATTTCCAAGGAAGTTTAACCGACTTGGAAGATAAGCATGGCCAGAAGGAGTGGATTCCACAGCTTTCTGGTGGTGGGATATGGCACAATGAATATCTTGGAGATCACCAGTTTTCTCAAAACGATGGAAATATGAAGTTCCAAGGTTGGTGAAACAAATTGGAAGGTTAGGATGACTAGAAGGAGTGGATTCCACAGCTTTCTGGTGGTAGAATATGGCATGGTCAATATCCTGGAGATTTTTGGTGCGTTCAAAGCGACCTAAATAAGAATTTCCAAGGTTATTCCACCAACGTAGAAGATCAGCATGGTCAGAAGAAGTGGCTGCCACAGCTTTCTGAATTTGGGATATGGCATGGTCAATATCCTGGAGATTGCCAGTGTATGCAAAGCGAGAGACATATGCATTTCCAAGGTTGTTCAAATGAGCTGGAAGATTGACACTGTTAAAAGGGGTAGATTCTGAAGCTGTCTGGTGGTAGTATATGGCATAATCAATATCTTGGAGATCTCTAGTGTACCTGAAGCGATCATTATATGCAATTCCAAGGTTGTTCAACTGACTTGGAAGAATTGCATGGCCAGAAGGAGTAGATTCCACAGCTTTCTGGTGGTGGGATATGGCATGATCAATATCCTGGAGATTACCAGTGTGTTCAAAGCGATCTGCAAATGCTTTTCCAAGGTTGTTCAACCAAAATGGGAGGTTAGTATGACCAGAAACAAATTCCAGAGCTTTCTGCATGTGGGATATGGCATGGTCAATATCCTGGAGATTTCCAGTGTGTTCAAAGTGACATGAATATGATATTCCAAGGTTGCTAAGGTGAGTTGCATAAGCAGCATGACCAGAAGGGGTAGATTCCACTGCTTTCTGGTGGTGGGATATGGCATGGTTAATATCTTGTAGATCACCAGTGCGTTTGAAGCGATGTAAATATATAACTCCAAGGGTGTTTAACCAACTAGAAAGATAAAAATTGTCAGAAGGAGTAGATTCCATAGCTGTCTGAATCTGGGATATGGCATGGTCAATATCCTGGACATTGCCAGTGTATTGAAAGTGATTAGCAAATGCCATTCCAAGACTCATCCAACGTGGGAGGTTCATATGCCCAGGAGCCAATTCTAGAGCTTTCTGCATGTGGGATATGGCATGGTCAATATCTTGGAGATTGCCAGTATGTTGAAAGTGGCATAAATATGACATTCCAAGGTTGTTGAGGTAACTTGCATAATCATGGTGGTCAGAAGGAGTAGATTCCACTGCTTTCTGGAGGTGGAATATAGCATGGTTAATATCTTGGAGATTACTACTGCATGTGAAGCGACATAAATATAAAGTTCCCAGGTTGTTCAACCAACTTGGAAGATCAACATGGCCAGAAGGAGTGGATTCTACTGCTTTCTGGAGGTGCAATATGGCATAATCAATATCCTGAAAATTGCCAGTGTGTTGAAAGCGATCTGTAAATGCCCTTCCAAGGTTGTGCAACCAACGTGGGAGGTTAGTATGGCCAGAAGCAAATTCCAGAGTTTTCTGGTGGTGGAATATGGCATGGTCAATATCCTGGACATTTCCTGTGTGTCTGAAGCGATATTCATATGAATTTCCCAGGTTGTTGAACCAACTTGGAAGATTATCATTGCCAGAAGGAGTGGATTCCACTGCTTTCTGGTGGTGGAATATAGCATTGTCAATATCCTGGAGATTGCCAGTATGTTTAAAGTGGCATAAATATGACATTCCAAGGTTGCTGAGATAACTTGCATAATAATGATGGTCAGAAGGAATGGATTCCACCACTTTCTGGTGGTAGAATATGGCATGGTTGATGTCTTGTAGATTACCAGTGTGTTTGAAGCGACATAAGTATGAATTTCCCAGGTTGTTCAACCGACTTGGACCATCAACGTGGCCAGGAGGTGTGAATTCTACTGCTTTCTGGAGGTGCAATATGGCATGATCAATGTCCCAGTGATGGCCACCATGTATAAAGTAGTGTGCATATGAAATTCCAAGGTTGCTGAGGTAACTTGCACGATCACTATGTCCAGAAGGAGTGTATTCCACCTCTCTCTGGTGGTGGGATCTGGCACGGTCAATATCTTGCTGATCACTGGTATGTTCAAGGTGACATAAGTCCGAACTTCCCACGTTGTCAGAATTGGAGGCAAGTATATTCCTGCCCAACGGTAGGAAGCCAAGCGAAACCTCAGGCTCTAAACTTCTGTGTGAGTGACCAATTTGAAGCACTAAATTAAATTGAACCCTACCTTTTAACAAACGTTCCTGACTTGATTGTTCACTGGCACCAATATGTATAGCTGTGTTCAGAATGTTGTTTGATCCTCCGCTAATTGCAGATGCTGTATATTCGTGAGCAGGGATATTGCTGTTGGGAGCAGAGATTGAAACAGCTGTGATTTCTACTGGCACTCCAGGTGTTAAATTGTGCCTCTCTGCTACTGGTGGATTGGATTCAAAACCGACAATTTCGGAACATTGAACTGTAGGGTACATACTTCCTAAATGTTCCTCACTCCGTGGGATGCTGATTGAGCCTTGCAGTTGGTGATCGTCCTTAATGGCTACCCTTTTGGTGTTCGTTGAGTGCTCGAAGTTTGGTATCATCGATCCCCACTTCTTGGGCCCGACGGTATTCACTGTAAATAACATCAACTTCCGACCGAAGCATAATAATCAAACAACGCGCCTAAAATTTGATTGGGTGACAATGTCTCTCGCTCACAGGTAGTTTCACCCGAGGTGTCTATAACTGTACTAAGAGATGCCTGCATTGTGGTGTCTTCAATTGCGGGTTCGAAGGACAGCTGTCCTGGACTGTGGTGGACAGAGGCTGCGATTTCAGCTTTGCCACCAGGTTCAGAGGTGGCCATTAACGATATGTTGGAGAGACAGATAGATTACGAGATAATGTTTGGAAGGGAAAGACGTTGTAGGACACGGCGTCAAGTTGGAAATGGCTCGTTTGTAAGTACCCGAGTACAGATGTACATGGAATCGACACCGCTTCCGATATGTTGGCCATGCTTTCATTGCAATGCGCACGGAAATAAATTGCGATAAGACGTTGGGCAGATATCATCGCATTGCAAGGAATTGATACTTATAGCACAGATAAGAGAATAGGATTCAACTTTACCACGATATCGGTCGAAATCGAGCGCCATCTTTAGGCAGGGTCATCTGAAAACCGGAATACAACGCAGAGGGCTTGTCCAAGGTCATTCACACACTGTAGGGTTTGCGAGAACCTGTGCAAAGGGAAGATTTGATTACAAGGATTTAATGTATCAGTTGCACAGCGCCTATGGTATAGCGCCGTACCCGTCCTGTCTGACAGGCGTGGGGATGTGTATCTGACGCGATCTACACTGACAGCGGGGGAAATCTTGTCACGAGTCCACGGCTTCCCAATTGCCAACCTCTACCACTGACCAAGCACTGGCGTACTGCACGGCCTCCCAACACCAGCAACGTCATCCAGTAGCGCTCAACCATGCCCCCTTCCTGTACCACTGCCCCTAGCTCAAGAATCAACCCCTCCCCGAGATCTACGCACAAATACTTGCTCTCCCTATGTTGTTTCTCGCCCCTTTCCGATGGCCTTTACACGGAACCCTGTCTTTGTCGCCGCCATTGATGAAGCGCGGGAAGCCCTACATACCTCAGCGCTTTCCTCATCAACGACTTGATCACTGATTCGGACGTCATCACCAACGTAAATTCTGTGCACTCCGTCAGCATGTTCGTATAGAATACGAACACATTCGCTGCTACATCTGCTCATTCATGTCCGGCATCCTGTCTATCTTCAAAAATATATTGCCACCTCAGCCCCCTTTTCCACACACAAATAACCAAATTTTCCATCGGGTTGCCGCGAACGGACTGTGCAGATTCGTCTCTACTGGAGAACTCCAGGAGTGTCCTAGTTCCCTCGTCGACGATGACCCCCCGTCGCAAGCCCTTCTCGTCCCCGAAACCGAGTTGTCAATGCTCAGCCGCAGTACAAACCCTCTCGGGACGTGGATTCAAAGACTACAAAGAGTGTCGTCTAATGGAGTAGTTCTAGGGGGCAAGAAGGGAGTTGGCATCGAGAGCGATGGAAGGATAAGCTGATTGGAAGGTTTATGGAGGGCGGCGGGGTTAAAGATGCCAGAAGGAGCGATCTGGATTGGCTGACTGAGGTTCGTTCTTTTCTTTTGTTGCGGTTTATTATCCAATACATGAATTTCACAGGCACCTCGGGGTCATCACTTATGCAAACTACCATCCTATACACCGAAACTGTGCTGAACAAGAATCATTACCGCTTGACCGATGTTGAATCCCGCATCCCCAAGCTCTCCGTGGGTAAGCTTCGCAGAACACGAGGGCAGATCATTCACCCCGTTGACCCGTTGTCAGCAAGCAGAATCGGGAGGTGTGCTGCTAGATGTCGCAGAGATTATGGGCCATAGGCGGATGTGTGTTGGGTAGGGGGATTTTTCGTTCTCTCTTTCCGCGGCTGAAATCAATTTTAGTGCGCTGCCAAGTAAGATCTTCGATGAGGTGAATAAAATCGAGAGGGGGGTTAATGGGGATCTTGTAACTGGGTTTGGAAAAGCTCTATCCAGAGCGGAATAGCGGCCTGTTGGACGCCGCCTTTCCTCCTAACCTGCATGCCCTTCATTGACGAATAGTATGGATTTCGTTGTCGACCTCTCGTGTGTGCTCTTTGTGTGCAATCGCTAACAACATCGGGCGAACACCGGCTCTCCCGTGCTTGATCGCATGGAAGCTTTGAAGGTCTTTGGATGTGTCTTCGAACAGAGGACTGTGATTTCACGGCGCTATATGGAGTCTCAGCGGGGGAAGGCGAGCAGGTTGAAAAGGGCAGACGTCGCACTTGAGGAGGAGCAGTGGAGAAAACGGCGTGATGAATTTGAACAAGTATATTGAGAAGGTGTCTTCGTTTGTGTTAGGCCTGACGACATACGGAGGTCCTGATAAATCCGATCTGTTTCGATAGATTTATTGCACGGCGGCACTGAGGCTCGTTCGTGACCTTGGCAAGGAGAAGGTACTGGAGCGCCATACCCCTGCATCGAGACATCAGGACCTATATCAAAAAGGAACCACCGATCTTGAATGATCTCGACCAGTTCTCTGCAACCTATGATCGCAGCCTCCACCTCTGGTTCAAGTTGAACCCCATACAAATCCAGTGGAGGGAGGGTGTCTTCCCATTACCCATATACTGTAACACTATCTATTCACCCTAATTTCACCCACATCCGAGTCGCTTAAGTCAGCGTGGAAGAAGACTCAGGCTCGTCTGTTGTCCATCATGTTTAGATAGTTTATCTATAACCATCACCACTTTCTTCTTCTCGCTGCCATCATTTTCAGACTCGTTCTCGAGAAACTTGGTTGGATGGATTAAGTGCAAGTCCTGCCAACCCATCTGATAGCGTGATCGTCTAGTCACGAAGAATCAACTCCCTCCCGCATCCACGCCGCGCGTACAAGATCGAGCAAGATTTACCTCACTTCTCTCGATGGAAACACGACGACAACAACCCTACGAATGTGTCTAGTGTTGTAAGGTGAGCCAAGATCCTCTTCCCTTCCAATTGTCCCCGCTAATCTTGTATTCAAAGGCAGCCCATCAAATCCCATGGTACGACTATGCGAACGTCGTCATGGTCGATCCACGTACGGCGGGACACATCCACAAGGACGATTTCCAGGGATCGGCAAGAGGCGGCGGTGGACGTGTATCTGAGGTTGTACGAACCGTGGGGTTGCACACTGTCCACATCAGAGGTGCTGGTTGCTAACAATTTGTACAACCACAAAACTAACCTCAGCTCGTATACGATGTCACGTCGTATAAACCGACATACCCGAATGCTCGCCCAACGACAGCCCTGCCGCGGAACGACGGGGGGAATATTACGAGAAATCACAAGTGCTTACCCCCTCGGGACCGTCGACAGAATTCAGGTAGGTTGCCACTTACCCCCACGAGTACGACGAGGCTAATGATAGACGATCTCAGCTCTCATGGATAGCGAATCGTATAATCCGTCACACCTGGCTGTCCTCTTCATCGCGGAATCTAAGGCGATGTAGTAAGTACCTCCGTTCCACCTCGCGTTCGTCCTTTTCGACTTCGCCCCATGGCTAAGTCTCAACGGCGCAGGTTTCGAGCACAGAGATCGGTACACAAGCCTAGCTACTCACCGCCGAACATCTCACCTCCAACTCGATAGGATGGGCAGGACTTGGCGGTTGTTTTCAGAGAGAAGAGAGAAGGTAATACACGAGGTACGTCATCCATGAAGGACTCGGTTGCCAACCTATTAATTTCCTGCAGGTTCGACTCAGTTGGCAGGCAAGGAACACGAGATGCAGGAGGACGAACGAGGGCCGGTCGGCGATGCGAAGATGGAAAGGAGCCGTTCTAAGGGTAAAGCGCAACAGAAGTTACCCACTTCCATTCTCGCTCGCGATCGTTTACAAAGTTGCCGCTTCCATCCTCGATTGCGATATATGGCCTCAGCTCTCGCGTACAGCGTATCGTTTAAACAGATGCACCTTGGCGTCCTCTTCATCGCGGAAACGACATCGCTGAAGAGGTGAGGGTGATAGATATCGCGACCTCAGGTTTGTTTTATCCTCTTTGCCAGCTTGCGTTACCCCAATCATCTACAGACCCTCAGCCCATCGTCCCGCCCAGCACCATATTTCGAGTTCGGTACAGTAAGAGTCGTCTGATTATGGAAATTCCATATACTTACCGTTAGCTATTACTTTTTTTTGGATGCTCACGTCCCGTCTTTAGAACCCATCAACTCGTTGCCGACCCGGCTTCAATTTCAGGGCCTCGAAATTATCCGTCTGCGCAGGCCACTGCGACTGTGCTTTGATTTGGGTGCTTGGATGCGGGGGACAATCTACGAAGAACAAGTCAGCCCGCCAATGGACTTTCGGTCGAGATGGTTCAGTATACGGATGTACGATCACCACGTGCAGGGATCAATATTCTTTCGCAAAATGTTTAATAAATATTTTGATTTTTAAGAATCATAATATTTAACTATCTGTATAGAGAATATGGAAGAAATATAAATAACAATTTTTAAAATGCGGGCTTCCCATTGGTGAACTAACATAATTTTTAAATATTAATTGAATATCTCTTCCCTATTT
>Ga0307517_10015105_pt1 | contig 10287 bp, 9 predicted proteins | sample 23_EM_MG_FD_194515 | JGI IMG/M metagenome (GOLD analysis project Ga0307517, IMG submission 194515) | Populus trichocarpa ectomycorrhiza microbial communities from riparian zone in the Pacific Northwest, United States - 23_EM | ecosystem: Host-associated > Plants > Roots > Unclassified | place...
AGTGTCATGAGCCATAGACACCCAAAACATAGAGCGACAGGATATACCAACCCTAACCCTATATACCTACCATAACCTCTCACTACCATCCATATTATATATATCTATTTCTACTTTCCATATCACATAAATAACCTTCACTCTATTTAACAAACTTTTAATCTATTTTTTTCTCAAATTATATACTATTTATCTTGATATGTTATTACTACTTGACCTATATCCTTTTGCAATATAGCTCTCTTAACTTATCGCATTTTCCTCTCATACGTTATATTCCTATCTAACTTACATGTTGTTTCTTCTTTGGCTATTTCCAACATATGTTTAAACCCAGGATGACCTGTACCCACTCTGAGTATTCCCCTGCCCTTTTATCATAGATTGCTCAGTATTTTCCAGTCTGCTCTCAGTATATTTAATCATTTGTTCCCTTGCACACTATATAAACCCTGTTCTACCCCTCCACCCTCATCCATCATCTCGCCCTTTGTTTCTTCTCCCCAACCCTCTTTCACCACTTATTTTCGCCGCAATATTTCCCTCCTTCTATTCAATCATGGTTGGAATTTCTTATCTCTCTCATATAGTGTTCCTAGCTAACAGGAATATAACTAAATTCGTAAACAGGACACAACACTATCATCCCCTGATATTCTGGCCAAACTCCAAAATCTTCTTTTCAATGAAGCTCTGGCTGTTATCGCTGGTGACAAGCTTGTAAGTTCTCCATTTACACTATTATTTCCAATTTGCCTAATCTGTTTTCTCCAATAGTCGGAGCTTTTCGTCGAAGGAATTGTTAAGCTCTGGTCTCCTGAGGTCGCTCGTCGTGTTTTCCAAGGCTTGGGATATGTTCGTCGTGATTCCTCAAGCCCTAGCATGCAGCAAATGCATGTTACCAGCCATGGACTTGTGGATAGTCCGACTATCCGTATGCCAAGTGCAGATGCTAGTAGTCAGACACTATGTCCCTTTCTAATGTTTCTAATTTTTTTAATATTTTCTAATATCTGGTTATAGGTCCAAGCTTCGCAAATGATGACGGCCCGCCGACTATTGATACCTTGGAGATGAATAGTCCTGCACAAAGTACCGCTCACCCACCTGGTTACGTTCAAGAAGTTGCAAACAATCCTGCCATAGTTCAAGGTCAATTGTTTAATATTCTGTCTACTATGTACATATAAGTACTAACCGTAAGATATTCAATAACTTAGATCATGCAGCTACATCGGGCAACCAGGCATCCGAACATATGCATCCAAGTATAATGGTTGTCATTCCGGCCAAGCGCACCCTCGATACTGTCGAAGCTGATCATCCACCTCCGCCAAAGCGTCACCGCGCCGTCTCTTTCACCTCGCATCTGGGATCCACTATTATGAACCAAATGCGTATTCTCCACTCCGAGGGGAACTATCACTACTTGTCTGAAAATACTCTTCAAGTATTCCACTCCTGGGGTAGTAACGAGCCATTCCACTTTTTGATGAAAAGTGATGATCGTGATCAGCGGGCTGAATATCTCGACACTCTCCTAGCAACTCTTTTGAAACCAGAAACCCTGGTTCAGACCTTAGAGCTCCTACAAGCAATCTCAGAACAGAAGTACTCTGGCATTAGATCTGAGCCGTCGGTGGCAACCATGGTTCCATCCTTTGAGCATAATAGTGGCTCAGAAATCCTCACCGCCGACTATGATCCTCTGCCTGCATTGTTGCAAGCTGCCAAACGTGCCAACATTTATGTTGAGACTTTCAATACTGCAGTATCACAAGCTCGATTACGATTGATTTTGGCATATATTACATTGCATCTTACCCTGGAGTTTGGCGTCGCTGCACGTTTGCAGAGGGACAATCCTACATGGAATTCCAAACAAGTCAAGTCTGAAAAATGGATAGTATTCTGGGCTGAACTTGGACGTGAGGAAGGCCTAGGATGCAAGCTGCAAAGACTTAAGGATAATGTTGGCTATGGCAAGGCTCTTTGGACCTGGGTGGAAGACTGTGGGATTGTATGGCTACCAGTTCTTGCATCCATGGAACGTGGTATAATCCGCTTTCTCAAAGACAATCCAGTCAAGAACCGTCATTCCGAAATCATTGGTACAAAGCTAAGTACCCAAGATTCCTGGGTATCCTTCTCCCAAGCCTTTTCTGGGATTGTTATCAATCTGCTTTTTTGTTCAACCTCGAAGCAATACTCCATGGAGGATCTTTTCAAGTTATATGTTCTTCAGGGAAGTAATACACAAACCAGCCGTGCCTTTCAAGATGCACTATCTACTACGGGCCATGGGCAAACCCTCTATGATATCGAAGGCAGTATTCCTCAGGTCGTAACTCTAAAGGAACTTACTTCCGCATCCTTATTGGATATCTTTGGAATAGAACTCAAATTCAATCCAAAAGTTAGACTGGCTTCCCTCACTTCAATCAAAGTTAACTTGGTTGTTTGGCCTTTCAATGCGCACCCCAGGGATGTCATTGAGTTTAAGACACAAAGAGGAGAGCATTCTCCCATAAACCATGTCGATATTCGCCAACTTGCCTGCCTGTTTTCCCCTGTTCCAATTACCAAACAAGTTGCATCCTTTCTTTGCCAACTTTGGGATATTGGGGGAGTCAATGGTTGGACATGTATTTCCATTGATGAGGGTGAGGAGCTGTTGGCGATGACTGAGGTTGACTCTGTACGCGAAGCATTACAAATCTTGTTCCACTGTGAGACCTCATTCGAGCATATAAAATATCTGGTCATACCAGTCGAAACTAGCGAGACCTACTTTGTTTACCTTTGCAGTCTTGACGAACAGACTATTTGTCTTTATCATTGGTCCTTGGCGGATACAGATAATTCCATCAATCCTCTTAAGGAAGCTCTGAATGTAAGCAAGTTCTCTATTAATTATTAGACATTTATCAAACTAATATGACCAATAGGAATTAGCAGATGCAGAGGTATTTGAAGGTTGGGTAGTTGGTGAAGAGCATTTAGATCCAACGGGTACTGGCATCCCACTGAGCTGCAGGGATATAGGTTTAATGATGGTTGATCTGGTTCATACCCTGATGCGTCGGAGTGCGCTTGGAAACAGATCATTTGGTTTAGACTGGGAGGAAACAATGAATCAGATTATACATGGATGTCTCAGAGCGGTCTATGAAGAAGGGCTACAGGATTATCAAAGTGTTGTACCATTGAGCATTGAACAAATGTAACTACCATACTCAATGAACTGCAATAAAATAGGGTAAATTCGATTCTAATCGGTGCATTAAACATGATATTATTGAGTGAAATAATAAGAACAAGCTAGTAGTAAACAGTTTGGAATACCAATAACCAATAGTAGATATTAGAAATGAATATATAATGTATAATGAGGTTCATTCCTGGGCCAGGAATGAAAGTGTTTAAGAAGCACAATACCCGTGAGCCCCAAGCCTGAGCCATAGTAGAATTCATTCCTGAGCCAGGAACGAAAGTGTTTAATAAGCACAAAACCCGTGTGCCGTGAGCCTGAGCCCTAGTAGATTTCATTCCTGGGCCAGGAACGAACGTGTTCAATAAGCCCAATACCCGTGAGCAGCCAGCCTGAGCCCTGGTAGATTTCATTCCTGGGCCAGGAACGAAAGTGTTTAATAAGCAGAATACCCGTAAGCAGGAGGCCTGAGCCCTGGTAGATTTCATTCCTGGGCCAGGAACCAAAGTCGTTAATTAGCACACTGCCGGTGAGCAGCAAGCCTAAGCCCTAGTAGATTTCATTCCTGGGCCAGGAACGAAAGTGTTTAATAAGCACAATACCCGTAAGCAGCAAGCCTGAGCCCTGGTAGATTTCATTCCTGGGCCAGGAACCAAAGTCGTTAATTAGCACACTGCCGGTGAGCAGCAAGCCTAAGCCCTAGTAGATTTCATTCCTGGGCCAGGAACCAAAGTGTTTAATAAGCACAAAACCCGTGTGCCGTGAGCCTGAGCCCTAGTAGATTTCATTCCTGGGCCAGGAACGAACGTGTTCAATAAGCCCAATACCCGTGAGCAGCCAGCCTGAGCCCTGGTAGATTTCATTCCTGGGCCAGGAACAAAAGTGTTTAATAAGCACACTGCCAGTCAGTAGAGAGCCTGAGCCCTAGTAGATTTCATTCCTGGACTAGGAATGGAACAAGGTGTGGGGCATACTGTCTTTCTAGTAGCAACTATGCTGCTCTATCACTCAGAGCTATTGCATCCCTGCCGCAGGAAGGTAAGTGCATAGTAAGCTGTCCTACTAGTATTAGGTAACCTAACATATGACCCTTAGTAAAATATTTCTGTTTGTATTAATGAGTTGTTTACATCATACCCAATATGAGAATGAAGGATTGTTGTTTTCTTTACCTTATATGATGGGTGAGATACTAGGCTAGTATAATTACTTTGGATTGAACTTGGACAGACAGATAGTATTTGTTGCCAATGGACTTTTATTTCAAGAAAGGTAATCTATTGAGACTATCTACTTTATTGAATGCTTGGTCTAATTACAATTTAGACCCTGATCAATTCACCATCTAGCGCCGCCTCGCCCTCATTCCCCATTTCCATCGCCCCGACTCCAGCCTCATTGTTAACCATATTCTGATCCTCCGCCTCGCCAAGACCGTCCAGCTCCTCAATCAAATTGTTGACTGGCATGGGATTCGCCCGTGCCCAGTCATTCGGATCTTCGCTCAACTTCCAATTGACGATAGGATGGTCGGCGAGCAAGGGGAGGGCATGTTGGATACCCTTCATACCAGCCTCCCATGGAAGGGTTTGAAACCCAGGGCGGCGTCTCTCATCACGCATGTCCTTGGCAAGTTGCTCCAGGGCGGTTCCACGGAAGGTGTGTTGTATGCCCGGAAATACTCTACCAATTAGCTCCAAGAGGACAGTCATCTCGGCACTGGTCACATGGGTTCCGAAGGTGCTATGAGTCCATTGCGAGGCCGGGGGCTGAGACCTGCTGAGGTCATCTTCGGGAAAAAAAAACGCACCAACAATGCCACCAAAGGCATTCATATACTGATACCAGTTCTTGGCGCAGGTCCCAATGTTCTTCCAACTATTGGGAACATATTCACTGGGCAGATTATCTGCAAGATCCTCGGCGGCTAGCTTTCTCGCCTCACGTTGGAGGCTACCGTTGGCGATATACCCTTGAATCAAGCGTTCATATTCGCAGTGAATTTCGTACTATGACACAATATTAGCAACGCCTTCATATTGATACACCATCAAGCACTGGGACTTACATATATGATGCGCTGGCGAATGTGACTGACATCTTTAGCCCTCTCAGCTTTCAACAAGGCAGTCAACAAACCGCGCATACGGCGCATACGAGGCTCTATGGCGAAGGGGTAATTGTCGTCACCAAGAGGCGGGATATCAGCACCTCCCTGGGTGAGGACGGCACGCCAGTAACCAAGCCGGCGGTAGGTACTTTTAGCGAACTTGGTTTCGTAACCAGCCAGAGCATTGACAAGCTTAAAGTTCACAAGTAGGCGGTCACCGGTGAGAGAACCCCTTTGATGTGGGTTGGCGGCTGCCTTCTCACGCATCCAGATCTCCACGAAAACAGGAGCTTGGTACCAGGTATGCTAAATAATTACCACGCGGTTAGCTAATATAAACTTAGTAGCCACTGTCAAATAACAGTGCTTACCTCGAGTGGCCAACCACCATCAACACGGGGAGCCGGAGCCTGAGGGGGTGGACGAATAAGGTTGAGACCGTGAGGGGCAACAATATGAAGAGTAATCGTAGTAGCATCCTCATTGGCGGCTACTGGTTGGTCATCGCCAAGAACTTGCAAGCCGTCCGGGCCATACCGGACACGGAGTTGGCCGTCGGTAATAAGCGCGTGGCCGTGGGCAGCAGCAAACTCAAGAGCTTGTGCCAAGGGAGTTGCAGGTGGAGCCATGGTTGATTGAGTAAAGTGGTGCTGAGCAGAAGGAGTAGTGTTGTGTAGGAAGAAAGGTGATTGGAGAAGAAGGAGAAGAGAAGGAAGGGGAGAAGAAGAAAGATGAGCCAAATTTATTCCGTAAGAGAGCATGCCGAGTTGCACACAAATGACCTAGTATATACAAAAGAAGTAATCATGCCAAGACTTATATTATGCTAATGAAAGAAAAAACTAGGTTCTAGGTTATTTCATTCCAGGGCCAGGAATGAAATTGTTTACTAATCACCTACTTACACTATAATATAACTAAGCCCTGATATATTTCATTCCTGGCCCAGGAGTGAAAGTGTTTACCAATCACCTACAAACACTGAGGCATACCTGAGCCCTGATATATTTGATTCCTGGCCCAGGAGTGAAACTGTTTACTAATCACCTACAAACACTGAGGCATACCTGAGCCCTGATATATTTCATTCCTGGCCCAGGAGTGAAAGTGTTTACTAATTACCCATACAGCTAGAAGCAGATGTGAGCCCTGATACATTTCATTCCTGGCCCAGGAGTGAAAGTGTTTACTAATCACCTACAAACACTGAGGTATACCTGAGCCCTCATATATTTCATTCCTGGCCCAGGAGTGAAAGTGTTTACTAATCACCTACAAACACTGAGGCATACCTGAGCCCTGATATATATCATTCCTAGCCCAGGAGTGAAAGTGTTTACTAATTACCCACACAGCTAGAAGCAGACGGGAGCTCTGATATATTTCATTCCTGGCCCAGGAGTGAAAGTGTTTACTAATTACCCACACAGCTAGAAGCAGACGTGAGCCCTGATATATTTCATTCCTGGCCCAGGAGTGAAAGTGTTTACTAATCACCTACAAACACTGAGGTATACCTGAGCCCTCATACATTTCATTCCTGGCCCAGGAGTGAAAGTGTTTACAAATCATACAAACTCACAGAGGCAGACCTGAGCCCTAATATATTTCATTTCTCAGCCACGAGTGAAATGTTTACCAATCACCTAAATACACAGAGGCATACGTGAGTCCTGATATATTTCACTCCTGGCTCAGGAGTGAAAGCATTTACTAATCACGTACACAGATAGAAGCAGCTCTGAGCTCGAACATATTGCATCCTAGTCAAGTAGTGAAAGAATGTTGTAATCCCAGATATAGTTACTAGAAGCAGAACACCCGAGCCATGAGAGATTTCATTCATCACCATGAGTAAAAGAGTTTCTTGGTTACATTCTCTGTCAGCAGCAGACTTGTGCTCTATTATATGTCTTTTCTAGGCTCGGAGTGAACCTGGTTACTCATTATACTAATGCTCACCTACAGAGCAACAGAGGTAGGTCCTGCACTTTACAGCAAAACCGGACAGACAGGGGGCTCGTCCACTTTACAGCAAAACCGGACAGACAGGGGGGTCGTCCACTTTACAGCAAAACCCGACAGACAGGGGGGTCGTCCACTTTACCTCAAAACTGGACAGACAGGGGGCTCGTCCACTTTCCCTCAAAACTGGACAGACAGGGGGGTCGTCCACTTTACCCCAAAACTGGACGGACAGGGGGGTCGTCCACTTTACCCCAAAACTGGACGGACAGGGGGCTCGTCCACTTTACAGCAAAACTGGACAGGCAGGGCAGTCGTCTCCTTTATGTAAAAACCGGACCGCTAAGGGGTATCGTCCCTTTCAAGTGAAATATATCCCCATTTCTCATTATTGTAATCGTATATCATTCTCATCTGACCTGTTATACTCTTCTTATATATCTTTCAACTTCGCCTCTTATTTTCCTTCCTCACTTATTTCCATTTTACGACTCTATTTACACTCATCTTACCAATAACTCATTTTTGACTATTCTTGCCACCCATGTTAACAATCAACTATTTACATTTCCTACACTTACCGATTTATTGCTCCTTTTTCCCACAGTTAATCACTGCCACCCCCTTTTGCCAAATCAGTAATATCTCCACTTTCATCTTCCATAACAGTTGTCTCCTCTGGTGTTTGCAAGATTCTCTGCTCCGCTTCCTCAACCGCGACACGTTGCTGATTTGAATCATGCACTAGTACTTCATCTGGTGATGGTGACCGTTCTACTAGAACATGTGGCAGAGGATGCTCCAGATGTGGTGTGTGCACCGATTGCGGGGGGGATGATGGGTAAACGCTTGTAGGACTATATTTGCAATAATCAAATCCAGCTAATATTAGCAATTATCTCTAACAAATAATGTCCAAATGCTGCATTCATGTCCTTCATAAAAAGTGCATATATTACCTCTCATTTGACCTCTCACTTTGATTATCCATAGGTGGCGTATTGACACTTAATCTTGGATTACAGGTTCTATCCAGTAGTCTGGGGTCGATGCAGACACTCTCCATGGTCATATGGGTATCTGACACATTTTCATGAGTCATCCGAATACCCATATCCACTACTCTTTCATTGGATAGCTCAGAAGAGAATTCATGAGCCTGATGGAAAGTATCAGATCGTATGGAGCCGGACTGTCTTCTTGCATTGTCCACATTTCCATTATCATCAAATGCGGTGAGATCGATAAGAGATAACTGCTGGATTTGTTGTACAGTTGTTATAGGTAGTGTTGGTACTCGTTTTTGGCGGGGATTCTGATGCTGATTGTTGCTTTTCCTAATAGCGCTACGATGTTGATAGGGTGAGTTACTGCTCTGACTAGAGGACTGTTGGCGTGATTGTCTACGTCGCGGTGATCGTACTTGTTCTTCAACTAATGTTGGTTCAATCTAAATGTAAAGCACACAATTGATCAGTCATTATTCTACGTTTGATAATTCTTATGGACTCCACGGGCACAGGGACAGAATCAAATACCATATTAGATAAGGGAGTTTCAATATCGTCTTCTTGCTCAGAAGGAGACGCAGTATTGCATGAGCTGAGTGGGGTCAAGTTGCCACCAGCAGAATTGTCATCTATCATGGAATTCTGAAGTCGCATATGAGCCTCCCTTTCAAGATATCGTATATCGCGTTCCGATGATTGACGTAAATTATCGGCACGTTGTTGAAGAAAAAACGCATCTCGTCTATTCTGTTGTAGCCAATTCTCCTTGATCAGATCACGTATCTGGTTGGGATCTTCCACTCGACCATGAGCAATGATGGTATTCAGAGTATCCAGGATTGGCAAGTCAGGGTATGATGCCAGACAGGCATTGAACTGAGGCCGTGATAGCTCGTGGAGGTTGGTTGCTTCCCTCAGTTCATATCCGCTAAGTGGTGCATCAACATTTCCAACTCCTCTCAATTGAAGTGATTTGGCGATAGGCTGAAGGGCTGTGGCTAGTTCCACTGTTCTGTATGAAATTCTTGACAACTGTTGGAATAGAAAGTGCCAAACTGAATCACTTGTCTTTCGAGCTACATCCGCATACCCATCGACCGGTAGGACCAGAAGTAATCCATATGCGAAATGCTTCATCCTACTGCTATTGGCAATCTCGAACCAGTGACGTCCTTCCTTCAGGTGGTTGGTAATAACTTGTTGGCTGATTGGCATGCGAAACTCTTTTCGAAAGATGTCAAGAAGTAGTTGATTAACGCGCTGACGAGCAGTCTGGGTTGTCATACCCCGGGAACGATAGTCTTCAAGATAGGCAGAGTGGGAACGATAGAGATTCATAAGGTGAAATCGCTGGGTGATGTGAACAATGTCCTTGGTATTTTCAGAGTGCATCACTTTGTGATAGTCTCGAATAAGAGTCTGTTGCAGTTGGGATCGGGGTAATCCAGAATTTCTAACAAATGTCAGATTCGGCAGGTTGGTTCGCGTAGTTCGTAAGCGTACAAGAATCTCATGCAGTCCGGTCATATATTCCTCCGACAGTGTCGACCAGAACCAGGTTAGCAACCTGTTCCATTCTGTGAGTGTGAGTCTGGTGACACCATCATACTCATTATACAGTTCAAATCTGCCTCGCCAGTTGCGCTTGCCCCATGTAATCTGTAGCTCGAGGAACCTTTTCTGCTCCTGGTTACGTGATTTGTGATGCTGCTCATCCTCCTCAGCCATACCAGCTCCTACATGATCAGGTGAAACATGTCTGGTAAATAACTCGCAAGGGGATTCTGTAGTGTCGTTTGTAATGATCTCAGGACCTAAAGGGGTCGCCACTTTGCTGATCCCGAACGGTGAAATGTCATCACCAGTATTTGATGCATGCTCGTCTATAAACCGTTGGTACTCCTGTTGAAGGTGTAACAGAGACCGGTGTGCTTGTCGCAGCTCAAGTCCATCGAAATATCCTCTCGCTGAAATACTACCATCATACATAA
>Ga0307517_10015106_pt1 | contig 10287 bp, 15 predicted proteins | sample 23_EM_MG_FD_194515 | JGI IMG/M metagenome (GOLD analysis project Ga0307517, IMG submission 194515) | Populus trichocarpa ectomycorrhiza microbial communities from riparian zone in the Pacific Northwest, United States - 23_EM | ecosystem: Host-associated > Plants > Roots > Unclassified | place...
CCCCACGCACAGAGTTATTGAGGTCTTTCAACAGCCTCCCATTCAACCCCCGGTCGAGGGCAGTGCAGACGTCAGCGCAGGCCAGCCCAAGTTCGACGTAGTCCACCTCGTTTACCATCGAGTCCTGAGTGCATAAGTTCAGCCTGCAATCGATCAATACAAACCGGAAGGGACCCACTCTGAGGATTTTCAGGGTGACCCTGACGGAGCCAAAAACATCCTTGGCCGGCAAGATAGTCGAGAGTTCCTTCGCGAGATTCATGGCTTCGACGACCACATTCAACGAGGAGAGGGCGTCGTCTCGACGTCTCGGTTGTGTGGCGTCGGGATCCATGGGTTCAAAATCAGCGTAGGAGCGAAGACTTTGTAGTGGACGCGCTGCGAGGAAGAACCAAGAGACCGGCGGCAATCGTCGCAGCGCATTGTACGAACAGAGTCGTTCAAGGAAGAGGCCGAAAGTTCGCGCGACGGACGGAATGCCCAAAGGCAACAAGGGCTCCGGGAATAAAACCTCTCTGGTCTCGAGGACATCCAATTTCTTGGGGACTTCCCCACTTTGTGGCGCTGTTGCGAACGGGGCGAAGCGCAGGCCGATCTATGTCGTCGGCACCAGCGGGGGCACATTTTCCGATTGGGATTTAGGTCTACAAGTACAAGATTCTGGACTTAATGTCCCGGGGTTGTTTACAAAAGAAGTTGTTATACGTTCAGGGGCAACCCCTCGCCACCAAGCAAGCCTTCTTCAACACCAAGCACCCTCGGCCCATCTCCGACCTGGGTGTGGATCAGATCCTTAACCGCTCCGACATCGAATGGTTTAACGACCGCGGTGTTGAAACCATCCACGACTTTCCCTTGGACTCCATCCTTCCCAAATAACCCGAATGGATCCTTGAACTGACCGGCTTGGGGGAAATACTTCACGATCAATTCAATGATCTCTTTGACGTTCTCCTTGAGCGTGTATATGACCGCGTTCGGGCCGGCGTCGTAGGTGTACGCGGCCTTGAGTGGACCCGCCGCGTCAACAGAGACCCTGTTGTATTCCACGATGAGGGAAATAATCGCTCGGCTGACATCGTTCATGTAGAAGATCGGTGGTTCTGTGTCCAAAGCAACTGCGTGGAACTGGTTCGAATCTTGCATCGTAATCTTTGCGAAGGTGTCGAAATCATGAGACTTGATGGCCTCGGAGATCAGCTTCATGCGCTCCGGTACGATGTGTTTGATGCGGTGTTGGAGAAGGGCAGAGGTTTCGACAGTTCGTTGCATTCCAGATGTGGAGGAGGTTCCCTTCTTGTCGTCAGAAACGACACAGATGAGGGCGTGCATCTCGGGCCAATGCTCTCGGGATGCGACTTCGACAGCAAGGGAATCAGAACCATCCGGGGACGAACCCATTTCCCATGCTACGAAACCGCCGAAGAGGGACCGGCAGGCTGATCCCGATCCCTGACGCGCGATCAACGAAAGCTCCGAAGGGGTGGATGGGAGCTGGTAGAGTGTCGCGAGCGATTTAACCAGGGCTGCGAAACCGGACGCTGAAGACGCCAATCCAGCAGCAGTTGGAAAATTGTTCTTTGATGCAATGTGGACATGAAGTTGGGAAAGCTGGGTGGTCTGATCAGGAAGTGGAACAATAGAAAGGATGAACTTCCCATCCGTACCTTGGGCTCGTTTGGGTTTTTGGCCTCCAAGTCCGCCCTGAGACGTTTCATCTCAACAATGCAGGTCGCGGTTCGACCGTTGGGCTTGACCTCCTCTTCTGCGCCGTTGAGCCATAGTCTATCCTTGGTGAAGGACGGGTCCGCTCGTGAGGTGGTCGTAGATCGGAGGTGATCTTGGTCCAAGGTGATTGAGAGCGAAGAATTGGTGGGGAGGATAAGCTTCGTGTTTCGCTTTCCCCAGTACCTGCAATGATTGTATCACCAAACGAAAACGAAGACAGCGAGCAGAGAGGGCTACTTGATGCAAGCAATGTTCACCGGTGCAGAGACTGTCGCCTGGTAAACCATGGTTGGGAACAAAAGGCGAACATCGTGCCACAACGCGTTTCTGACCGGGTCTATACGCTTTACTTACTTCTCACCCTTGTTCGCCATAACAAATCGGATAACAAAAGGTGTCTTACCCTTGTTATCAATTTCTAGTCCAAACGCGAAGGATCCGCAACATTCCAAATCGAGGGCGCTTGCTCGGCTTTCTGCTTTGGCTGTTTAACACCATCGACGACGACGACGGCAGCCCCGCCTCGAGTTTTCTCCCTCACTATCCACCACTGGAGGCGACCGTTCGCTCATTGCTGTCTATCGCTCGATTTTTTTCCAAAAATCCCTCATTCTTTCCTGTCTGGATCCAGTACCAAACCGCGCTGAACACTGCTCCTTCGCCCAGATTTCCTCTCGACTGAGTGTGTCTATACTCGTCGACAACCACGCCTACGCTGTCGATGTACTATTCCCAGCAATCTCCAGGGATAGCACATAAATTACCCGACCAGTCGCCATGGTCTCGCGCACACCTTCCCGTCCTCGGTCCACCTGGTCCTAACGCGAATATCGGAATGCCTCCTCAGTCACCAGGCTATCCTCTCTTCACGAACGGCAACGTAAATCATCTTCACAACCTTCCAACACCCCATCCCCACATGCCCATCCAGGCACACCACCATCACCAGAATTCTCTCTCACACATGCCGTCCCCACCTCACCAGCAGAATCAGCACCCGATGGGCCCTCAAAACGATTCCCCGGGGAGCATCACCGGAGCACAACCAATCATGACTCAGCATTGGCAGAACCAGTTGCTCAAGTGTGAAGTATGTAACCGAGATAATATATATTCCTATCGAATCCTCATGGATTGTTTCGTTCTTGTAGATGATTCGCCAGTCTCGTTCTCCGCATCATCGCGCTCGCGCAAGTGCTATGGCCTCACGAACGGTAGCAAAGTCTGCAATTCCGATTACAAACCCCAACCTCCCCAAACCTGACCCGAACGGCGCTTCAAAAGACGCTGAAAATTCCACCCCAGGGACGAACGGTACCATAGGAAGCTCAGAGACCACCACACCTGCCGTTGCCGCAAACCATCCCTCCGCGGTAGCCGGTCCGTCGGAAGCTCCGCGGCTGACCGCTCCAAAGCCCCCAGAAAACAATTGGACATCGTTGGATATGGGTGGTGTAAATATCAAGAACCTTCCCCCTTCCTCTGGGCTTTTCTCCTTCACGTTCCTTGCCACTCTCTATCTCAACCACAACCAGCTCACGTCTATCCCTCCACAAATCTCCAAACTACGGCACCTGGAACTTTTGGATCTTTCTGGGAACCAGCTACGGACAATCCCACCCGAGCTGGGGATGTTGACAATGCTCAAGGAGTTGTACCTCTTTGATAACCACCTGACGGTGATCCCTTTCGAGTTGGGTACCCTCCACCAACTTCAAACGCTCGGGATCGAAGGAAACCCGATCGAGCCCTCGTTGAAAGCGGTCGTCCAGAAGGACGGAACTCCTGCGTTAATTGCTTACCTTCGGGACTCGTGTCCTGTTCCTCCTTTACCGCCCGCGCGGGAATGGCAGAACGTGGTCAGCCAACAGGAGAGGGATGCGGCGGCGGCCGACCCGAATACAGAAGTAGTCAGCTTGCTGTGTTACAACGTCCTTTGCGAACGGGCCGCGACAGCAAAGCTTTATGGGTACACTCCATCTTGGGCTTTGACTTGGGATTACCGGAAGGAGCTCATACTGGCCGAAATCGTCGGAAGCGATGCTGACTTCCTGTGCCTACAAGAGGTCGACGTTGCCCAGTACGAGGAGTTCTTCTTGGAGAACCTATCACAACACGATTACGATGGAGCTTACTGGCCGAAGTCGAGAGCGAAGCACATGAACGAAGCAGATAAACGGTTGGTTGACGGCTGTGCCATTTTCTTCAAGCAGAGCAAGTGAGCGGATCAAGCCATCATTACAATATGTTGCATGGAAGACTGACAGGATCCATCACATACAGGTATACGCTGGTTGAGAAACACCTGGTCGAATTTGGTCAGATTGCAATGCAACGGCAGGATTTCAAGAAAACAGAGGACATGTTTAACCGTGTACTTGGCAAGGGCGATGTTGCTGTCGTATGCATGTTTGAGACCAAGGAGACCGGGACGAGATTCGTCATTGCCAACGTGCATATTCATTGGGACCCTCAGTTCCGTGATGTGAAGCTAGTCCAGACGGCGCTGATGGTGGACGAGATTGATAAGATCGTCAGCCGTTTCGCGAAGTACCCACCAAGACCGCCGGCAGCAGGCGAAAAACCTGCCCCTATTTACAGCGACGGGTACAAGATCCCTCTCATCATTGGCGGCGACTTCAACTCGACCCCTGACAGTGGTGTCTACGAATACATGTCCACTGGGAGCATTCCTCCGAACCATCCAGATTTCATGTCACACACGTACGGCAGATACACTTCGGAGGGAACGAAACATCGTCTCGGCCTGAAGAGTGCATACTCGTTGGTGCCAAACCCTCCGACGACGAACCACACGCCAGGTTTCCAAGGCGTGATCGACTACATATGGTTTTCGACACAAAACCTCACCGTCAACGCTGTCTTCGGAGAGGTTGACAAGCAGTACCTTGAGAAGGTGATTGGATTCCCAAACGCCCATTTCCCATCCGAGTAAGTCACGCTTTGCCGATCCGGACATTTTGCCCGCTAACCGCGCCTCCTCCCCAGCCACCTGTGTATCATTGGGGAGTTCCGAGTTAAGCCTCCAAGAGATGGTAACCATGCAACTTCACGAACACAAGGTTCTGCTGCAAATTCGGACTCTACTCGCGCGCGTTGAGGAGGCGATCTTCCCCCCCACCGTTGATCGCGTTTTTGGTGTATTCATTTGTATCTACAGTAGGTTTCTATAGCCCCTCTCACTCCGTCTACTTTGTTCCTGGTCTTTCCCTCCTTTTCCTTTTCCTTGTCTTCAACTGTGTTTGTGTGCTACGTCCTGTGTTTCATCAGATCCAGCTTGTTGTCCTGTTTCTCTTCTCTCAATCTATTGTATCCGCAACATCCCTTCGAGTGAGTTTTGGAAACGTGAAAGTCACTCAGTTGCCCCGCCCAGGAAACAGATTTCGTGACATGGGCGCGACGTCGGAGTTGTTCTTTGACGTGTATTCAAGGTCCCATCGGATGGTTGTTATGTTTGTCAGCTAGAGATGAATGGTGACCGACGACAGGTGGCTATCCACCCAATGTTACCGAACGCCAACCGTGAGATTGGATGCTGGGGTGCCCGACCAGACTCCAGCCGTCTGTTCTCGTTTGGCCATTCGCGGGACGGTGCATGAGCAATTTTGTGAGGCACCAGGGTGATGCAAGTGAGAAACATCAACGGCGCCCGGAGATCTTCCGTTGCATCTCACCCACGAATCAGATGGGGAAACGGTCATTGGTAGCTTGGCCGCTCGTCCGTAATTCTCGTGGGCATGACCGTAGACGTCTCCCGAATAAGTCAAATTTTGCATATAAAGCGTGCGGTTTGAGGATGGCGTGTCCCTCTCAACAAACGAACATCTCCCAGTCCTTCCTTTCATTCCTTCACCGCCCAGATTATCTGTTATGCGCACCTTCCTTTTAGCTCTATTCACCCTCGTCGTGGCAGGTATGCTGTCTCTCCAGACTCGTACCGAGGGTGTCCCTGATTGACCTCTGACCGCAGTCTCTGCCGCCCAACTTGAACAGCGTTCTCCTTTCCATGCGATTAGCTCCTCCTTGGTCGCTAGGGCCGACGTCATCGACCCGAGTATCATCCCTGACCAGGTGAATCAAACCCCCATGATTCGTGCGATTTCCAGGCGCTGACATGACCGTGACACAGTGCAAAAACGCCTGTTCGGCCATGGTCAGCGATTTGAATGGCTGCACCGGCCTCGACTGTCTCTGCACGAATGAAAACGGCAAGCAATTGAAGCAGTGCGTCGACTGTCTCGTCAAGGTGACCCCTTCAGACACTACCACCGCCAACGGCCAGGCGACCTTGGACGGTAAGTGTTTGAGCACCATCTGGGCTCCAAACCGAGATGATGCTGATGCCGCACACTTAGGCTTCGTCGCTGGGTGCAAGGCTGGCGGGAAAAGTATTAACAGCTTGACCCTTGGCGGCAGCTCTAATTCCAATTCCAATTCCAACTCCAGTTTCGGAAGCAGCAACGGTGCCCGTGGCTCCACCCTGCATCTCGTCGCCAACAGCGGCGCCTTAGCAGTTGCTTTGGTTGGTGTTGTCGCTTACCTCTTCTGAGCGTTTCAACTCTCCGAGGATCTCAGCTGTTTGACAAAGTGTTGTCCTATGCTAGTCTCTTGCGATGTCATTTGTTGTCGTATATTCACACTAGGTACCATCAGGAGCAGCTCACGGGAATCATTAATTATTGCTTGTTTTGTATTCGTCCTTGTGCACTGAAAACAGGTAAATAGTTGCGCGCGGAAGTCGCAGCGACCGGGGAAAGAAACCACGGTGTGGTGAAGGTCGGATGGATGGAATTCCAAAGTCACGTGCGGAACCTCGGACCTCTCCCGCTCAGAAACCCACGCATCCCTAACGATCTCCCTTTGTCCATCGCCCTTTGGTTGCATTGCATTCTGATGGCTTGTGCTTTCGATAATAGCCTCCGTCGGTCGGTTGCATCGGTACCACTCAAATACTCCATCGCGGCAGCCTCCGAACACAGCGGTGTCTATGTTGCCTCGAACATCCTACGGGATGAACCTGCGGACTCAACCAGCCGATGGAGCGGCGCCTCACAGATACCACATGTCAAGCAATGGGTAACTTTGAGGTTGGATAATCTGGCCGTGCTCAGTTCAGTCCCCCTTCATTCTCTTGCCCTTACCTCCACTCGATGATGCGTTTCGTGCTGACCGAGTTACAGAGAGTATTACCTTCGGGAAGGTGAGGGATTTCCTCCGATCGCGATCGTCTCCCAAAACCTGCGGCCCCCAGAGATGTTGCGGGGCATGTGCGTGAGCTGACCGTGGTGTTTTCCAGTTCAACAAACGTGAGCCCTCTGCGCCATACGGAAGTGGTCCCACCTTGACATCGGATAGCCCATCCATGTAACATGAAGGATTTTCGGGTCCTTGTCGGAACCTCGGAGGACACTTTGACAGAAGTCTTACAATCTGCACTCCGGAATGACAGCACCCCGGAAACTTTCTCCCTCCGGCATGTCAACCAGGCAGGAGTCTTGTTCCCCACGCGATATGTGCAAATCGTACCGCTGTCGTAAGCTGTCCTCAAGCGGCCGGTCTCATATCCCGGTTGCTGATAAAAACGCAGAGCCCACGGCCAAAGTTTTCACATTTCTATCTGGCATGTCGCCCTCGATGGCATCGTGGACGAGGAATACGTCGAGCACGTCAGATCACGTTATGAGGAGGTTCTTGTTCCAGTTTCTGGCCGTGATTGCCGTGACATCTAATGATAAACGACAGCATCAGGAAGACATCACTATGAAGCGCATCTTAAAACACCTTCGTCAGAGACGACTTCTTACTCCGCTCAAGTTCATTCAAGACAGGTGTAAGGTCCAACTTGAACATCCACTCGTGTCGCAACTCTTCGAAACCCTCGTACTGAGGGGACAGTTTGCTGACGTGGAACAATGTCTGCGAGCGTGCTCCGACAATGGACTGTTTGACTCTTTTATAAAATCTAGCCAACCTCGCGCTCACTGGAAGCGCATAACTGCCGTCGACGCGGACGGTGATTACCCCATGAAACGAGGTGGTCACGCGATGTGTATAGACAGCGAGAAGGGGCTCATATATCTGCACGGCGGATGGGATGGAACGAAGAACCTCGATGACTACTGGGAGTACGATATCGCCAATAATCGGTGGAAGCTCCTCAGCCAGCACACATCTCAGGATAAAAATGGACCCGGACCTAGAGCTTGTCACAAGATGGTATTCGACCAAAAGACCGGGTGCATATATCTCCTTGGGAAGCTCGGGGACGAAGAGGGTTCTCGATTGGTATCCGGAGACACACCCGAAACTAAACCGCCCGGCACTGGCGAGCAACAGTTCTGCTCAGAGTTTTATCGGTACCGGACACGGGGAATCGACCATGGCAATTGGGAGTTGTTGAACTTTGACACGGCAGTGTGTATCCCTGATTTATCCGCCCCAAAGACCTCCCGATGATTGAAGTTTGTGTAGGCTTCGGGCGGACCCCCACTCCTATTCGATCATCAGCTCGCTATCGACAGTGAATCCCAGATCATCTATGTGTTCGGAGGAAGGGTTGTTGATGGAGAGAAATCCCCAATCAAGTACTCTGGGTTTTACAGTTACAACATCCCAACCAGTAAATGGAAAAACCTACAGTGGGTTATCGACGTCTCAAACTTACGTGTTTGCTGATGTCCAACCAGACCAGACTCAGCGACATCGCAGATGATACCCCTCCGATTTGGTCACCTGATTTCCTCGTGACCATTTCAACGTGCTGACATATCGCCAGGCCATTCCATGCTTTTCGAATCTTCCAGTAGCTCTATATTCATCCTCGCTGGCCAGCGGGAGGACAAGTACCTCGCGGATTTGTGGATCTACGACACCCAAAACGGCACAGCCAGTGAGGCTTGGTCTGATTTCTCATCTTCTGGTGGGCCAGACGCATGCTTCACCCAACGATCCGTCATAAACACCGAAGCAAAGGAGGTTTACATGTAAGTGATCTTTCATTTGGCCACCCATCACGCTGAAGGATGGGGCTAGGATCTGCGGTTTAACGCGAGCGCGAGCTGGGTCTAGCGCGAAGACGGAGTTAAGGTTGGATATCCCGAAATGGGTTTACCGATACGAGACCTACCCGGGAAAATGGATGAGGATCTTGCCTGGAGTGTCGACGCCGGAGGATGTTCACGTCGAAGAACCTCAGGCTCGGTACGCTCATCAGTTGGTCTATGACCCGAAGACTGGCCGAGCCTTTATGCATGGTGGAAACGGGGGCGTCAGTTCTGAAATCTCCCCTCAACAAAGTAAACCCGAAGGGGAGGCTGAAGGGGATGACGGGACTCGATTGGACGATTTCTGGTCCATGCGGCTTGAACGGTGCGAACAATTGCGTTGGGATTGTCATCGGCTGATGGTCGTCACCATTATAGGATCTCACCTGAAGAAATTATGCGGCGAACCTCGTTCAAAATCAGAACACAGCAGTGCGTATGAGTTGCAAGGCCCCCGTTGCGGGCGCACCGGGCACCTTCTGACAGACTGAAATGTGGGACAGGTTCCGCGAGATGTGTGACGAGCAACCGGCCGTGAGGGCTCTGAGCTTCCTCCAAACCGAAGTTTCCTCTGTCGTCGACCACGGTTCCGCAGATGAAGCGGCGTTGTTCAGATCCCTCTTGACGCACCTTCTCAACCCCACTACAAGGTCCCACCCGATCACTCCGGGCAGTGGTGGGAGAAGGCAAGGGCATGGGCATGGACAGAGTCATCAACACCAAGAAGGATCGAGGAAGAGGACCCGCTCCGAAGGCGATTGGACGAGCAGATTGAGTGGGGATTCGGATGAAGATGTCGATATGAACAACGCGACATCCGAAAATTCGGACGGGGCCACGACCTTGACGATTGAAGAAGATCCTCTCGAACGAAGCCTGCGAACCCCACCTGCGTCAACGTCAACGTCTGCCTTGACTTCGACATCAATTCTCGAATCCAGTCCAAATCCCAATGACCCCCATCCTGCTTCCGGACTTGTTGATTCTGTCCTTACTCCGACTTCGGCGGACCAACCACCAGCTCCTTCTCCGACAAGGTTCAAGCAGAGGGTAGAAGTATTCGAGGCCCTCCTAGAGTTCATCAACGAGAACGCTAAGGAACCCTCTGGGAATCTCCTCGATTGTATTAACGTGGTGGGGGGGTTGTAAATCCGCATCCCACCGCCCACGAGTTGCACCGGTTGGTTATAGATATGTACCAGGCTGGACCCCAACATTTTTCGATGGGCCCCTCGGTCTTTTTTTGTAATCAAAAACCCTACCTATAGCTGCACCCGTATGTATGGGGAACGTTCTAGTACTACTCACATGACTTTTCGAGACTGTAACACCCTCGCACTCAAACTCAGCGGCCACGGAATTCTGCATCACGAAACTTCCTATGGAAGAGTGGGAAGTGAATAGGCTTGGATACCGGGGTCGTGTGCGGGGACAAAGGAAGGGGGTGACGATCTACTAATCACGATACACCCCCTCTATTTCGTTGGACGGCACC
>Ga0307517_10015107_pt1 | contig 10287 bp, 6 predicted proteins | sample 23_EM_MG_FD_194515 | JGI IMG/M metagenome (GOLD analysis project Ga0307517, IMG submission 194515) | Populus trichocarpa ectomycorrhiza microbial communities from riparian zone in the Pacific Northwest, United States - 23_EM | ecosystem: Host-associated > Plants > Roots > Unclassified | place...
CTTGATATATTTCAGTTTTAATTGATTTTGTTTGTTAGTTTAATTTCTACCATAGTTTAAGATCATTGCAAATCAAACCCCCCAATTACATAACGTATATCATAAAAATCTGAACTAAACCTTTCTCGTGGGATCGACCCCTTGCTTGCTCTATACTATCTTGTGTGTTTTAAGCTAGGGTAATTAATTTATGCGACCGCGATATCGCAACATTGAGCTTATCACAATTGAAGACTGGCTCTAAAGCAACAAGATTATATACCACCCAATCACAACGCTTGCACTAGGAGACGAGCAAAAGAAGTATAAAATCAGTAGCAAAGATTGATCAATTATTTAAAGAGTTGAAGTTCAATCAAGAACCAAGAGAGGCAATATTTTATCCTGAAAAACTCATTTTGTTTCCCCAAATATTCCCCATAAAGAGTACTTATACTAGAAAGCTAAGTAACCCTGGTTTTCGTAATGGGTCACACATAAATCCAATTTAAATAATAACCAAACCAAGCTAAAACTAGCCCAAACTAATTAAAATAAATAACATAAACAAGTCTAAAACTTAAATAAGTGTTTCCGCATAAAACAAAGATAGATCAATAGCCCAACTAATTAAAATAAGACAAGGTTAGTTGTTCTTGTAATTTGCTGACAGCAACAAAGCCCAACTTCAAACAAATGATTCTCTCTCATATTAATGAATTAGAAGGCATGCAATATATAATTAGAAAGGTATGAAAGTCTAGTTTCCATCCCAACTAGAATCACATCCAAATTCAATCTATAGCTCTAGTTATGATCACAATAGTAGCAAAAAGTCAAATTGTCTGATTTGAGTCTTCTCATCCCAATCCTTGTGTAATGGCCTTGGTTCCACCAACAAGCCCTTCTTGAACATGAACAAGATTAATCAAGGCTTGCTCTTTATTATTTATTACTCTCTTGAAGTCCACCTTAACCCATGTATCTCGAAGAAGCCCATTAAAAGCCTCTTTCAACCTCTTAGCCTTAAGCCTTGTTACTAGACCAACTAGAACCTTCAATGTATCCTTTGGTGTTGCTTGGATCACATCACCTATCCTCCCCCTCTCTTATTTTTGTATTTCTCTTTATTTTTTTGGATTGTTTAACATAGTATCAGATCCCTAATTTTCTTTTTGGAGTGATCGTATAACTTCGAGAAGATATTTCTTCAGTTTCTCCAATTTATTTATTTTGTTTTACTTTCTTTTGCGTTATAGTTTTCTTTGTTTGTTGATTATGGCTACTGAAAGAGATGATTCAACTCAGTTTGTGAGTATGAGGTTGGATGGAAATAATTATTCATATTGGAGTTATGTGATGGAAAATTTTCTTAAGGGTAAAAAGATGTGGGGATATGTTAGTGGAACTTTTATGATACCTAGGAATACTGATGAGGGTTATGCTGCTTTGATAGATGCATATGAAGCAAACAATTCAAAGATTATTACTTGGATTAACAATTATGTTGAGCATTCCATAGGTATACAGTTGGTGAAATATGAGACATCAAAAGAGGTTTGGGATCATTTGCAAAGGTAATTTAGACAATTAAATTTTGCAAAGCAATATCAATTAGAGAATAACATACGAGCTCTTTGATTAGTACTTAAAAGTGCATTTTTATCAAGGTTTTATATCATCATATTGCACTTAAAGTATCATTAAATTCCCTAACTTAAACATGTTTGATAATAACAAGTCCGATAATATAAGATATCTTTAATTTATGGTAAATGCTCATTTCAAATGCATGCATGTTTCACAATTCAAAGGATTGATTGATTTGTTTAACTATTGACAGTGAAAAGACAAAGAGAGGGCTAAGCTTAAAGAAGAGATGCTGATTCAATTCAAACTGGAACACTATTTAGTTATTGGATCATAAGTGGAGCTGTAGAACTTGGATTTAGGTCTGGTTTATATGGATGGAAAGCTAAAACATAGGCTTAAAACTTTCATGAAGAGTCCAAGACTCAATTATGCCGTTTGGAAGTCCAAATCTTAGCATCAAAAGAGAAGTCGGAATCTGTCTTGCAAGCCAGACACTGTTCAGTGTTCAGCCTATATCTCGAGTTCTAGAAGTCCAAATGAGCTCATTTTTGGTTTGTTGGAAAGCTAAGACAAATTCCTAGAACTTTTATGAGACTATTTGTTCATATGCTGACGTTAGCAATGACTTTTTGTTCAGACAAGAAGATAAGGATTGTTACCAAGTCAAGAGGTGGCCACCCACTCAATAATTAGTCATTAAATCAATGGTTCTGAATTTTGGCCTATAAAAGGAGGCATTTGCCATGCATTTAGGCATCTTGGTTTTCAGATCAAGATCATATTCTTGCTTTCTTTCTTTTTATTTTATAATGTTCAAGTTTTATTTTATGTTATATTAATCTCTTGTTTATGCTTTTCATTTCCTTTCCTTTACTTAGTTAACTTATATCTTATTTATGTTCTTATCTTGTTTATTTATGTTTCTCTCTTTCATTATGTTTAGGTAAGTTTATTATGTCAAGGTGAAAAAGTTACACTAATGGTGTAAGAATAAGTATAGTGTAAACTCAACACGGACTTTAATGTTTGATACTAACATGTTTTGTATTTGTTATCTTATTCACTCTTAATACTTTGCTTGGTAAATGGTTAATCTAGATTTATATTATATAACCCTTGGTACAACAAATACTTGATCCTTTCATAACCAACTATATGGTATAACCGACACCTGTGTTATAAAAGGAACTTGATTTGTTGTTAACATAAATTAACATCATGAATACCTGATAATATTTACAAGTATTAGCATTATTCGAATAAGATAACTAATGTAATCATGTTAATAATTTATAATTCGATTGGAACCTCCTTTGTGTGTGGTTTCCAGTTGAGTAATAAAAAGAGTTTATACTATACTTATTTGAAATACCATTAGTGGATCCTCTAACCTTGACAATTGTTTTATCCTTGTTTAATCCTCACATTAATCTCACATTTCAAATTCCTTTTAAATTCTTAGTTTTATTATATATATTATTTGTAATTTATATAGTTGACCTTTCTGTGGTTCGACCCCGGTCTTGCCGGGTTATTTATTACTTCGACACTTCTGTACTTGGGATAAGACATCAATCTTTTGATCATGTCACTCTTTACCAAAAACAAATATGAGTATTCAGGAGTTTTATTCTGCTATGACAGATCTTTGGGATCAATTGGCTCTTACAGAATCGATATAATTAAAGACATATGGTGCCTATATTGCTCATAGAGAGCAACAACGATTGATACAACTTTTTATGGCACTTCATAGTGATTTTAAAGGACTTATAGTTTTAATTTTGCATTATTCTCCACTGTCTTCTATTGACTCAGTTGTTAGTGAGTTATTGGCTGAAGAAATACGTCTTCAGTCTTATTCTGAAAATGGAATTCTTTATACTTCTAATTCTTCTGTGCTAGCAACACCTTCTAAGCCATTCTTTAATAATCAGAATAAGCCTTACACAAGGGTTGCCTTTGATGAGTTCAGTTTCTGCAAGCAGAAAGGTCATTGGAAGGCTCAGTGTCCCAAGTTGAGACAACAAAATCAAGCTTGGAAGCCTGACAGCCAGTCACAATCTAATGTTCATAGACCATCTTAGGGCTACAAACCACCACACCACAATACTACAGTAGTAGTTTCATCAAGTCCTTTTACCGATCCTAATACTCTGGCTGAGCAATTTTAGAAGTTTCTCTTCTTATAGCCATAAGTTATGTCTGCTTCTTCTTTCATAGGCCAGTTGCCTCATAGTTCTTCAAGTATGTCACATTTTAAATGGGTCCTGGATTCTAATGCTTCACATCATATGTCTCTATATTCTTCATCTTTTGCTTCTATGTCCCCCTTCGCCTTCTATTCCTGTCATAATTGCCGATGGCACTTTCAAGCCCTTAGCAGGTGTTGGTTCTATTGTCACACCTCACTTGTCACTCCCTAATGTTTATCTTGTTCCAAAACTCACATTGAATCTTGATTTTGTTGGTTAGTTATGTGATTCTGATGATTATTTAATCATCTTTTCCTCTTCCTTTTATTTTATACAGGATCTGCAATCTTAAAAGTTGATTGGGATAGGTTATAGGAAGAAGGACTATATATTTTGGATGAGTTAAAAGTGCCAGTTACTACTGCTGCTATTAGTGTTGATTTGTCTTCTTTTTGTTTGAGTCCTTATTCTTCTAATTTTTATTTATGACATCTCATCTAGATCATGTTTCGTTTTCTTATTTGAGATTTTCGGCATCCACATGAGCTTTAGAAAATTTGCAAACTTATGATATTTCTGATTGTAGTGGATGTAAACTTGCAAAATTTTCCACTTTATCTTTTAATCGAAGTATTTTTGTTTCTTCTTCTCTATTTGATTTGATTCATTCGGATGTATAAGAATTTTCTCCTGTTGGCACAAAAGGAGGGTCTCAATATTATGTTTCTTTTATTGATGATCATACTCATTATTATTGGGTTTATTTAATGAAACATCATTCTGAATTCTTTGAGATATATACAGCTTTTCGAGCTCTTGTCAAAACTCAACATTATGCTATTATCAAATGTTTTAGGTGTGATTTGGGTGAAGAATACACACCTCTAATAAATTTTATGAGTTGCTTGCCTTAGATGGAACCATTCACCAAACTTTGTGTGTAGATACTCCTAAGCAAAATAGTGTTGCTGAAAGAAAACATAGGCATATTGTTGTCTGCTTCTGTTCCTAGTGTGTTTTGGGGAGAAGCTGTTCTTACTGTTGTAGGTTTGATTAATACAATTCTATCTTTTTATTTTTCAGGTTTTTCTCCTTTTGAAAAGTTGTATGGGTATGCCCTTGATTATTCCTTATTTAGAGTTTTTGGTTGTATTTGTTTTGTTCTTTATCCTCATATAGAACACAGTAAGTTGTCCTCTTGATTTGCTATTTGAATCTTTCTTGGTTACGGTGAAGGTAAAAAGGGGTATTGTTGTTTTAATCCAATAACTTAGAAACTTTATGTGTCTCGTCATGTTGTCTTTCTTGAGCATATACTTTTCTTTTCTATTCCATGCACTACTCATAGCTTGATTAGATCTGATCTTATTCGTATATATCATTTTTTTTTATAGGATTTCAAATACCTCTTCTTATTTTTGACCAATTTGTACTAATCATTTTGTAGGTACTGACACTTTACTCTCCGATACATTTAAAGCTCTCTTTTCTTCTATGGCCCCTCAAGCTCCGTCTGAGATTATGGATCCACCTCTATGTCAATCCATATGGATTTATAAGTCCATAAAGTTACCAGATTTTTACCTATTCTTGTTATTCTTAATCTTTTACTTTCTTTTTAGCTTATATTCATTGTTTCTCTAATCACTCTTTCTATAAAGAGGCAATTCTTGATCCTTTTTGGCAGCAAGTTATGGATGAGGAACCTTTTGCTTTGCACAAGACAAATACTTGAGATTTGGTTTCTATACCTCCTGGTAAGAGTGTTGTTGGTTATCGTTGGGTGTATAAGATCAAGACTAATTCTGATAGGTCTATTAAACAATATAAAGCTATGTTGGTTGTAAAAGGATACTCTCAACAATATGGTATGGATTATGAGGAGATATTGGATCCTGTTGCAAAATGACTACTATTTATGCTCTTATTGTAATAGCTTCGGTTTTGTCAGTGGTATGTCTCTCAACTTGATGTTAAAAATGCCTTCTTGAATGAAGATCTTTAAGAAGAAGTTTATATGGTGCCCCCTTTTAGTGTTTCATATGACTTTTGGTATGTTTTCAAGCTCAAGAAAATGTTATATGACTCTTCTCTTTTTGTTAAGTGCACTAATACAGGTCGTATTATTCTATCTTTATATGTTGATGACAAGGTTATTACTGGTGATGATATTGATGATATTTCAGTTTTGAAGACAAAGTTAGCTAGACAATTTGAAATGAAGGATTTGGGTTCTCTACAATATTTCTTGGGTATTGAGGTAGCCTACTCACCCAGAGGTTATCTTCTTTCTCAGTTAAAATATGTTGCAGATATTCTTGAGCTGGCTAGACTTACTGATAATAAGATTGTAGATACTCTTATTAAGGTTAACGCAAAGTATTTTTCTTTTGATGATTTACCTTTATCAATCCTACTTTATACCATACTATTGTTGGGAGCTTAGTATATCTCACTGCTACCCGTCTAGATATTGTATATGTTGTTCATGTTGTTAGTCAATTTGTTGTTTTTTCTATTACCGTTCATTGGGCAATTGTTCTTTGTATTTTACGATATCTTTAGGGTATAGTCTTTCAGAGTTTTTTTGCTTATATAACATTCCCATTCTCGGGATCATACATATCAATCATACTAATGAAAATTGTGGGATTTTTTTTTTGCCGAACTCATCTAAGGATTACCAAAATTTCTATCAAAATTTCAACAAAGTCTCCCCTATATCGGGAGGTCCCAAGTTATCGATAATTATCCTGTATATATATTTTATATTCATTCCTTAATCATATCATAATTATATTGTACCTCAACAACAATCATTCATAGGTACAAGCATAACAACTCACATATTCATTTCCTTTCCCATTTAGACACATATGAAATTCATAATTAAACAGAGATAAGCAAAGATAATATTACAAGCATAAAATAGTATAATCTTATGTCTTGACATTTAATACAAGGAGGTACTATTACATTTCAAGTCATATAATTACTTAAGGACAAACTACATTAACATTTATTTAATTCCTAATTCATATAAAAGGTACTGGAGGACCTAGGACACTACTCCTGGCGTGAAAGTGATGGACCTGCAATATCACAATGTTGGAATAATAATATTAAAAGTAAAAATATAGCAGAGATGAGAGAGTTACCCAATATATATATATATATATATAAACACTAGTACACAATCATAATTTCTTGTAATCCACATTTAAATCTTCCTTTACTACGTCTAGAATTTATCATTCCTAAATTCACTTATTATTTCCGTTTTGCAAATATTATCAATTATTTTTCACCGAGAACACCTATTATGCTAATTTGTCCCAATTCTAAGGAGGTCACTATCAACACTTATGGTTCCCATCAGTGTCATTAGTCGTCCTTACCCGAACCGACTAATCAAATCTTTGTTAATGCCGACATCAACTTAACCGGTTAATGCCATTAACTATTTCCAACCCAAAATAGTCAATCAATTTTCCACAACACCTTAGAGATATTTCCGGTAATGCTGATGTCAAGGTTTCTTAACATCATTAGCTTCCTTCTTAGGAAGCTAATCAAGTTTTCATGAGTTTGCCGACACCGACATTATCCGTCGATACGATTAACTATTCTAAACCCGAATAGTTATTCAAGTTCAATATTCCTTAACTTTCCATCAGGATCATGCCGATGTTAGCTAATCTTTCTAACATCATTAGCCGCTCATGTTCGGAACCGATTAATCAAATTCAGAGGCGGTTATTTTGAATTCATTACTATAGTTCATTATTTATAATTGAAATATGTAAGTCCATAAAAAAAATCAGATTTCATTCCTCGTTCATTTCATCATATCTTTTTTTTTCTTTGGCTTTATCCGCGAGTACTAAATCCAAAATAAAATAGAATACTAAAATCACTATTATTTAAGAAAAGTATAGGTGCGGGACACCTACCTACAACGAAAGCTTGGTTTGCGCTCCTTTGTTATTGTTGTTGTACTCCTCTTGTGGTTCTCCCTGAATCCACAAGTACACCACATTATTGTATACTCAATTTACATTTTGCAAAATAACATTAGTAACAACAACGTTTACTCCTCCTTTCCATTTTTTTTTCTTATATTTACCTTCCTTGTCTTAAGATTACGGTTCATTATCAAATCATGATGCACATCACCAAATTCAATTTCAAGTATGGTTTATTTCTTTTTGGTGTTAAGACATGACGCTACAAAATTCCTGAAGGGAAGGAAACCAGGTTCTACCCCTATCATGGCTAAATTTCCCTGTTTTGTCAATTTTGCCGAATCTACCAGTAGGGATGACAAGTCGACCTCTCCTCATACATTTATCTATATCTGGAGTTCTAGAGCTCCAAATTAAGCGGGGTCAGATTCGTCAGAAAGCTAACACCCCAAGCTACAACTTCTATGAGAAACCTTCCCCAAATTCTATCGTCTCTAGGCCCGAATCATCTCGGGAATCAAGATGATGAATCTGCCCAGTTTTCATCAATGGATGAAACGTATCTCCAATTCTCTCTAATCCACTTTCCTCCTCCGATACAACCATACCCACGCTGTATGCACGACAACCTTTCTTAATATGATCTCCTAAGGCCGTTTACGCTAATTTAATAAATTTTTTGTAAGGTGATCTAGGACCACTTCAAGAACATGCACTTTATTACTTCCATGATTTCCTTCATTTCGTAATTGTCCCTAAAACGCGCCTTAGGCCATATGTGTGGCACAAGGACTCCTTTCCACCCCACCTAACTTCTGAAAATAATTTACAAGTTCTCATATCATAAAATTATCTAGATTCCTTTATTATTAAACTTTCTCTGTTGCATCTAACTCACTCATTATTATCATACGAATTTTCAAAACTTCCCCTCCCCCTCCCCCTCCAATTCTCATCTTGGCTGAACATGACCCAAAAGGAACTAAGGGTTCCTTCTTCTTCTTAGGTGATAAAGTTTTCTTTTCTAGTTATCATTCACATTATAACAACACATCATGAATAATTAAATAAGGAAAATCATAAGTTCTTCTCCTCTCATTTTCCCTCCTAGTGGCCGGCCACCTTGAACCTCTTTTTGTTTTCTTGTCATTACACAATTTCACATCCAAGGTAGTTTACAACACTCTAATTGGTCTTATTTTTGGCAATCTTGCATTTCCCCTAAATTGTGTTTAAGAACCCTAATTCTCAATTTAAGAAAAATTGCACAATTTCAAGCCAAATTGAACTTAATTCGTAAGATTGAGTTTAGCACTCTTTACTTGAGGGTAATTTGAACTTCACTTCTCAATTAATTGAAGAATTTATGCTCCTTTCCTCTTGTGTGTAGCCGACCACCCACCTCTTTCTCCTTACAATTTCCACACTTAATTCTTGTGATTTCTCTTGTTAAATGATGTCTTCCTCCCACCACGTGTCTAAGGTTTGTGAAATTTGTTAGGTTTGATGTTTTTCTCTCAAATTTATGATGAAACAAATCTGAAAATCTCCCCTCCCTCTTGTATATATGCTGGCGGTTTTTGCAAGGAATTGCACTTTGGCCCCTTTTTTATTTTTTTCCCACAATTTGAGCCACACCTCTCATGCCTTTCATAATAATAATTTTTTGTATTATTATTATTATTATAAACCTAATTATAAATATTTTTTTTGGTTTGTTTTCGGGGTTTTACAGCTTTCATCCACCTTTTACTTAGAGTTGTGCGCATACTTTGATGCTGATCATGACAATGATCCTACAGATCGCTAGTCTGTTACTAGTTTCTATATCTTTTTAGGTGATTCTCTTATGTAAAACCTGATGAAAATTTTAGTAAAAGGCCGACCTATACTAAATAAAATCTAGGGGAACCAACCGGCCTGCTAACACGACCAAAAGATTGATGTCTTCTCTCAAGTGCAGGAGTGTCGAAGTAATAAATAACCCGGCAAGACCGGGGTTGAACCACAAGGAGGTTAACTATATAAATTATAAATAACAACAACAACAACAACAACAACAACAACAATAAGTTAAAGAGAGATTTGAGATGTGATATTGATGTAGGGATTAAACAGGGATAAAATAATTGTCAAGGTTAAAGGATCTACTAATGGTATTTCAAACAAGTATAGTATAAACTCTTGGAAACCACACACAAAGGAGGTTCCAATCGGATTATAAATTGTTAACATGATTACGTTAGTTATCTTATTCGAATAATGCTAATACTTGTAAATGTTGTCAGGCATTCATGATTATAACTTATGTTAACAACAAATCAAGTTCCCTTCATAGCACAGGTGTAGGTTATACCATACGGTTAGGCTATGAAAGTGCCAAGTATTTGGTGTACCAAGGGTTTGTTGTACCAAGGGTTATACAACATAAATCTAAATTAACCATTTAACAAGCAAAGTATTAAAAGTGAACAAGATAACAAATATAAAACATGTTAGTATCAAACATTAAGGTCCATGTTGAGTTTATATTATACTTATTCTTACACCATTAG
>Ga0307517_10015108_pt1 | contig 10286 bp, 10 predicted proteins | sample 23_EM_MG_FD_194515 | JGI IMG/M metagenome (GOLD analysis project Ga0307517, IMG submission 194515) | Populus trichocarpa ectomycorrhiza microbial communities from riparian zone in the Pacific Northwest, United States - 23_EM | ecosystem: Host-associated > Plants > Roots > Unclassified | place...
CATTGGTAAAGAAATTTACAAAAAAAAAAAAAGACAAACTAGATTAAGGAGGCCAGCCTTCTCCAATGGGCATTGGTTGTAATCGCACTTTTCACTAGGCCACCAATCTAAAGTTGCACATATAAAATTATCATCAGTTTTCGCTATGAAAGTTACCCCTTTAACAAAAAGACAAACCAGATCCTCACGACGGCTTGCACAAAAGTAAAGAGTAGCCAAGGAGATGGAGATGTGGGTTTTTGTTTGGCTAGATAATGTGGGACTTGTTGTGGGTGGGTGGCTTAGTTTTTGAGTTTTGAGATGGAGATGTGGGTTTTTTTTCGGCTAGATAATGTGGGACTTAATGTGGGTGGGTGGCTTAGCTTTTGAGTTTTGAGATGGAGAGTGAAGACAAACGCAGAGCACAGTAGATGAAAGGGAAAGGAAGAATGAGAAAACTTTTCTCTAAGCAACGGCTTTTTGTGTTATCAGTTATGTTATTGTTAGGGTAAGGTTAACTGCAGTATTTATACCCCTCTTGTTTTTTGGTTGGTTCAGTTTGGTTCATCAATTTCAGTTTTAAAACTGAAACCGAACCGAACCGAACCGACCAGATTTTATGGTTTTGAAAATTGATTTAATTGGTTTTTCATCTTTATTCAGTTTTCTCAGTTAATTTTTCTTCAATTTTTTTGGTTTTCTCGATTGATCGGTCTTTTTGAACACCCCTAAACCTAGTAAATGTGGTTCCTCAATCCTTTTTTAAGCCTTTGATGATTTTGGATAAATGTGTATACAATAATTTATCAGTTAGAATAGTAGATGACAGTGTTAATAAGCATATCAATGTTATCAAACCTATCTGCCTTACCTGATGTAGGCTAGTATCTAATATAAATCTTAATGACCAAACAGCTATCAAATATGACAGAAGCCTTCTTTCTTTCTTTTCCTCATATTTTAAACTTATATTTCTTTTTCCAACCCTATAAAATACTTGAAAATCTAAAAAAATAAATTCAAAAAGTGTGATGCCTTTTAGATTTTGTCATCTAGTAGTATTTAACACTACAGTTACAATTAAAAACACATATAAATATAAAGAGCAACAAAATTATTAATTGTCAATATATGTGATGATTTTATGGCTAGACAAAATATATATAAATCTTTATGCAAATTGTAAAGAATTTAAACTATGATGATTAGGGATGACATTCATACAAGAAAGCAACATTTTCATCATTGTAGCAATTGATAACTTATTTTTTACATATAAAGTGATGAAAATATTTTATTTTAAAAAAAATTCATGCAATGAGGATATCAAGAAAACCAGAGATTTAATTATAGGTTTTAATGTATATTAGTAATGAGCTTGGTATTGCTATTTTGAATTCAAAGTTTTGAACTACCATTGTTTTCTTCTTTTGATCCTCTTATCAACATGCGTATTATAAAAGTATATGCATCTAATAACAATGTATTGCAAAATCATTTAGTTTATTAACACGAAAACAATGCATTGCAACATTCAATCAGCATGCTCCCCATCACCATTAGAGTTTGTTAATTTGTGAGAGATAATATTAACATTTTTCAATAATAAGGATAAGACTGAAAACTTTTCAATTATAAGAGTCAAAGCATAAAAAAGAAAAAATGATCTTGGATATTAATTGTTGGAGTTTTTTTTTTTTAATTAGCCAACTAGCAAAAAAAAATTTCAAAATAGGATAGCTAGAAGTTTATTCATTAAAATAGCATAATTTATTGAGATGTTTATTTGTCAAATACACATCCAAATTTAAGGTTGTACAAGTAATACATGTGTAATCTTTAAATATATTTTCTTACATTTAAAGATTGTACATGTGCATTCCAACAATCTATATTTTTTAAAAAATAAATGAATTTTTAACTATGCTATTTTGATAAATAAAAAAAACAAGAAGAAGAAGAAATTTAGTCATCGTGATAGAGTTTTTTGTTTTTTAGCACAATTAAAACAATTAACACAATGGAGAAAATATTTAGGGATATAGCACAGTTTTACGAGTTGCAAATAACAACTGCGACACGCGAGTCACAGATACCATCTACAACTCTTATTTTATATTTGTCATTTGCAACACATGAGTTGCAAATAGCACATGTGATTTCATTCGAAATTTAAACCCATAGACCATTTCTCTCCTTTCCTCCTCTCTCTCTCCCCATATCCACCCACCCTGCTTCTTTCACCACCATCAACAACCTTCCTCTCTCTCTCTCTCTCTCCCCCTACCACGAAACACACCCACAACAGCACAAGATCATCCATTTTCTAGCCAAAATAACCACCACAGGTCACCATCACTACCCACATTCTAAATTTAGAGGTATACTAGATAGGTGGCTCGTGCTACGCCGTGAGTCGGTTCATATTCAAACGATGATAATCCACAAATCGAGTTAAATTCACTAAAGCACGACTGAGGATATAAGACCGAAACAACTCGTAGAAAGGAAAGTGAAAAAAAATCATAAAGTTCAAGACCTAATAACCTAATGTCAAAAATGAAAAATATATATATAATACTGAAGAAGAAAACCCGAGTCAACTTGGCCTAACTTTATAAACCTGCAACCTGTGATATGAGATCAGGATAAACAAAATGAAATTCAAAAGAAGTACCTAGCAAAAAAACAAAGTTCAAAAAAAAACTTGAGCTAACTTAGGTTATCTTTACCAACCCACCATCGTAATAACCAAATAGAAAGAAAAGCGAAAAACTGACAAAGCTCTGGGGCAAATTATTTCATGCAAAATGATGAAATTGAAAAAAAAAACTCATAAAAAATTGAGGAAAAAATCAGACTTCCAAAAGAAGCACTTAGCAAAAAAAATACCAAAGTTAAATAAAAAAACTTAATAAGAAAATGCAAGTTAACTCGGGTTAACTTTACCACCTCACACTTGGGATAACTCATCACGAACTGACGCGTGCAACTATTTTAAATAATATTTAATAAAACATGCTCTATGGTCAATAATTCAATGGCAAAGGATAAAATTAAAAAAAATCAACTGAAAAAAAAAAACAAGTCAACTCAGGTTAACTCAACTAACTTGTTATCCGAGATATGAGGTAGGGATAACCCAACAAAAAGGAAAGCAGAATATATCACAAAACTCAAGACTTAATAATTCAATGTCAAATGATGAAAATGAGAATGAAAAAAAAATAATTTTTAAAAACAAATTTAAAAAAGACCGAACTTAAACCGGGTTCATCATCGAAACTTGTAGACCGAGTCATGAGACTGGAATTACCCTGTAAAAGGCAAACACGAGAAAATCAAAAAGAAAAATTTTAAATCATAAAAAAATAATTAAAAATAACTAAAATTAAAACAATAAGGACTAAATCATGCACAAAAATAATTGAAAGAAACTAATCAAGGATTAAATGAAAAAGCAAAATAAATGAAGAAAAAGAATAAAAAAAAAAGAGCAATAAAAAAAAACTAGGACCAAAATTGGAAACCAAATAAAATCAAATTAAACTAAGGACAAAATAAAAAAAAAATCCAAAGCATAAAAAAATAGCAATCAAAATAATGAGGATCAGATTGGATAAAAAAAATCTAATAAGATTAAATGATGAGGGACGAAATTAAAAACAAAATAAACTTAAAGAGACATCAAATCTATAAAAAAAAAAATAGAAATCAAACGAATGAGGACGAAACCCAAAACAAATATAAACTGGAGGATACAACTGAATTTTTAAAAGCTTTGCACGAATACCAAGGCCCAGAAGAGAAAAAGAAAGGGGATGAGGAAAAAGACTAATCTTTGTCGAACTGTCGCTCAAATGACAAAACATGCCACCTTAACATATGTGTCGCCACCTTCCACGTTAGGTGAGTAGGCGATCAGCCTTTTTTGACCACCATAATGGCCCCTATAGGCCACTAAAATGGCGTGGAGGGTGATGATGCGCTTACGTGTGTGTGGCACGCGTAGGCCTATTATATTTGTTTATTGATATTATAATAATGCAAATTACTAAAAAGGCTCTAAGGACATATGAACATTACGAAAAAAAAAAAACATTGATGTAAATATGAAAATACCCTCCCAAGGTCGTATATGATTTTTTGAAGTCAAGGGATAAACTGAAATTTGATTGTACATAAAATGTGCATAGACAAAAAAAAAAAAAACCTCTTTTAAAGGCTAATATTTTTTAGGCCCGAAGGGTACAGACTTTATTTAACTGTATAAATCAATTTGTAAAGACACAAAAGTCCCTAGACCAAAGGCTATTTTTTTTAGCTCCCAAGGGCAACATAGTATTTTTACTGCACATAAAAAACACAGAACGACTACTTTGTCCTCGATCAATTCTCAAATGACATTTGGATCCCATGGAAAATGTGACTTTACCTTCACTGCCAAGGCAATTGGTAAGTGCAATAAAGCGCAAAAGGGCCAATACACTGTCTAAATCCACAGTGTTTTCACTCACAAAGCACAATAAATAACTGAGCTGATTTAGTTTTTTATTTTGTAATTGAACACTTCTCCTCTATCAATTTGATGTGATTTATGTTAATGTGTATTAATTTGATTTTATAAAATGTTAGGGTTTTGAATTAGAGATTATATTAGTTAGATATAATTTGAGTTGATAATATGTTGTTTTGTAAAATAATCAATGATTTTGGGTTGTTGTTGATTATGAATTAATAAAATTATTTTGGAAGAGTTCATGTTAATTTAGGTTAAATAGTGGATTATATCAAATTACATATAAAATAATTATAATATTAGATATGAAATACATGAATTTAATTGATAATTTTGTTATGGTAGCAAAATTTGATAAAGGTGTTCACCGATTAATTTGATAATTTTAGGTTTTAACCGATTATATTACCTTTATGGTTTTATTGATCAATTATGCACTTTGATTAACTCCAAGATATTAATAAATTAGAATTATGTTGTGTTGTGTTATGTTGTTTAATAGAATGTCTGGTAGTTTAGGAATATTATACTTTCATGGTGGTATCATTATCAATAACGACAATGGTATCACTTATTATGAAGAAAGCCATAAATTCCTAGCTGCTACATTAGACATGTCCCATAATAGGTTGTCTAGAAGATTATATGATCAACTTGGCTAGAATATGTTTGAAATAGAAGTTAAAATTACCTAGAGGATGTAACAAATCAGGATCAGTTAAGCTCGTTATGTTGGTGTACTAATCTATAGTGATAGGAGTGTGAATTCAATGTTTGGGTTTGCGAGGATTAATGAGATTATTATGCTAGAGCTCTACTTGAATAGTAGACCAAGATGAGAAAACTCTTCTAGTATGGAGTTGACTCGGGTTCCAGGTAACTCTCAAAGAACCACACAAACATCATGAGCAACTAGTCCATCAAGGTTTGGTGGTAATGCAAATAAATAAGTATTGGTGCAGGAAATTTTTAATATAGAACCTTGGTTGAGTATAACATCTACTCTATATTGCTATGAAGAATATAAACCAATTGATGGCGAAGATGATCGTCATATTAATAGAATTGAGGTTGAGGAGAAAGATGGGGATACTGAGTTAGTTAAGCCTGTTAATCAATGCATAGCTCCTCTTACTCTTGAATTTAAGGTTACGAGTGTGGATGACCAATATGAATGCAATGATTTGGCTTATAGTTGTAAGCATTCAGCCTTGTCAGTTGATGAATTGGAAATTGAAAAAGAAATTCACATACAAGTATGAATGAATTAATGCAATAAAGCGGTGGCATATAAAGAATTCATTGCAGCAAAAGGTATGTTATTCAACTAAAAATTGTGTTCAGTTGTAATATGTTTAGGAACCAATATGTAGATGGTATTTGCGTGGAGGATATCATCAAAGTTATAATTTAATGGGAAATTCCAAAATTGAAAGGGCTACACACATGTCAGAACCCTCTTGTTTTGCAACACCATCGTCATATTGACTCAGATCTAATTGTTAAGGTGATGTTGACAATTATGATGAGGGATTTAAGTACGAGTGTTGCAACAATTTAAGATATTGCAGAGATGGATTATAAGCATGAAGTCTCCTATTGGAAGGTATGGATGGATAAATAAAAAATATTACAGCGGTTATTTGGTACACATGAAGAGTCATTTCAAAACCTACCTAGAATGCTACTGGTCATCAAAGACTTAAATTCAGAAACAATTGTCACTTAGGATCATAAAATGGTTGATGGTAATAAGACAATATCTGGGGTAGCATTTTGGGCATTTTGTGCTTCAATTGATGAGTTTCAATATTGTTATCCTTTGATTATTATTGACAGTACTCATATTTATGGTAAGTACAAGGTAAAGTTATTAGTTGTAGTTGCTTATAATATGAATAGTGGAGTTTATCCGTTGTATTTTGCTATTGTTGAAGAAGAGACTAATAATAATTGGAGTTGTTTTTTAGATTTTCCTCGTCATATATGATTGACAGTCAAACTGGATTATGTATTATATCAGATAGACATACAATGATTAAGAATTATATGGCATGAATTTTTCCCAAACCTATTAGATATCATCGATATTGTTCACAACATTTTGTAATTAACTTCATCACTAAGTTAAAAAATGTCGCCTTGAAAAATATGTTGCATAGGATATTTACAAATCCTTCTAAACAAGAGTTTGACATTTTATACGAGGATTTAGTGGAGACTGATGATACGATCAGAGCATGGCTAAAAGTTGAACCTAAAGAAAAATGGGCATTGTCGTATGATTTAAGTGGTCATCGTTATGGAAATATGACTAAGAATTTATTAGATATTTTTAATAATATTTTAAAAATTATTATTTTTTTAGGTATATAAATATGACTAAAATATGGCTTGCTTGTATCAGTTATAGTGTATATAATATTTTTTTAGGTGTAATGAATATTTTGTAGAGCGTAGAGAAAAAATTAAAGATTTTTTTAGTTGTGATGTATTATGGCCTTAAAAAATCCTATCAGAAATACTTGTCGATGCGACAACTTCTAGATCACACTTGATATCTCTATTTGATCTTGGAGGCGGGATATTTCATTTTCAGACACCTCTAACAGCTAGTGTTGCAAGAAAAGTGCAGGAAACGATTAACATCAATGAAGTAACATGTACTTGTAGCAAATGGCAACTATATCATTGACCATGTTCACACTTAATTGCATGTTGCACTTTATAAAATGTGAACTATGTACAATTTGTTGATGATTTCAACTCTAACTTGTTATAAAAAAAATGCATATATTCTTCATTTTCAACCCTTACCATATACGTCATTGTAGCCTGCATACACTAGTCCAGATGTATATGGATGTCAAACTAGATGGTGAACGGATAAGAGTCGAAGAAAATCCACTTGTCTACATGATAAAATGAATGCTAGAGAGAGGCACTCATTGAATAGATATGGCATATGCGGTCAAAGGGGTCATAACAGAAAAACTTGTGAAACTAGACAACGTATGTTATTTTTTTGTATTTCTTTTAAATTATGTAAACTTCAATTATTGTTTTTAATTCAACTATTTTGATGTTTAATTGTATTGCAAAGACTAATAATTTGTTATATAGAACTTCAAAGGAGACATGGTTTAGACTATAGGAGGTTTCACTACTTCTAGGAGTGCCGATAGATAGGAGCACCTAGTTGTTGAGGCAGGTTTTGATGATAGGTTGGTTTTATATATGCAAGATCAGCATCGTTCTAATGATATTTGTTGTAGAGAGGTTAGATCTTTATATTAATAGCATTTTAATTAAGCATTATAAATTATTAAAATCTTAAAGATTTTAATTGTTTAAATAACTAAATTGTTTGATTCTTAAGGTGGTGATCATGTGACACCTCGACATCATACCTTAATGAAGTTACATGAGCATGTCCGCTTATTTGTTTTCGATGCTCGTTTTTAGGAGATTAGTCAACAGTGTGGCATACATCTTAACCATGTATTGATTGTAGCTTTGGTTGAGCGATGGAGGCATTAGACACACACCTTTTATCTATGTGTTGCTGAGATGACACTCATACTTTTAAGATGTTACTATATTGACCAATCTTTTAATAAATGCAACCGCTGTGATAGAATATGAAGAGTCAATTGACATGTAAGTTTTATGTAATCTTTTATTATGACAAGTGTTTTTAACGAGTAAGTGATTGCATCAAATTGACATGGTTAGAAATTAATTTTAAGACCTCATAGTAGATACTCAGGGCTTCCATAATACTCCATCATCGTGACACACACACACACGCACACGCACACACACACACACACACACATTAGATGTCATACCCGCGTGATGTCGCGGGATTGTACGTTGTCATGGGTTTGTGAAAAAAATCATAAAAAAATCATATGGAGAAAAATTATTGTAATTCACAATATTTTCAAGGAAAAAACTACAAAGTTAAATTCTCAACCAGCTTAATATTAAAAAAATAAAATCAATAAAGATAATTTTAAAAAAAATCAGAAACAAAAAACGAAAGGGAAAAAAAACCAAGCAGGGAAACACTATAGCAATCTATAGTGTTTCATAAGGAATTCTAAAGTTATAATTCTCAACCAGCTCAATATTAAAAATAATGAAATCGATAAAGAAAATTTTGAAAAATATCATAACAAAAAAAAATTCATGTGGGGGAATACTGTAGCAATCAACAGTGTTTTAAAGAAAAAAACTACGAAGCTAAATTCTCAACCAGCTCAATATGAGAAAAATAAAATCAACAAAGACAATTCTAAAAAAAACCATGTGGGGAAACACTGTAGTACTCCATAGTGTTTTAAAGGAAAAAACTACAAAGCTAAATTCTCAACCAGTTCAATATTAAAAAAATAAAATCGACAAAAACAATTCTGAAAAAAACAACACAAAAAAAAAGACAATTTTGGAGAAAAAAAAAGGAAAAAAATTAATAAAAAAATATAAAAAAAACATGTGGGGAAAGTTAAAACTAAATTCTCAACCAACTCATTATTAAAATCATTTAGGAAAACATTGTAGCAGTCTATAGTGTTCTGTGAGGAAATATACAATTATAATTCTCAATCAGCTCAATATTAAAAAAAATAAGATCAACAAAGATAATTTTAGAAAATATCACACACAAAAAAAAAAACAAAAGGAAAAAAAACCGTGCAGGGAAACACTGTAGCAATCTATAGTATTTCATGAGAAAATCTACAGTTGTAATTTTCAACCAGCTCAATATTAAAAATAATAAAATCGATAAAAACAATTTTGAAAAAAATCATAATAAAAAAAATCATGTGGGGAAAAATTGTAGCAATTGTGTTTTAAAGAAAAAAAAACTACAAAGCTAAATTTTCAACTAGCTCAGTATGAAAAAAATAAATTCGATAAAGACAATTTTGAAAAAAAATCGATTAAACAAAACATGTGGAGAAACACTGTAGCAAGGCAAAAATCATGTGGGGAAATACTGTAGCAATCCACAGTGTTTTAAAGAACTACAAAGCTAAAATTTCAATCAGCTCAATATAAAAAAAAAATCGACAAAGATAATTCTGAAAAAAAAAACAAAAAAATCATTAAAAAAAACCTTGTGGGGAAACACTATAGCAATCCACAATGTTTTAAAGAAAAAAACTAAAAAACTAAATTTTCAACCAGCTCAATAGTAAAAAAATAAAATCGACAAAAATAATTTTGAAAAAAAATTAAAAAAAATAAAATAAAACAAAAAAAGAAGAGGATAATTTTGGGAAAAAAAACAAAAAAAAATAGAAAAAAAATATATGGGGAAAGCTAAAGCTCAAAGCTCAACATTGAAAAAATAAATTCAACAAATATAATTTAAAAAAACAACATGTGAAGGAAACACTACAGCAAAACAAAACCCATGTAGAGGAAATACTGTAACAATCCACAATGTTATTTTTGAAAAAACTACAAAGTTAAATTCTCAACTAGCTCAATATAAAAAAAAAAATCGATAAATACCAGTTTAAGAAAAAAGAAAAAAAAATCATAAAAAAAAGAAAAAAATCATGTAGAGAAATATTGTAACAATGCATAATATTTTAAAGAAAAAAACTACATAGTTAAATTTTTAATCAGTTTAATATTTAAAAAAATTGGCAAAGTTAATTTTAAAAATAAAACAAAAACAAAAAAATTAATTTTAAAAAAAAAAAACATGTAAAGAAAAAAAACAAAAACTAAAAGAATAACACGTGGCCCACGCGTTTTAGAGTTATTGGTA
>Ga0307517_10015109_pt1 | contig 10286 bp, 8 predicted proteins | sample 23_EM_MG_FD_194515 | JGI IMG/M metagenome (GOLD analysis project Ga0307517, IMG submission 194515) | Populus trichocarpa ectomycorrhiza microbial communities from riparian zone in the Pacific Northwest, United States - 23_EM | ecosystem: Host-associated > Plants > Roots > Unclassified | place...
CCGGCTATGCGCAGGGAACCTATGCGATCGATGGCGCAACCAATTTTACCGCAGGCATCCGCTTCACCAGCGACCAGCGCAAGATCGTAGAATCGCAGACGCTGACCGTCGGCGGCTTCCCGGCTCCGCAAACGCCGGTGTCCGATGCGAGGACGTTCAACAAGCTCACATGGCGCCTGGCCATCGATCATCGTTTCTCGTCCGACGTCATGGCCTATGCGTCGTACAATCGCGGCTTCAAGAGCGGGTCGTTCGCGCCGGATACCTTCCCCATCGCCGCGCTCGAGCCGGAAACGCTCGATGCCTTCGAGGTGGGTCTCAAGACCGAGTTGTTCGACCGCAAGGTGCGCTTCAACGTCGCCGCTTTCTATTATGACCAGAAGAACCTGCAGGTGAATCAGATCGTGCAGGGGGTGCTGCTGGTCTACAATGCCAGTGGTTCGACCAGCTATGGCATTGACGCCGACCTGCAGGCGCGCGTCACCGACAACTTCACCATCAACGCCGGCGCGAGCTGGCTGCACGCCCGTTACAAGACGTTCCTGAATGCCTTCGAACTGTTCCCGCTGCCGACCGGGGGCAATTCGTTCGACCAGAATGGGAACGCGACCGGCAATCGGCTGCAGAATACGCCCGACGGCACGGTCAACCTCGGTGCGACGTACGATATCCCGACCTCGTCCGGCAAATTCACGCTGGCGGCGAACTATTATCATAACGGCGGCTATTATGCCGATCCGCAGAACCGGTTGCGCCAGGCGCCCTATGACCTTGTCGATGCGTCGGTCAGCTGGGTCTCGCCCGACGGCCACATGCTGATCCGGGTCTGGTCGAAGAACCTGACCAACACATTATACTATCAGCAGACCAATCCGCTCAATGTCGGCGACAATTATGTTGCCGCCGCGCCACGGACATTCGGTGGGACGATCGGCTTCAAGTTCTGATCGGGCGTAGGGCGGCCGGTGTGAGCCGGCCGCCGGGCTCCTGGGTGAAAGTCAAGTCGATGGTCCGTTCCGTGCTCGCCGCTGTCCTGCTTGCCGCCTTCGCCTCCGGCGCCGTCGCCAAGGACGAACCGGCTACCCTCGTGCCGACATGGACGACGCTTGGCACCGCGGGCGGGCCGGTGACATTTGCGGAACGGTCGCAGCCCGCCAATCTGCTGAGCGTCGGCAATGGCAGGATCGTCGTCGATTGTGGCGACGGGTGCACCGAGCGCCTTGCCGGTGCGGGCGTGTCGCCGGTCGCGGTCGGGGCCGTCGTTGTCAGCCATCTGCACCAGGATCATGTGGCCGGCCTATATGGGTTGATCAGCCTGCGCTGGATGATGGGCGCGCCGAGCGCGATAACGATCTATGGGCCGCCGGGGATCGAGGAACTGGTCGACGGGATCAAACGGTCGCTCGCGCCCTCCGAGAAGATCGGCCTCCCAAGCGGCGCTCCATCGCCGCTCGCGCTGTCCGACATGGTGAGGGTCGTCGTCGTGAACGACGGCGCCGATTTTACGGTCGGCGCGGTGCGGGTTCGCGCGGCGCGGAACAGTCATTTCGACGAAAAGGGACAGCCGGCTGCCAATGGTTCGGTGTCATTGTCCTATCGGTTCGATGCGGGCGGCCGCGCGATCGGCTATACCGGCGATACCGGTCCCAGCGACGCCGTCACGCGGTTGTTCACCGGCGTCGGCCTGATCGTCAGCGAAGCAGCCGATCTGCGGGGGGCGGAAGCGGCCATCAACGCTCCGAACTCGCCGGTTCCGCTGGCGGCCCGCGCCGGCCTGATCCGACACATTGCGGAACACCATCTGACGCCGGCGCAAGCCGGAGCCGTGGCGGCGGCGGCCGGTGCGCGCTGCCTCGTGCTCACGCACCTCAGCATCTCCGTTCCCACAGCCGTCGGCGCGCCGGCTCTCGAGGCCGGCGCCCGCAGCAAGTTTGCCGGCAGCGTCAGCGTCGCCCGGGATCTCGACCGGTTCGTCGCGCCGTTGCCCGAAGCGCCTTCGCCGAGCGATTGCGCCGCAAGATAAGCTCGACTTCAACCACAGGAACCGACCGTGCCCGCACCTTCACCGTTTTCGATGCCGACGGCGATTCCCCATTATCCCGACAAGGCGCTGTTCTTCGTGGGCGGCGGCGCGGTTCGGCAATGGGAGTATAACGGCTGGAAGCGCGAAAGCATGAGCTGGAAGGAGAGCTGCTATATCCATGGCGGGCTCTCCGGCCCGGGGCAGGTGGTCTATGCGGGACCCGATGCCGAGGCCTTCCTGGCGAGCGTCTTCGTCAACAATTTCTCCAAGTTCGCGGTCGGTACGGCGAAGCATGCCATCGCGCTCAGCGAAGAAGGTCTGATCACAGCGCATGGTGTGCTGCAACGGCTTGCGGATGATCGTTTCAGGCTGTTCGTGAGCGGTCCCTGGTCGCTCTACCGGCATAGTCTTGGCGGCTTCGACGTCCGGCAGGAGGTGGAGAACAACTTCCTCTTCCAGATTGCCGGCCCGACCTCGCTTCAGACGCTCGAAGCAGCCACCGGCGAAAGCCTGCGCGACGTCAATTTCCTCCGCTTTCGCGACACCAAAGTGAACGGGCACGTCGTCCAGATCCTGCGCGTCGGGATGGCGGGCACGCTGGCCTATGAACTGCACGGTCCTGCCGACATCGGACCGGAAGTGTTCGATGCCGTATATCGCGCCGGAGAGCCGTTCGGTATCGAGCGGCTGGGCTGGCAGACTTTTCCCGTCAATCATGTCGAAGGCGGATTTCCGCAATTGTTCTGGACGTTCACCTCCGGGCTGTACGACGACCCCGGCTATCTTGCCTTTGCCGACGCCAATCCGCACATGTGGTGGGGGCTGCCCGAGTTCGTCGGCAGCGTCGACCCGGCGGACCATCGTGCCCGCTACCGCACCCCGGTCGAAGTGGGGTGGCAGCGATCGGTGCGTCTCGATCACGATTTCGTGGGGCGAACGGCGGTCGAGCGCGAACTGGCCGCGCCTCAGCGCACCGTCGTGACGCTGGAGTGGAATCCCGAGGACGTCATCGACATCTACGCCTCCCATTTCCGGCCGGGAGAAGAGTATAAATATCTCGAAATCCCCGGGTCTCCGGCGCACCGTAAGACCTATGCGCATGCCGATCGCGTGCTGAAGGACGGACGGGAAATCGGCGTGTCGTCCGGGACCATCTACAGCTATTATTTTCGCGGCGTCATCTCGATGGCGACGATCGATATCGACCAGGCGTGCCTGGGCAATGAGGTCGTCGTGCTGTGGGGGGACCATGGCGGCAGGATGAAGCAGGTTCGCGCCCGCATAGCCCGGTTTCCCTATCTCGCGGAGGGCCGCAACCAGGCCATCGACGTCTCGGCAACCGTGCCCGGAACCTAGCGGGCGCGATCGGGCACGGGATTCGTCTTGGCGCGAGACGGCGCTGGCTGCTCCCTTATCCGGTCGTGCGATTGCGCGCCTCGTTATAGATTTGGATCGTACCGCCCACTTCATTCGGCGCCTGCGCGCGCTGTCTGAACCACGCTCCCAGATAGTCGACCAGCGCGCGTACTTTTCGCGGCACATTCCCGCCAGGGGCATAAGCGGCGTAGAGCGGCGCTTCCTCCAGCGCGATGCCGGGCAATACCTGTTGCAAGGTGCCTCTCGCCAGGTCGAGTGTTGCGACCCGTTGCGGCAGCATCGCGATGCCCAGCCCGCGGACGGCAGCGGTGCAGAGCGAAAAGAAGCTGTTCGACGCGAACCGGGGCGGCTGGGTCAATGCCGCGCGCTCTCCGTCCCGGAACACCCAATGCGTTTCGGCGATTTTGGTCAGGCAATTGTGGTTCGAGAGCTCAGCCACCGTCGTCGGGATGCCATGTTTGGCGAGATATTCGGGAGAAGCGGCCAGCACATATTCGATCGCGCCGATCTTCTTCACCATGATGTCGGAATCGCGAACCCGGCGCGGTTGGATGCAGACGTCGAAACCACGGTTCAGGAATTCGTGCGGATTGAGCGAAATCTCGCCGACATGCAGCTGGATGCTGATCGTGGGGTGCTCGAGACAGAAATCGACCGCGGCATCCGACATGTCGAAATTGCCGACCCATTTGGGACACACGATCGAGATATTGCCCTCGATATTGTCCTTCATCGCGGTGATGGCGTTTTCGCCGCTGTGCAGTTCGGCCAGGACGCGCTTGCAGACCTCGTAATAGCGCAATCCGGCTTCGGACGGCGTCACCGACCGCGTCGTGCGATTGAGCAGGCGTACCCCGAAATAGGTTTCAAGATCGGTGATGTGCCGCGACACCAGCGCACGCGAGATGCCGAGATCCTCCGCCGCCGCAGTGAAACTCGAATAATCCACCACCTTCGCGAAGGTGGTCATGGTCACCAGTCTGTCCATCCCGATTTGCGCTCAACCATCCTGCGCCGCGCGGTCATTCGCCGCGTCCGGCATGCCTCGATGCTGTGCACCTGCATATGGCCGCTGTCGAGAGCGGCGGCGCGCGAAACCGGGCTCATTGATCATGCAACCGCAACACTGAGTTCAACCCCGTGGTGGTTGCTTCCCGCCGTCCGTTCACGGCATCGTTCAACATAAGGAGAGGGTCCCATGGAGGAGCAAGCGACAAGCCGCTGGCCCCAGATCATCATCATCTACGGTCTCAGCGTCGCGAGTGCGATGGTGGTCAGCGAGGGTGTGCCCGCGCTTGGCGGGATCGCCGCCGAATTCCACCCGCGGTCGCCCGCGCTGATCGGGTTGGTGATGTCCATTCCGGCGCTCGTGGTTGCCCTGTTCGGGCTGCTGACGGGCTGGCTGGTGGACCAGGCCGGCGATCGGCGGGTGCTGCTCATGGGTGGGCTCATCATGCTGGTCGGCGATGCCGGTGTCATCGTCGCTCCCACGCTTGGCCTGCTTCTCGTCAGCCGTGTCGTCGCCGGTGCCGGATATCTCTGTATGGCCGTCGCGGCCGTGGCGATGCTGACGCGCATTTCCCAGGGCCGCGAACGCGTGGCCGCGCTGGCCTTATGGTCGACGGTCATTCCGGCAAGCTTCATCGCTGCCTTCATCTGCGGCGCGCTGCTCTATGGCGTCGGCTGGCGCTGGGTTTTCGGCGTGCACATCATCGTCTCGGCCGTACTGTTGGCGATCGGCGTCTCCACGTTGCCCGCGCGCGCCGCCGGTGAGGCAATGAGTTCGCGCACCGCGGGCATCGTCGCGGTGCTGCGGTCACCCTGGCCCTATATGCTCGGCATATCCTTTGCCGCGGCGGCGTTCCTTCAGACCGGGATGATCGCGGTGCTGGTGAAATTGCTGGCGATGCGGATCGGTGCCAGCGAGGCAGAAGTCCATTCGTTCGGCATCCTCGCGATGCTGTTCAACATGGGCGGCGCCTTCGCGGTCGGTGTCCTGCTCAACCGTGGCTTGCCGGCCTGGGTGATCGGGGCGTCGGGTGCCGCGATCGCAGCGGTCGGGACGTTGCTGCTCCGCTTCGTCGTGCCCGATCTGACAACCGCCATCGCGGTCGACTGCTTCCTGATGGCGGGATGTGGGTTGCTGGCGGGCATGTGGGCGTTGCTGCCCCGCGCCGCGCCGTCGCCTCAGGCGTTTGGCGCGACCAGCGGTCTCATCACGCAGATCACGCTGATCGGTGTTCTGTTCGGCCCGCCCGCCGCGTTCGCCGCGCTCGGGCTGGGATCGGCCGGCTTCCTGCTGATCATCGGCGTGATGCTGCTCGGAACCGCGGTCGCCGTTCCGGTCTGGCTCAAGAAATCACCGCAAGGTCCCGCAACCGGCGCCGCCACTGGCCCGGCCAAAGCGGGTGCCGTGCATTGATACCAACCATTGCAGGACGAGATTCATGACGACACCAAGTTTGCAGGACGGCATCGACAAGGCGGGCTCGCCGATCAAATTGCTGTGGAAGCCCAATCCGCCGTTACAGACCGTCCCGGTCGTCCAGCCCGAATTCGAAGGCTGGGCCAAGGAGCAGCATGCCTATGAAGACGGCGTGATCCTGTACGACCTGTGTCACCACATGAACGACCTTTTCATCGACGGTCCGGACGCGATGAAGCTGCTGCAGGCCGTCAGCGCGAACGATTACGAGAAATTCGCGATCGGCCAGGCCAAGCAGTTCGTGCCGGTCACCAGGAATGGCGACATCATCACCGACGGCATCCTGATGCGAATGGGGGAGAACAGCTTCATCCTGAGCGGCGTTCCTGCGTCCCAGACCTGGGTGCGTTATCATGCCGATCGCGGCGGTTACGACGTCACCTATCGCGCGGACGCGGATTCGGCGAACCGCAAGGAAGGCCCGCCCGCGATGTTCCGCTATCAGGTACAGGGCCCCAGGGCGATGGAAGTGGTCGAGCGTGTGCTCGGCGCCGCCCCGCCCAACGTGAAATTCTTCCATTCCGAGGAAGTGACGATCGCCGGCCGCAAGCTGCGCGCTTTCCGCCACGGCATGGCGGGCCAGCCCGGCTTCGAGCTGCTCGGGCAATGGGAAGACAATGACGCCGTCAAGCAGGCGCTGCTCGTCGCCGGCGAGCCCTCGGGCATCGTCCAGGTCGGCGGGCTTGCCTATTACACCAACGGCATCGAGAGCGGCTGGATCCCGACCCCGACGCCGGGCATCTACAGCGATCCCGAACTGGAGGATTATCGCAAGTTCGTCTCGCTCTTCTCGTACGAGGGGCAGAAGCCGATCCACGGCAGTTTCTATTCGGATGATATCGCGGACTATTACGTCTCGCCGTACGAGCTCGGCTATGGTCGCTCGATCGCGTTCAACCATGATTTCATCGGTCGCGAGGCGCTCGAAAAGGCCAAGGACAGCTACCGCCGCAAGCGCGTCACGCTGGTCTATAACGCCGATGACGTGAAGAAGCTGATGGGCGATCCGGGCTATCTGCTGCGCTATCCGCGCGATCGCGTCGAGATCGACGGCGAGCTGGTCGGACTGGCGATGTACACCGCCAACTTCCCGGCGCACGGCACCTTGCTGTCGCTGGCGCTGGTCGACAAGCAACATGCCGAGCCGGGGACCGAGGTCACGATCGCCTGGGGCGAGCATCCCGGCGCCGGTGCGCCTGCCGATGCGCACAAGGAGTTTCCGCGGATACGCGCGACCGTTCAGCCGTCGCCTTACGATCAGGTGGCGCGCACCAGCTATCGCGCCTGAATCCAGGGCGTCCTTTGCCGCGGGGCGAGGGGCGCCTGATTTGCGGGAAGGAAGGGGGCGGTCGCCATTGGCGATCGCCCTTCGCTTTTCAGGACCGCGGCCGTGCCGCCTTGACGGTATTGCTCAGCAGGCAGGCGATCGTCATCGGGCCGACCCCGCGCGGCACCGGAGTGACGACGGCGGCGTGATCCATCTCGTCGGCCGCGACGTCGCCGACCAGACGCGCCTTGCCATCGCCATCCACGACGCGCGTGATGCCGACGTCGATCACGATAGCGCCGGGCTTCACCCAATCGCCGCGGACCAGTCGCGGCGCGCCGGCCGCCACCACCACGATATCCGCGGCGCGGACGAGCTCGGGCAGGTTGCGGGTATGAATGTGTGTCACCGTCACCGTGCATTCGCGCTCGAGCAGGAGCAACGCGACGGGTTTGCCGACGATGTTCGACTTGCCGATGACGACTGCCTTCAGTCCGCGAAAATCGGTGACCACTTCCTCCAGCAACAACATGCAGCCGAGGGGAGTGCAGGGGATCAGGCCATCACCGCCGGTCGACAGGCGGCCGACATTGACGGGATGGAATCCGTCCACGTCCTTGGCAGGGTCGATCGCGTCGAGCACTTTCGCCGCGCTGATCTGGGGCGGCAACGGCAGCTGGATCAGGATGCCGTGCACCGCGGGGTCGGCGTTCAGGCCCGCGATCAGCGCAAGTAGTTCATCCTCTCCGGTCTCTGCCGGCAGCCGATGCTCGATCGACCGGATGCCGACTTCGCGCGCCTTGACGACCTTGCGGCCGACATAGACCTGGCTCGGCGGATCCTCGCCGACCAGGACTACGGCCAATCCCGGGACGATGCCGTGATCGGTCCGAAGCGCGACAATTTCGGCGGCGATGCGCCGGCACAAAGCGTCGGCAACGAGGTCGCCGCGCAGAATCTGCGCCATGATCAGTCGCCGAAGACGATGGTACGATGGCCGTCTATCAGGACGCGTTGCTCGAGATGCGCGCGCACGGCGCGGGCCAGGACACGGCGTTCGACGTCGCGGCCCTTGCGCACCATGTCGTCGGGCGAATCGGCATGGCTTACCGGTTCGACTTCCTGAAGGATGATCGGACCTTCATCGAGGTCGCTGGTGACGTAATGCGCGGTCGCACCGATCATCTTCACGCCGCGGGCATGCGCCTGGTGATAGGGCTTGGCGCCCTTGAAGCCGGGCAGGAAGCTGTGGTGGATGTTGATGCACCGGCCGCCCAGAAACGCCGACAGATCGTCCGAGAGGATCTGCATGTAACGGGCGAGCACGATGAGATCGGTCCGCGTGTCGGCAACCAGCTGCTTGATCTGCGCTTCCTGCTGCGATTTGGTCGCGGGCGTGACCGGCAAATGGTGGAACGGGATATGCTCCGGAAGCCAGGTCTGCAGGGCTTCCTTGGAATGGTTCGAGACGATCCCGACGATCTCGGCATCGAGCTCGCCGATCCGATCGCGATAGAGAAGGTCGACGAGACAATGGTCGGATTTGGAGACGAGCAGGAGCAGCCGCTGCTTGTCGCTTGCCGCACGCAGGCTGACCGTCATGCCCTGCGCCGCCAGTGCGTCAACCGCCGGCTGCAGCGCGCCACGGCCTTGTTCGCAGGTGAAGACCAGTCGCATGAAGAAGCGCCCGCTCAGTTGATCGGCGAAATGCTGCGCCTCGAGGATATTGGCGCCCGCGTCGAACAGAGCGCTGCTGGCGGCGGCGACCAGGCCGGGGCGGTCCGGACAGGATATTGTCATGCGATAGTGATGGGCATTCGGGTTCATTGATTCAGTCCGACCATATGATGGGGTTCAATCGACGTGACGTGGCGCATTGCCGTGTGCCCATTCGGCCATCTTCTGAAGGCCACCGAACGGATAAAGGTGGATCGCGACCGCGCCGTGTACCGCGGGCGAAACGGCGTCCGCCAGTTCCGCATAGAGCCGGTCGGGACCGGCGGTATTGAGCAGGCGCGTGATCGAGGCGCCGTATTTCGCCATCACCTTCGCCGAGGTACCGACGCCGCAGCGCGCCGCAAATCGGAGCAATGTCCCGACATTAGCCGGACCCGGCAGGCCGAGCCGCACCCGGGCATCGACGCCCGCAGCGCGCAACGCGGTAAGCCAGGCGATCACGGGATCGGCGTCGAAGGCGAATTGCGTCATGACCTCCACCGACAGGCCATGCTCGGTCAATGAGGCGATCTTGTCCCGCATCGCGCGATCGAGCGCGTCGTTGCCGATCCCGGGGTGACCTTCGGGATATCCGGCGATGCCCACGCTGTTGAGATTATGCTCGCCGCGGCGCAGTTCGTTGATGACCGCCAGCGCATCTGCAAAGGGACCCACCGGTGCGCCAAGGTCGCCGGCGACGATGAACAGCCGGTCGACGTCCGCCTCGACCGCGAGGCCTTCGAGAAAGCGATGGAGATCGGTAAGCGATGGAATGCGCCGCGCCGCGATGTGCGGCATCGGCGTCAAACCGAGCCGCCGCGCTTCGCTGGCGGCGGCGATGCGCGCCGCGTCGGTTTCGGTCGGCAGGTAGGTGATCGAGACGATTGTGCCCGCAGGCACCAGCGGGCGTATTCCCTCCAGCTTCCCGGCGTCCTTGGCCGAAATCTCGAACGAATAGCCCTCGAGCAAATCGGAAGACGGCATGCAGCTCGTCTCCGCTATCGCAGCAGCAATCACGACAACCTCTCCCATGGGGTGGCGGATCGTTCCGCCGTCGAGGTTGCCGTGGGGCCGAACCTCTCCCTCGGTCGTGACGGTTACGCGCCCGCACGGGCGACCGGTATTGCCGGTTCCGGCAACAGATTGGTGCAGGACCGTGAACGGTCAGGATGTTGGTAATCGAGAATGGCAAGCAAGTCGTTGCAAGAAAGCGATATTGTTTGTTGAAACTTCTGCGCGCGAGACATGCAGTTCATTGTTCACGGTGCTGCACCAGTCTGTTCAATGGCCCGATCTATTCGGGACCCCGGGCGATCGGCCTATGCAGGCGGCGTCGATGGATTCACGCGAGTGCCCCGCGAATAGCGCGACCAGCGCAGAGCGGCGGGAGAGGAGATGCGAGATGGGCAAATTCGCCA
>Ga0307517_10015110_pt1 | contig 10285 bp, 6 predicted proteins | sample 23_EM_MG_FD_194515 | JGI IMG/M metagenome (GOLD analysis project Ga0307517, IMG submission 194515) | Populus trichocarpa ectomycorrhiza microbial communities from riparian zone in the Pacific Northwest, United States - 23_EM | ecosystem: Host-associated > Plants > Roots > Unclassified | place...
CCCGTGGTGTTTTTTTTTTTTCCCCCCCCCCCCCCCCCCCCCCCGAGCCCAGCTGGCTCAAGTCCCAGGCCAAGCTAAGGAATTCTTAGGCCTAAAACTATATACTAGTAGCTCTATTGCTTTGCGCATGCCTAATACCGTGCCTAGAAACCTCGCCTTTACGGTCGACCATTAACTATGCATACGCCAACTTCCTCCTTTCATAGGTCAACAAAATCTACCATTTGACTACAGTACACCCCCTAGTACCCATCCGATCTTCCTCTCCAGACCAGATCTCACTCCCCTCAGTTCTTATCGCAAGGAAAACAAAGGGACCCATGCCCAACAGACGGTAAGGCGAGTGATCGCTCCCGACCTCCTTTTGCCAGTTCAGTGGTGTGGGATTTCCAAGAGCTTGGCCATTGACGGAAAGGGGAGCTTCCCACTTGAGTAGGGTATATTTACTGGAGAAGTTGACACCATTATTCTTCCACACCGGTGTTTCCTGTGGTGGGTAGTCTCGGCATGTATCTAGAATCTGTATGCTACTTTTGGCCGCCCTTGCATGCTTAGGAACAAGCCTCAGTGGAGGGAATTCATTTTTTCTGCAGCACGCTGCTCTGATATCCATAGCCCTTCCCTGGTCCCCAAACACACAAACCCATGCCCATGCAATACAAATTGTCCCTAAAGCGACGGAACAAAATGCCAAAGAAACTAGAAACCCTAACCCACCATCCAGCTCTACCAATCACGGGTAGAAATCTTAGAAGCACAGACTCGGGCAGGGGCAAACGGAAGCGAAAAAAGGAGAGGAACGGGCCAGAGAATTGCTTATTCCTCCACCGGTACACAGTACTCGTAATTTTCTGACGTTTGTAAACACGACTGCTATTGCATGCCACCAAAATCCTGAGGCTCTGGTCGACTTTTTGCCCGTATGCAATAGCAGTCGTGTTTACAAACGTCAGAAAATTACGAGTACAAGGAGCAAGTGGTCAGTCAGGTTTTCAATTTCCAACAAAATGATCGCGGCAGGGATCGAACCTGCAATCTCTTGATTCGTAGTCAAGCGCCTTGCCATTGGGCCACGCGACCAATAGGCTCCTTGGCTCACAATTTAATATTCAAAAGTATTAATTTTCCCACAATTCAGCAAACCTCTTGCCTTCCAGCGGGGGCCGTGCTGTTGTGGTGGAATTACTGACTGGAATAGGAAAGTGATGTCACCCATGAATGCACAAAGAACCTCCCTGATAACGGAATCGATGGCGCTAGAGGAATTGTTGAAAAACTACCATACCAGTATAGGAACAGGAGTTTTGCTGAGCACCCTACGTAATTACTTACAATTACTTAGTCGAGTTTATCTAATTAGATATCGAATGCTGTATGGTGCACTCATGGCCGAATGGCATGATAACGATAAACAGACAGACAGACAGACAGACACCTTTCTCAATGCTGGTCGTATGATGTGAGTATTTGTACAGAAAATCTAGTGTACCGTACTCGAGTACAAGTACATTCTGCAAGCAGTTCACAATGTCACTATAATACCCCTATATATGGATCCCGCCGCCACCACAAAACCACGCATCACCGACAAAAGTGCAACCAAAAGCACCCCCCCCCCCGACATATGATACACCGGTACCCATCCACAACGCACATATTTAATACGGGGCGGAATAACGCATCAGCAATTAGCTAGAATCGATTCCCTTTTGAGGCGACGTACCCCCCGGAATAACGCTTTTTACAAATTCATCCAACACTCCCCCCGATCCCCGATCACTCATCTACATGATTGCCCTACTCGTGATACCAGCCCCCCCGGTAAGCACCGTAGGATCTCGGCAACAAAAGAAAAGTGTCCCATAGTTTTCCATACACAGCTCCGATTTTGAGCCAGCTACTGGAAGCAACCACAACAAATCCTATCCAAACTCTGATGATATGAGGGACATCCATAGGGGCTTTAGGATCATGGATTTTTATATTTTTATTGACACTCCTGGAAGTTGCTGGCAGAGACATGAAACTAGCCCTCTTCGTTGCTATTCAACATCCCCTATGAATTGGCTATCTTGGCGTGGATTGTGAACTCCCCATTGGGGACTGGACTTCCAGGCCTGTGGAACGATTCCTGGCGTTTAGCTGTGAGAGCCTTCGAGTTGGGCCCCTGTCGAGAGAAAAATTACCAAACGTCTCTTGCTGGACCGGTGGGTACGGTGGTGAAAATTGGGGTTTTCTATGGAAAGCCAGGGGGCAGGTTTCTTCTGTTGCCAAGGCCATACTTGGTTTAGCTGCCGACCGAGCAAGCTGAAATCATCACAATCCATCACTCACTCCACTAATCAGCGGGTGCGCCCCGAAGTATGGTATCCTGAGGTGGCAGCCTAAGGCCGATTTAAGTAAAAGCTAGAGCGATGTTGGGCTCCGGTCAGTCTACGTGTTAGAAAACAGTACTGTTCGGGTTTGGGCAATGGACCGATACCCAAGATTCAGGTTACAAAAGATGCAAAGGCCCAACGGGAAAGCTGCGCGAAGTGATATGACAGTACGGTAGATGCAAGGAAGAAGCGGGAAAAAAAAGAAGAAAAACAACCTCCCCTTGGCCGCAGCTGGCCCAACTGTTACACCACAGTATTTGGAATAAGGTTCAGGAACATGGATTACCATTCTAAATTTGAACACTCCGATCGGCAGTAGAAATCCATGTATGTTCAGACTGCTGTGAGAATCGCTGTCGCCAGAGCGGGCGGGCGTTCTTTCCGCCCAGCAATTGGATGGTTCACCTGCGAAGGGTCGATTCAAAACGGATCAATTCTCAGCAGGTGTTCATTAACTACCTTTGCCAAGGAAGGTAACAGTACCAGCACTCGGGTCAACAACATATCACGGATATTCCCTCCGTCTACAAAAAATGACCTGCCTTTGAACTCCAATGTCTCCGCCAAGACTTGGAAACCCCTGTTTGCTTTCTATCGACATGCAGAGAATCGCCAACTCTGTCATCTAATGGGGGCGTGATTCCTACCAAAGCAGTGATCAAGCCCTTTAGAGATTAACGTTGAGCAAATTCCTCCCAAAACTACTTCATCTGCAGTGCCCCTCGCCACAGCTCAATTCTAGATAATCCAAATTATCCAATACCAAAGCCAGGATTTGTCAGTAGGTAAGTAGCCGTCTCACGTGGTTCTCTTCTTCTCCCCATGTCACTACAGCAACCACCCTTGCACGGCATAATCAAACACCATTTACTAAGCAGACAGCCGTGGAGTACCGTATCATACGACGTCACCGATCCAGTTCCTCTCTTGTCCTGCCGCGCTTCCCAACAAAGGCCGACTTCGTCTCGCTTTGTCACTCGAGGGCCATGGCCAACGAACTAGACCCACAACAGTCTGCAGCCACGCCCCGATAGAAGCTTATAACAAGTCGAGCTATTGAAAATTCCATCACGAGCCTTGTTCTGGAAATGCTATTGGCTTCATGAAATGCCAACCGCAGGAGCGCCACTAGAAAGTACTGTGATGCGCAGGCCCCACGGGGGAATACCTCGGGAACCAGCAGGTGCCAGTGCCCGCGATGCCCGGTTTGGGGCACGAGTTCTAGAGTTTAGCAGCAAGTTGGCACTCATTACCAATTTCTTAAGTCTCGAGCAGCAGCGCATTCCACCGCATGGGGAGGGGAGGGCAATGCCTGACAAATATACGAGGAATATGGAAATTCCGAATGTCCAGTTGTTGCCTATCCCATCTTAGCTTCTAGTACTAGTAGTGGGCCCTAGGTTGCTAGCGTAGCAGGGGCATATCTTAGAAATTATCTCTCGGAAGAAAATGACGTGCTATCAATCATCGCTTCTGATGCCCTCCGCTATCGATACCTTTCAATTACATCCCAAAACCACTTGGAGACTGTGAGATAAATACAGGTCGTGGAAAACCAAAAAAAAAACTTCGATATGAGGCACCCCCCCCTGCAATTCATTTGCATGCGGCTATGGTATTAGGGGACACTAGAAGGCACCATACCATACAGTATCTACTCCGGGAAATACCGCATCCCTCACCTAAGGACATCCTCTATTGGCCCGTGGACCCACTTATGGAGGCAGGTAGACTACCTATTCTTCCTTTGTTCCGTTTCCCCCCCGTCCCAATTGTCATCTTATGCGGGAAGCTAAAGGTAAAACCTACTCCTAATCGCTCGGAACAAATTAAGTCCCAAAGTAACCCTTATTGATCTTGCGAGAAACCAGCAGTACTTCACATACGGCACAGTGTGGAAGTAGATAATTGACTTGAATGTGTTCGGCTCATGCCGCAATAGCGACTAATCCGAGTACGCCTTCACTAGAAACTCATCAGAGGAGCGAGTGCATTTTTCGGTATTTTCAGCAACAATAAAAGCAAACATAAAAAAGCTCACAAGGCCAATACCGGTACCACGTAAACTTTGTTTCCCTATCACACACTCTGAGCTTACTCACTGCAGCATTCCCGAGAGGGGATGACCCGATGTGGGGATTTCTACCCTACCACTACACACCGCTCACTTACCCTGCGCGAGTGAATTCAGCTATTGGGTTAGAGTGGTGGAGGCCGTTGATTGGCAAGTGTTGGTAAGCTTAATTTCTCGCGCGGTAGCTCGCTTAGCAGTTAGGACCCCAAACGGAGGCATACTGGTCGGTACAAGGGGAGACGTTCTCGCGCAGGACTGTGCTTGTATGTAGTCTGCTCAAGCAGAGTACAAGACAGGGATTACTTGGCCGGCTAACGATCCCTGCCTTGTAACAACACCTCTCCCGGAGTGCTTGTACTGTACCGTGCAGTACTGCAATTGAGAGCAAATCAGAACTGGCGGGCTATGGCTGAAAGCGGAGTTGAAATGCTTTTGTCCTCTGGGTAGGGAAAACGGTATGCTAGCGCAGTGTTGTGCGAGCACTGTGCAGGAGGTACAGGTATCATAGTGATCATGCCGCAAAAGCATTTAGGATTGTGATACCGGGGAATGGTAACACCGGTAGGGTACTATCCTATCACTTCCGGTCAAGGCGTTCTTTTGGTGGGGAATAGGCACTTCCGAAGGAAAGCAAATTCGTCTCACTTTCTCACAGTTCAACAGCCAAGGTCAAGCGAGATAAAAGTCAGAGAAAAACCACGATGAACATTGATGAAAAGGGGTGGATGAGGATGGTTGCGGATCGATGCAGACAGACACTGCTCTCTCCTCCTCAAGTAGTCCTTTCCTATGGAGCTAAACTAATAAAAGTAATGGTATCAAACATTTACGATAGTCTCTGTGTTCCGGCGTATTTTCCACCATAGTCATCCACGTGACCGACAGCATACCCCCTCTCTCTTTAACCTGTGTCCCCACAGGATATCCGCTCCACGATACAGAAAAGAATATATCGACAGGTAGTACTGCTCGGTATCACCGCCCTATCATCGTGAAGTCAAATAACATCTCCCAGCTCAGACACAAAAGGTTCCCCCAATCAACAATATCAATAAAAACAACCTCCGAGTTTCCACCTTCCTTTTGAATTGTGCCCTCTTCCCTCCCTTGTAACCCAATCCCATGTATTCCCCTTCTTCCTCCCATTCCTGTCACTCCCAATCCCAGCTGTGATTCATCTCTGACCACAAACCGCTTCAAGTCATTCAGATGACATCTCTCCTGTAGCCCAGCCCGGCGCACCTTTACTAACTCTCCAGTATTGATATCCCTCAGTCGTCCGCTTCTGCCATGCCAGGAAATATCACTCAAGCGGAATGGACCCTCCCAACGTGCCTCCAATTTTCGCCCTTTGTGCTTGTCGATCTCAAACCGGCGGAGAAGAACCAAGTCGCCATCTGTGAGCCTTTCCCATTGCCCATCCTCGTTTTCAAGTCTTTCTGCTTCGTTCACGTTTTTCGCTAGAGCATGCCTTCTTATTTCATCCAACTTAGCTAAGCGGACATTGTAGTCAATTGTGCGCAATAGCTGATCGCTGACAACCGATTCTGGGTTGCTGGTAGCAAGAGCTGCCAGTACAGATAAAACAGCTCGATCATGCGCACTCTCGATAGGAGCCGGTAAAGAGGTGAGCAGCCTGGGATTGAAGCCAAGTAGGAGCTCCGACGGTGTAAAGCCATGCACCCTCAGTGTCCGAGTATTAATAGCATGAACCGCAGATGGAATGAACTGATCCCATGAATCTCCAGCTCCCTTTGCCGCTATTATCGTAGTCCTTAGTACAGTCATAAGCAGCTGAACATACCGCTCGGAGAGGCCGACTGAGGAAGGATGAGATTTGGGTGCGGGAAAGTGGCGGATAAATCTTTCTCGTAGTGTTCTAGCAAAAATGCCGGCGACAAAATGCGGGCCATTGTCAGTATATACTGAGCCAGGCCATCCGAAGAACTTCACAATTTGCTCTTGGAGAAGCCCGACAGCATTCTCCCCTGTAGGACTCAGGGTTGCTTGGGCAAACAAAAATCGCGTGAAGTAATCTACTGCGATCACTATATATCTGCAATTTGAAGAGATAGCCGGAGGAGTGATTGGACCAATATAGTCCATACCAATCATATCGAAGGGCTGAAGTTCAACAATTGGGAGCAGCCCTACTGAGGGTCGCAAGGGTCCGACAAGCTGACATGCGTGACAAGAATGGCAATAGTGGTGAATATCATGAACTCTGGTTGGCCAGTAATACTTTCCGATCGCTCTTTTTAATACCAGACCCGCAGCAAAATGGCCATGCCTATCATGAAGTTGGTGTAAAATAGGCATCACCTCTTTAGCCTTCAGACATGTAGAGAGGTCGCCATTCCTTTCCCTGTAGTAAAGCTGTGGGGACTCTTGGTTCTCATGCGGGATAGATAGTATGAACTTGCTAGATGAGCGGCGGAGAACTCGTCTCACATTTCTGCTTTTGCCCACGTCTCGTTTCCCTTCAAGCCCGTTGATAGAACCAGTTATCTTATACAAGATAATGGGCCGGTACCAGCTTTCCTTTAGCCATTCCTCCCAGCTCTTCAGGCCGTCTGCCTGGGCTTCACCCATAGATCCCATTGTCTCAATGGCTGCAGTGCTTGTATTCTTTCCGCTGAATACATCTTCCATTATGCCCACTAGTGGCATTCGGCTCAGTCCATCAGCAAGACGGTTTTCGACTCCAGATACATGATGGTACTCGACATCATATTCCGAGAGTCTAACTTGCCAACGTGCGATTCTCCCATGTGCGTCATCTTTCTTTAACAGTGAAACTAATGCTTGATGATCCGTATACACAATAGTGGAAAAAGGTGAGCCGAGAATCAACCACTGAACTTCTTCAAGACAGCGCAGGACTGCCAGGGCCTCACGCTCTGTGGTTGAGTAACGAGTCTCTGCAGGAAGAAAGGGCTTCGACAGGAACATAATAATTCTGTGTTTCGGTCGGTTCCGTGAACTTGCTTTCGTACCTGGTGTAGAGTCTAGAATCTGAAATAACACTCCTCCAAGTGCGGTCTTTGAAGCATCAGTCGCAATGTGATATTGTAAGGCTTCATCACCCCCGAAAACAGCATTCTGAATAATTGCTTTCTTGATTGCTGTAAATGATCTTGCTTGATTTTCACCCCACTCAAATCCGCAAACGTGCCGCCTTCCGCTTGATCTTCTCGCTTTTCCTCTTCTCATGTTCGCCTTCCTGCCGATCTCCTTTATCGTGTCCTCATCCCTTCTTGAAGTTCTTTCTTGTGCTTCCTCTTTAACTTCTTTTCGGCCACTCTGGCTTTCTGTTCTTTCTTCGCTCTTTGCCTTCGTACTTTCATCCGACACTTTCACTTCATTTACCTTCTCCTGCCCTTCATCCTCTCTTTCTAGTCTGTTCCAACCTCTGCCCATCTTACCGAAAACCTGGTCTTGCCCTCTTTCTTCATTCTGCCTCCCTGCATAATTCTTTTTATCTTGTCTTATCTCGGTGTATCGGACGGCTTGCTTTAGGATCCGGCAATGCTCAACTCGCCCGGGTATAAAATAACGAAGGTAGGTCGTCATATAAATAAATTGTTCTACCTCAGCTGCGGAGGTTGGCGTAGGGTAGTCACGGATCGCTCTAACTTTGTCAATCGATGGTCGCAGTCCTTTACCATCACTTTCGAAGCCAAGTGGAGAAATCTTGCCCAATAGGAAACCGCTCTTTGAGGGCTTCAAGGTAATTTTCGCCCAGGCCAAGCGAGGAAAATAATAGTAGTGCATGAACTCTAACTGTGAGTTCACACTGGGATGTGCAGCAAAGTCATCATCAACAAAGTATTCGAATGCCCCTGATGAGATTCGACCAAGTGCTGACTCTGAGAACGGTTCGGGAATTGGGCCGGCAAAGATATCTTTCAGCCTTGCATATGTCTGCGGAGCACCACATAGTCCTTGGCCCATGCGTATATATTGGAACTGCCCAATTGAGGTCGAAAAGGCTGTCTTATAAGCATGCGGTGGGAACAGTGGTACCGCCCAGAACCCATTTGCTGCATCAGCTTGAAGGTAAACTGTAAGTGGAGCCTGTCCAAGGTTATTGACGATTGGCTCAATTCGGCGCATTGGGTAACTGTGATTAATTGTTACCGCATTTATGGGACAGAATACGTGAACCATTCGGAGATCTCGATTTTTCTTGTAGACAAACTTCGTTCGGTGAGACCATGGGGAAACTGAATACTCAAGTATTCCAGCCGTCACCATCATAGGAATCTTCCTTTCCATCCATCGTGACTCCTCAAGCGTAAACAACTTCTCCTTTGCTCGAACTGGAACACTACCAGGCCAGGTAGGAATAAAATGTTGCACTAAATCTGTGACAGACATTTGGTGAATATCGTCGGAGAAACAATCCGCCCAGGTATATAGTATCCGAATAGCTTTCACCCGCTGCTCAGGTGTAATCTGATCTCCAAGCAGGATCCCGGAAGTATCAAACCAACTTTCCATCACCTGGAGCGGCGTTCTCTCATCCATCTCCCTGCGGTATTCGAACGGTCTCCGTATAGTTGGATAACCTGCTGTTCCTCCAAAGACCTCATCTAATGTCTCCGAACTACAAACATTCTTCTCTGCGCTTCTGGAAGCTTCTCCTTCCACCAAACATGTCTCTTCTGCCATCTCCATAAATCTCGAAACCTCTATCCATTTCTTGTCTTCCCACCCATTTTCCTCTACTTTCTTCCTTGCCTCTATCATTCCTTCACATTTCACGCAAACCTCACAATCAACTACCAAGCACTCAGCTCCGTCCAATCTCTGCCAACCTAACTCATGATAGAAATGACCACAAACCGCTCCCAATGTCCTGCAATCGCTATCCCTAAATCTGACCGTATTTCTCAAGTAGTCTTGTAAACCTTCTGCATACCTTGTTTCCGTCATCTCTTGCTTTCTTTCTTGCTCTGTATAGTTTGCCTCCTCTTTCTTCCTCCTTATATATGGATCTTGTGCGTGGTTTAATTCATCTTCTCTTTTCGCTTCTTCTGTGTCCTTCCATTCAGTCATCTGCATATCTAATATCTTGCTGCCATTCAAGTCCTTCTCGTTGACTAAAGCAGTATTTCCCTTTTCGCTTGTTGATCTCCTCTCATCCAGTCCCAATTCTATATCATTCCTCGCTCTATCCTCCATAGAATAGTCTAATACTACTTCCATTCCAAACTCTGAGTCTCCTCCTATGCCAACAGACCGACTCTCATCCGTTGACTCAATTAGTTTTCCGACTTGTAACTCATCTCCCTCTCGCTCCAATCCTCATCCCTAAGCCAGTCAGTAGTCTCTTTCTCATCACTACCCATACTTGAGTAGGAATCCTCTTCCGTGTCAGCTTCTGCCCAATTCTTCCGATTCTCATAAAACTTATAGTAGTTAATCTCGTGTTGAGCTTCTTGACTGATTTGTCTAACAATATCCTCAAAGGACTTTTCTTCGTCTAATTCCAATTCGTCGACGATCATTCCATCCAAGTTAACCCGCTTCAGATTAGGGTTTATACTTACCTTCGGTCTGAGAGAAGTAGCCCCAGTCTGTGACTCACGGGGAACTTCATGATCTATCCCAAACTCGTCCTTGATAATGTATGAATCCAAAGTGTAATCACCAATAGCGTGACAGTAACGCAACCACCTTCGACTAAGCAATAGTCCATATGTTGGTTCACAAGTTGCCGGCATTGCAAATACCCTCATAGGTGCGACTACCGATGCAACTTCGATATCTAAATCTGCATAGTACTCAAGCGGAATTAGGTTCGAGGCAGCAGTGCGTATAACTAGAT
>Ga0307517_10015111_pt1 | contig 10285 bp, 8 predicted proteins | sample 23_EM_MG_FD_194515 | JGI IMG/M metagenome (GOLD analysis project Ga0307517, IMG submission 194515) | Populus trichocarpa ectomycorrhiza microbial communities from riparian zone in the Pacific Northwest, United States - 23_EM | ecosystem: Host-associated > Plants > Roots > Unclassified | place...
CAGTCCCATAATGTTTGATTCTGACAAGAGCTGATAAAAAATCATTAAATTCGATAATACGAGGCAGGGGATGCATATGAACCATGTGATTAAAGCAACACAAGGCATCTTCAATGTTTGTAAAAGAGCATCCCTTCTGGTACTTTGGCCTACCACTTCTACTACTGGAAGTATGAAGAAAGAAAATCATACCCGTTTCAGCTTGGCTTCTCTGAGAGTGAAACCCAAGAAGGGTTGAAGCTGAAGGAGAAGAAATAGCCATTAAAACTCTTTGTTGCTTCAATGCCATTGCCATGGACATCATCATCACCACTTGAAGTGGGAGAGAAGAATGGCAGAGAAAGGGTGGATTTTATTCACTGTGTAATAAGGGAGAGTGAGATGAATGGCTAAAAGCCTAAAACAAAGAATTGAAGAGAAAAGGGCTTAACCTAGGCTGAAAGGGCACCATTTCAAACCTTTTTTTTTTAATCAAAAGGACATTATTTTGATAGATATTGAAACCATATAAACGTGTTTTAGTTTAATTTTAAAAATTAATATAGAAATATAAAATAAATTTATTTTAAAAATAATTTTGAAATAAATTTTCATTCAAAAAATTTCTATATTTTATCAGCCTTTGTAGTTATTTTAGACTGTTTTTGTTTTAATTAATTTTTATGATTATAATTTAAAAAAATCAATTTAAAAAGGTATAATTAGTTATGATTAGTTAGATTTAAATATATGTTTGATAAAAATTATGATTAAAGTTTATGTATAGTAAAAATAAAATAAAAAATGTTTGGAGTTGTGTCTGGAAATGTAATTGATTAATTACGGTTTTTTTTCAAAGTATTTTTTAATTAAAAATATATCAAAATAATTTTTTTTATTTTTTTAAAATTATTTTTTATATCAGCGCATCAAAATATTTAAAAATATTAAAAAATATATTAATTTGAAATAAAAAAATTATTTTTTTAAAAGCATTTTTTAAATTCAAAAACAAACATAATTTAAAGAATTTTTATGAAATTTAATTAAAAAAATATATAAAAACTACTGTATAAAAACTGTATTTCATGGATCCCACAATATAAAATAAACGCATCCTTATTTGTTCATCTCTTTCCTCTTCCCCTTTGCCATTCTTACTTTCTTCGAGCTTGGTTCGGCCTGTGTTAAGCCTGGTTGGGCCTGCCTTCTACTCACATTTCTTCCTCCCTTTCCTTTTCCCCTTCTCTCATTTATCCTCTCTTCTCCTCTCTTTTCTTTCTCATTTCCTCTCCTCTTTCTCTCATTCTTCCTCTGTTTGAGCTCGGTTGAACCTGCCTTCTTCTCTCATTTCTTTCTCTCCTTCCTCCTTTTTGAATTGTTATTAATGGACATTCATTGAGAAAGTGATGACGTGTTTTCTATTCTGTGTAGATTTCATAAATAAATACAGGGTTTTTGTCAAAACATTAATATGTTCAATTATGAGTGTAAAAACAATCAAAATCAGAAGAGGGTAAAGATAAAATCAGAATAAAACAAACTGAGAAAGGTTTAGTGAGAGAGAGAGTGAAAGAAATTAGTTGCTTACTGGGACTCAATTGATTGTGATTTTAAATTTGAATCTGGGTAATTGCGTGACATTAGCTGTTCTAATTGGATGGAGGACTTGATTGAGAAAATCATTTGTTGGGGGACTCATTGGTAGGATACCGTCAAGGAGGGTACCTTACTGTTTTGTGGATGAAAGATTCTTCAGCCATGACTAGACATTCAAACAACAGATTTGATTGAAAAGCAACAATATAGATATATTTTACAAGGTGAGATTAGCCAACGAAAATTAACATAAATTGCAGGCAAAGACACCAGCCAGCCACAAATAACATTATTTAGATTGTTTCCTATAATTACACATCATGTATTAATTTATTTTTCTAAATTGATGATCTTGAGAGAGAATCAGTTTGTGGCATCCTGATATTGTTTGATTCTGTTAACAAATCAAATGAAGTTAAGGAATATGGAGAGAGTACAACATCCATGTCTTTGTCAGCATTCTCGAGCATAGTTTGTGCTGGCACCACCTGCATTACGTGAAGAAGCCAAGACAGTTAGCAGATTTGCTACATAAACTGGAATTGAAAGGTTCTGAGGCCATTGAAAATTCATGAGGGTCATGACAAAGATGTCAGAAACCTTTTTTGGATTCGCGAAGGAATTCTCGTCCATTAAGTTAGAAGAAGTGAGCACAGTTTTTGTTGATCCAGACAATTGTGAGCTGAGCCCCAATCCATCAATGGAAACTTTGAGATTCACTTTGCTGTTCCCAAAATTCACAATCTGAAAAATACATTTCCCTGAAAGTAAGAACTTGGCTGAAAATAATCAATATGAGAAACTCTTACAATCCGATTTTACGTGTGTTTGTCGTCAACCAGCAGCAGCATGTTATGTTGGGAAGACCACAAAAGTTGACTCGATGGATTATGCCATATTTGTTAAATTGGAAAAGGATTCAAACTTGCAACATTGATAAAAAAAAAGGATAAAAACTTAAAATTGGTGTTTAGGGCATGATCCCTGCAAGCCATGCTGGTATTAGCATACCTTTATTTTCAGGTAAGTTTTGCCATCTGAATTTTGCCAAGTAATTGCAGATGCAACAAGTGTAGAGGAATTTGTTTGTAGTTTAGCGTCAAGAAGAGTTGCTCCACTTGACTCTCTGAAGAATTTTTGCACCCAGTAGCTCGGAGTTCCATAGTGCATTGACGAGTTGAAGACAATCGCATCTGGATTCCACCTTCATAGAAAAGTTCCTTTCAGTGTCAGAGTAACTTGAAAAGAAAATGATGTTCCTTGCCGTGCATGCTTGAATTAACTTTTGAGGAATAAAATGAGATTTGTACCTTCTATCATTGGCATTCACAAAAAGTGGTGCATAGCTTGCCATCTCTACAATATCGCTGCAATGGAGAAATAAAGGCTTCAAGAATTGGAATTTTCATGATGAGTATGGAAAAACAAAAAGGATACCCCGTCCATGGCATCAAATTTGAACCAGAACTATCATGAATGGTGATCTGGGAATTTTTTGAACTCACTGTTTGAAAGGTGGTGATCTGGGAATTTTTTGAACTCACTGTTTGAAAGGTGTTCTTTATTAATTTGTTCACTTCCCTCTCCAACAGGAAAAGAGAGGGGGAGGCATCAAGACTTTCAGACCGTCAAGCACTGGTTTTCACATTGACAAATATCTTAAAGAGTGCTGGAACAACTATGACAAACCTGTTCTTTTCCAGCCCAATAAGGAAACCAGCTTCAGCGAGTGCAGCTAAAAGACTTCCTGTGCCCGCATCTTTTCCGGTCACAGCATACTCGCTCACAAAAGCCTGAAAAATAGCAAATCTCATGACTACTTGTCACATATATTAGTTAGTATGTTGTCAAAAAGCATATTACACACCTTTGGACCAGTGCGGGATGTGCGATCAAACTGACGAGTCATAGAAAACAGGCTGCTGGCAGATGTGTAAACCTAGTTCAAAGAATAAAAGAGGATTAACATTGTGTTTTCTGACTGATGAAAATATGCAAAAGTACAATACTGCAAACCAGAAAGAAAACAAAGCTATCATGACAGGATGTTTACATGATAATCATAGTAATCAGCTGGGTGATCCAAAGAACGAGAAGACCCATCACAGTTTGAGATTATTTTGATGTCAGGATAGGCACTTCTTATGGCATTGTAGAACTTGAGATAATTTCCTGGTAGAAAAAAGCACATGAATTTGAGTTCTGAAACTGGTCTATCTTCCATAATCTGGAGTGAAGAGCAACATTTGCAGAACTTCAGACACTTTTTGTGAAGAAAATCTTTGTCAAATATAACTTTATTCAGAATTGAGATCACGAGACCATATCATAGAAACACAATTTTTAAATCTCAATAATAGATCATTTGACATACACGTCCCCTAAAAGGTAAATGCAAAAATGAGTGATGCAGTAATGCTACATGAAAAAAAAAATGTCATATCACCTCAATAACACATCATCTAACTAGAGGTTGACTAGTTCAACTTAGAAGTAAATGCTGCTTGCTATGGACTCAAAACTGAATCTTGCATCTGATGCAATAAACAGATTTGTATAGGCATGTCAGGGTTTGTGTGCCATGCATGTTCTTGTGTGCAGACAAAAGCATGGATTCAAAAGGTGCACAAACCTCGGTAATTCTTCTTCCCGCAATCCTCATTCCCAACAGCAACATATTTCAAGTCAAAAGGCTCTGGATGCCCCATTGCGGCTCTGACAGAACCCCACTTAGAATTAGAATCGCCTCTGGCAAACTCAAGACCATCAAGGGCTTCCTGGAATTGAGAAAAACATTGTTATAAAACGATATAGAATGAAAAAGTTATGTACAAGTTCAGATTCAAAAAGAAAACTCGCTAGCTTATTTCTTTTTAATTTCATAATCACGAAACATATTTAATCTAAACATGACTGGATCTGTTTCAGTTGTGTCAATGGATAAAAGAAAGCACTGGATTTGCATACTTGTACAAAAGGTGAGACTGCAGTAGTATCAACTTGATCCTGATGACTGATTCCTGCCAGATTAATGAAGCAAAAAAGGTAGGTGAAAAAGAGTTCAGCCAGACAGGTAAAAATGGAAATGCCTAGAAATGAAGCACGCGAAAGTACCATTGTTGAACACCCATATTGGCCGTGCACCAAGATCTTCAGTTAACTGCAGAAATAAGTAAGTGTAAATTATATCTTCTTAAGCGACAGAGTGAGCAATTCTAATTTCCAATGCACTGCACAGGCCACAGTTTACATAATCATGCACCTTCACGACAAATTAAGATACCTACTTGAAGAAACTCAAAGTATCCAAGTCCATCATCAGTCCAATACATCCAAACATCACCAAAGTGCCCAGGTCTCTCCTCCCAGGGTCCAATGCTTTCCTTCCAGCGAAATGCGTTTCTCAACCATTCACCCTCAACAAAGCAGCCACCTAATGCCAAATGATTGGAAAAAATACCCCATCAGTAAGATCTGAACTACAACTAGTCAAACAGATGATGAATTGATTTTGAGAAACTGTGGTGTTAGATCAAGCTAACACTTGCTCCGGCAAGGGTCCTGCAGCTCCAGATTGGGAGTTTGGAGGATGTAGTTTAGGGTTTGAAATGCTTGGAAAGTGAAAGAAAAGAGAACTCCAGGAATATGGCAAAAAAAATGAGGATTTTGATGACTCAAAATTCATTTTTCAAAAACAAAAAAAGAAAAGACCATAAAAAATCCTTGTCACGCTCTCAAAATTTCTGGTGAGCAGTGAAGAGAAAAGGCCTTGAAGCAAAACCTCAGTAAATGCAGCAAGAATTTGCAGTTGTAAAACAGTTGTAGCCAGGGATAATAAGAAAGCGGAGCAATAGACTTCCCTGTGCAATATATGATACCCAGATTCCAATACAAATTCTCATAACCTCAGCCAAAACATATTCATGAATAAAAATCCATACATACCTGGAAATCTGACAAATTGGGGTTTTATATCATCGATCATTTCAATGAGCTCATTTCGGAAACCATGCCCCTGTGGCAAAACAGAGGTCATACAGATACTGAGACGCAATTGGAATTTTTGAACCAGGCATAAAATCTCTGTAAAAAGGGAGTTCACATACTAGCAAACCAACAAATTCAGAGTTTTATCTCCATAAACCATCAAAGCTTAAATCTTGTTTACATGTAACCAGAAAGTATGGTTACCAACTTCTGCAAAGTTGTTTCCAATTTTAAATTTATCCCCAAGTTATAATTTAAAGCCCAGATCCTGCTCATGCTCATCCTCTATACAGATATTATCTTCTACATTGCTAAGGGCTTGAACTTTCCAAACCGCATGGAGAAAATTTGTTCTTTTTGGAGATAAGTGCTGAACAATAACAAATACCTTGTATGTGTCCAGAGGCATAGCTGACACTTGATCAAACCATATTACACCTTTTCTGGATGTAGTCAATTGAAGCCTTGAATTAGGATTTGTTCCTTTGGCTTCCAATAGAACCTCAGCCTTTGTCCAGTTTGAAACATCAGAATCTCTGCGAAGAAGGAAAGCTTGAAAAACACAAACTCCTAGTAAAAAATAAATCATTCATTGCAAAAAACAATCGGTGCTCACACAATGTTAGCAGATGCCAATATCTGCGACCCATCTGAGCTCGTCAATGATACAGAAACATTGATTGATCCCAGAGAACGGACATAAAGAACCACTTTATAGGCCTTCCCTTGTTCAATATTCTGAAGGAAACAGAAGTCAAAAACAGAAGGGTCAGATTTCCAGCTTTTCCACACAGGCAAATATGAGAGACACATACAAAATAATTTTTTCTTCAATAAATGCATACAAAATAAATTATCACATTTAGTGTCAACTAGTTCTCACCATGCCCCAAAACCCTGGATTGTATATACCAACTCCACCAGCTGGGCAAATATTACCGCCCGTGCTGTCACAGAGCACATCCATTCGGAGAGCAACCTTGTTTCGCTCGAAGCAAGAAGAACGGTCAGTAGATACAATTAAAGATGACTGATCACCAATGATAGACCAGGGAGCAATATTTGAGGGAGTGTTTTGGCCCCCGGCTTCAAAACCTGGGAAACAAATCAAACAGGTTTATGTGAATCCCGAATCCAAAATACCCAGATAAATTTAGAAAGTTTCGAATGCTTCATAATCAAAGTTCCCATTAAACCTTGAGAATCATAACTCGCACAGAAACAGTGTAAATATTTTATCAGTGCACTTTTTGATAGAATTGAAAGCTTAGCACTGAACAATTAGGGCTAAAATTTCAAATAATGCAATCTTGGAACTGGAAGTTAAGTTTTTACTGAAATTGGCCTATTGCACAATTTAAAACTTCCCTCCCTATCTTCATTCTTCATTTCACTTGCAGAAATTAATAGATTTGGAAATTACCCCGATTGTTTACAAGCTCTGCCCATATCCCACCAGCTCCAGCATGGTTTATCTCCTGCGGAAAAACCATTTCAGAAGATGCCCACTATCAATACTCAGCATCCTTGTTTATGCATTGTAGTCTAAATTAAGAAACCATAAACTAACCAGCCGCGAATCGAATTCCTGAATTGAAAGTAAGAAACTAACCTCGAAGAAAATTCCAAAGAGTGTTTCAGGAATAGGCCGGGTACTGGAGCCATTGATGATCAAGTTTGCTGTCTGGTTTGCATCAACTTCAGCAGCAGAACATTGGCACACAGAACAAAGACCAACAATGAAGCACGCCAAAAGAACACTGCAAGAGGCCTTGCAACTACTCATCTTCTCACCCATTCACTTACCACATCCAATATTGCCTCACCCTAATACAGCAACAAAAAGAACCAATTCAGCTACTTCTTTAGCAATCAGACCCCAAAAAGAAACAGCTCCATAATCTCTCTCTATTCACAAAAGAAACTAATTCGTACTCATTCTCTTCAATTAGCACCAAAAAGATGGATTAGAATCAAATAAAGCAGCAAGATTTATCTGTCAGATGATACGTCACCTGACATGTTATACCTTAAAAACATAACCCCATCATCATTCCCGTGGACCACAGCATCATAATTTGGACTGACTCCCCATAAAATAACAGCAAAAACTAAGGTCAAGACTCTAAAAACTCAGACTCCTGCCATCATATTTCCAACTATCTTGAATTCCCAGGCACATGATCAAAGTTTTGACCTTTACTCCAAAACATGACCAAAATTCCATGCAAACATAACATGCACAGACATTTTAAAAAAAACCCAACTAGTGAAAGTATTGAATTCTGAAGAAATAAGGATTAAAGATGAGAAATTTACCTGAAACGAGGGATCAAACAGACAAAATTCCTTCTTTGGTTCTTTAGAGATAGCTGCTGATGAGTGGAAGTGTTGACTGATAGTTATATATGGATAAATGAAGGGAGTTGCTAGTTCGTACTTATAAATAGGAGATGGGCGCGTATAATACGCTTGCTCTGTTTGCCTTGCTTTCACGTCAACCACATTTGGCAGTGGATTACAAGGAACATGAAATTACTCACTTTGTGGGATCCCCACTCTCTTCCACTTCTTGTCTTTACAGCACGTGCAAGCTAGAGAACTTTTGTTTTAATTCTATATTTAAAAATACACAGTTAATTAATATATATTATAATTTTATATAAATATTACTGAAATGTCACTTCAATAACTAAGGAAACTCCACTAAAATCTAGGCAAATTCTTCGATTCCTTATTTTATTTTATTTTATTTACTATTGCTATATCAACTTGACACCGACCCCATCAATTATTTCCATTTTATGTTTTATGGAAAATATATAGCAAAAAATCTTATGCTTGCTGAGTGTTTTTTTTTTTTTTGTTCATCAATGGTGATATTATCTCTTCCTTGCTAATTAAACCTTCATAAAAACTCAACAAAACATGTTTAATAAATAGTGAAAGGTAAATTTTGACCTCCATTATCTTTTGTAGCAAACATTACCTAAATGGTGAATGGTTCCTAATTGATTAATAAAATGTCTAATAAAGAGGAAATGATAGAAGATATATAAATTCATGATCTAGATTTACTCTCTTTTTTCTCTTTCATATGTACCAAAAAAGAAGAAAATAATTTCCTTTTTCTTGTAAAATGCCTTAAACAATTTTATTGGTTGTGTTTGGTTAGTGTTTTAAAATTTTAAAAAATATATAAAAAAAACATAAATATATTTATTAAATCAAAGAAAAATAAAAACATAAAATAAATATTTTTAACTGAGTTTTTGAATGAATTTTTATGTTCTTAAAACAAAAGGAATAAGGGGCACGTCTTCTCCATTCCCCTCCAATAACAAAATATTATTTAAATATAATATAAATTGAAAAAATTTAATGAGTTCCAAAACCCACCACTCCCAAAATATATATATATATTTGATTTACATCAATACCAGAACAGACAAGATATTTTTGACAGTTGAAAATGCAAGTTTTACGGTAAATTTGGAAAATAAATTGAGTGGTTTCTCTTTGAGGGAAAGAAATTAAGTTTTTTTATCGACTGTGAATTCTTTAAAAGAATATTAATCGGGTCATGAATTAATTAATTAATTAATTCAGGTTTAATCAAATAAATTCTTATTTATTTTTTAATTAAATCCAACCCGAGCGGGTTCTTATGTTAACCGAGCCCATTTTGGATCCATCTCGACAAGTTTAATAACAATGAGTCCATCAGATAGAATTTGTTCAAGCTAATGACATTTTCCTCACCTTTTCTTAATTAGCGTTCTAAACTGCATAAAATCTCATTCTTCATTTCCTTCCCCATTTTCCTTTCCTTTCATCTGTCTCGTCACACAAAGAACAATCCAAGACTTGCAAGCTAATAACCAACATAAAGTGCATGATAACATTTGCAAAAGATTCCACTCTTTAAAGGTTGTTGAGTGTCTGATTAAATCTCCTATTAAATCATGTTTTTATGATGATTTTCAATTCATTAGCTGTGTTTTTAGAATTGAAATAGATGGTGTGCAAGCGTTCACCATCTCCTGTCATTAATTTCCTAAAAAACAAAAAAAAAACTGATCCGAAAACAAAAATAGTAAACGTAAGAAAATAAAGTGTGCTTGACGCAGAAGTTTTTCCTTTCTTAATTTTTTTTTAATTTTTGCTTGGCTTAGGAACTCTAACAACAGATAGATTCTATATTAACTCTGTAGTTTTTGTTTTTTTTTCCTCTTTAATGATTAGGGTTTATGCTTAATACTTCTAAATTTAGTAACGAGATTGTTTTCTTTCTCTCTTATTAGATATTATTGACGACGTTTACGATTCTTTTCTCAAACCCTTTTCCTTCAACCTCAATCTAAATATTGTCTTCCTCGATTCTAATTAATCTAGTTCCTGGCTGCATCAGTTTGAATTTACAGGAGTCTATAAGCATCTGAGTAATTCACATCTTCACAAGAATCTATGGTGATGTTATATGCTTACACTCCATGTAAATTTGTGCCTTTAAGAAAAAATAAACACAGCCCCATGATTCTTGAAAGTGATATGATTTTGATCTCGTTGTGGAAGAAACCGAGCAGAAGGGTTTTTCTTTGCTAGCAAGGGAATGATCAAAAGGTCAAATGTTGAGCTTTGAGTGCAAGCATGAAATCATCACTACAAACCCTAAAATAGTATTGTTAATTGGGTGCTAGCATCTGCAGCAGATATTGAT